>Ga0265298_10011180_pt1 | contig 10533 bp, 13 predicted proteins | sample AusTroGonzalo_MG_3_FD_193486 | JGI IMG/M metagenome (GOLD analysis project Ga0265298, IMG submission 193486) | Bovine rumen microbial communities from tropical cattle in Woodstock, Queensland, Australia - Gonzalo_01 | ecosystem: Host-associated > Mammals > Digestive system > Stomach > Rumen ... | reverse complement strand
ATCCATGCAGATTATGAACTTGGGGAGCGTCATCTGATATTCTTTGCTTTACGTAAATCCATCATGTCATCCCAGAAGTTATCGGAATCGGCTTCCGTGAATCCTTCGTTTGACATTTCTTTGAGAATAGCATCCAGAAGCTGGACTTTTAAAATGTTCAAATCGGGTTCAACGTCAATGGGGTAAGTGAGAATATCACCCAAAGAGCCGACATGGGCATTGGTGACAGCAATCTTCCCATCGACAAACTTGACATGGATATGCCTGTTGGAGCCATATTCAGGCTTTGTCTCACGGAGCTTCTGATAAAGCGCAGAATCGCTGTATTGCTCAGAATCTACGGAAAGTATGAGCTCACGAAGGGTCATGGCTCCAGATAGTTTACCTTCTTACCTGTTTTCTCGGCGTAGGCAATCTCACGCCTGGTACTCTCACCGATATATCCACCCACATTGATGACAAAGATTTCATCCGCCAGATCTATTTTGCGAAGGTGCATATCGTCGAGCATTTCTTTCGTGCCAGGCTCCCAAACCTCATCGTCGCCGGAATGACCGAACAGCCCTACGCTGATGACGATGCAACCTTCCAGCGTCAGCCGTTTATGGGTTTCCAAAAACTGCTCCTTAAAGCGGGTGCTTCCGCAGAGCGTGACTATCTTGTAATTCTTAATCATTCGTTTATGTAGTTCTTCGTCGACATATCGTAGTACAATGCCTCCAGTTCCTGAAGCGTCAAGTTCTCCACGGAATGCTCAATCTTCCGTATCAGTTCCTCACGATGGAAATCGTCTGATTGTCCAAAACGTCCTGTGTATGCCATATTCATGTCTTCGATTTTGACAAATTGTCCATTTATTGTTAAATATGGCTGCAAATTTACGAAAAAACGGGGAATTATAAGTACCTTTGCAAATATATTTGCGAGAACGGACGAAGCAGTGAGAACCAACATGCTTGCATGATTGGCCGAGTCGCGCAGGACGAGGGCAAAGCCAACGGGCAGCACCTCAGCATTAAATAAATTTTTGCGTTCGGTTTGCACCGTCCTTGTCCTTTGTTTTAATAGTATTTGTGAAATGGACGATAAGAATTTTGAAGAGATATTGAGAAAAGACCTGCACCAGTTCCTGCTGTCGATGCAGGAGGTGGACGAGCGGCTGCCGGAATGTCCCGATGTCGAAGACAAATGGGAAGAGATTGCCAAGGCATACATCCCCGACGGCATCAGGGAGTTCCAGAACTATCCATCTGCCTCCCTCGGCTGGATGATGTATATCGGTATGGCCATTGCCAAGATGTGGGACACGGAGTGGGAAATCTATTCAAAGATTGAAGACCTCTATGCCTATATGCGTGACAAGCGGGGTTATGACTGCATGGATGAATACATCCGTGAAGAGGTACTTATGCTGCAAGGTATAGACTATACCGTTCTGGAGAAGGTCACTGGCGAGTGTGCCTCACGTGTCTATAATGCCCTCATGCACCAGCATTTGGAGCCTGGCACGAAGGAGGCGTTCAACGGTTATGTTGCCTGTCTGCACCAGCTTTACTTATTCGGTGCTGCCATGCAGTTGAAGCGTATGAGGTATCACATGACGAAAATGTAATCGACATCATGCAGATAATACTCGCTTCCGCTAAGATAATGAATGACAGGCTGAAATTTTTACCCGACATTAGTCTGTCAACACCTCGTTTCCAGAATGAGGCAGATGCTTTTGTCAGGGACATGGCCCAGTATCCTGGTGAGACGATAGCCGAAATATTGGGATGCAGTCAGCAGATTGCTGTACAGAACAGACTCAGGTTCATGCAGTTCTTCGACAAAAATCCAAAACTTCCAGCCATCCTTGCCTATCATGGCCAGGCTTACAAACACCTGCAGGCAGAGAGGCTGAATGTGGATGACCTCAATTATTCCCAGAGGAAGTTATGGATTACCTCATTCCTCTACGGTCTGCTTCGTCCTTTGGATGGTATTCTGCCTTATCGGATGGAGGGCCATGTGGAACTGCCAAGCGGAGCGGGACAGAATATGTTCGGTTTCTGGAAGAACCGCCTGACAGATGTCCTTATTGATGCCGTGAAAGCGGATGGCGGTATCCTGATTCACCTTGCCACCGAGGAATACCAGCACCTCTTCGACTGGCAGCGAGTCCGTCGGGAAGTCCGTATTATTCAGCCGTTGTTCTATGTCCGCAAGGGCAGCGAGCTGAAGATTCAGACCGTATGGGCAAAGACATGCCGGGGAGCCATGACGCGATTCATCATCGAGAACCGAATCGACAAGCCGGAAGACTTGTGTGCCTTCAGCTATGAAGGCTTTGTTTACGAGCCAACTCTTGGTGAGCCTGATTACCCGCATTTTATTAAGGAATCTCAGCAATGAGGTTCCCTTTTCTGTTATAGGTAAAACACGAATTATCTTCCCATCGATCCTGCCCGTTTACTCATTTCTTCCAAGCATTAACAACCTCACCTATATACATGGAGTGAATGCCAGCAGGGAAGTTAGCATACATATTCTTTGGTGCATCACTCTTGAAATACTGGGGATCAAAGGGTGCTGCATACATAATCTTGCACTCTATCACCATCGTTGCCTCAGTATAATATGGCGTTCCGTTGGCAGTGTAAGCCGTATGAAGCCCTAACGCCTGAGCCTTGTCACCATCGCGGCCGCTTTTTGTTCCCATATAGTTCAGAACTTTACTGTCTTTTACGTCAAAGACCATCACGGTGAAATATTCTGCCTTGTCCATGAATTCCTTGGTGTAGCGTTTCTCTGCCACATATACGGTCAGGGCTGTGCGGCCCCAAAGCGTGCCGATGCCACCCCAGCCGATGGTCATGGCATTGCTCTTCTCCTTGTCGCCAGCCGCAAGCAATTCTGCATCGTGGAACCATTGAAAACCGTTCTCCGAGAAGTCCTCCCTCACGTTAAACTTTTGAAATCCATTCTCATCCTGAGCAAAAGCGGGAGTGACTGCCATCATCATAATGGCCACTAATACTGTGATAAAAGTCGTTTTCTTCATAAACAATCCTAAAATTTGGTGCAAATTTAGCAATTTTACAGCAATTTTCTTATTTTTGTGCTCATATTTAAGTGAATTTAGATATTTGACCAGAGACAAAAACGATTAGGGCTTATGCAAATGAAGAAAGTATTTAGAAAGATTCTCGTGCCGGTGATGGTGTCAATAGCCGTTACGGCACAAGCACAGACATTCCGGCTTAATGCCGATGGATACTTCAATGCCGGCGGTACTGACGTAATGGCGTTCAGCGACTTCTATCCTGAAGGGCATCAAGGTGGTGTGTGTGTCATTATGAACGGACAGCGTATCGCCACCAACGGCGACATCCGGTTAGAGGCGACGCCAGGACAGTGGCAGCCCGTGCCCAAGCAACTGAGCCGAAAGGCAGAGGGTAACCGCATCACAACCACACTCTGCTACCCAGACTCATCGCGCCATCTGACGGGCTTTAACCCGATGGTCTATCCCGACTGGCACGTCAACTACACCGTCACTGTGGAGCCACAGGGCAAGAGCATCCTCGTTACTGTCGACTTGGATACTCCCGTGCCCGACTTCCTGTTGGGCAAGGCGGGATTCAATCTGGAGTTCTACCCGGGTTATCTGTTTGGCAAGCCGTGGGTGATGGACCAGCAGAGCGGCATCTACCCCCAACAGCCGAACGCACCATTGCTGCAAGTGGCCACGAATCGTGGGCATGACGGCGACTACTTTGCAGGCAAGGGATTGAAGGCCGATCTTGCGCAGTTGGATGGTGAGGGCTATAGTCCTCTCCGTGCCGACGACATCATTGCCGAGCCATACGCCGTGGGCAGCAAATTCACCTCGCGTCCCGACGATAGAAGTCAGAAGCTGACCGTAGAATCTTATACAGGCCCGCTGAAGCTCTACGACGGACGCATGAACCATAACAACGGCTGGTTTGTGCTGCGTAGCGAGATTGCCAAGGGTGCCACGAAGGGCGCCGTGCGCTGGCTGATTACGCCCGAGGTGGACGCCCAGTGGCGCTACCAGCCAGTCATCCAGACCTCGCAGATAGGCTACCAGACACAACAGCAGAAGCACATCGTGATAGAAACCGATCTGCGCGACAACACCATCGAGCCGCTGCAAGTAGTCCGCATTGATGCTGACGGTGAGGTCGTCGTGCGCACTGTTCAGCCCAAAGTGTGGGGAAACTTCCTGCGCTACCGCTATCTGACGGCCGACCTGAGCGATGTCACCGATGCGGGGCTCTATCAGCTGCGCTACGCTTCGGCGCGGTCGAGCGTCTTCCGCATTGCCGACGATGTCTACGACCGCGGCGTGTGGCAGCCCGTCGTCGAGTACTTCCTGCCTGTACAGATGTGTCACGTGAGGGTTTCAGAGAAGTACCGCATCTGGCACGACGCCTGCCACATGGACGATGCGCTGATGGCTAAGGTGGGTAACCATATCGACGGCTACGTACAGCAGGCGGGACTGTCGAAATATGCTGAGGGTGCCAAGGTACCTGGGGTGAATATTGGTGGTTGGCATGATGCAGGTGACTTCGACCTGCGTGTGGAGTCGCAGGCTGGCGAGGCCTATATCCTCGCGCTGGCCTACGAGCAGTTCCATCCCGACATCGACGTGACGGCCATCGACCAACAGCGTCATCGTGTGGAGATTCACGAGCCCGACGGCAAGAACGACATCCTGCAGCAGGTGGAGAACGGCGCGCTCACCGTTGTTCGGTCGTATCAGGCGCTGGGTCGGCTCTATCGCGGCATCATCTGTAGCACGCTGCGCCAGTATGCGATGCTTGGCGATGCCGCTGCCATGACCGACGGCATTATCGGAAATGCTGACGACCGCTGGATTTTCACGGAGGACAATCCTATGCGTGCGCTCTCCACTGCCGCACAGTTGGCTGGTGCCGCCCGTGTGTTGCGCGGTTTCAACGACGCGCTGAGCAAAGAGTGTCTCGACATCGCTGCAACGCTCTACAGTCAGGGTAGCAACGATGGCCGCATGGCGGGAGCAAAGCTGCAGGTCGCCGTCGAGCTGTACCTCACCACGGGTGAGCAGGAGTATCTCGACTTCATCTTCAGACAACAGCAGCTCATCACTAACAGCATCGGCCGCACCGGTTGGTTCACGGCCCGCATTGCCAAGCTGCTCGAATCGAAAAAGGACAAGCGAAGCCGCCAGTTTGTCGCAGCCTTCCGTGCCGCCCTTGCTGACTATAAGACGCAGTTGGACAAACAGTCGGCAGAGACGCCCTACGGTGTGCCTTATCGTCCCAGTATCTGGGGTGCCGGCTGGGACATCCAGCGTTTCGGATTCGAATACTACTTCCTGGCCAGTGCCTATCCCGAGCTCTTCTCGAAGAGCACGATTTATAGTGCACTCGACTTCATCCTGGGTTGTCATCCCGGCAGCAACACCGCCTCCTTCGCCTCTGGCGTCGGTGCCCGTTCTGCCACTGTGGCCTACGGTCTGAACCGGGCCGACTGGAGCTACATTCCGGGCGGCGTGGTGTCGGGGACGGCGCTCATCCGTCCCGACTTCCCCGAACTAATCGAGTTCCCCTTCCTCTGGCAGCAGACGGAATATGTGCTCGGTGGCGGCTCCTCGCACTATATGTTCCTGGTCTTAGCAGCAATCAATAAACTATAAGGATATTATGAAAATGAAACTATTATTGACGCTCCTACTGTGTGGGGTGTACTTCTCCTGCAACACTCCGCAGCAGGACAAGCAGGAGTCTATTTTAACTAAAGAAAACAAGAATATGACAAACGAACAATTAAGAGAAAAACTGGCTTTGGCACTGAAGGATATGAAAGCTAAAGCTATTGAAATGGGTATTCAAGGTGTGGCAACGGCATCGGTTCTTAACAACGGCGACACGGTGGACTGGATTGGCGAAATGAGAGTTGTGGGCTCGTACTGCAACTGGAAGGACGGCTTTAATTTGGTTGCTGTCGCATGGTCGAAGTGCGGTGAAGTGATTGCCACTGGGGCTGACAGTGGCGACCCGAACCACAAGACGATTACGGGCGAGCTGGGTTATGCCGGTGGTGCCTACGACGAGCATGAGGGTTGTAAACTGGCTTTTGCCTTCAGCGGAGCAACATCTGAAGAGGACTTAATCGTAGCCAAGTATGGCATAAAGAAAATGAAAGGCTACATATCAAATGAACAATAAACCGAATGACAACAGTAATGAATAGAAGAAATTTCATCAAGAAAGCCACAATGGCGGCTGCGGGAGCGGCTGTCGTATCGCCAGTATCGGCCATGTTAAATACGATATCGGGCAAACAGTGCAAAGTGCTCCTAATCAATGGCAGTCCCCGACAAGACGGCAACACGTTCTGCTGCCTGCAGGAGATTGAGACGACATTACAGAAGCATGGTATTGAAACGGAAATCGTTCAGATTGGCCGAGCACCCGTGCGTATGTGCATCAATTGCGGCGGATGTCACCAAAACGGTGGAAAGGGCTGCGTGTTCGACGACGACCTTTGTAGCGTGATTACTGAAAAGATGGCCACGGCAGATGCACTCATCGTGGGCACGCCCGTGTATTACGGCCAGCCTAACGGTGGTGTGCTGTCTCTGATGCAGCGACTGTTTTTCTCGGCTGGCCATCTGGTGCAGAACAAGCCGGCTGCAGCATTGGCCGTCTGTCGGAGAGGCGGTGCCACGGCCACACTCCAGACCATGAACATGATGTTCGAGATGATGAATATGCCCGTCGTCACCTCACAGTACTGGAACATCGCCTACGGTGCTGGTAAGGGCGAAGTGAAACTCGACACCGAAGGTATGCAGACCATGCGCACCCTGGCTACCAACATGGCTTTCCTGCTGCAGAAGATTCATGCCGAGGGCGATGCTGCGCCCAAGCGCAACGAGCGTCCGCAGTTTATGAACTTTATCCGTTAAGTATCCCCGAACAGCTTACCACGGGAATGTCTCGGGGTCGTTGAGCACGTTCGAGCGAAGGTTCTGGTTCAAGGCGCTGATGGCCTGCATATCGTCGTCGGAAAGTGAGAACGTCATGATTTCCAGATTCTCGGCAAAGTGGTTGGGCTTGGCACGGGGAATGGTAATCAGTCCTCGCTGCACAATCCACCGGAGTACAATCTGCGAGGCGGTCTTATGGTACTTTGTAGCCAGCGACTGGAGCAGCGGATGCCCCACTACATCTATGTCGCCCTGTCCGAACGGGCCCCATGCCTCCACCTGAATGCCTAACTGGCGGTTGTAGGCGATGTTCTCCTCCTGCGTCATGAAGGGATGCACCTCAATCTGATTGATGACGGGCCGGATGTCGGCATACGTGAGCAGGTCGTCCAGATGGTGGCGGTTGAAGTTGCTCACGCCGATGGACTTCACCCTACCCTGCCGCACATAGTCCTCCATCACCTGCCAAGTGTCCTTCACGCAGTCCTTCACCGGCCAGTGAATCAGCAGCAGGTCGATGTAGGCGGTCTTCAACTTGGCAAGGCTCTCGTCGATGGACTTTCGGACGGCCTCGTGACCTTCGCGCATGATGTTCGTGGCGACCTTTGTCGTGACGAAGATTTCTTGTCTCGGCACTCCGCTGTCAATAATGCCCTGTCCTACTTCGGCTTCGTTCTCATATCCTTGGGCCGTGTCGATGTGGCGGAATCCGGCTTCCAACGCCAGACGCACATTCTTACTGGCCGTCTCTCCGCGCAGCGTCCATGTACCGACGCCAATCTGCGGAATCTCTATGTTATTGTTGAGTCTAATCATATTCCTTTCTGATATAACGGGGTTCTACAAACGTCTTTTCAGTCACTATTTTTGTTTTAACTGCCGGAGTTCCTGGTTGCTGACAGCGTAACTGTAGATACGGAAGTCGGCGACGTCGGTCTGAGTCAGGTACTTGTCGCCACGGAAGGGAGCACGACCTATCCAGCAGTTGGCGGGGGCATCGCGGAATATCTCAGCGAGGATGGGCATGTTTTCATTTCGTCCTATCAGTTTGCCGTCGAGGAACAGTTCGCCTTTGTGGCCCTGCTGACGGTAGAGGGCATGAATCCATACGTCGCGCTTGGGTTTGCTGCCCTGCATGATGATCTGTTCGTGCTCGTAGCCTCCTGTGGAGGTCTCAAAACGCTGCTCGTTCAGGCGCATGGCCATGTAGGGGCCTTCGTGGGCGCTGTTCTCTGCCAATTGGGAGAAGGCGAAGAGAAAGTGACCGTAGCCATCGAGGTCGTTCTCAGAACTGACCTTGAAATGGACGGAAACGGTGAAGTCGCGAAGCTGGCTGATAAGAGCACCGGTCTCAGCCGTAAGGTCGTAGTAGCCGTTGTCCGTTCCGAGATGGAGGATGGCAGGGTTCGTCTCGTCTATGATAGCTGTTCGACGAAGGTATTCAGGTTGCCACTTGAAGCAATAACCGGCCTGCCGTTCGGTCTTGATGGTCGGCGTAGGCAGGGCCGAAGTCATCTTGGCGGTCAGGCGCCGGATATGGTCTTTCAGAATCTTGTAGGCGGGTTGTGGCATAGCGCCATGGTCGTAGCCCTGCATCTCGTAGAGCGTCACGTCCTTGTGCCCCGCCAGCTTCAGCATACGCCAGAAGTAGGCCTGCTCCTCATAGCGGCCATAGAGTTCCAGTTCCCTATCTCCTGAAATGATAACGATAGGCGGCGCATCAGGACGGACGTAGGTGAGCGGAGCGTACTGGTCGATGGTGGCCTGAAGGGGCGGGATGCCCTGCTGTTTGCGGATGTTGTAATGCGTCACGCACTGTCCGCTGAAAGGCACGAGGGCAGCAAGCGAGTCGGCATCAACGCCGTATTTGGCGAGCCACTTCTTGTCTAAGCCGATGATGTCGAGCAGATAGCCGCCAGCAGAATGTCCGGCCACGAAAATCTTGCGACGACTACCGCCGTATTTCTCGATGTTCTTGTAAGTCCAAGCCACGGCAGCTGCAGCATCGTCGAGGATATCATCGATGGGAGCCTTCGGCAGCAGGCGATAATTGGCGGCAACCACTACCAAGCCACTGTTCTTCAGTCCCTGGTCTATGTGTTTGTTGCCACCTTCAATGCCACCACCGTGAAACCACACCACCACGGGCGCGTCCTTTTGATTGACGGGATAATAGACATCAAGCTTGCAGCGCTCCTGAGCATAGGCATCGGAGGAGGCTGTGTAGGAGATGTCGTTCACTTGCTGATACTGCTGACGTTGTGCCAAAGAGATCATCGGCAACAGCATAAGTGAGAGGATTATTCTCAGTCTCATAAGTTTGTTTATTGTTGGGTTACTTGAAAAATCTTGGTGCAAATGACTACGAGAATATCTATGTATTTCAGCACAGATACTCGTAGTCACGAACGGCCATGATTCTGTTTACTTTTCTTTCGTAAATCTGTAAACAGCCAGTGTGGGCAGAATGACCAATAGCAATAGCGTAATCTCTACGAATGCGTATGAGCCGAAATAATCAACCAGTGTCTGGAATCCGAGGACTCCATCTACCAGGAAGACCAAAACGGCAAACCAGCAGATTAAAAATATGGCAGAATACTTGACCTTTCGTTTCTTTAGTTTCATTTCAGTACAGCTTTCACGTTTGTCACCATGTCCTTATGCTGCTCGTCGGGCTTGGTCAGATCCGACGTGAGGGCGATATTGCCAGGTTTGTCCTTGGTGGAGAATGTTCCCGTGTAGACGATGTCGCTGTCGAAGATCAGTGTGGCCTCAACCTTTACCTTGTAGGTTCCCTGCGGTACGGCCTTGCCTTGGTCGTCCGTAAAATCCCATGTGAAGGTCTGTATGCCGCCGCTCTGAGGAGTGGCACCTGTAACGGCATCCAATTGCACATCGGTTTTCTCTTCGGCTTTCGAGGTCTTCACCCACACTGGCACACAGGCCGGACGAACGATGTAGCCACGCTTTGCCGGTTCGCCGCCACGGGCACGGCCTTTCGTAGTATAGGACGTGACAAAGAGCGTCTTAACGACATCTCCTTTCTCATTTTCAATCCAAACAGCATACTGGTTGGAGCCTGGGCCTGCCTGTTTCTGATAGTCGAATGACACTTCGAGGGTGCTGGCTTTTCCTGCCTTTTTGGAACTCTGGGCCACTGCTATAACTGACAGCATCATGGCTGCAATAATTACGATAAAGCCCTTGGGGCTTACACCATTTCCTCGTTTAACGGGGATGTTCAAATGTCTCATAAGCGTAGTTTTTGTTGGGTTACTTGATAAACAATACTAATTCTGTGTGCAAACTTACATAAAAATTTTGAATTATACAACAGTCATGATAAAAAAGTAAAGACCACCCCTCTCTTTTCCGTTGTGGAAGTGACCTCCGTCACCATATTTTCAGTATCTTTGTAGTGCTTTTTAATTCCTTTATGTTTCACTAAAAATATCACGACTATGAAGAGAGTATGTGGTCTTGACGTGCACAAAGATAATGCTTTTGTGTGCATTCTCGGCGAAAATGGCGAGAAAATTGAGTTTAAG
>Ga0265298_10011178_pt1 | contig 10534 bp, 9 predicted proteins | sample AusTroGonzalo_MG_3_FD_193486 | JGI IMG/M metagenome (GOLD analysis project Ga0265298, IMG submission 193486) | Bovine rumen microbial communities from tropical cattle in Woodstock, Queensland, Australia - Gonzalo_01 | ecosystem: Host-associated > Mammals > Digestive system > Stomach > Rumen ... | reverse complement strand
TATCCGGGCCGCACCGAGCGCTACTCTTCTTCACCCAAGGTGCGCTATTATACCGAAGTTAACCTGCCTATTCTCAATGAGGTCCGCGCGGCGCAGATGGAGATAATCCGCCGCCACATGGATGCTGACCCCGCCGTCCGCCTTAAATATTCCGACTACTTCTTCTCGCTGAGCAACGTGCAGGAGCTGCAGGAGGGCGAAGTGATGTGCTGCCGCCGCTTTGAGGTGGCCGATGCCCTACGGCAGATGGAGGAGGGCATCCCGGCGCTGAAAGAGATGCTTCCCACCCTCGAAAAGCAGTACGCAGCCGTCAAGGATGCCGATTGCAACCGCAACTGGTACCGCGAGACGCTGATCCGCGGCACCCGCCTGAGCCGTATTGCCACCCGCATCCATTCGTTGCGCCACAAGCACGAGCCGGAGCGCGAGAGGCAGGTCGCCGAGACCAACCTCAAGGATTTCGAGCAGATGGACATGAGGGTAGAGAAGGACCTGTTCCGATACACCGTAGAGCAGTTTTACGAGCATGTGGACACCACCTTCTGGGGCCCGTTCCAGAAAGAACTCAAGCAGAAATACGGCGATAACTACGATGCCCTCTGCGACGCCCTCTGGATAGACCGCATGATGACGCAGGAAGATGACATCTTCCGTTTCTACACCGACATCAGCATCGTGGAGTTCAACCGCGCCGCCGACAACGCCCAGAAGGACAACCCCATAAGCGACTTGAGCCGCGAATATACCCGCGCCTTGTACCAGTACCGCCTGACCAATGGCATACCGCAATATCCCGATGCCAACAGCACCATGCGCCTGACCTACGGCAACGTGCTCAGCTACACTCCTCGCGACGGCGTCACCGGCCTCTGGCAGAGCACCCACACCGGACTGCTGGCCAAGGTCAATCCCAAGAACTACGACTTCAACCTCAAACCCGACTGGGAGAGACTTCTGCGCCGCGAGAAATACCCCATGCCGGTGAACTTTATCACCAACAACGACATCACCGGCGGCAACTCCGGCAGCCCGGTGCTCAACGCCCAGGGCGAGCTGATAGGTCTCGCGTTTGACGGCAACAAGGAGTCGCTCGCATCAAACTACTATTTCACCCCCGGATACAACCGTTGCGTGTGCGTGGATATCCGCTTTGTGCTCTTCACCCTGCGCAACTATGCCGGCATGAAATATATCTTCGACGAAATCACAACTCGATAAATCATGCAGTTCATGAGAAAAACCATTCTGGCTGCCCTGGCAGCGCTGATGCTCTTCTCCTGCGCCCCCAAAAAGAGCGCACTGACCGTGTCGGGCCTCGACCCCGCGCGGTTCGACTCTACCTACAACAATCTTCCCGTCGCGCTCTACACCATGAAGAATGCCTCCGGCATGGAGGTGTGCGTCACCAATTTCGGCGGCCGCATTGTCTCCATCGCCGTGCCCGACCGCGCCGGCAAGATGCAAGACGTGGTGCTGGGTTTTGACAATATCCGCGACTACTTTCCCGAGAACAACGACTCCAATTTCGGGGCTGTGATAGGCCGCTACGGCAACCGCATCAACCAGGGGCAGATAACCATAGACAGCGTGCTGTACCAGCTGCCGCGCAACAACTATGGCCACTGCCTGCACGGCGGTCCCGACGGCTGGCACTACCGCGTGTTCGAGGTGGTTGAGGCCGACGAAAACCATGTGAAACTGGCCCTGGAGTCGCCCGACGGAGATGCCGGCTTCCCCGGCACCGTAAAGGCCACCGTCACCTACACCCTTACGGCAGATAATGCCCTGGACATCGCCTACGAGGCCACGACAGACGCCCCGACGGTGATAAACATGACCAACCACTCTTATTTCAATCTCTCCGGTGACCCCGCCAACCACACTATCCTGGACGACGAGCTCACCATCAACGCCGCAGGCTTTACCCCGGTCGATGACACCTTCATGACCTCGGGCGAGATTGCTCCCGTGGAGGGTACTCCGTTTGACTTTCGCTCTCCCAAGCTGATTGGCGAAGATATCGAGGTAGACGACGAGCAACTTCGCAACGGCCACGGCTACGACCACAACTGGGTCCTGGATACCCAGGGCGACATCTCCAAGGTCGCAGCAGAACTCTATTGCCCCGCTACCGGCATCGACATGAAGATTTACACTGTGGAACCCGGCCTGCAGGTCTATGTGGGCAATTTTCTTAACGGCAGTGTCCGCGGCAAGAAAGGCGTCGCTTACCAGATCCGCACCGCCATCTGCATGGAGACGCAGCACTATCCCGACTCCCCCAACAAGCCCCAGTGGCCCTCTGTAGAACTGCGTCCTGGCGAGACCTACCGCAGTCATTCAATTTATTCTTTCGATGTTAAGTAAACATTTCTTAAAACAATTAAAATGAAAAAGTTAGTTTCTCTATTTGCGGCGCTGCTGATGGTGCTTATATGCATGCCTGCCAGCGGCCAGAACATTCTCAAAAGGCTTGGCGACCGTGCCAAAGAAGCCGTAGAGCAAAACCTTGGCGACAAGGTAGAGAAGGGAGTCAACGACCTGCTTGACGGCAAGACTAAAAAGGATAAGAAAGACAAAAAACAAAAGGCAGAAGATGCCGACTACGAAAATGTTGAGGCTGAGGAAGGTCCGCAAGATACGGATGCTGTGTATGAGCAGTCTGATTTCGTGCCGGGTACAGTAGTGTTCTTCGAAGACAATCTGCAGGGCGAGCAGATGGGTGAGTTCCCCTCCAAATGGGACTTGATTGACGGTTCTACCGATGTGGCCAGTATGAAGGGAAAGAAATGTATCCACTTCGAGCCCAGCACGAGGATTGAGCCTTTGATGACCAATCAATCCAGTTATCTGCCGGATTTCTTCACCATTGAATGTGATTTCTGGATGAACGATCCCAAGACGGAGCTTGACAACTGCTACGAATTCGAGTTTAATGATAGTAGTGATGGTAGTGTATATGAAGTCAGAATCGGCGAGAGCTATGACAAACTTGAGGTAACCTGCACTTACCATTCTGTGGCTGGCGATTGGCGTGATTCTGGCGGTGGCCAGACTTGGGAATTAAAGAAGAATGATTGGAGCCATTTTGCTTTGTCGTTCAACAAGCGTGCTATCAAGATCTATATTAATGGTAAGCGCGTGATCAACATTCCCAATAGTCAGGCTGCCGACCGTGTGAAGATTCATCAGGCTGACTGGGGCGGTTTCCACGGCAACAAGAACTATCTGACCAACTTCCGTCTTGCCAAGGGTGGCAACGAACTTTATGCACAGCAGACTACTGATATGAGCGCCGTTGAGAAGGCCATCGCCGAGACGGGCAAGTTCGTTACCAACAACATCCTGTTCGAGACCGGCAAGGCCACCCTCAAACCCGAATCTATGGAAGAGATCCAGAAGGTTGCGGAGTACATGAAGAAGAATCCCAGCGCCCGTTTCGAGGTGCAGGGCCACACCGACAATGTCGGCTCCGACAAGACCAACGATCCTCTGAGCCAGCAGCGTGCCGAGGCTGTGGTCAAGGCGCTCGAAGGTATGGGCGTGGATCCCTTCAACCTGCGTCCAGTGGGCAAGGGCAGCCATGAGCCTGTAGCAGACAACAGCACCGACGAGGGCCGCGCAAAGAACCGCCGCGTGGAGTTTATCAAGAAATAAGTATTATCAACCAATATCAATTAAACCGACAAAATGAAAAAAGTAGCAGACAAACAGATTCTGATGGCTGCAGATTTTGCAGGCTATCCCCTCAAAGAGGCTATCAAGGAGTATCTCGAGAAAAAGGGTTGGACAGTGACCGACATTGGCGTCAAGGCCGACTCCGATCCCGAGGACACAGAGTTGATGTTCCACCGCATCGGTCTCCGCGTGGGTGCGATGATTACCGAAAAAGAGTTTGAGCGCGCGCTCATCTTCTGCGGCACCGGCATGGGTATCCACATCGCTGCCAGCAAGTGCCCCGGCGTACATGCAGGCGTGGTAGAATCTGTCCCTGCGGCATTCCGTGCCATCACCGGCAACGGTGTCAACGTATTGGCAATGGGTGCGTTCTATGTAACTCCCGAACTTGGCAAGCAGTGCGCCGACGCGTTCCTGTACAACGACTTCGGCAGCGGCTGGGAGTGGTGGCCCGACTTTGACAAGTTCCACCAGATTGCCATCGACGAACTCAACGCCTTCAACTACGAGGAGTACAAGGCCAACGGCTTCAAGGTTAAGCATCTGGGCGACTGCCACTGCGAGCTCTACGACCGTCCGGAGGGCTTCAGCAGCGTGCCTCTGATGGTGAAGCGGTAGGGGAAGGCTCTGCCACGAAGGCGATGTGCAGACCCTTACGTCGTCTTCGTGGCAGTGATATCTCCGTTTTTCCGTAAACCCATGCCACGAAAACAACGTCAGCACACCCACATCGTCTTCGTGGCATCATCCCTACTCCCATTGGGAGCACCTGCGCATATCGAACCATGATTCTTGGAAAATATGATGTACCTTTGCGGTATGAAGAAGACTTTTTTTATCGCACTGACAGCCGTTGTCTTGCTGGCGGGCATACAGTTTTCCACGTTTGCGCAGGAAGAGTTCAAACCGTATATTCCGGAGAAGGATATGCCCGACGTGGTGCAGTGCATTCCGGCGCCGCCAGAGGACCCGAGTACCGGATTTGATCACGATATCCTCCGTTATATGTGGGGCAAGCAGCAGCGCAAGGATTCGGTACGCCTGGCGATGGCTGTAAGGGATGCCGTGTGGAATATGGACACCACGCTGGCTGTTCTGGGAGAGCCGTTCGGGATGAAGATTTCAAAGATCTCGACTCCGGCCATATACGAGGTGCTGACCCGCGGAATCACCACCATCGAGAACATCCGCTTCCGCCCCAAGGCGCATTATTTCCGTATCCGCCCGTTTGCATATTTTGCCGAGCCGTCCATCTTCCCGCAGGACGACGAGTGGCTTGCCACCGAGGGGTCATATCCTTCCGGCCATACTATCCGCGCCTGGGCATGTGCCCTGCTGATGGTGCAGATCAATCCCGAAGCGGCGGAGGCGATATTTGCCAGGGCCTGGCAGAGCGGCGAAAGCCGTGTCATCTCGGGCTGCCACTGGCAGAGCGACGTGGATGCCAGCCGCCCTGTGGCGGGCATCGGCTATTCCCGCCTGCAGTCTTCCGAAGAGTTCCAGCGTGACATTTTCCGTGCCCAGCAGGAGTTCCGACGGCTGACAGCTCTTGCCACGAAGACAAAGTGAAACACCTCACGTTGTCGTCGTGACGTTTTTTTCGGCCTTTTCCCGCGAAATCAAGCCACGAAAACAATCTCAGCACCACCACGTTGTCCTCGTGGCATTGTCCAATAATTTTTTGTACCTTTGCAAGTTGTATTCAAACTGATACGAATCTGATGAAAAATTTTGTAGAAGAACTCAAGTGGCGCGGTATGATCCAGGATATTATGCCCGGGACAGAGGAGAAGCTTATGGAAGGCCCCCAGGCGGCATACGTGGGCATTGACCCTACCGCCGACAGCCTGCATATCGGCCACCTGGTGAGCGTGATGATACTCAAGCATTTCCAGAACTGCGGACACAAGCCGTTCGCCCTGGTGGGCGGCGCTACCGGCATGATAGGCGACCCGTCCATGAAGAGCGCAGAGCGCAACCTGCTGGACGAGGAGACACTGAACCACAACGTGGCTTGCATCAAGTCTCAGCTGGCCCGTTTCCTGGATTTTGACAGCGACGCCCCCAACAAGGCGGAGCTGGTGAACAACTACGACTGGATGAAGGATTACACTTTCATCAACTTTATCCGCGACATCGGCAAGCATATTACCGTCAACTATATGATGGCCAAGGACAGCGTCAAGAAGCGCCTCTCGCGCGATTCCAGCGAGGGTATGTCCTTTACCGAATTCAGCTACCAGCTGATGCAGGGCTACGACTTTTACTGGCTGTGGAAGAACCGCGGCTGCATCTTGCAGCTGGGCGGCAGCGACCAGTGGGGCAACATCACCACCGGCACCGAGCTCATCCGCCGCATGGACGGCGGCGAGGCGTTTGCCCTGACCTGCCCGCTGATACGCAAGGCCGACGGCACCAAATTCGGCAAGACCGAGAAGGGTAACGTTTGGCTGGACGCCGAGCGTACATCTCCCTATGAGTTTTACCAGTTCTGGATGAACGTCTCCGACGAGGATGCCGAGCGTTACATCAAGATATTCACTATGCTGGACCGCGAAACCATCGAGGCTGCCATCGCTGCCCATAAAGAGGATCCCGGCCGCCGCGAGCTGCAGAAGCTTCTGGCAAAGGAGATTACCGTCATGGTTCACGGCCAGCAGGCCTACGACAACGCGGTAGCAGCATCGCAGATGCTCTTCGGCGGCAACTCGGAGGACCTCAAGAAGCTCGACGAGCGCACCTTCCTGGCGGTGTTCAACGACGTCCCTTCGTTTACGCTTGCCAAGGCAGAGCTCCCCTGCAACATCCTGGAGCTGTTGGCGGTCAAGACCAATATCCTCCCTTCGAAGGGCGAGGCCCGCAAGATGGTCCAGGGCAACGGCATCTCCATCAACAAGGATAAGTTCGCCGACCCCAATGGTGCGGTGACCGAAGCCGACATCATCAACGGCCACTATATTCTTGCCCAGAAAGGAAAGAAGAATTATTACATCATTAATATCGCATAGTATGGAAGGCACCGCAAGTACCCGGCAACTTAAGGTCGCGTCGCAAATCAAGCGCGACATGGCAGAGATAATCCGCAGCAAGGGAATGGCTGCGTTCGACGGCGCGCTGGTGTCGGTGAGCGGCGTCAAGATCACCCCTGACCTGTCGCAGGCCAAGGTTTATGTCAGCATCTTCCCCTCTTCAAAGAGCGAGACGGTGATGGAGATTATCGGCGACCAGACCCGCGCCCTGCGCGGCGAGCTGGGCCGGCGGGTTGGCAAGCAGCTGCGCATCGTCCCCGAGTTGCAGTTCTTCCTCGACGACAGTCTCGACTATGTAGAACACATCGAAGAGTTGCTCAAGAAGTAATTCCCGCCCTTGAACACCACTTTCTTCATAGCCCGCAGGTACCTTTTTGCCCGCAAGTCGCATAACGTGATCAACATAATATCCGTTATTTCGGCGGCTGGCATTGCGGTGGGCTGTGCTGCGCTGGTGATAATCCTGTCTATCTACAACGGCTTCGACAACCTCTTGAAAGGGATGTTCGAGAGCTACACCCCCGACGTCGTGGTTACCCCGCGCGAAGGCAAGGTGTTTGCCCCGGACACCGCCGTGATTTCTGCTATCCGCGCCCGCACAGAGGTGGCATCGGTGTGCGAAGTGCTCGAAGAGACGGTGTTCCTCAAATACGGCGAGCGGGAGGCCATCGTTACCGCCCGCGGCGTGGATTCTACCTATCAGGATGTTACGGGCCTGGGCAGATACATCGCGCAGGGCTCTTTCGACTTGAGTGACGGGGAGATAGACCAGATGGTGCTGGGCGCCACCATAGCGCAGAACCTGCGCATCAACACCACTTTTTTGACGCCGCTGGAGGTGTATTTTCCCTCCCGCACGGCGCGCGTCTCCCTTACCGACCCGACCTCGGCACTAAAGAAGGTGCGGGTGTTCCCTTCCGGCACAATCTCGCTCGAGAAGGAGTTTGACGAGCAATATGTCTATATGCCCATAGCGGCGTTGCGCAATCTGCTGGAGTGGGAGAGCGAGGTGTCCAGCCTCGAGATACGAGTGAAGCCCGAATATGTCACCGCCGGCGGCACCGTGTCCAGGCAGTTCCAGAACGAGATTGCGGAGATGTTTGGCGACGGGTTTGGCGTGAAGAACAAATACCAGCAGAACGAGTCGCTCTACAAGATGATGACCTACGAGAAGCTGGCCATATACCTTATCTTGCTGTTTGTGGTGCTGATAATCTCGTGCAATGTGTTCGGGTCGCTCTCCATGCTTATAATTGAGAAGCAGGAGGACATCGAAATCTTGCGCTCGATGGGTGCCGATGACACGATGATAAACCGCATATTCACCACCGAAGGGTGGATGATTTCCCTGCTGGGCGCCGCTGTCGGGGTGATTCTGGGGGTGCTGGTGTGCCTGGCACAGCAGACTTTCCACCTGGTAAAGTTGCCCGGCAATTTTGTGATATCCTACTATCCGGTACAGATGCAACTTACAGATTTGATGTTGATATTTGTCTCCGTGGCGGCCATAGGATACCTTATGTCGCACTTTGTGAAGGCGGTCCGCATTAAAAAATAGAACAACGGTAGCGTTTTTGCACTACCTTCGCCACCGTTACACTCTAATAACCTACTATTATTATGGCAGCAAATATCGACTGGAACAACATCGGCTTCGGTTATGTAAAGACCAACGCCAATGTAAGGTGCTCTTTTGACGGCAAGCAGTGGAGCCCGCTCACCGTCACAGAAGACGAATACATCCACATGCACATGTCCACAATGTGCCTGCACTACGGCATCGAGGCGTTCGAAGGTCTCAAGGCTTTCCGCGGCGTGGATGGCAAGATCCGCCTGTTCAGAGTCGATGAGAATGCAAAACGCCTGCAGTCTTCTGCGCGCAAGCTTTGCATGACTCCCCTGCCGGAGGAGACATTCATCGAGGCCTGCATCAAGCTGGTCAAGCTCAATATGGATTTTGTGCCGCCGTACGAGTCGGGGGCATCGCTCTACATCAGGCCGTTCATCTATGGTGCCCAGATCGCGCTGGGCGTGCATACATGCCCCGAGACGGAGTTCGTGGCGTTCTGCTCGCCGGTAGGTCCTTATTTCAAGGGCGGCATGCAGATGATCAAGGTCGTGATTGACCGCATACAGGACCGTGCGGCACCGCGTGGCACCGGCGACGTTAAGGCGGGCGGCAACTACGCCTCCAGCCTCCTCTCCGGCGAGAAGGCCTCCAAACTGGGCTACGCCAACGTGATGTATCTCGACGCCGCAGAGCATAAATATATAGAGGAGTGCGGCGCAGCCAACTTCTTTGGCGTGAAAGACGGCACCTACGTCACCCCCGAATCGCCCTCTATCCTCCCTTCCATCACCAACAAGAGCCTCCGTACCCTGGCAGAGGATATGGGTCTCAAGGTAGAGCAGCGCCCGATTCCCGTAGAAGAACTCAAGACCTTCTCGGAGGCCGGCGCTTGCGGCACCGCAGCCGTCATTGCCCCCATCGGCTCCATCTACGATCTGGATACCAAAGAATTCGTGGAGTACGGCACCGAGCCGGGCCCCGTGTCGCTCGCCCTCTACAAGCAGCTGCGTGACATCCAGTACGGCCGTGCAGAAGACAAGCACGGTTGGTGCACAATTGTCGGCTAAGGCTTCTATTTATCTTCCGGGAACCGCCCGCCAAGGAGTTTCATCTGGCGGAGTATCTCTTTCTGGCGCTGTTGCATATACGGGCCGGGTTTGGTGCAACTGCGCTTGAGCGGACTGGGCAGGGCAGCCGCTATCAGGGCGCTCTCTTCTTTAGACAGGGTCGCAGCATCGTGGCCGAAGTGGGCTTTTGCGGCGGCTTGTGCGCCGTAGATGCCGTCGCCCATCTCAATGGAGTTTAGGTAGACCTCCATTATCCGCTGCTTGTCCCAGATGAGTTCTATAAGGGTGGTGAAGTAGGCCTCCAGCCCCTTGCGCAGCCAGGTTTGCGCAGGAGAGAGAAATACGTTCTTGGCCGTTTGCTGGGTGATGGTGCTGGCGCCACGCTGGCGGCCGCCGTTGTTGCGCTCTTTGACGGCGTTGTCTATCTCTTTAAGGTCAAAGCCTTTGTGGGAGAAGAACCGCTGGTCTTCGCTGGCCCAGACTGCCAGCGGCAGGCTATTGTTGATTTTTTCCATCGGGACCCATGTGTGTTTCAGGCGGAGCGGCTTGCCGTCTTGGTGCTGGTCAAAGAGGCGGATTACCATCAGGGGAGTGATATACACCGGGAGGTATTTGTACACGAATACCATCCCGATGCTGCTGCCAAAGAAAATGATCAGCAACCATAAAACAAGTTTGCGCAAAAACTTAATCATTGGTCAAAAGTAAAGCCGGCGCGGACCGGCTTTGTCGGGATACCCCGACTCGAACGGGGGACCACCTGGTCCCAAACCAGGTGCGCTAACCAACTGCGCCACATCCCGAATAGGCGGCAAATGTATAAAAAAATTTGGGGAATATGGAAAAACCCCATATCTTTGTCAACCCTAATGAGCCCGGAATAACAATCGGCATCAGCCGATAGCGAAGCGCGAGCAGGGCAGGAAAAGCGCGATAGCAAGCGCGAAGCGGCGGGTCCGGGCAGAGCCCGGTATAACAATCGGCATCAGCCGATAGCGAAGCGCGGGCAGGGCAGGAAAAGCGCGATAGCAAGCGCGAAGCGGCGGGTCCGGGCAGAGCCCGGTATAACAATCGGCATCAGCCGATAGCGAAGCGCGGGCAGGGCAGGAAAAGCGCGATAGCAAGCGCGAAGCGGCGGGTCCGGGCAGAGCCCGGTATAACAATCGGCATCAGCCGATAGCGAAGCGCGG
>Ga0265298_10011175_pt1 | contig 10536 bp, 23 predicted proteins | sample AusTroGonzalo_MG_3_FD_193486 | JGI IMG/M metagenome (GOLD analysis project Ga0265298, IMG submission 193486) | Bovine rumen microbial communities from tropical cattle in Woodstock, Queensland, Australia - Gonzalo_01 | ecosystem: Host-associated > Mammals > Digestive system > Stomach > Rumen ... | reverse complement strand
GAGATAAGGGCTGGTAAAAAATGGAATTTTTATCATCCCTGAACATACCCGCCATATTTTACCATCAAATTATATATAATATATATAGAATCATTCTATAATATCACGGCGGAAAAATTGAACAAATACCCCTGAAATATTCAAGAAAAAAAAATTGAAAAAAAAGTTATTTTTTTTCCAAAAACGTATTGACTTTTAGAAAACGATGGTTTATAATACCTCTTGAAATCAGTTGAAAGCGGGGACGCTTAAATCTAACAACTGATTTAGGAAGGATATAAAGCAATGGAAAAACTGCAGTGGGAAAAGGATTACATGATTCGGTGGTTAAAAACTGAAATCGCAAGCTTTACGGAATACATGAATGAGTATTCCGAAAAAGCGAAAAATAGTGTTTATGGAACTACCGATTACATCGTTGCGAAGGAAGTAATGAGCAAATGCGAAGGACGCGTTGACGCGTATGAAATGGTTTTGCATTTACTTACTCATTAAAGCAAGCCGCGCGGCGGCACGGCGGGAATAAAAACACGTGCCGCCGCAAAATAAAAAAAAACGGAGGATTGAAATATGAAAAAATACCTTGTAGAATATGAAAATTTTGCAGCTACAAATTATAAAGAAAAGTATAATAGAAAAATTTTTACAGAACAGGAAAAAAACGCCTTTATTGATCGCGTCGAAAAATATTTTTTTGATATTTATATTACATTGATTATTGAATTACCGGAGGAATAAAGCAAGCGCGCGGCGGCGCGGAATCTATAACGCGCCGCCATAGATAAAAAAAGGGAGGTTTGCAATATGCCAATTGTTATCACGGCAGAAGAGCTTGAAAGAATCCGCGCAAAAGCGGCGCGGCGTTATGAAGAAGCGCGGCGGCGCGGCGTCCGTTTCAGCGAACAGCACGACGGAACGCTTGACGCTGAAATCGACGCGGCGCTTGAAGAAATGGCGCGGAACGCGAATAATTAACCAAAAAGCGCGGCGGCGCAGAATCTATAACGCGCCGCCGCATATGAATAAAGAAGGTTTATATCATGAAGGGCGACACTATGAAAAAACGGTATATCGGTAACGGCGTGGCGGACGCCTTCGCGCTGGGTATCAATCGCCACGGAATTGTGTATCTGCGAATCGAACACACGTACAATAGAGCGTTAAATTGCGCGGTTTACGACAAAACCAGCAAGAAGCACGGACGCATTCCCTGCTTGCGCTTCCGTCCGACGGCGGAACAGAAAAAAGACCTTGTCTACAATTGGCGCGTGATTCCGCTTTGCACGCTTGAACAGTTAGACGCGGAACGCCGCGAAGGTGAAAACCGGGGACACGCGTTCGAACGGCTTGCTATGCGGCGGCTGAATGGTACGCCTTGCGAGCGGCGCGCATGGTGGGAAGGCGGCGACTTCGTGGTCGACGGCGAAATCTATCAGGCGAAATATGAAGGCGGCACGTTCTGCACGGCGAAACAGTGCAGAGCCTTCAAGAAGTAAACAAAGAGTAGACGCGGCGCGTCAAATCTCAAAGGGCGCGCCGCTTGAATAAAGGAGGATTTAACCATGAAAGAATTTTATCAAGCGCAGATAAAAAAAGCCTGGGACGCATGGGACCGCATAGCCTACGGTTACTGGTGCGGTAGACTGAGGGGCAAAACTCCCGTGCAGGCATATAATGACGTCATGCGGGACGTCGCAAGAATTCCCTTCGGACCGCCGGAAGAAGATGGTTTACCGTCTCTTGATTGGCTGCTGCTGGGGCTCTAAGAACAATATGCCGAAGCGCTGGGGATAACACCTCAGCGCTCGGCCCGCTGACGCCTATCACGCCCGTGCACACTACCAAAACCAGGCAATTATAGCTTTTCTTTTCAAAATGAAAATTCTAAAACAGAATATTTTTCATCCCATTTTTCTAAATGAGAATATTTCTCGTTTGGTGCAGCGGCGCGCCGGCGGCCGCACTCCCAGTCGGCGCGCCGTATTTTATAAAGCCCTCAGTCGCCGCATTTTTGCGACCAACTAGAGGGCTTTTACATGCGACCAAATCAGTCCCATAAACAGGACTTTAGCCACAATTTCAATATGATAAAATAGAATGCCCTCTTCACTTTAATGCACTAAAGTATTAAAATGTTTACACTTTAACGTATTAAAGTATTAAAATATTAAAGTATTTGCACTTTAACGCACTAAAGCATTAAAACCAATAGAAACAATAGGTTTATAAAATTCATTATATAAAAATAATTATTTTAATTAAAATTATTGATTTATTCTATAGCTTTTAAAATGAAATCTATAATAGTTCCAGTTTTATTATATTTCATTATTGATATAATTATTTTAAAATCATGCTACATAATTAAAATATTGTTAAGATCTTAACAAGTGTTTTGATTAAAAATATAAAATACAATACTATTATTCATATTTACTATTTTCATTTTAATAATAAGTATTCTGTTTTAAAATGCGGATCCGCGACATGATTATGTTTTTTTATAGACAAAATTAATTTTAGACCCCTATTTTTAAATGCATTATTACAAATGATTTATTGTTGTATTCTTTGCGGCAATACTTTATCAATAACTATTAATCTTATTATCAATTAATATCTTCTATTTTAAAAAATGATTTTTAATTTAAAATCTAAATGAAAAATTAAAATAACCTATTGCCGCCCCTTTAAAAAAATATTTGGATTTTTCAAAATAAAGTATTGACAAATCAATTATTATGTGCTATACCATAGACACAACAGAAAGAGAGGGGTACTTCAATGAGCTTTACTTATGAGATCAACAATCTGTCCACCAATTTCACTAAGATTTCCGAGAACGCCAAATATGACTTTTACATTTCTAATAAAAAACTGGGCGGTGACTATTTTGTCTATGCCATCTTATCAGGCACGAATCTGCGGGTCTCGATGGCGGGTTTTACGACCAAAAAAGCGGCGAGAGAATGCGCGCACATTTGGACAACGTGGATGGGGGTTTGACCCCCATTTTTATTTTTTTCTTTTTAAAATGAAAAATAAATTTTTTGATTTTTTTTTCAAAAACCTATTGACAAATCCCAAAACTTGTGCTATACTATAGACACAATAAAAAAGGAGGATCCGGCAATGATTAACATCCGCACACTTCGCAAGCTTCAGAACAACGATGGCCTTACCCTTAAGAAAGGAAAAATCATCACCTACAAAAGCGGCTGGCAGGTCGCAACGGAAGGAATCGAGACGCGCAACCAAAAAGAAGCGATGAAGGCGGTCAGGGCCTATGGCGGCAATTGCGGGATTTGGTTTTCAGATGGCATTTACTACATCGACAAAAGCCGCCGCGTAAATACGAAACGCGAAGCAATGGAAATCGGCAGAGCCTGCAATCAGATTTCAATTCTCCGGTGGCGCGATCTCGGCTTAGTTTACTGCTAAGCCGAGCGCTTTTTTATTTTAATTTTAGTTTTGATTTTAGTTTCGTTTTTAGAATGATTTTCATTTCAATTTCAAATTTAAAAATGAAAATTTTTTTTTGATTTTTTTCATTTTTCTATTGACAAACCGGTATAGATGTGCTATAATAAAGACACAATAAAGAAGGAGGAATTCCCCAATGACCGAGTATGAATACAATCTGATGACCACTTGGACCCCCGAAGCCGAGGACCTGTTCCTCCCGCCCGAACAGGCGGATGCCCTCTATGCTAACTACCTCGCCTATGTCGAGGAGTTCAGTGACGAAGACTAACCCGCTTCACCAAGACCCCACGCGGTGCGGGGTCTTTTTTTATTTGGACGCATCGCTGGCGCCCGAATCTAGAGCCAGCGATGCGTGTTTGCGATATAACATTTTGCACAAAATTTTTGGAGCAAATCGCAATATTTTTGTATAATATGCACAAGTCCCAAAAACAGGACCATGCGCGCCATCACAATTATGTCATAATTGTTCATAATTTGTTCATAAAATAAGGTGGATTTGTTCATAAATAAGTGGTATACTATAGACACAATAAAGAACGGAGGTTGTAGCAATGGTTAACAAGAATTTTGAGTATCGGATCGATTGGACGGATGCCCTTACTGGTGAACACTGTGTCGATTTCCTCAGCGAGGCAAGTGCGCGGTGGGAAGCGCAGAACGACTATATGCACGAAATTTTCAGCATTACACGCATCCTGAACAATGAGGGCGAGGAAAGTGAAAATCTTTTGGAGGCTTTCCAAAAATAATTTTCAAAAACCTATTGACAAACGCATAATTCTGTGATATACTATAGACAAGATGAGGGGCGGGGATCGGCCCCATCCCTCATAAAAAAGAAAAGAGGTAAAGATAATGAAGATTGATTATTTCGGCAAGCCCCTGAAACAAGAATACCTGTCCAAATGCGAAAAATGGATTTTGCTGGTTTGGTTCGATGATGAATATGGTGCCGAATGGGTATATTGGTGCGGAGATAAGAGCAAAGCCGTCGTAGAAAGGTGGGTCCAGGAGAAGGAAAAAGAGGGAGTCAAAGCCATGATGATTCACCGCTCAGAGGTGGCAACTGCTTAACCGTTGCGAAAACCGCACTCAACTCCTGGCGTTAAATCGCTGGGAGTTTTTTTTATGGGCGGCTCGCTGGCGGCGGTCCCTAGGGCCAGCGAGCCGCATTTGCGTTATAGTAAAATGTACTAAAAAATCGAACAAAAAATCAAAAATTTTAGTCAATGTGCCGAAGTCCCAAAAAAATAAAAATTTTTTCAATAAAAGTATTGACAAATAAACCAAAAGAACAGAAACAGCTTAAAAATCAGATTGCGAGACAGAAAAAGGAAATCGAAAAACTGAAAAAACGCCTTGCGCGGGAGGAGGAATATCTCGCAGAGCTTGAAGCCGAAGTGAAAAAAATAAAAAACTTTTTTAAAAAAACACTTGACAAACGCAACCGCCCGTGCTATAATAATGACAGAAAAAAGAAAGAGAGGTAAACGCAATGATCACTGTCAAGACTGCTATCGAGGTTCTGAAGGCTCAGGGGACCGAAACCATCACCTGCCACGCTCTCGGTTACGAAGGACGCTATTTTAGGTTTAGCGTTGACGATGAGAGGCTGATCCCGTACTATGATTATGAAGTCTCCTCGTTTTCTTCTGCTGGCCGCTACGGAACGCATGAGCTGAATGAAACCAAAGTCGGATGCATCGTATATCTCGCCGAAGGGCTCTCCGATAAATGGATGAAAAAGGCGCCGTGAGGCGCTTTTCTTTTTTTCGATCCCGCGCTTTAAAGCGTTAATAATCGCCGCAGCCGAAATTTACGCAAGCACCCCACTTCATTATAGCATAAAACAAAAGATTTGTCAATAGGTTTTTCAAAAAAATTTTTTATTTTTTTTATAAAAAACACTTGACAAACCAAAAGAAAAGTGATATAATAAAGACAACAAAGAAAGAAAGAGGTACAAAAAAATGAAAAAGACTTTAGGACAGCAGCAGGCGGATGTGTGGGCAAAGGAAGAACAGAAAGCGTTTTCGCTCGGCTTTGAATCGGTAGAACAGTATCGGCAGTATCTCGCAAACGAAAATCGGAAAAAGGCATATCTTGCGAAAATAGCACGGTATGAACAAGCAATAGCAGAAATGAAGGCGTGGCTTGAAACTCATTAAGAGCGGAAACGCTCTTATTTTTTTTTAAAACTTTTTTCAAAAAACACTTGACAAATGAAAAAAACTATGTTATAATAGAGACACAAAGAAAGAGAGGTAAACAAAAAATGACTATTAAGGAATTGTACGAATGGGCCCTTGAAAACGGTGTTGAAAATGAGATCCTGTGGACCGATTACGGCGAAGGCCTCACTCGGGTAGAAGCGCCGACCATAGCCGAGGACGGTGACGGAGTGATGATCTAAAAAAAATAAAAAAAAATAAAAAACCTCTTGACAGAAGAGGTTTTTTATGTTATAATAAAGTCACAAAAGAAAGAGAGGTAACAAAAATGTACGAAGATTATTACGATGACTACCTGTTTGAATCCGCGATGGATGAGCTGACCTGGGACGATGACGAGAACTACTATGACGATGGGGATGACCAGATGCTTGAATGCGGATATGACCCATACCTTGGGTGCTACACCAATGACTGCTGAGGCAGTCATTTTTTTATCGATCGGTCGGCGCGGCTACGATCGTACCTCACTTCGCCGCGCCGAGTTTGCGTATCGGCATTTTAACCAAAAATTTCGCGCCAAAAGCCGACAATTTTGTGCAATATGCACAAATCCTATAATTGGGACATGAAAAAACCTGCTGGGGCGGAGGTGATTCCCTAACAGGTCAGGAGTAAGCTATTGGTGGAGGCCTTTCTCCTCCTCGGCTGGCTCTGGGTTGAGTTCCTATCGGCGACGCATACCAGCTATCCCACAACGTCTGTTAGATTCTTCGGGGTATTTCCCCTTCATCTGCAAGCATAGTATACCATAAAAAAATACATTTGTCAATACCTTTTTCAAAAAAAATCAAAAAAATACTTGACAAGTGCGCGCCGGTGTGCTATAATAAAGACGAAGAAAAGGAAAGGGGATGCTCCAGATGACAAGTACTCACTACACGAACGATCGGCGCGGACGCGAAGCCCTCATTCAGCAAATCGGCTACGGCTATACTGTAAAAACAGTTATAGTTGATCGCGGTCACAGGAACGGTCCCGAGGTTCACAAAATCAGCAGTACGGGAATCGTTACAATTTACAATCAGCGCACAATGAAAATGGTTACCCGCCTGATTGCAAGACCTGGACAGATTACAAGATACTATGAGCAGTCTGAAAAGATCCCCGCAAATCTATTAAAAATTGCTCGTGAACATCAGCAACAGCGATACAACGAACGATAAAAAAAACAAAAAAAAGGGCTTGACAAAAGCCCTTTTATATGTTATAATCACTATAGAAAATTTAAAAGAGAGGATAACCAAAATGACGCAAACTGAAAAAAACGAAATCATGTATTATACCCATGAGCTGATGGATATTTTTGAAAAATATGTCGAAGCTAAACCCACAAATAAAAATGACTTGTCTGCTTGGTGTAAAAGACGTATAGAATATGTAAATCAAAATATTTTCAAATATCTTAAAAAAACCTCTTGACAAACATAATAGTTTATGCTATAATAACTTTAGAAAATGAAAGAGAGGTAACAACAATGACTGAGTATGAGTATGAGATGATTACCACCTGGACCCCCGATGAAGAAGATTTGTTTCTCCCACCTGAGCAGGCTTCCGCTCTCTACGAAAGCTTCCTTGCTTACGTCGAGGAATTTCCCGCAGAAAGCTAATTTGCAAAAACCCCAAGCCCCACAGGCTTCGGGGCTTTTTTATTTGGACGCACCGCCGGCGTCCGATCCCAAGGCCGGCGGTGCGTATTTGGGATACTATATTTTACACAGAATTTTTGAACCAAAAGCAAGATATTTTGTGCAACATGTACAGGTCCCATAAATAAGACAATAGATTTTGATCATAGTGTCCTATTTAAGAGACATAAACCAAAAGAAAAATGATAAAAATTTTACAAAAACGCTTGACAAATTAACTATTATGTGATATAATAAAGACACAAAAGAAAGAGAGGTAAACAAAATGCTTAATGTCAAGACTGCTATCGAGGTTCTGAAGGCTCAGGGGACCGAAAACATCACCTGCCACGCTCTCGGCTACGAAGGACGCCTTATCACCTTCAACATCGATGATGAGAGGCTGATTCCGTTCTACGATTACAAAGTCTCTCATTTCGCTTCTGCGGGACGCTACGGGGTCAAGGAACTGAACGAGGTCAGAACGGGGAGCATCGTTTTCCTTGCCGAAGGGCTCTCTGACGAATGGATGAAGAAAGCGCCGTAAGGCGCTTTTCTTCTTTTCGGACCGCGCGCCTCCGGGCCTGGCGCGCGGTTTTCGCATTTGTGCATTTTGTACAAAAATTTTGAACCAAAAGTAGGATATTTTGTGCAACATGCACAAGTCCTATAAATAGGACTACTTCTGGCAGCTATCATAAATAATAAAAAAAGTTAGCAAATTGTAAAAATAATACTTGACAAATGCATCCGACTATGGTATAATAAAGGCACAAGAGAAAGAGAGGTAAATAAAATGTTCTATCTTTTTACAGTTGAAAGTTTTCTTGATGAAGATGAATCCTTTGAAGTATTCGTAAAAGCTTATGATGAGTATGAAGCAGAAGCCCGCTTTAATGAACTATTTCCCTTCCGCCTGTATTGTGGATATCTTGAAGATGAATATACCGAAGAAGAAGCGAAAATCCTCGGTTTTGATGTGTATTAAAAAAATCAAAAAAATGCAAAAACCCCTTGACAAACACATCTGCCTATGATATAATATAGTCAACAAAGAAAGAGAGGTAAACAACAATGATGATGATGATTGAAAAAATGTGCGCCAGCTTCTGCGGTCCGAATGACGCAAAAGTGTTGAATGCCGCCTACGCTGAAGGCTATCGGTTTATGTGCGACGGCGACTATGAAACCTGTGATACCATCGATCCGTGGAGCGGAATGCCTGATGTGACGCAGAACGCCTATTTCTTCGATAACCGTGAAGAGGCTGAGGCGTTCGCCGCAAAACAGATTTGGTCGTTCAATCCCGATATCCACGCTGACGTTTATAAAGTACCTGAGTATACAAAAACATGGGCAGAGCTTGAAGCGGAAGAAGCCGCCAAAAAAGCCGCACGAAAAGCCAAAAGGGAAGCGACCGAAAAGGCAAAAGCGGAAGCCGCAGGGATGACCGTGGAAGAATACAGGGCAGAGCAGAACCGACAGAGACTCGTCCGCACACTTGAAAAAGAAATCGCGGAACTGGAAAAGGAACTGGCGCGGAAAAAAGCATTGCTGGCAAAAAAGAGGGGCTAAGCCCCTTTTTTATTCATTATGTCCCGAGCCGCGCGTCCCCGGACCAGACGCGCGGCTTTTGCGATTCGTCATTTTCACCAAAATTTTCAGACTAAAAGTTGAGTATTTTATGCAATATGCCCAAGTCCCATTATTAGGACATAAAAAAGCCCACTGAGGGCGGAGGTGGACTCTCAGCAGGCAAGAGGTAATCGGTATAGGGCTATTTATTTCCCCTCCTGGGAAAAAGGTTGCCATCCTGAGCGGTTATTTCGTGTCTCTCTCACTCTCACGGCTTTATGTTCTCGATGGGCGTTTGCTCACCCGCTTTTTGATTTCTTCTATTGGCTCAAAAAGCTGTCTGATTGAAACAAGCCTCAAACAGTTTTCGCGTACTAACTGATAACGGCGTTTATTTTTGTCCAACGCGTTACGCTCGCGGCTTACCCTTGCGTGGCGATAAGCTTCCCGTTACTTTTTACCGAGGTTTTCTCCCTCCGTTTGCGCCTTTATTATACCATAAAGGTTTTGATTTGTCAATGGGGTTTTCAAATTTCTTTGAATTTTTTTTATGAGGCGAGAGATACCTAACTCCCTCTAAGGTGTTGGACTTACCTCTCCCCTTTGACAGTTATAAGTATACCACAAATAAACACATTTGTCAATTCCTTTTTTAAAAAAAATTTTTTAAAAAAATATCTTGACAAACTATAAAACCTATGCTATAATACCAGTAGAAAAAGAAAGCGAGGTAAACAAAATGAAAAAGAAATATCGCCCTAATCTTTACGAGGAACAGTATGAAGCATTATTGAATGCGGTATGCGAAGGACAATGGCGGTTAATTAGTGCGACCGAGACCGTTATTAAAAAACAAGGTGTAATTGCTCTTTACCCCGAAGGTCCCGACAAAAAGCATGCGGTTAAAGATTGCGAAGAAGCAAAATATAGTTTACTTTGCGCAATCGGCGCGTATGATGCCCGTAGACAAGAAGCAATCGAGTATTTCAAACAGAACTTTGAACATTTGGAAGGATGGGCAGACGGCACGAACAAAGCAACAAGCCACGCAATCATCGAAAACGCTTATTATAATTTTTATAGAAAATAATAAAAAACCCCTTGACAAACAAGGGGTTTTGTGTTATAATAAAGCCAACAAAGAAAGAGAGATAACAAAAATGAAGTTCGACGAGATGTATGATGTGCTAATGTGGGACGTGGGCGTGAGCCAGGAAGCGCTTGACCTTGCGTTCGCCCTCAAGGGATGCAACGAGGAAACCGCTTGCGCGATTCTGAGCTACTACACGGGCTGGGGCAACTTCGAAGGGTTCCTGGAGGAGCTCCACGGCGAGGATGAATAAACCCCGGGGCGCGCCTGCCGCGCCCTCTCTTTTTTTATATTTGACTTTTTTAAAAATTTTTTATATAATATATATAGAAAATTAAATAAGGAGGAAATGGCGCAAAATGGTAATTTCAAACGATTTACTAAAAGCGATTCTTTTATTGGTTAGATTTTGCGCAATTCAGGGCGACTGTTCAAAATGTCCTTTGAATGGAATTTGTCATAAAAGCATCCAAGAATGGTAAATTTTACCACGGCCTCGGCACATTTCGTGCTACAGCCG
>Ga0265298_10011174_pt1 | contig 10536 bp, 9 predicted proteins | sample AusTroGonzalo_MG_3_FD_193486 | JGI IMG/M metagenome (GOLD analysis project Ga0265298, IMG submission 193486) | Bovine rumen microbial communities from tropical cattle in Woodstock, Queensland, Australia - Gonzalo_01 | ecosystem: Host-associated > Mammals > Digestive system > Stomach > Rumen ... | reverse complement strand
CTGGCTGCGCCAAAAATTCTTCAAGTGAAACAAGTTCTGATTTATATTTTTCAAAATCCATACCCTATATTATATACTATTTTATGCTATAATACATGCATGGATCTTTAGCTCAGTTGGCTAGAGCGTACGATTCACATTCGTAAGGTCACAGGTTCGAGCCCTGTAAGATCCACCAAACGGTTTATAAAGTTATTTTTATCTATTCCGTAACCTATAGATGTCTGTTAAATCCCTTGCAAAAATAGAGGGCTATTTTTATGCCATTTTCGCGACAAAAATCCGCCAAAAACCACAATTTACCTCTATAATGTTGTCTGTTAAATCCCCAACAATAAGCCCTATTTATTATCTTTATCTAACTGCCAATCTAAGTATTTATTCTTTACGAGATTATCTTTAGGCTTTAGTAGTTGCAAGTTTTCGTAATAGCATAGGTCTTTGATCTCTTGTTTAGTTTTAGCAGTTGCTAGTGGTATGATATGGTCTATATGGTAATCCTCACCATCCCACTCTTGCCCGTAATTCTCTAACCAAGTCTGTTTTAGGTGCCTCCATAGAGTTTCATAATCACATCCTAATATTTCATATGTATGAGTGTCTTTGCCATAGCCATTCTTCTTGAGTGATATTCTGATAAGTCCTCTAACCTGCGTACTTAATTTAAATAGCGGGTCAACTTCTCTCTTATGTAGGTAGTACTGCGTTCTCTCTTTGCGGTGCGCTTTGCCATATGCTTGTGCTTTTGCTTTTAGCTGTTCTGCGTTCTCGGCTTGATATTTTTTGTGATATTCTGCTAATTGTTCGGTATGTTCTTTAGCCCATATCTTACGGCGTTCCGCTATTTGTTCTTTGTGAGCCTCGCGATATATTCTATCACGCTCTCTAATTTCGTCTTTGTGCTCCTGCCTATAAATCTTGCTCTTTACTTTTATTTCGTCTTGGTGGTCTCTGTTGTATTGCCTGCTATACTCCCTGGCCTGATCTGCATGCGCATCGTAATATTCTTTTCTATGTGCTCTTACTTTTTCTTGATTATTGATGACATATGTCTTGGCGTATGCCTTGCGTCTATCTTTATTATTTTCGTAGTACTTTTTAGTTGCTAAACATTTGCACGCTTTACAAGTATTAATGAACTTTCCGGCTGCATTATCGAAACTGAATTCAGATATATTTTTCTCTTGGTTGCATTTTATGCATACTTTAGTTGTGTTTGGGTCGACTTCTATCACCCTATTGGCATTTTTAGCTTTCAAGCGCTCATAGTACTCTTTATGATATTGCTTGTGACATTCTAAACAAGAATTTAGATAATTACCCGACCTCTTCTCGAAGACAAACTTATCTAACGGTTTAGTCTTACCACATTTATTACAAGTTCTGACTTCGTTTTGCATCTTTGGTTTTATACCGTTAGTATTTGTAACTAACTATATTATAACATCAAAACTACAAATATCAACTAGCCTTTCATGGGTATCTTCTTTATATACTGTTAATACCTGGCGAATTAAGCCCCACCAGAAATAAAAAAGAAGCCCTCGGGCTTATTTTTTATTTCTGATATTATAAGCTCGAGCCAAGGTTCGAACGGAGGAGCTTTAGCGACGACGTCTAGGCGAAGCGAAGCGTAGCCGCCGCCCTGTAAGATCCACCAGAAATCTAAGAAAGACCCGGTAGGGTCTTTATTTGATTTCTGGCAAATCCTTACCAAGCTCAAGCCAAGGTTCGAACGGAGGAGCTTTAGCGACGACGTCTAGGCGAAGCGAAGCGTAGCCGCCGCCCTGTAAGATCCACCAGAAAAGCTCCTTAGGGCTTATTTTTTATGTTTTGTAATCTGTTAAGAATATTAGATTACTATTGATATTTTAAGACGTTTATGTTATAATATATAATATAGGCTTGAAAGGCGCATATATCAACCGAAGTCTACGTAAATTTAACAACAATTCACCTAAAAATTCATCATGAGGAGGGGTAAATTATGAGAATGAATGGATATGAACAGCAACTCGTAAACAAGTGGAGAAGGACAATGTCCAGGAGGGAAGCCGAGGCGCATCTCTATGAAGTTCGTGAAGAGCAGAATGGAGACCCTTACGCACAACTCCGACCTGTCAAGTACGCTCCTGGAGTAAAGCAGGAGATGAAACGTGAAAGGATTAAGGACGCTGTTGATAAGGAAGCAAAAGGCAAAACGGTAGACCCGGAGCATCCAGTTCTTCGGAAGTATATTCCTGCAGAATGGGGTACTGAGGTGGGCGGTCTTACAAAGGCGGCATATCAGACAATGAAAGCCGACATAGCAAGTACCTACGACATCCCGATTTGGATTCTCGATATCAGCAATCTCGAAACACACGAGACGCAGATCGAGGAATTCAAGAAGAGGATTTCAAAACCCAATCGCGATGCCTACGAGTTACTCTCTCGCAAGAAAACGAGGCTTGAAGGTCTCAATAGGCTTTTAGGTAGAGAAATCTACGAACTGTTTTGGGACCCGTACAGGCTCGTTGGCTACGCTAAAGAATGCCAGGAACAAGTATTACAGGAGAAAAAAGATGTGACCGATAAGGAATTGGCAGCACAGGCAAAGGCAAAAAAAGAAGCAGAAACAAAGTGTGATGCAGAAGCAAAGTGTGAAGCGGAAGCAAGAACAAGAGAGGAGGGGTTTGGAGAAGATTTACTAAAAGGTAGATTGAAAAAATACGGTTTCGTTTCAAACGGTTCCCATATTCTTCCAGGTTACACAAGGGGTAATATCGAAATATTGTACTATGGAGGCGAACTCTGTTCTGTAGATATAGGCGGAGAAAGCATCGAGGAGATATTTGATATACCGGAAGCAAGTGGACCTGATCACGAACTTTGTTATCGTATTACTGCTGAAGCAATCGCTTATTTAAGAGAGCTCATCGTAGTGTAAGGAGGTGAAAAAGTTGTCATAACCCTGACGTTATTTGTCGGGGTTATTTTTTTATGTTCGATTATCTATCGATAAAATAGAAAAAAGCCCCGGTTAAACCAGGGCTCTGTTTTCGAGAAACACTAAAAGCGCTTCCTTGCTATTCTCGAGTTCACCTCCTTCAATTTTTTCGACCAACTTGCGTTGAGCTTCGCCGATCGCTGGACCCTTCAGGCCGAGAAGAGCTAAATCCCTACCTGTAATTGCGAGATCCTTCACTGTCAGCTTTATAGACTGGCTATTGGCTAAAATCTCTGCCAATGTGGCTTCGGACTTTGCTACTACGGCAAGATGTTCTTGCTGGACGGCGGGAGCCTGTGCCATGATGTCGGCGCGGCGAAGCTTGATCAGTTTTCTGACTTGCTCTTCACCTGCGGTATCGAGCCGTTTCTTCATCGACTTGGTCGACGAAATGTCCGACTCATGCTCGGCGACAAGCCAGCAAATTCTCTTGATTTGCTCCTCGGGATATCCTTCGGAGCGTAATAAATGCTCGGCAATTTCTGCTGATTTTTTGGCGTGTCCGATAAATTTACGAACGCCGCCTTCCTCAGTAAAGCATTCCATCTTACCGATATCGTGCAGTGCTGCAGCTAGTAATAGCTCTTCGTCGTCGTCGCCGACTCCTTCCATAACCTTCATTGTATGGTCATAGAGATCATAACAATGATTCGGGTTTTTCTGATCAAACCCTTTTGTCGCGTTAATTGCTTCAAGAATTTTCTTATGCATTTATATTCCCCCTATTAAAAAAATGTTGAAAGCCAGCAACTTATTGGTAAACTCAATTTTAAAATGTGCTAGCTGTTCGGCCTATTCGCCTAATACTTCTATATAATTATATCATAAATACCAAAAATAGTCAATAGTTCTCATGTTTTTCTGCTAAAAACCATACCTGGCTAATTAAGTCCCACTAAAAAGAAAAAAGAAGCCCACGCGGCTTATTTTTTTATTCTCAATAAAGCGAAAGCGCTATCCGTCTTTATGCTATAATAAAAGAATGGAACAGCTTCCGAAACATGAAGAGTCAGCGCAGTTAAATACGGCTTACGATATGTGGGCGGAAGCTATGAAAGACGTCGAATTTCAGGGCGGAAAACCAAAACTAAAAAAGGTTGGCGAGAGACGAGGTTCAAACGATGGCGGCTGGTACGAAGACGAGAATACTGGCGAACGAATGTATGTAAAATTCTATGAAAACCCGGATCAGGGTAAGGTAGAATTTATCGCAAACGCCATTTACAAGAAACTCGGTATTAAAGTCCCAGAAACAAGATTAATCAATATAGACGGTAGAGAGGGGGTAGCTTCGCTTGAAATTTCGGGCGCTACTAAGACAAGTGCCCAGAGCCAGAAAGAAAGTCAAGATGTTCAAAACGGTTTTGTTGCAGATGCCTATCTCGCAAACTGGGATGTAATAGGTGCTGCGAACGACAATATTGTTAAGGGTACAGATGGCGGCTTTTATCGTGTAGATAATGGCGGGACGATGATTTTTCGCGCGCGGGGCGGAGACAAGGAATTTGATTTTGACATGCCCGAGCTAGACTCAATGAGACGACCATGGAGACCAGCCGGTGAAATATTTCATAAAATTACGTATGGGCAGATTCTAGAACAGGCGCAACATCTAATAGATAATCTAAGCCAAGAGGATATTGAGGCAATAATAAAAGAGTCTGGACTAGAGGGCGAAACTTGTGACGCAGTGAGGCGCGGATTAATTGGTAGGCGCAATTATCTGAGGAACATGTGCTTACAAAGAGAGCGCCTGCTCGAGACGATGAAAGAGATTCCGCCAATTCGACAAAAAGGCGAGGTGATTTGTGAAAATGATTGTATTGAAGATCAAAGAATTAGTATTATAGATAAAAGCGATAAGGGGGTCACAGAATTTAGTTTTAAGCTAAATACGCCGACAGAAGAGATTTCTAACCTCATAAAAAAGTTAGAAGACGCTCCAAAAGACGCCGTGCTCGAAATGCCGGATGGTGCAATTTTAAGGCGTGGCGAGATTGTCTATGAAGGCTTCGAGAGTGATAAACGTTTTGTCTTATCAAGAGCATCTATAATTGAAAAAAATGGAGCAAGAATTCTTATCGCGTCCCCAACTTTGCACTATGGATTACAGATAAGAGCGGCGGAAAGACTAGTAAATATAGAAATTCCAGCAGAAAAGGACCCCGATACGGCTTGGGAAATTTTTAGTGATTTATTAAAAAATTATCTCGGTATTCAGGGACTGCTCGAAACTGCCGAAGAACCTAGCAAAGAATACAAAGAAGAGCGCTTCAAATGGCAATACAAAATCGATGGCGAGCTAAGCCCAGAACAGCTCGAAGCAGCTGCAAGGCTGAAACGTAAGGAAGTGTTCCCGGGCTACTCCACTCTTATTGAGGAGGGGAAACACAAGGAATATCTTAAGAAGTACGGCAAAGATTTACGCGCAGTTCATTTTCTTCGCGATGATGATCCTCGAACGCTAAAACAAATTTTGACAAATGGACTAATGTCTACGTCGGAACGTTTTTCGCGAGGTCTGATAGTAGAAGGCGTGTCCTCCCAGGTCGATCTAAGACGAGGTGGTGGCGATAGTGTATTTACCCGAGTTACAAGCGTTGGGGCGCGACACAAAGTTAATGACATAGAACAAAGTAATACTGTCATAATCTTTAAGCCAGAGATTTTTGATAGAACAGATTGGTATTCGTATGACACCGACAAGTATGGCTCAACGGACGAAAAAGATTTCAAAGAACGGCTTACGCCAGATGAATTGTTTTCAAAGGTTGCCCAGGCAAAAAATGAGATGCCGCAGAATGAACAGATGTTTAAAACTGGGATTGGCGTTGAATATATCGAAAAAATAGAAATGGACCCTGACCGTCGAGAGGAATTAATTGATGTCCTAAAAGAATCTGGTCTTACGGAAGTTAACGGGAAACCGATCGAGGAATTTATCGTGGCGCGTGAGATGTCGCTCTTTGATCTACGGGACAAAAGAGAGTTCGATGCGGCCATGGCGGCGGAAGGCCAGGAGACAAAGAAGCATCCTTTAATGGAGCTACTTAAGAAATTTGCAAGAATAGCGATGCGAAAGAAAAACTAGTATTTCTTCGACTTCTTTTTATACGTGTTATCACTTGTTGATAAAACAAATTAACTGTGCCATAATCGAGACATCAACCTAACGGAGGTAAAACAGCGCACATTAAGAAAGGGGTGTTTTTGTATGGATACTAAGATTCCGATGCCAGAGGAGATTTTTTATGACATTGTGGCGGGAGCAAATGGGGATGCCCTACTTGACATCTGTAGGCGCACATGCGAGAACGACGCGAAGCTCCCTACAAATCTCAATGTTACGATTAGCTATGCCGAGTCCAACAATAGTCCTAGCCATGCCGAAATCAAGGTAACAATCAGTAGCATTAAAATTGCTAAAATCAAGCACGAGAACGATTCCGGCGAAAGCTTTAATCTGCAGGGATATTGTAAGGCCGACCTGGACTCGTCAGCCAATGTTGCTTGCGAGCTATACGGATTTGAGGCCTATTACAACTCAAAAACTCGCAAAGGCCGCATCGCCTTCATCGAACAATCCATCCCCACCGCCCGGGCATAATCCCGGGCATTTTTTAATTAACTTTATTGATTGGCCTATTCGCCGCAGCAATCATTGACTGCACCCAAATCTCGAACATTTTTTCAAGAGACTCCTGGGTATAATATGCATTATGCGGAGTGACGAACACATTGCCCTTATATTTCTTGCTTAAATCATCACTTTCAAAAGCCACGCCACCAAGTTTGCCATCTTCTACCATTTGAGCCATTCTTGAAGCCACATCCTCAAACCCATTCGCCACGATGATGACCTTAGTTCGAGGATTGAATTTTGATAAATCATCAAACAAAGCAAGACTTTCTGGATTTTTAGAAATCGTCACAAACATATACTCGCTCTTGGCCAGCATCTTATCAAAATCCATGTAGTGATATTCCGAATCATTTTGATTATGCGAATAGTAACAAATTTCTTTTCTTCCAACTATGCCATCCAATTTCTTTGCAAGCGCATGGCCAATCGCCCCAAAACCGATTATGTCCGTCGGTTTATCATACATATCTTCGCCGATAAATTCCTGATTCCAGTTCATCTTGCCTTCTTTTTCGAAGAGAGGCAGCTTCTTGGCTAGAGCCAAAGCCATCATTACGCACTTTTCCGCGACGGAATTTGACGCATAGTGCGGCACATTGGTGACAGCGATGCCTTTTTCGGAACAATAAGCGCAGTCCACCCACTCGTATCCGGTCGTCTCTAGGCAAAGAGCCTTCAGGTTCGGTATCTTGTCGATAATCTCGTTCTTAAACTCCCAGCCTACAATGTCCGGGTCTATAGCGATTACTTTCTCATCTTTGTCACTAAAAAGTGGTTCGTACTCCGGCTTTTCTAGAATAATCACATCATCAAACTTTTGGGCCAAAAGACCTTTTTGCGCAGCAGTTAAATCATTTTGTCGGCAATAAATATATAATTTCATACCGCTATTATAACATGGGGTATAAACCTAAAAAAATCCCTCTCGTAAGAGAGGGAATAAAACCGTTACAGCAATTAAATTAGTAGGCGGCCAGCGCCTCAGCCGAAAGGTCGAATCCTACCGGAATATCCGGATAAAACAGGTCGACTATCCAGGCAAGCACCTGAATCCTGGTAACCTTATCTGTCGGTCCATAAAGATACTGGACTTCCATCTGAAGATTTTCTAGGCATTCTGCCCAGAGCTCTGGATTTCTCAGCCACTCGGGCCTCGGAACGTCTACTCTAGCGGCATTTTCACCTAACCACTCGAAGGTGGCCTCCTTACCGATAATCCGGCTCGGATCAAGGTCGTTTGCCTTAGCAGCCCTTTTCAGGAGCCTCCGACAATAAGTCGGGGTCGCCTCCGCATCCGGACGGAAGTCCTTCAACTCGGCGTACTCCTTATGAAGCAGACCAGCTTTCTGAGCCTTTATTACCAGGTCGTAAATTTCAACCTCTTCGGGCCTTCCAGGATCCTCTGTTGCCTGCACCTTAACTGTGCCAACTGCCATTGCTACTATAACTGCGGTTAAAACCGCTGCAAAAATGTTTTTTAATGTACGCATACTCGTACCCCCTAGTATTGTATTCTGTGGCGCTCTCTTATCGAATGCTCACAGTATCTTCATTATAGCATAAACCACCAAAAAAGTCAAGGATAAACATAACAATTATGCGCGTTTCGGGGTATTTTTTTAAGATACGGCAAGGCAATTACGGACTATCAAATATGCTACAATAAAACTATGACCGAAATAGCAAAACCAGCAATTATTCCTAAAAACAGAAAACCAGGCACCCTGCACTCGTTTTTCGCTCTGAAATTCCACGACGGGGAAGAAGATAAGGCCAAAGTCGAAGCCATCGAAAAAGCCCTAAACAAGGCCGGCATTACCATTACCCTGATGGCTCGCGACGTCGAAAAGTGGGGTAAGGCGGCAATTCCAGAGGGCAAAACCCTGATGACCGACTACGCTTTCCCCGCCATGCAGCAATGTGACTGTAATATTATCGAATTCAGCGAAAAGGGCGTTGGCCTCGGTATTAACGCCGGCTATTGCTATGCTATTCATAAGCCGATTTTTGTGATCGCGAAAACCGGCAGCGATATTTCGACCACCATCTCCAATCTTGCAGCCAAAGTTATCTTTTACGACTCCCCAAACGACCTAATCGAGCCTTTCGAGCAGATTGTAGCGGATTTTCAGACATTTAGGGTCAATCCAGAGCTAAAAAAGCACATCGAGACTGCGGTTTTTCCGGAGTACGAGAAGAATGAGCCAGCGCATAACCTAGACCATATCAAATATGTCATTAGGAGAAGCTTTAAGTTTGCCCAGACCATCCCAGATATTAACTATGACATCGTGTATGTTGTTGCCGCATATCACGACATCGGACATCACATCGATCCCAAAAAGCACGAGATAATCTCGGCAGAAATCATGCAAAAAGATGCAAGGCTAGCCGATTTCTTCTCTGAAGACGAGCTAAAAACGATTAAAGAGGCTATCGAGGATCATCGCGCCTCGTCGAACCACGAACCACGCAGTATTTACGGCAAAATCGTCTCGACGGCGGATAGGAATAACAGCGTTGAGTCCTGTCTGGAACGCAGCTACTACTATGGCAAGAGGTTACATCCAGAATATAGCGACGACGAGCTATTTGACCGAGCCTACGAGCATCTTAAACTCAAATTCGGCGAGAACGGCTACGCCAAGTTCTTCTTTGAGGACGCAGAATACGAAAAATTCCTGTCCAATATTAGAAAATTACTATCAGACAAGCAAAAATTCATAGAAACGCAAAGAAAACATCTAGAAAACCTCAAAAAATAGACACAATTATTTCATAATAATTGACAATAATATATTTTATGTTAAAATCATAAACATGAAATACCTAGCTGTCTATAGCTTTGATAATAGGATGAAAACGGCTTACGCCTTCGACAACCACGATGACGCGGTTGACTATGTTAATGCCTGCACCAAGAGTGCTGGTCGTCACGTCCGCGAAGTCGTCTCTGTTGGCGAAGATGCTTACCGCATGACTATGCGCAAGAAAAACGAGAATATCTCTATCAGCATTGATGAATTTGCCGACGAAAAGATCCGCTACGACCTTGCTTATTATCGCGATGGCAACCTCATCGAGGTGCGCCGCTTCAAAAACCGCGATTTTGCCGTAAATTTTGCCACCAGAATCCTCAAAAACCTTGGCTATGCCGCCTCCGAAGAAGAAAATAGCTGCGGTGAATGGAAAATCCAAAGCCAAGAAACCGACCTAGACATCGAGCTTTCGCTCTCTCTTGTGGTACTTAATAATAAAATCGCCGATAATGACTACGAAATTCTCGGTCTTTCTCAGGATGCCGACATCGAGGCTATCAAAAAAGCCTTCCGCGCTATGACTGACAATCCAGAAAAATCCACTTTTGCCCGCTCGGCCTATGAACGCATCTTGGTGGGTTCGGCTATCGAGCCTAAAAAAGATCAGGTCCGCCTCTCGTTTGAAAACGTCGATATGCGCAATTACTTCAAGAAACGCGAGCAATTCGGTCAAATTTTGAGCCAAAAACTCGCCACCAAGCTTGAAACCGCCAAAATTAAGATTAATTCTGCCGCTACCAAGCTAATGGTTCGTGGTGTCATCGAAATCATCATCTGTGCAGCCCTTACGATCGCTGCTCGCATCATGGTGAATGATGACCGCTACATTGCCTTCATTATCTTATCGCTATTCGGTGTGATTAACCTATCTCGTGGCGTTTATTACAAAGCCAATCCAAACGCTTTGCTTCAAAAAGATTAAGTAAAATCTACCCAAAACCCACTTTCTATGCTATAATCATTGCATTGCTGGAATCGTCTAGTGGCAATGACAAGAGACTGTAAATCTCTCGGCTTCGGCCTTCGTAGGTTCGAGTCCTACTTCCAGCACCAAGTTTTGTATAAAGTGTCATTTGACGCATTTT
>Ga0265298_10011172_pt1 | contig 10537 bp, 13 predicted proteins | sample AusTroGonzalo_MG_3_FD_193486 | JGI IMG/M metagenome (GOLD analysis project Ga0265298, IMG submission 193486) | Bovine rumen microbial communities from tropical cattle in Woodstock, Queensland, Australia - Gonzalo_01 | ecosystem: Host-associated > Mammals > Digestive system > Stomach > Rumen ... | reverse complement strand
AAGACAGACTTTCTTCTCCTGCGATCTCTATAGTTCCGACAGACCCATCACTTAATTCGATTTCATAATCGCCTATAGTCAGCGACCCATATCCATACACTTCAAGCATCGGCCTGCTTTCAAACGGTGTCGGGTTCGGAACCATAGCCGGACTAACTGAGTACGAGATCACGTCCTCACCGGCTGTCAGGAATCTCTGCGGTTTGCAATCGAATGTAATCTCGAACTGACCAGCTTTGCTGTTAAACGGACTGACCTCGATTGCTTCTGCGAACAATCCCATTCTGTATTCGTCCGGATGGTATGTGTCGGTCAATCTCTGATACCCTCTCAAGCCAAGAATAGCGTTTCGGAACCTACCCAGACGAACACGGAAGTCTTGCTGATCGTCACCGAATGTACCGCATGGATATGTGACTTGTATGTTCTCAAAATGCCCCTGGTCGATGGCAACCGCTCCGTTTCGACCCGGAACAGATACCATTTCGACCGATCTCCTCGGTGCATTGTAAACACCTTCTCCGCTTATATAGATTCCATAATCTGCGGAATCGACACCTCCGTAAATCAAGCTGTTAAATATAGTCTCGTTTATTGCCATGCTAACCTCCCACTCTTAGATTCCTGAATGAGTATCCGTTTGACCTCGTTCGCAATCTCTTTCGGATTATCTCCGGTAATGTAGAAGTTGTTCGTTGTACCACCTGACGAGTTGCTTGCGATCTTGTCGAGTTTCTTCCAAAGTGTGTCGAGCGGAATAACAGCCTCTGAACCGGCTTCACCGACACCGATAACAGACGGACTATCGAATATACCACCAGTCTTGTACCAGTCGATACTCAGCTTCGGAACGGTCATGTCTTTTAGCGAAAATTTTCCGGTCAGTCTGAAGTGTGGCAATTTGATTCCGGACAGAATCTTTCCCACCTTGATCGGGAAGAACCCTTTGACCTTCTCGATAATGCTCTTAACCTTGTCAATCGCTTGCTGAATCGGTGTGATGATTGCCGTTTTAAGCGAGTTGAATGTTGCAACGACTTTCGCCTTCATTTCGTTAAATGTCGCAACGACCTTATTTTTGAACGAAACAGCGTAAGCCTTGATAGTATCCCAATTCTTGTAGAGCAATACACCCATCGCAATGAGCGCACCGATAATCGCAATGACCGGAGCAATCGTCGTTATAATGAATCCCATCGAAGCACCGAGTGTACCGATAAGACCGATGATACTTCCGATTGAACTGATAAGCGTTCCGACAACCACTAGTACCGGACCCACGGCAGCAGCGACAAGACCGACAATCGTGATAATCTTCTGTGTTTGCGGTGACAGTTCGTTAAACTTGTTGATAATCTCAGTTATTTTCTGAATTATCGGTGTGACTATCGGTAACAGAACGGTACCGATTGAAGTTGCAAGGTCTTGTATTGCTGCCTGGAATATCTTTGTGCTGTTCGCAGTTCCGTCGCTCGTTCTCGAAAAATCGCCTTGAGCATCTTTTGTCTTTGCGAGTACATACTGATAACGGAGCATGGTCTTTTCGGTCTGATCCATTTCTTTCCAGACAAGACCCTGATCTTCAGCGAATTTCTGTAAGTTCGTATCCGTCATAACGACACCGAACTTCTTCAACGCTTCAGATTCTCCCGTAAAGATACCCTCAAGAGCCTTCGAGGACTGGTCAACACCGACGTTGAAGTACGAACCTAAATCCGCAGAAAGTCCGGCAAGTGTCATCGACATATCAGCTGCCTCTTTCTCTGACAGACCGATGCCTTTACCGAGCGCACCAAATGCAGAGGCCGACTCTGTAGCCTGAACCTTTGACAGACCGTAAGCAGTTCTTGCATTGTTCGCCCACTCTTTGACCGAATCGGAGTTTTTGCCGAACGCAACGTCGAGTTTGTTAAGATTTTCCTCATAATCCGAAGCGTACTTCGTTGCGACCGTATAACCAGCGACAATCGGTGCGGTAACCTTCGTGGACATTGTTTTTCCAACTTCGGTCATCTTGCTCCCGATGCTTTTAAGCTGTTCCGATAATGCTTTGAGGTTTGCGTTTCCGATTTTTCTCAGTTCCGCTTCGAAATGTTTCGCTTTGGAGTCTGCCTCGATCAGTTCTCGTTTGAGATCACGAACCTCCTCTTCGGTCAGTTCGATTTTTCCCGCATTGTAATCATTGAGCGTTTTCCTTAACAGCTTTGCTTTTTCTTCGGTTTCCTTTAGCTTCTGATTCAGAAGAGTTTGCTTCTGTCTCCATAACTCGACAGAGTTCGGATTAAACTTGAGAGCGTTGTTGACCTTGCGAAGTTCCTGGTCGATGTCTCGTGTTTCTTTATTTAGTTTTCGTAAAGCCTCGTCGAGTTCCGTGGTCTGCCCACGAAATACGATGGTTATGCCTTTTACATTGCCGTCGGCCATTAGTCGCTCCTATCCAAAAAATGCGTTTATATCGTCTTGTGTTGCCTTGCGTTTTTTATCTTTCGGCTCAGATCGTTTCTGAGCCTTCTCGGACTGTTCTTGTCGCTCGTTATAACTGATAACGAAATCGACAACTTGTCCGACCGTCATGCGACGTATATCCTGAACGGTCAATCCTCGTTCGAGTCCTGCGAGTATAACGTCATCGAGTCTGATGGCTGAATCGTCTTTATGCTTGCGCTCAGACTTTTCAGCCTTTTCAAGTTTTTTGAACTTACAAATCCCTTAAATGCGAGTTCATATACAGTCGGAACGATCACATCAAGCGGAAACTCGTCAAACTGTCGAACCCATTGTTTCGGAGGGTCAATATCCTCATCGGCTGCCTTTGCCATTGCCCATGTGACATTGACGATAACACCCATAATTTCGGTCTGCATGAGAGGAATCAGTAAGTCGAATGTTCTGCCCTCTAATGCAGAAAAAATGTCTCTCAGGTCAATATTTCCCGTTTTACCACTATCCACGACCACGGCAGCAAGTGTCTCCGCTACAGTTGACAGAAACGGAACGTGTTCCTGAATCGGGTCTTTCCCGAACTGATCTCTATATTCCATCGTCCAAGCAACATTGTTTGACAGCTTGATCGATTTCTTCCCGATTTTGATTATCTTTTCCATTTTCACCTCCAGATATAAAAAAGAGGAGCGGATCAGTTAAGACCCGCCCCTTTCTTTTTTAAGTAGTAGTCGGAGCCGGTGGATTTGTGAACAATGTGCTATATCCGGTAGCGGTTTTGTTGTATGAAACCATTGAGATTCCGGTACCATTGTCACCCGCTACGGTAACAGCGATTGTCTCAGTTGCCGGTTCGATGTTCTCGGTTTCTGTCTCGAATGAACGAGTAATACCACCGAGTGAGCAGTTGTACATGATTATTCTGCGAGACTCGGAATCACCCTCGACCTGGAACGCTATATAAACGCTCGGTTTCTTTGCGTTCTTAACAGCAGCAAGACCTCCGTCAGACTTCGAAATATATCCGAGGAACTGTGTCTTGAATGTGTCATCGAACTTAGCGACTTCGAGATCACCTTCGAATGTACCTCCGGTGTAACCACTCCAGTACGCAATGTTATCGGCATAGAATGTGTTATTTTCGCTCTGCTCTTCTGGTGAGAACGAAACTGCACCGGCCTGATGGTAAGGTGTACCCATCGTGACCGCACCGTTTGTCGCTGCGACTGTGTAGGTTCCGACATACAGATTGCTAATACCAAATTCGACTTTGTTTGCCATTCTGTGTCTCCTTAAACGTAGTAATAAATCACGAACACACCTTGTTCTTCGATATAGATGTCCTCGGATTTGTCATATAAATAGCCAGCACCGAGAAGTGCTGTCTCGATACTGGCCTCGTTTGATTCGTCTTTTGTTGTGAAGTAATATTCGACTTGATAAGTATTCCGTTTCCAGTAATGCGTATTATCTGCCTCGAATACGTCCTGCCCGTTCCCGATATAGACTATATACGGTGGGTCTTGTGACGTTTTGAAATGCGAATATGCACACGGCAATCCGGTACCCTGGAGCGTAGAATAAATGCTCATTGTTCGATCCCTTCCTTGATTAGTCGCTGAAATTCTCTGTTTGCCCACGTTTCGACCGGCTTTATGTGTTTATGTGCCGGTGCCCGACCATATGTGCCCTTCTTGTTTCGGATCACATGACCATTTTCGAGCAGATGCGTTAACTGATAGTTAGTGGCATTATGAACGATTAACGATGTGGGCGATTCTCGTTTTACTGTCCAACCGGCAGCATACTCTCCGCTTTTTCTCGGTGATGTATTATGCAGTTTATTAACAGCCTCGTCCGAAACTCTTTTAGCCGATTCTTCAAGTACGTCGTTCACCTTGTCGCTGAACTCGTCCAGAATTTGCTTCATTTGATTTTCAACGCTCTTAGTGTTAGCCATTACTGTTAACCTCTTCGGTCGGAGTCGGTGGTATCGGTGCCGGTGGTGTTACGCTGACTCGCTCCTGACAAATCAGACTGATTCCGTCACGCTGTGCGTTCCAGTCCGTCCTGATAACGTCGTAGTCCTTGCCCTCGTAGCTGACAACCTTCTGACCGGAATAATCCGCTTTGTTCGTCATGTAAAGGGTCAGATTCGGATGTAAACCGAGTTGCGCTGCATTGTAAAACTCTGACTGGTACACACCACGAGGTTGAACGAACACGGTCGTTTCCGTGATCGGAATCCGCTCGTTTCCGTACTCGTCGTATGTTGGTGTTCCGTATGTTTTGAGGATTGCAATTCCGTCATACATTACGCATCACCCCAATTCGTGTAGCCGGTAGCCGTTACAAGCTGAGCCTTCTGTTCGTCATATGACTTCTTGAGCCGGTCGTAATCTTCCGGAAGTCCGAACGACATTTTGCAATACGTTATAACGGCTCTTGTGCAGATTTCGTCAAGTGTCTGCGGAACCACTACACCGGCAATACCGAGATCAGCTTCGGCAGCAGATATGAGGTCTGCGAGTTCGGTATCGTAGTTTGTAGTTGATATTCTTAATGCCATTCTTACTTTATCAAGTGTTGCCATGATTTACCTCACAACCGGAGCGGAGTTATTCGCCCCGCTCCGCTTTTTTCTTTTGCGCTGACTGATAGTTTTCGAAAAATTCTTTCGTGATGATCGTGTGACCGACATGACCAAGACCGATGGACGGATCAGCGATAATCTTGTAACCGCACTCTCTCGCCCTCCAACAGAACGCAATGTCCTCTCCAACATTCCCTATCGGCGAGAACATATTGCCGAATTTAGCGAATACGTCAACAAATATAACGGAACGCATCAGAACGCATCCGAAACCGCAAGCAGCGACCTCGAACGGCTCGTCCGGTAACGTTTCAAATTCTGTCCATACCGCTTCTTGCTTCGCATCGTCAATATCCATAGTCTTGAATACTGTCGGTGTGAACGGCAATGTCCGTCTGTAGTAAATGCCGGTAACCATGTCGTGACCCGCATCAATGAGTTTGAGCATCTTATAAAGCGTGTCCGGGTTAAATACCATATCGGAATCAAACCACATGACCAAATCCGCTTCGTCAAGTAATGCCCTCTTTGCAATTTCGTTTCTGCTCGTATAAACAAGGGAACCGAGGTTGAACCAGATAGAAATCTCGGTGTCCTCGATTCCGTATGATGTCAATGTAGCCAATGAATGTGCGAACTGTGCCGGAACGGAGTCCATACACGGCACTGCAATAAGAATCTTTCTCATATCAGTCACCTCCTCAAATCTGATAATCGAAATTACTTCGTGATCTTAACAAATGCATCAGGTGCTACAATTCCGAGGCCGACAAGTTCACTTCCAGAAATCTCAACCAGACCTTCTTTCTTCTTGCTGAGTTCATCGAAGAGGAAGTGAATATCTTCACCATCAGGGAAGTTTGCGTGTGCACCATGTCCGAGGTCACCGACGATTGCATATGTCACACCAGTTGTCGCTGCAGAAAATGCTGTGATTTTGTTGTTGAATACAACCGGAAGTCCTTCGAACGGGTCAACCGGATAGCTACCGGCATACTCAGCAGCCTTGAAAGCACCCCATGTTCTCTTGTTCATCATAATAACCGGATTCGCAGCCTCATCACTCAGAAGTGCCATAGCCTGCGCAACTGAACCAACTGCTACAGATGCAGCCTGATACTTAGGTACTCCAGGGCAAGTAGTTGTGGAAACGGTTCCGCAAGCCTCGATCTTTGTAAGAAGATTGTCTGCTGCCTTCTTTGCGATTCTGTATGTCAGTTCGTCATAGATATATCTCAGGAACTCTTCTCCCCTCATGGCATATACTTCCCTTGATACCGAGATCCATTTGATTATGTCTTTCGGAACGATAGACACGATTCCGAGAACGAGATTTTCTTCGCTTACTGCTGCACCACCTTCATCGTGATTGTTTGCATCTGATCCGGATGCCTCGAACTGTACGTCAAGATTTCCCTTCAGGTATGTCTTTTTAACAAGTCGCATGATGCCTTCTCTATCCCATGCGGTTTTTATTACCTCATAGACGAAATCTGGAACTGCAACAGTACCGGTTCCATTCGGAGTAGTATCGTTTGTGCTTGTCAGTTTTCTGCACTCAAGATCATTGCCGGTCTTGATGTACTCAGCATAAGCATCAATATACTCTTTGCTGTTTCTTACTTCCATTGTTTCTTTTTTCCTTTCTTCGATAGTTTCCATGACATCACCTTTGCCCTTGATGACATCGGTCATGTCGGCTTTTCTCTGCTCGATTTCGAGCCTGATCTGTGCTTTGCGTTCCTCAATGAAATCGAACTCAGTCTGAATTGCATCCATTGCCTCGTTAGTGTCGGCAGCTTCGAGTTCGGTCATAAGTTCTGCTCTGCGAGTCTCAAGCTGCTCGGTATCGAGAACCATGATTTCTTCTCTTGTCATTACTGACCTCCGTTTAACTTTGCTTGTAAAAGCATCTTCTTACGTCTGAGTTCTAACTTCTCCGCTTCGAGTCGCTCCGCTCGAATCTGCTCGATCACTCCGTCGGTCAGAGTGCGAACTGATATGCTTGTTGCATCGTTCGCCGGGATTGAAACAGCACTCACGTCGTACAGTTTACGAACTGATGTGATTCGCCTCAGATAATGGTAACGACCGTCAGGAAGTGTGTTTCTGCTCTCTTCTTTACCATCAATCGTGAATCCGAAACTCATCTTGTTCGTGTAACCTTTTTCGATCTCTTCGTACAGTTCTCGGCCTGAAGCTGTGCCACCGAGATCGGCTTCTATCAACAAACCTCTTTCGTCTGGCCGAACAGAAAGAGTATTGTTGCTCATTCTGGCGAACACCCTTCCTTCGTGATCGAATTGTAGTATCACGTCAGACATATCGGTGTTCTCAAAAGCATTTCTATCGACAACCTCGTCATACACAAGGTCATCGTTCTGATAAAGCGTGTATGGTTCTTCGAATATAGTTGCGTAACCCGTGACTATCATTCTTTTTTCTTCGGTATCCGGTGTTTCGTCCTGAATAGCACTTAGAACCATGTTTCTGTATTCTCTGTCTTTATTAATTGGCATTGTTGTTATCCTCCGTAATAGGTACGATCTCGTCAGTTGCCTTGTATTCACCTCGTATCGGTGCGACCTGACCGGCACCGTTCGGAAGTGGTGCATAATTGAATAGTTCTCTTATTTCGTCAATCATGATCGCACCACGGTCACCGAGTTCACGAGCCATCGAAATCTTCTGACTCGTGTTCATATACTGCAATCTGTTTGCCGTTGCGATGATCTCGGTTCCTTGCGCTCTTTCACGCTCCGAGAACATTGCCATTGTCAACGCCTCGCTGAACTGGATCGCAAACGGCTCGATTGACCCATCAAAAAAGGCCTCCAGCTTTTCACCGTTTGCCTTACTCTGTAGCACATCCTCATTTACACCGAAGTAGTTATACACATTGTGCTGAATCATTTTCATCTGATCCGCATCGACCGTGTACGGTTTGACATCAATCTGTCTGATGTCCTTGTATGTGTTCGGGAATAGCAGAAAACCGCCCGACTTCGACTCAGTTGCGAGGTTTTCTTTCGTGAACCGCTGACGTTCTTTTGCGAGGTCATCCGGTTTCGCAAAATTCGCAAGCTGTGCCATGAAGCGGAATGTGCTCGTATTCTTGACCGCTTCTTCGATGCCCTGGTTCTGAATGTGTATCAGTTTCATTGTTTCTTCGATTGCCGAATTGCGATCACCGAAAAAATCGTTCTTGTACTGATGCTTCGTCAGAACCGCACACTTCCGATACTCGACCGCTCCGATCTCACCGTGTGAGAACTGATAACGGAGCCATAATTCGCCTTTGTACTCGATTAACTGGCACCGTGTCGGTAATACCGGGAATATGCCCGTTATAACCATGTCCTTATCAAACACCGGAACGATAAACACCGTATTATGAATATCAAGAATCGTACTCGTTCGATATAGGAACTGTGACCAGGTTTGCCATTGATTCGGTGCGAGTCTTAGTTTCGTCTGCAAAGACTTGTTTGCGGTTCCGATTATCTCTACTTTCAGTTTGCTAATATGCCTTGCCCTTGCATCGATAGCTGCTCTAACAACCTCGCTCTCGTAAATCGCACCACCCCAGTTAGTAAACACCGGCTGATATGCGGTCAGAGTGCGGAACATTGTATAAGCGTTATGCAATGCCTCCTCAGACTTCTTTGCCTCATTCGGCCGAAATATAAAATCAAACAGCGACATATAATTATCTCCTTAGTTCATTAATTGCGCTCCGATCTCAGCGAACCACTTCTGACGAACGCATAAGGCGTCCGCTAATGCTGCCACACCGTCGATTCGTGCTGTCGGGTGTACTTTTATCAATCGGCCTCGACCACGTTCGGTGCTGATCTTGACCGCTGCATTCAACAGATGGGCTTTTAACAAATCGTTGTCTCCGATGTATATCTGACCGTCTTTTATCAGCCCCTCCATTTCCTGAAGGACAGGCCAAAGGTTGTCTCCCTGATAGACCGAGTCCATCTGAAAGCCTGATGATTCGAGGTCCTTCACGAGATACTGCGCCGAGTATCGGTCATATCCGACTTTGAGCGGATACAGTTCGTGCTCGCTCAACAGCGATGTGAACCAGTTGTAACAATCGTGATAGTCCACGAAGTTATCACCGCTGAGAGACAAAAATCCGCGCTTGACGTATGTCCAGTACGGAACGCCATCACGTTCGGTTGCTTCGTCTATCTTTTCGGCTGGTATCCAGAAGTGTGCGATAACATTCAACCGCCCGTCCTTCTCAATGACCGCACACGCACACGTCAGGTCGGTTGTCTGTGACAGGTCGAGACCCGCGACACAGTAAGATCCGCGAAGCTGTTCGATGTCTATCGGCTCACCGCTGATGGCTGTCACCGATGTAGCCGGTAACCACGCAAGCGAACTGTTTTGTTTTATGTTGCAGTACTTGCACATGAACTCTGCCTTCTTCGACAGAGAACCTTCTGCGATTGCAACCTCTTCGAGCATATAGTCAACTGATACCGACGTGCCTAAGTTCGGATTGCTTTTTTGCAATTCGTTGATGTCGTTCCACTTGTCTAAATCCTCGATCATGTATAAGAACGGCAACAGCTTTCTTTCCTTGCTGTCACCTAATAAAAAACGAGTCGATCTTTTTATCAACTCGTCGTATATTCCGTCTGATATGTATCCGGCTGTCGTGCAACTAAGAAGCAAACCTTCTTCTCTTGCTCCCATGCCGGACTTCATTACTTCGTACTGTTTCAGTCCTTGATCGCCTTGCCATGCAGCGATCTCGTCGCATATCGCCAAAGACGGATTGAAACCGTCCGACTTCTTTGCGCTGAAAGCAATCTTCTTGACTGTGCTGTTCGTGCCAGGAATCGACAAGTCCGACTGTCGGTGCCTTGCAAGCATCGAATCGTCCTTAATGAGTCTGCCCCGCTGGTCGGTCTGTTTTACGTCATCCCGTAATGCTTGCCACTCCGGGTCGAGTGTAGTCATCATCCAAATGTCATTATAAACAAGATCGGCCTGATCGAGTTTCGGTGCGATACAGAACACCCTCGATCCGAACCCGCCTTCGAGCCGGAACGTGTACGATGCTATCGATGAAGCGAGTTTCGTCTTGCCATTTTTCCTTGCTACGAGCAAAACAACCTCTCGAAACTGTCTGGTACCATTAATATCGACTAAGCCGTATATAGACGAAATAAACGCCTTCTGCCACACTTCGAGAATGAGGTTACCCGGTGCGAGTTTGCCTTCGGTGTGAAAACAATGCGTTTCTATCCACTCGATCGCAGAATTTGCCTTCTTTGCATCGAAGTAGAACAGCTTTTGTTCGAGTCCGTCGATAATATACTCATATACCAGGCGAATCCATTGCCCGACGTTGTATGTTCCGTCTTTTATGCCCTGATAATATGTGTAAATCCAATTATCTCCGGCCATTTCGCTCCCTTTCCACCCCAGATTCGCCCAACTTAACGCATTTCACAATAGGTTTTTGAAAATTAACAG
>Ga0265298_10011171_pt1 | contig 10537 bp, 8 predicted proteins | sample AusTroGonzalo_MG_3_FD_193486 | JGI IMG/M metagenome (GOLD analysis project Ga0265298, IMG submission 193486) | Bovine rumen microbial communities from tropical cattle in Woodstock, Queensland, Australia - Gonzalo_01 | ecosystem: Host-associated > Mammals > Digestive system > Stomach > Rumen ... | reverse complement strand
AACCTGCGGCTTCGCGCTGAGCAGCGGTTTCTTCTCCGGCGCGTAGCGGTCCAGAAGGCCGATCGCGTTCTGAATAATGCTCTGCGTATTGCGCAGCGTCAGGGTATCGACGCTTTCCTGAACCAGGCCTTCGCCGCTCAGTTCTTCCCCCGTTTCGGAGAATTCCACGCAGCCGAAGCGCTCCAGGTCCCGCAGAAGCCGGTCTTTTTCAGCACGGATGACCATCAGCCTCAGTTTTTTCATTTTTACGATCGCCATCTTAAGTGCCCGTAATCCTTTCCACGACCAGCGCGGCAGCTTTTTTGAGTTTTCCTTCCGCTGCCTTGCGGAGCGCTTGCGCTTCCGAAACGATCTCGGCATCCAGCGCCGCGGTCTTTTCGGCGGTCTGTACATCCGCCTTTTTCCGCAGCTCCTTCAGTTCGTTTTCCGCTCTGCTGCCCGCCGCCTCAAGCGCCGCCTTCCCGGCGGCTTCCGCATCGGCAAGCATCTGCCTGGCCTGCGCCTCCGCTTCCGCGACACGCGTCTTTGCCCGGGCCTCTGCCTCGCTGATGCTCTTGATTGCTTCAAACGACATCGGCACACCTCCCTCTTATATATTTAATAACAATTTTATTATACCAAGTTGTTAATTTGCTGTCAAATAGTAATGTCATGTTTTTTATTATTTTTTTCGTATGGAAACCGGTATCCGGCGTATATACTCAGCCTTAATCCCAATAAGTCACCCGAATCAATTCCGGGTGAGCCTCCATCTCCGCAACGGCTTTCTGCAGGTGGCAGCACATCCTGTCACGGTCTCGGGGAAGTTTCCCACGAACACGGACGGGGAGAAAGTCGTGAAATCCGTCATAGTCCGCTTCGAAATCATCCAGTGCTTTCAGCAGACATAGCTCTTCTACCAGATTCTCGCGTTCATCCGCCGGCATGAAGCGTCCGGCACAGACATCTTCGTAAAGCGGGGAACTGCGGTGTAGAAACAACGAGAAATTGCAGATTCGAAGAGGCTTTGTCCGATTCAGGAAGCCTGCGAGAGCAGCGGCATTTTCTTCTCCCCTGCCTTTTCCGCAAATCCCGGTCATAATATGTGCATCGTACCCAATTCCCGCTGTCTTCAGCCGTGCAATTGCCTCCTCCGCTTCGCAGAGTGTATTGCCTTTTTCAACCTGCTTCAGTATATCCTCCAAACCGCATTCGATACCGAGATACAGATCGCTGACGCCGAGATCGTGAAGGCAGCGCAGATCATCTGCGCTTTTTGCAAGAATACTCTGTACCGTCGCGTCCATGGAAATCTCACGGCAGGATGGAAAGGCTTCCCGAACCCAGGTCAGGATGGTTTCCATTCTGTCGGTCGGAAGAGAAAATGCGTTTCCATCACCCAGGAATACCCGTCTGGGATCCCCGCCGACGGCTACAACACGGTCAATTTCAGCCCGAATCTGTTCGAGCGGCAAAAGACGATACTGCAGATGCTTGAACAACATGCAGAACCGACACCGATTATAAGAGCATCCGACGGAAACAGGGAGCATAAAGCTTCCCCGTTCCATCGGGCTGCGGCAGATTTGTCCTTCATATTCCATACGGATCACCTGCTTTTGATTGTTCTTCCGCGGCAGATTCTCTCTCCTGCTGTTTTCCGGTCAGCTGACAGCACTGTCTCCTCTCACGGCGTTAATCAGTCAGATTCCTCACCGGAATAGATTCTCTGATATCCACTCGGCTGTGTCAGAAAAACCGAATCAAGATCTTCATCTGCCCAGCTCTTTTCAAACGGTGCGGCAAAACGGACGCTGGTGCCGCAGGAAGCGGAAAGCTTCCTCGGCACCGGTGCCAATGCCGCTTCATAGCCGAAACGCTGGAGCTTTCTTTGAAATCGCAGCGCCCCGAGATGCGTATGAAACGTGGCGATCTGTTCCATCACTCGATCGTGATTTCAAATTCCCCGCCGCCAAGGTCCTTGTGGGAAACCTTGTAGCCGGAGTTTGCCGCAAAGCGGGATACATTCTCAAGCGGAGCGTTTTCGTCGACCAGAACGGTCACCGGCACGCCGTGCTTTTCGATTGCCTTTTTGGTCATAACGACCGGCTGGGGACAGGCATACCCCCGAGCATCAACCGTAAACATTTACTCTTCCACTTTCTTGCAGTTGGCAAAGGCTATAATCAGAGTGACAACAATACCAACGATCACGGCAATATGGCCATTTGTGGTGGTGCCGTCACCGGAAGAGGCAAATGCAAAGTTGTGGCAGAACGCAGCACCAACAGTCATGCCGAACACAGCCATAACCGAGTCACTGCTGCCGGAACCGGCCAGAATCAACTGGCGCAGCGGGCAGCCGCCGAGAAGGATCGACGCAAAACCGACCAGCAGCATGCCGAGGAAAGCCCAGATCATGTTGCCGCTGACAAGCGTATTGAAAGCCACGGGTTGTCCTTCAAAACCGAACTTGAATTTACCGAGGATCAGGTTGCCGACCAGAACGGCGGCAAAAATGGCAAGGAAGCCCCAGAGCAGGTGCATATCCTTGAGCATGATAACGTCACGAATACCGCCGGCCATGCAGAGACGGGATTTTTGCGCCAGTGCACCGACAACAAGACCGGCAGCCAGGGCGACGAAAATCGGCGCATGCATGGAACCGGGCCCTTTCAGGGAGAAGGCAAGCAGGGTCTTGGCCGCTTCAGGAGCTTCAAGACCGGCATCCGCAGCTGCCTTGGCAGCTGCTGCGTTCGACGCGGCAACCCCGGCACCCATCAGCAGGAAAACAAACAGGACGACATTGATTGCGGGAAGCGTATAGCCTTCCAGTGTTGGCAGGTCATATGCGCGCTTGAAGGTGAAGCCCTTATTCAGGAAAATCGTGCCGACCCACACGCCGACGATAAAGCCGAGCAGCCCAAAAATGGCGTTTCCATCGCCGCCGCCGAGACGGATAACCATGCGCAGCGGGCAGCCGAGGAACATTAGGGCGCCGACCATCACAAAGAAGCCGAGTACAAAACGGCTGACTGGGGCCGAGCCGCCGCGAACCTTAAATTCGCCGCCGATCATCGCCATCGCCATGGCGCCGATTACGATACCGATAATCTCAGGCCGGACATACTGAACAACAGGTGCCGTATGCAGTTTGACGCCGCCGGCAATATCGCGGATAAAGCAGGCAATGCAGAAGCCCATGTTGCCGGGGTTGCCCATCGCCGTCAACAGAACCGCTGCCGCGCCGACAACCAGGCCGGTGAGAATGACTAACAGATGAGAATTTGATTTCTTCTCCATTCGAAATAGCCTCCCATTTCTCTAATAATTGTAATGTTTCCGAGTCTGGAGCTTTCAGCCGATCTCCTGTTGCCCCGAAAAAGCTGTTCCGTATGCCTTGCCCCCCTAGACGGCAGCCAACGCCTCCGGGGCAATACGGAAAGTGAACGGCACAGCGCAGCTGCCGTGCCGCAGCACAAAAAAGAAAAACAGGAAGTGTAAAACAGAATACACTTCCTGTTATGGCGAGAGCAGGTGGGAATCGAACCCACCCAAGCAGGCTGCTGCTTATACTGGTTTTGAAGACCAGAGGGCACACCAGTCACCCTTCTGCTCCCATATGGAGAACCCTCGCCTTTTTCCATCTTTATTATAATCTCGTTCAGGAAAAAAGTCAACAGCCATTTGAGTCCAAATCGGTCAGAGAAGTTGTATTCTGTCCATTTTTCAAGGTGCGGATCCTGTTCCCAGCGGGGACTGTATACAGTCCCCGCAATGGGGAGAATCTTACTTTGGTTTCTGGACGAGAACGCGGCTGTCTCCGACCATTTTGGTAATTTTCTGCGCATCGAAATAGTCGAGGAAAAACAGGGCAAACTTTCTGGAGACGCCCAGTTCGGTGCGGTATTCCGCCAGAGTGACCTTATCGCTTCGCGAAAACATTTCCATCAGCTTGTTATAGGCCTTCTGATAGGCCTCCGTTGAAACCGTCACATTGGGGTTTAAAGACATCAGGATGCCGTCCTGCAGCATTCTTGCCTGAACCTGTTTGAACAGTTTCGGCTTTTTCTCAAACTGCGCGGCAACCTCGGCATTGGTCAGGGGTTCAACCCCCATCTCGGTATAGAGCTTTTCCAGCTTATCCTGCATGGCAACCTGTTCGGGCGAAAAGGCGCTCTGAAATTCTGCAAGAGCGGCAAAGCTTCCGCTGCGGCGAAGTTTTTCCTGCTCCTCGAAGTAATCGAAAAACGCATCCGCCGTTTTTGTCGAATCGGGAAACACACGCTCGCGCAGTTCACCCAGATGCATGCCTTCGGCAAGAGATTGCTCCTCATGGAAGCTTCTCAGCAACTGTTCGATTTCCAGCCAGACGCGATCCAGACAATTTCTGGTCACATAACCGTTGCTGATCACGAGGATCTTTTCAGCTTGCAGCAGTTCGTTCAGAGCGCGGTGCACAGCCTTACCGGAAAGCCCGCTCTCTGTCGCCAGGGTCTTCTCCTGAACCAAGGTATAACCGGCATCTTCCACCAACTGCAGAACGCGGTCCAGCGGTTCCCCGGCCAGTCGTTCCAGCCGGTCGCGTACATTCGGGTCATTCCGCTTCAGTCGGGGAGATTCCATGTCCAGGATCTGTCCGCCGCCGATGGTAACCATCGGAGAGAAAAAGCGGATAATAAACTTGTCCAGACAGCGCGCGGTCAGGGGTTCCGTGAACATGATCAGGGCATAGCCCTCTTCACCGGGGTTCAGCACATTGGTATCCAGAAGCCGGACTTTCCCAACCAGTTCCTGGGTTCCCTGATAGAAATGAACCCGCGAAGCATTCTTCACGCTGAAGGGGGAATCAGCCGTCAAGCGCAGCTTGACAGCAATCCGGTTGGACATCCACATAGAGCCGGGCTTTGCCACCGTACACCCGCGGGTGATGTCATTTTTATCGACCCCGCTAAGGTTGACGGCGGTACGCATGCCAGGGCTTGCCTTCTCCTGTTTCACCTCGTGCCGCTGGATTTCGCGTACCTTGGATGAAATCCCCTGCGGATAAATGGTTACATTCTCGCCGACGGACAGCTCTCCGTCCATCAGGGTACCGGTCACAATGGTGCCGAAGCCCTTGATTGAAAAGACACGGTCCACCGGGAGGCGGAAAGGTTTGTCGGCGGTATGCTCTTCGATGTTTTTGACGATTTCGAGGATTTTGTTCTTCAGCTCCGGAATTCCCTGCCCGGTATAGGCGGAAACGGGCATGATCGGCGCGTTTTCCAGAAAGCTGCCCTGCAGATGTTCGGTCAGGTCCTCCTTCACCATTTCGATCCACTCTTCATCGACCAGATCCGCTTTTGTCAGAACCACAATGCCGTGTTTCAGGCCAAGCAAAGAGAGAATCTCCAGATGTTCCTTGGTCTGGGGCATAAAGCCTTCGTCTGCGGCAACCACCAGAAGCACCATGTCCATACCCGCGGCACCCATCAGCATGTGCTTGATGAGCTTTTCATGCCCCGGCACGTCAACAATGCTGGCAATCTGGCCGTTCGGCAGTACAAACTCCGCAAAGCCGAGCTCGATGGTGATGCCGCGTTTCTGCTCCTCCTTCAGCCTGTCAATATGGCGTCGGGAGGCTGAATCCTCGGTCAAGGCATTGGTAAGGCAGGATTTGCCGTGGTCGATATGACCGGCTGTTCCGATGACAATATGCTTCATCTTTCTCTCCCCATCGGCAGTGCGTAAAGTTCCCGTACGGCTTCGACAACTTCAGGCAGATCTTCCTCAAACAGCGTTCTGACGGAAAGAAGCAGGCAGTCCCGACTGACCCGGGCGACAACCGGTAGCTCTCGCAGGTGCAACAGCGTTTCAGCTCGCTCAGCCGTTACCGAGGGAAAACTCATCGCGACCGCGGCACCGTCCAGCAGAACCCCTGCCATGGAACCGCCGCCGGCCTCGTCTTTGACGGAGATCACTTTGGCGTCACATGTCGGGATCGCCTCCCGAATCATTCCGCAAAGCTGTTCCGCATTGAAGCGGCATTCCTGTTCTGTCATGGAAAGCATGCGCAGGGCAGGGATTTTTTCCTGCGCCAGCTTTGGATCCCGACAGAACTGCAGGCAGATTTCAAGCACCGCCAGCGACAGTTTGTCAATGCGCAGCATACGCGTCAACTGATTCTTCTTGATCCGTTCGATATACTCCTTTTTCCCGAGAAGGATTCCGCACTGGGCGCTTCCCAGAAGCTTGTCGCCGGAGAAGCAGACAACGTCCGCTCCGTCTTTGAGACCTGCACACGCGAGATTCCCGACATGCATGCCCATGGCCTCGGGCGGGAACAGGAAGCCGGAGCCCTGGTCAAAGAGGACCAGCCCGCCCCGTTCGTGCGCCATTTTTGCCATCTCGGCAACCGATACCGACTCGGTAAAGCCGTTGATGACAAAGTTGGAAGTGTAGGCTTTGAAAATATGCTCCGCGCCCAATTCGTCCATGGCGCGTTCATAATCCCGCGGATGCGTTTTGTTTGTGCAGCCGATTTCCACCATTTCCGCACCGCTCTCGTACATGATCTCGGGGATACGGAAAGAACCGCCGATTTCTACCAGTTCGCCCCGCGAGACCGCAACCTTCTTCCCTTTTGCCAGGGTGTTCAGCATCAGGAAGACCGCACCGGCGTTGTTGTTGACGACCATGGCGGCTTCCGCGCCTGTCAGCTCGCAGAGGAGTTTTTCAACATGGGCATAACGGCTGCCCCGTTTTCCGTTTTCCAGGTCATATTCCAGGTTGCAGTAGCCTTTCGCAAGCTCCGCCAGATGCGCGGCAGCAGCCTCACCCAGCGGGGCACGGCCCAAATTGGTATGGAGCACCACGCCGGTGGCGTTGATGACACGCTTCAGGTGGTTCAGATGGCCGGCCTGCAGCCAGGAAAGAATCGTGTCTTCTATGGCCTCCATCGGTGGGATTGTATCAATCCGGTCGTGAAGAGCCTTTTCTCTCAGATCATCCAGGCAAGCCTGAACGGTCGCCTTGACAAAGGCATAGGGATAATGATCCTGTGCGGCCTTGATAGCCGGTCTGGAAAGAATGTTGTCTGTTTTGGGTATCTGTCGTAAAAGTCTGGATGTCATCTGTTCACCTCATCGTTTTTACTTCGCGCGGATGGATACCCCATCAAAAACAGATAAGTCTCCGACTGTGGACGCGGCTACACCAGCATCCCGAAGACGACGCATCAGGATTTCGGCATCCTTCTCGGCAATCGCAAACAACAGTCCGCCGGAGGTCTGCGGATCAAGCATGACGTCCCGATATTCTTCCGGTGCGGCGCTCAGGTCCAGCTTCTCTCCGAAGTATACCCGGTTCCGGTAGGTGCCGCCCGGACACATGCCCATGCGCGCCATCTCCAGCGCGTTGGGAAGGATCGGCAGCCGATCATGATACACCGTGGCTGTGAGCCCGCATCCTTCCGCCATCTCGCAAAGATGGCCGGCCATCCCGAATCCGGTAATGTCGGTGCAGGCGTGAACCTCCAGTCCGAAGGCCGCTTCGGCCGCAGCTTTGTTCAGCATTCGCATGCTTTCAACCGCCGGCTGCAGCTCGGCTTCACTGATCATCTCGCCCTTGTAGGCGGTGGTAAGAATGCCTGTCCCGAGTGCCTTGGTTGCGATCAGAATGTCGCCGGGCCGCCCGGTATTGTTGGCCAGCAATTTTTTGGGATCCACGATACCGCTGACGCAGAGGCCGTATTTCGGCTCATTGTCGGTAATCGAATGTCCGCCAGCAATGGTGCAGTTTGCTTCCATCGCCTTGTCCGCCCCGCCGGCGAGAATCGCGCCGGCAATCTCGAGACTGAGGCAGTTGGGGAAGCAGAGGAGATTCAGCGCATGCGTCGGCGTGCCGCCCATGGCATAGATATCGGAGATGGCATTGGCAGCGGCGATCTGGCCGAAGACATAGGGATCATCCACCATCGGCGGGAAGAAATCGACCGTCTGAACCAGCGCAATATCATCGCTGATCTGATAGACACAGGCATCGTCGGAAGAGTCAAAGCCGACAAGTATGTTTTTGTTGGGGAATTTGGGGATATCGCGCAGAACCTGCGCAAGCGCTCCCGGAGGGAGCTTTGCCGCTCAGCCTGCAGCGGCAACCATCTGGGTCAGTTTGACCGATTCTGCCATCCTGCCACCTCCTTTCTGTTTAATCATATTTATTTCATCGCCAGTTCACGAACGGCGTTGATGGCATAGTCAATTTCTTCCTCCGTCGTTGCATATCCGAAGGAAAACCGCACCGTGCCCTGCGGGAAGGTCCCGAGAGTCTTATGGGCGTTCGGTGCGCAGTGCAGACCCACACGGGTCATGATCCCGTAATCCTGCTCAAGTCGATAAGCAATCTCGCCGTTGTCCTGTTCACAGAAGTCCAGTGAGACAACGCCGACCTGTTCATCGCAGCTGCCGGGGCCCGCTATGCGCAGCGGAAGGGATTTGAGCCCCGTCAGAAAGTGCTCTGTCAGTTTTCGGTCATGTGCTTCCAGTTTATCCACGCCGTTTTTCAGAATAAAGGCAAGGGCGGCATGGAGACCGAAAATTCCCGGCAAATTCACGGTGCCGGACTCAAAGCGGTCGGGCATATACTTCGGCTGGACTTCACTGTCGGAAGCAGAGCCGGTCCCGCCGGTCACGATCGGATGCAACGCATCCGCAAAATCCCTGTCCAAAAGCAGCGCGCCAATCCCCTGCGGTCCCAGAAGGCCCTTATGCCCGGGCACCGACAGCGCCGCAAGATGCAGTTTTGCAAAATCAACTTCCAGATGTCCGGCGGTCTGCGCTGCGTCAACAGCCAGAGGCAATGCTTCCTGACGACAGATCTCGGCGACTTCTTCCAGCGGAAAAACCGTTCCGCTGACATTGGAAGCATGGTTCACCATCACCAGGCGGGTATTTTCCCGGAGCAGCGGACGCAGATCCTCCGCTCGGGTACGGCCGTCGCGATCCGCCGGAATTCGAGAAAATTCGACACCCCGCTTCTGCAACTCCGTCAGCGGGCGCATGACGGCGTTGTGTTCCATGCTGCTGACGAGCACATGATCCCCCGGCTTCAGATATCCGCACAAAATCTGATTCAGGCCGAAAGTATGGCCGGGCGTAAAGACGATCTCGGTCTCATCCCCCGGAAAATGAAACAGTTCTTTCAGTTGTTCACGCGTTTCCAGCACCGTCATGGCCGCAGAACTGGCGCGGCTGTATGTGCCGCGGTTTACGTTGGCTCCGTTGTTCTTCAGGTAGTCGGTCATTGCATCGCCGACACCCGGTGCTTTGGGAAAGGATGTCGCGCCGTTATCCAGATAAACTGTCTGCATATCCACTCTCACCCGCTTGACAGAGATTGTCTGTTTCGCTTTGGAACAGGGCTTGACAACCCGGCGTCCGGCAAAGGGATTCTGCGGACGCCGGGTCGTCATATTATCCCGGAATTAACCCGGTATTATCCGATATAACCGGCTGCGCGGAGAAGTTCAGCCGCCTTATCGTGATTTGCTTCGCTCATCAGAACAACGGGGCCTGTGCAGCCCATGCCGGATTCGGCATAGATGCCTGCCTTCCAAAGGACCTTGACGGCATCTTCCAAGTCCATGACCTCGACACCGAGGATGGCCGCCGGGCAGGGCTCGGCTGGGGGAGCCTTGACCTCTTCTTCGGCAGGGGCAGCCTTGGCGGAAGCTTTGCGGGCTTCCAATATCTTGCTGAAGCCGGCTTTCTCCGCCTTGGCAAATTCTTCCTTCGCCACCTGGAAGACCTTGCCGCGGACCAGCTGCGCCGCAAACTCGAGAGCGTTGGCAATCAGCGGGGCACCGGAAGCGCGCGAGATGATGAGGATCAGCTTGTTATAATCCATGCCGATGCCGGGGCCGTAGCCGTAGCCTGTAGCCTCAAAGCTGCCGCCGGTCGTATAGGCTGAGAGCATCTTGATCAGGACGTTGCCGGTCAGCGAATCCATAACCATGACGTCAGGGCTTCCCTGAAGGACATCATTGCCGCGCATGACGGCACCGCCGTCGGCACGGCCGGAGGTCGCCCATTCAAATTCATAGCCTCCGTCGCGAAGCTGGTTCAAGGCGATTTCACACTGGCGTGCGCCGTCAACATTCAGAATGCCGACCGTCGGATTTTTGACGCCGGTGGCCTTCGCAGTGATGATGCCGTAGACGGCATTCTTGATCATGCCCTCAATCCGGTCACCGCTGGAGGTACCGGTGGTGTTGGCGATGAACATTTCCTTGCCCCTGGCCGGGGTAATCACACGGCCGACCGTGGAGACGCCGATGGGGAATGGATAATGCATGGTGACAGCGCCGTCAACTTCGCCGCTTTCCACCAGCTCGTCCATCTTCTTGTGGCCTTCTTCTTCGTTTTCAACATGCACGGTGGTAACGCCTTCAGCTTCCAGCGTGCCGATATACCAGACATCCACGCCGCGCTTGGCTGCCATCAGGGCCGCCTTCATGGCATTCTCTTCGCCGTGTTCGCTGCCCATGCCGGTCAGGGCGATTTTCGGTTTTTTTCCGAAG
>Ga0265298_10011170_pt1 | contig 10538 bp, 9 predicted proteins | sample AusTroGonzalo_MG_3_FD_193486 | JGI IMG/M metagenome (GOLD analysis project Ga0265298, IMG submission 193486) | Bovine rumen microbial communities from tropical cattle in Woodstock, Queensland, Australia - Gonzalo_01 | ecosystem: Host-associated > Mammals > Digestive system > Stomach > Rumen ... | reverse complement strand
CTATTACGACAGGCTCGTTACCCTCAAATACTGAAACGCACGAGTTTGTGGTTCCAAGGTCAATTCCAATAATCTTTCCCATAGTTGTATGTTTTTATTTGTTTGAACTCAAAATTTGACATACAACATACCACAAATCCAGTGCCAAATCTGGAAAGTCTGGCATAGTATGACAGTTTGTGACGTTTTGGCAGAAAAAAGAACTTTTTGGGGTATCAGTATCTGAAACTACGGCCCTTTTAGGGCCTATCCCTCCCACGTCCTACGGCCGCGGGCCCCTCCCTCTAACGCGCCGAGGGTGGCGACGGTTTCCGATACCGATACCCCAAAAAGTTCTTCACACCTGCGTAAAAAAAAAGAATTGACACGCAGGTTCTGCGTATCAATTCTCAATTCTCAATTCTAAATTCTAAATTCTCAATTAATCCCTCATCATCTCGGAGTCATCGTCCGGCTCCGGATTCTGAGGACTGCCCAGAATGGCTGCCATGATCTTCTGCTCCAGCTCATCGGCAAGCTCCGGATTATCCTGCATAACCTGCTTGGCAGCATCACGGCCCTGCGCCAGGCGTGTATCACCGTAGCTGAACCAAGAGCCGCTCTTTTTGAGGATGCCGTACTCAACGCCCAGGTCAACTATCTCACCGCACTTGCTTATGCCCTCTCCGAACATGATATCAAACTCAGCCTTGCGGAAAGGAGGTGCCACCTTGTTCTTGACAACCTTTACGCGTACCTGGTTGCCTACCACATTATCACCATCCTTGAGTGAGGTTACGCGGCGTATGTCCAGACGTACAGATGCGTAGAACTTAAGGGCGTTACCGCCGGTTGTGGTCTCTGGGTTGCCGAACATAACACCTATCTTTTCACGCAACTGGTTGATAAAGATGCAGGTGGTGTTGGTCTTGTTAATGGTTGATGTGAGCTTGCGCAGAGCCTGGCTCATAAGGCGTGCCTGCAGACCAACCTTGTTGTCACCCATATCGCCCTCAATCTCGGCCTTGGGAGTAAGTGCCGCCACACTGCCTATCACGATGATGTCAATTGCGCTGGAGCGGATAAGCTGCTCGGCTATCTCCAGGGCCTGCTCACCGTTATCGGGCTGTGAAATCCACAGGTTGTCAATATCCACGCCCAGCTTTGCGGCATAGAAACGGTCAAATGCATGCTCGGCATCAATGAATGCGGCTATACCGCCGTTCTTCTGAGCCTCGGCAATGGCATGGATGGCCAGTGTTGTCTTACCTGATGATTCGGGACCGTATATCTCAATTATTCGGCCACGCGGATAACCGCCGACGCCAAGTGCGGCATTAAGGCCGATAGAACCGGTTGAGATGACATCGACATTCTCAATGCTCTCATCACCAAGCTTCATGATTGAGCCCTTACCAAAGCTCTTTTCAATCTTGTCAGTTGCCGCCTGCAGGGCCTTGAGCTTTTCGCTAAGTCCGGCATTCTGAAGGCCTGACGCACCTTCAATCTCTTTTTTTGCCATAATATGAATGGTTTAAATTATCAAATCCCGAAGAGTGTTCTCCAAGGTATCTCTCCAGCAAAGCACCACTTTGATGCTCCACACGCAAAGATATAATAAAATTGAGAATTGAAAATTGAGAATTGAAAATTAAATGGCTCGTACCTGCGTAATAATTTTCACGCAGGTTTTAGGTATCAATTCTCAATTTTCAATTTTCAATTTTCAATTTTCAATTCTCAATTATTCTCTTTTCCTTTGTTGTATGAATTCCGAATACATAAAGATTATAGTCCGTGAGACCGGGCTCAGGGAGAATCAGGTAGAGAACACCCTGAAGCTGCTTGAGAACGGCGCCACCATACCTTTTATAAGCCGATACCGCAAGGAGTCAACCGGCGGAATGGATGAGGTCCAGGTAACTGATGTGAGCAATGCGCTGGAGCGCCTGGATGCCCTTGCCAAGCGTAAAGAGACCGTAATAAGTACCATAGAGGGGCTGGACAAACTCACCCCTGAGTTGAAAGAGCGCATAGAGCACTGCTGGGATTCCACAGAGCTGGAGGATATCTACGCTCCTTACAAACCGCACCGCAAGACCCGTGCCGATGCCGCCCGTGAGAAAGGCCTTGAGCCGCTGGCTGAGTTTGTGATGAAACAAAATCAGTACGTTCCTTTGGACCGCGAGGCAAAAAAATACGTAAGCAAGGATAAAGGTGTAGCTAGCGTTGATGATGCACTGCAGGGAGCAATGGATATCATTGCCGAGCAGGTATCACTTGACGAGGGCACCCGCAATCAGGTGCGTAATGCCTACCGCCGCGGTGCCCGTATATACAGCAAGGTAGTTAAGAGCAAAGAGGCCGAAGCCCAGAAGTACCGTGACTGGTTTGACTTTAACGAGCCTCTGAACCGATGTGCATCACACCGCCTGCTGGCCATGCGCCGCGGCGAGTCAGAAGGAATGCTCCGCGTATCGATAGAGATTGACGATGACAAGACGGTCGATGCACTGTCACGCCACTATGTCCGCGGCAAGTCTGAGGTGTCACAACTGGTCGATGAGGCTGTTGAGGATTCATACTACCGTCTGTTACAGCCGTCAATTGAAAATGAGTTTGCCGCAGACTCGAAGAGTAAGGCTGACGCTGAGGCGATACGTATATTCGCACGCAACCTGGAGCAGTTGCTCATGGCATCACCGTTAGGTCAGAAAGCCGTTTTAGGCATAGATCCGGGATTCCGCACAGGCTGCAAGGTGGTCTGCCTGGACCAGCAGGGAACGCTACTTCATAATGAGGCCATATTCCCCCACCCCCCGCACAATGAGGCCAAGCAGGCAGCCGCAAAAATACAAGCGCTCGTAGAGCAGTACAAGATAGAAGCAATAGCCATTGGCAACGGAACGGCCGGCCGCGAGACAAAAGAGTTTGTAGAGCATCTGCACCTGCCCGCAGGCGTTCAGATATTCAGCGTGAATGAGGACGGAGCCTCAATCTACTCAGCCTCCAAGACCGCACGCGACGAGTTCCCGGATTACGACGTTACCGTACGCGGAGCCGTATCAATAGGCCGCCGTCTGATGGACCCGTTGGCTGAGCTGGTTAAGATTGACCCTTCATCAATAGGTGTAGGCCAGTATCAGAAAGATGTAAATCAGACAGACCTTAAGCACTCGCTTGACCAGACCGTTATAAGCTGCGTCAACCGCGTGGGAGTGAACGTGAATACCGCCAGCACCCACCTGCTCACCTACATCAGCGGCCTGGGACCACAGTTGGCACAGAATATTGTTGATTACCGCACTGAGAACGGCCCGTTTAAGTCACGCAAAGAACTGATGAAGGTGCCCCGCATGGGTGCAAAGGCCTTTGAGCAGTCAGCAGGATTCCTGCGTGTACCAGGCAGCAAGCAGCCGCTTGACAACTCGGCAGTACACCCTGAGAGCTACGCCATAGTGGAACAGATGGCCAAGGATCTGGGTTGCAAGGTAGAGGATCTGATGAAAAGCCCTGAGCTGCGTGCCAGAATTGACATAAACCGCTACGTGACAGACAAAGTGGGCATACCCACCCTGACAGATATAATGCAGGAACTTGAAAAACCCGGCCGTGATCCCAGAGGCCCGTTAAAGAAGTTTGAGTTCTCAAATGAGGTTCATACCATTGAGGATGTCAAAGCCGGTATGGAACTGCCAGGCATAGTAAGCAACATCACCAACTTTGGAGCCTTTGTTGATATAGGAGTACATGTAAAAGGCCTTATTCACATCTCGCAGCTGGCTCCCGGCAAGTTCATCAAGGACCCCACACAGGTAGTCTCCCTCCAGCAGCAGGTCATGGTCAAAGTCCTGAGCGTAGATCTGGAGCGCCAGCGCATCAGCCTGGCTATGTCAGTTTGATGCAATTGATTATGCGGCCGCACTTGAGGCCTTCGCGGCGGGCAGAGAAGAAGCGGTGATTATTCTGGTAAGTACAGATGCCTGAGATTTGGATTGATTCTACACCGGATTCCTGCAGGAGCCACTCATTTGCGCGCCACAGGTCTATGTGAAGGCCGCCGTTCATGGGATTATCCTCAGTTGGAACCTTGGGGCCACAGTCTTTGAGTATCTGATCCATTGGGAATCCGGCCTCAGCAAAAGCATCCACAACCTCCTGCCCCACCTGAAAGCTCTCAGGTCCGATACCCGGTCCTATAACTGCCTTCAAATCAGAAGCGTTTGTACCATACCGCTCATACATGAAATCAATCACCTTCTGGCTGAGCCGTTGCACCGTACCCCGCCATCCGTCATGCACCGCAGCAACAGCCCGATGCACCGGATCATAAAGAAGCACCGGAATGCAATCGGCCGTACGAACCGATATAGCCACGCCCGGAACGTCAGTTACCAGCGCATCCACACCTTCAAGCATATCACGGGTGGTCATGGGATCCGTAACCTCCCGAATTACAGTGCCATGAACCTGATGAGGCTGAACCACATAAAACGGCAATTCCTCATCCCGCTCCGTACTGAAAGCTATAACATCATCTGCTATCTGATACTTCATGCCCGCAAAGTTATATAAAAAGAATGGCCGACTTTAAACAACAAGCCAGCCATCCCGAATCAAAAAACTAAAATCTTATATCAAATTGTCTTTTTCAATATCCTTAAAGTACTTGTAGGTGTCAACCTTAAGCTCACCGCAAGCAGCCTCATCGGCCACGATGATTGCATGCGGATGCATCTGCAGGGCGCTGATGGTCCACATCTGGCATACGCCCTCCTCTACTCCGTGCTGCAGCGCGCGAGCCTTGTTGTGTCCGTTAACCATGATCATAACCTGCTTGGCATCCATTACAGTGCCAACGCCTACGGTAAGAGCGGTCTTGGGAACCTTGTTTACATCATTGTCAAAGAAACGGCAGTTGGCAATGATAGTATCGGTTGTAAGGGTCTTCTGGCGGGTACGGCTGGTCAGGCTTGAACCAGGCTCGTTGAAGGCAATGTGACCATCGGGACCTATACCGCCCATGAACAAGTCAATACCGCCTGCAGCCAGGATAGCCTTCTCATAGTTCTCGCACTCAGCCTTGAGATCCTTGGCATTGCCGTTCAGGATATGAACGTTCTCCTTCTTGATGTCAATATGGCTGAAGAAATTGTTCCACATGAATGAATGGTAGCTCTCAGGGTGCTCCTCAGGCAGATTTACATACTCATCCATGTTGAATGTGATTACATTCTGAAATGAAACCTTACCGGCCTTGTTAAGGGCAATGAGTTCCTTATACATGCCCAGGGGTGAACTTCCGGTGGGGCAACCCAGCTTGAAAGGTTTCTGAGCTGTAGGCTTGGCCTCGTTAATGCACTTGGCTACATAGTTTGCAGCCCATTTGGACATCTTAGCGTAGTCCGGTTCAATAATCAATCTCATAGTTGCATTTGTTTAAAATGACACAAAACGAACAGTTCGTTTTGTGTTATTCTGTTAATAGTCTCTTTCTGATGTTCTGAATTCTCTCTGTAAACTCCTTGAGTTCCTTGCGCTGCTGCAGGATGAAGCTGTTATCCTCAAGCTTGCCCCAGGCGGCAATCATCTCATTCTCATTAAGGAACGTAGCCTGACGGAACTTGTTCTCATAGTCTTTCTTACGGGTCTCATACACCTGATCATATATATAAGTCTGCAGGTCTATTCCCCTGTTGAGAGCATTGTTCCAGTCATCGGGCGTAAGTGTTTCAACGCCTAGCATATGTTTGAGCGACATGTATGCGTGACGCAGCTTATCAATGGGATACTTTTTCCAAATCTCATTGTAACGGTGGTGAATCTCCTTCCATGTATTGAGCGTACCGTCCTTGATATCGGAACGGAGCTGGTCAACATCCTCCATTGACATGAGCTGACCGCCCAGGTTGCACCATACGCGAGCGCGGTCACCGTCAAAACGCTTGCTTATGCTCTGGAACGTCTCATCCTCATGCGCCTCAAGATATGAAACTATGTTCTTGACAGCATAGTAGGTAAGCATGTCACCATATGCATGATAAGCCTTATAAGGATGCAGTATAATCACCTTGCGGTGTGATTTCTCAATATTCTCGCCCAGAACCTCCAGATCCTTGATCTTTTCCGGATCACCGTTCAGAAGCTTGCGGCCCATATCAACCAGTTCATCATCAGATACCTGGTCCAGGCTCTTGCCCTGCTTGCGGAACCATGCCTTGGCCGTCCACTTGTCAAGCAGCTTGCGTGCCTCTATTGTCTCCTCCATTGTATCAGGAGCATATGCATCAAACTCAATGTTCTGGATTTTGAACACACGGTTATCACGTGTAGCATACTTCCAGTTGTTGCGTGCCATTGAAAACATGTTGTACATCCACGAGAATGCAGGCATGATATGTAGCTCACCGTGAACCTCGTCGTTGCTTATGAGCGCAAAAGGCAGCGGGTTGTTGAGCTCGGCAGGATAAGCGCCCTTGGCAAGCATTGTATAACTGGCAAACTTTGATGAGTGCTTTACGCTGACGCAAAGAGCCGGCCAGAATCCGCGTCCGGCCTCAATCTCACCGTCAAATGTACGTGAGTTATGATTTGAGCCGATGGTCGCGCCGGCAGCCAGATTAGACTGACCCTTGACCACGCTGGCAATCAGGAACGAGTTGTTGTGATGCTGCTCATGTGCCGGGAAAATAAGGTTATGAAGCACCTCGCAGCATGATATTGTGGAGTTGTCACCCATGAACGAGTTCATCAGGCGGGCTCCGTACTTAAGGTTGGAGTGGCTGCCAAGCACAAAGCGTACGGCTATAACGGAGTAGAAGATGCGGCATCCGTAGCCTATGATACCGTTTACCAGCACCACGTTCTCACCTATCTGGGTGGGATCCATCTCCGATGAGTTGATGGTTATGTTCTTAAGCTTGCTGGCACCCTTGATATAGCAACTGTTGCCAATCTTTACATCCTTGATAATCCAGCAGTTCTTTATGACATTGCCGAATCCTATGGTTCCGTAGAATCCGCGGCGGCTGTCAAATGTACTCTGAGTAATGGCCTTGAGACGGTCCTGAAGGCGTTTGTCATCAATGAACTTGGCCCACATATAGGCATCGGCCGCAATCATTCCGTCAAACGGGAGAACCTTACGGCAGCCGGTCTCATTCATCAGTTCCAGCCACACACGGACATCCTCATCCTCACCCTCCTTTACAATACCGTTACCAAACTTGGCGTGGTCAGTGCAAGACATCTCCTGGATATTGAACAGCATGCAGCGGTCACCTATAATATAATGTGACAGATAGTGCACGTTATGTATGGCGCAGTCATCGCCTATATCGCAGGAGTGGATTGAACTGTTTGTTATGCCGATGGGCAGACGCAGGTCATGATACTGAAGTCCGTTGGATGACACACGGCCTATACGCACAAAGCCGTAGAACTTGTTGTTCTTGAGCATCATGGGATCAAACTCATCCGTAACCATGATGTTATCCCAGCTCATGGCAGTATTGTCATTCTTGACCAGAGTCTCTATTTCAAAGCTTGTCAGATGGCGCCATCCGTCCTTGGGTGCGCATACCTGTGTATTGCGGAGATAATACTTGTTCTGACCTGCTGGAATATACTTGGGATCGAGGAAGCTGTTGAACAGCTGATCCGATGAAAGAACCGTAACTTTTTCCATAATAATCCTTTTTTGTGGAAGGTTGCGGTGGCAAAGTTAATACATTTTAACGAAACCACCAAGAAAAAGCCATATAAAATATTATTTTATATGAACCTTGAAACAAGGTAAAAATAAAGTCTGCGCTAGACGCAGACTATTCAATTTTACTTTTCCTCTTGGGCCTGTTTGGGTTCAGAGAAATCGTTCTGGCCGTTCTTGACCAGAAGATCATACCAACCGGCTATTTTCTTGATGTGGCTGGGATAAACGCGGTCGCGGTCAAAGTCCGGAACAATACCGGCAAAGAACTCCAGCAACTCTGCATTTGAAGCCTTCTTCCAGTTGAACTCTATCTCCTTCTTGCCAAGCTTGGCCTCAATAGCCTTGAACACCTCACGCAGAGGCATCTCCTTATCATCAGTAAAGATAGAGATGTCACCAAGAGATACAACCTTGTCAGTACCCTGAATAGGCATGCGTTTCTTGGTCTCATCAATATTCTCCACAATCAGGGCGCCACGGCCGCTGGTAAGAAGCTTATACAGGCCAGGTTTGCCTGAAATTGTCAAAATCTCGTTCAGCATAATAATATGTTATTTGTTAAAAGTTTTCTTACATTTATCAATCAGCGCATCAATCTGCGGCTCAAGCGCCTCACGACCATCATTTACAATCACAAAGTCCGCCAAGCTGCACTTTTGAGCCTGATCCATCTGATTGTTAATGCGCTCCATGACAGCCTCATTGGTTGATTTGTCACGTTCCATGCAACGACGTACACGGAGTTCCAAAGGAGCATCCACACAGACCTTGAAATCTACCTCACCGTCAAAACCGGACTCAAAGAGTATGGCCGATTCCAATATGCAGAAATCCTTACCTTTCTGAGCATCGGCCCACTGACGGAAATCCTCCTTTACACGAGGATGGATTATGGCGTTTACCTTAGCCAAATTGTCCGGATTTCCAAATATGAACCTGGCCAGTACATCCTTCTGCATCTCTCCGCAACCGCACGGGCAGTAGAGCGTAGGACCAACCAGACGGGTAAGTTCCAACTTTATGACCGGATTGGTGGCGGTTATTAGCTTGGCACGATAATCGGAATCATACACCGGGATGCCACGCAGCCGCATCTTGGCAGCCACATAACTCTTGCCGCACCCTATTCCGCCTGTTATGCCAATCTTTATCATCTCACTCCACGTTTGTCTCCATCAGGTAATCAACCGTACGGGTCTGCAGGCGTACATTACGGACATTGGCAGGCTGCGTCAATATGCGTAACGCCGCTTTGGAGCTGTTACGTCCGGCAATCTCATTGTAATCAACCACCACCTGGAAATCATTAGCCCTAATCCTGTCATATTCCGACATCTTGACCCATACTGACACGGGCACCTTTGACGGGAATGACTTCAAGGTAACGTTATGCGGAAAGTTAATGCCCGTAACAGGCACATCAAGGCTCTTCTCAGTATATTGCTGCGCCACCACCGTCATCTGCACACGGTCAGCGCCCATCAACACGCCGGGGACGCGTTTGACCGCAACGGTGCTGACCAGAGTATCGGCACTGAGCGTAACAGAACGCACATCGGCCACAACATGATGCGCCATTGTGTCCGATGCAAGCACGCTCACCCTGATACTGTCAGGATTGAACTCTATACGTTCCAGAAAGAACTGATCCTGGCTCTCCACATCACCCGTGAACTCAACAGGGAGCATCATGGTGCGCTGGCTGACATACTGATACACCAGCGAGTCCGGCTCAACCTGTCTGATTGTAACCGACGGCGGCAAGAGCACGGCTATTGAATCCCTCAGACGCTGCGTTGAGAGCGATGCACGTCCCTGCCTGTGACTGAAAGCGTCATGACTTATGTGTATGACATGCTTACCCCACCGGCGCCCTGACTTGCGCAGATCGGACCCTTTGCCGCTAAGCGACACAGTGAGTTGCCCTACTGGCTCGGAAACGATCCTGACATCATCAGGGACGCCAGTAACGGTCAACGGAACCTTAAGGAGAGTCTGTCTGTCCTGGCTCATGGTCTGTGACCACCAGAAAAAGAATGTTATGCCAAGAAAGAGCAAATAAACCAGGAAATCCCCTCTGAATAGTTTCAGAAGGGAATATCCGATTTTCCTTAATGATTCTGCAAATCGGGATGGGTGTTCTCCTGATTCCCGCACAGCTATCCTCAATTATGCTTTCTCGTCCTTGCTGGGATCCTTCTTACGGCGACGTGAAGGTTTCTCAGGCTTAACGGGCTGAGGTGTGGGAACAGGATTGACATAACGCTTGTCAACCTTGATCTTCATGCCCTGGGCAATCTCAATAGTTACAGAAACCTCGTCAATATCCTTGATCTTGCCGAATATGCCTGAGCTGGTAACAACATCCTGCTCTTTCTGCAGGGCGTTACGGAACTTCTCGCCCTCCTTGTCCTGACGGCGCGGCATGATGAACATCATAACCATAAGGATTATGATAACCCAGATAAAGGCCGTTCCGCCAAACAGACCACCGGTGGCGCCCGATCCGCTATCTGTTGATGAAGATGCAGGAGCGCTCAGGTCAACATTCTGAACAAAATTCATTGTGTGTACGTTCACCTCCTGATATGTCATCAGAGAGGGGTTAAGTAAAAGCATCTGTGCCATAGTTTGTTATGTTGTTTTTTGATTAAAATTCCTTATTGAGTTTGCCCTGTGCAGCCATATCCTTGGCAATGGTGTCAAGCATGCCGTTCACAAAGCTGCCACTGGCTGCGGTGCTGAGGGATTTGGCCAGTTCAACATACTCATTGATGGTTACGCGCACGGGGACACCCTCTATATGAAGCATCTCAGCCATAGCCACCTGAATGATTATCACGTCAAT
>Ga0265298_10011165_pt1 | contig 10540 bp, 11 predicted proteins | sample AusTroGonzalo_MG_3_FD_193486 | JGI IMG/M metagenome (GOLD analysis project Ga0265298, IMG submission 193486) | Bovine rumen microbial communities from tropical cattle in Woodstock, Queensland, Australia - Gonzalo_01 | ecosystem: Host-associated > Mammals > Digestive system > Stomach > Rumen ... | reverse complement strand
GGTCTGGCGGCGCACACGCTCGACGGGCTTCTCGACCTTCCAGACGGCCAGCGAATCGACGCACTGGAAGACCGTCGAGTGGATGCGGTCCTCCACATAGACGACGTAGCTGAGCTGCCGGTCGCCCGCAGGCGTGGTGTCATAGTAGGCCTGCACCTCCTTGCCGGCGATGAGCTTGCGGACGTCGAACGTGCCCTCGCAGCGCTGCGTGAGCAGGTAGGCCTGCGAGGCGCCGAGGCCCAGGCGGTTCATCATGCCGGTGAAGGAGTCGCCGACGCGCACCTCCGTGGTGTCGGCGTCGTAGAACTCCGGGTAGAAGCCGACGAGCGGCTTGGGGAGGATCTCCAGGGGCCCCACTTCAATCTTGCCGCGGGGGCCGCAGGCGGTCAGCGCAAGGGCTGCTAAAAGGATAATTGTATTGCGTTTCAGGTTCATCTATTTGATCAGGCTGCCGAGGATGGAACGGGTCAGGGTGCGAAGGGCGCTGGAAGTGGCGTTGCCGATGGCTTTCTCGGCCGTGCTCTTGGAGTTCTTGCTCTTCTTTTTGCCCGTCACCGCGTTCGCCACGGCCGTGCCCGCGCTGCGGGACACGCTGGAGATGGCTGCGGTGGCCGCAGCCGCCGCGACGGTGCCGGCGATGGTCTTCTTGGCCTTGGACGTCTTCTTGGTCGCGGGAACGGCCTCGCGCGCCTTGGCGGCTTCCACCTTCTGGCGTTCGACCTCCTCCTGCTGCTTCGCCTGCTCCTCCTCGGCCTTCTTGGCGTCGGCGAGCAGGATCTCGAAGGCGGACTCGCGGTCGATGATGTGGTCGTATTTGCCGCCCAGCGGCGAAGCGTTCTGGATGTCCAGGCGCTGGCCGGGGGTGATGGCGCCGATCTGGCTCAGCGGGAAGAGGATCTTCGCGCGCTCCACGATGCTCGGGGCGCCCTTCGGGTCAAGGAAGCTGACCAGCGCCTCGCCGGTCTCGAGCGCCATGATGGCGTCCTCGGTCTTGAAGGCGGGGTTGGCGCGGAAGGTCTCCGCGGCGGCCTTGACGGCCTTCTGGTCCTTCGGGGTATAAGCGCGCAGGGCGTGCTGGACGCGGTTGCCCAGCTGGCCCAGGACGCTGTCGGGGATGTCGGAAGGGTTCTGCGTGATGAAGTATACGCCGATGCCCTTGCTTCGGATCAGGCGGACCACCTGCTCGATCTTGCTGACCAGGGCGGGGGCGGTGTCCGTGAAGAGGGTGTGCGCCTCGTCGAAGAAGAAAACGAGCTTCGGGAGCTCCTGGTCGCCGACTTCGGGCATGTTCGCGTAGATGTCGGAGAGCAGCCAGAGCAGGAAGGTCGAATAGAGCTTCGGGTTGAGCATCAGCTTGTCGGCGGCCAGCACGCTCATCACGCCGCGGCCGTTCTCGACCGCGAAGAGGTCCTGGATGTCGAACGACGGCTCCGCGAAGAACTTCTCCGCGCCCTGGTTCTCCAGGGAGAGCAGCGCGCGCTGGATGGCGCCCACACTGGCCGTGGAGACGTTGCCGTAGGTGCGGCTGTACTCGTCGGCGTGCTCGGCCACGTAGCTGAGCAGGGAGCGCAGGTCCTTCATGTCGATGAGGAGGAGCTTCTTGTCGTCCGCGACGCGGAAGATGATGTCCATCACGCCCGCCTGCACGTCATTCAGGCCCAGCAGGCGGCTGAGCAGCTGCGGGCCCATGTTGGAGATGGTGGTGCGCATCGGGTGCCCCTGCTCGCCGAACACGTCGAAGAAACGCGTCGGGCAGCCGGAGAACTGGGGATTCTCGATCCCGAACTCGGGCAGACGCTTCTCGATGAAGCCGCTCAGGCGGCCGGCCTGGCTGATGCCGGAGAGGTCGCCCTTCATGTCGGCCATGAAGCAGGGCACGCCTGCCTGGCTGAAGGATTCGGCCAGCACCTGGAGGGTGACGGTCTTGCCGGTGCCGGTGGCGCCGGCGATGAGGCCGTGGCGGTTCGCCATCTTGCCGATGATGGAGATCGGTCCGTTCGGACCGTGGGCGACATAAAGTCCGTGAGTAGCGTCGTACATAGTTATATCAGATTATGTTCGTACAAGTTTTAATGCCAATGACAAATATAAGTTATTTTCGCTATATTTGTCTTCAAAAATACGCCTAAAGAAATGAAAAGAATTATTCTAGCGCTTTCCGTCGCGGCCACCGTCCTTCTTGCGGCCGGCTGCGGCACCCTGTCCGGCGCCCTGAAGGGCATGTCCGTCAAGACCTACACGTTCTACAACCTCCCGGAGACCCTGCAGGATCTGCAGGCCCTGCCCGAGGCCAACTTGAAGGACCCGTACGGCGTCGCTGCGCTGACCGTTGCCGCCCTTTGCCGTTATGAGACCAATCCGGACGACTGCTTCGCCATGCTCGACTGGCTGAAGGGTCCCGAGAGTCTCTCCAATTACGAGAAGCAGTTCCTGCGCGAGCGCCTGCAGGGCAAGACATACAAGCCCCGTTCCTTCTTCGCCGGCGCCACGCCGTCCAACAACTATACGCCCTCGCAGCCGTACAAGCTGACCCCGACCTACAATCCTTACTCCTTCCAGGAGTCCGGCTGGGCCACGATCTACGTCACTTCCGGCGGCGCCGACAGCCCGCGTCCGATCAAGCTGCGCCAGAAAGCCAGCACCGGCGAGTGGTTCCTCAATGACATCCAGTGCCTGAGCGACATCCGCACGCCGGCCAACGAGGATCCCTGGCATTAGTAGATAGAGATGGCGCTTGACCGTGCCTATATTTTTCGCGACCGGGAGATCCTGGTCGAAGGGGGAGGCGACGCCGCGAAAGCGGAGAGGATCGCCTCCTTTGTTTCTGCCGATATCCGGGCGCGCTTCGACGACCGCGTCAGCGGCGGCACAGCCCTGATCCTGCAGCCCGGCACGCCCGCGCCGGAGGGTTGCAGCTTCGAACATCTCCCGAGCTATTTCTTTACGCATGACGAAGCGGAAATCGCCCTCACCTCGCGCCTGAAGGCGCTGGGCAGCTGGGTGGACGGCACCCGCTTCTGCCCGTCCTGCGGACAGCCCCTGCGGCTGCATGCCGTGGAGACGGCCCTCGAGTGCCCCGCCTGCGGGCGTTTGATCTTCCCGCGCATCGAGCCCTGCATCATCACGCTCATCACCCGGGGCGACGAGCTGCTCCTGCTGCGCAACGTCAAGGACACGCGCGGCGTCTACGCCTGCCTGGCGGGCTTCGTCGAGGCGGGGGAGACGCTGGAGCAGGCCCTGCGCCGCGAGGTGCGCGAGGAGACCTCGCTGGAGGTGGAGAACATTCGCTACGCGGGCAGCCAGGCCTGGCCCTTCCCGGACCAGCTGATGATGGCTTTCTACGCCGACTACAAGAGCGGCGAGATCCGCATCCAGGAGTCGGAGATCCGCGACGCGCGCTGGTTCCGCCCGGACGCGCTGCCGCCGCTGCCCCGACCCGGCTCCATCGCCCGCCGCCTGATCGAGCGGCGCATCCGCGAATTGAAGGGAGAATAATCTGTTACAGTTCGACGACCAGCCGGCCGGGGGCCGGCTCGGTGAGCGCGGTGCAGAAACCGCGGACCAGCTGGATCGGCAGGTGGTCTTCCGGGAGTTTGTCCAGGATGCTCTCCGTCGCGCCCTCCTGGGTGAAGGTCAGCACCAGCTTGTAGCTTTTCTCGCTGTAGTCCACGCTCAGGTGGACGGGGCCGCTGAAGGGAATGATTCCCGTCAGCGTCTCCTCCACGACGTGCTGCACGCGCAGGAAGAGCTTGTCGCCGAGGCCGTACTTGTTGCAGAAGGTCTCGATGCGGCCGAACATGCCGTAGAGGTCGAAGCCGCGGTCCGCGAGCGTGAATTCCAGCGTGCGGATCTTGTTGATGAAGGCCACCGTCGCGGGGCGCTGCGGATGCTCGAAGATCTGCTCGGGCGTCCCTTCCTCGTAGATAATTCCGTCGTACATGAAGAAGACGCGCGTGCTGACGCTGCGCACGAACTCCATCTCGTGGCTCACGATGGCCATCGTCATGCCCTGGCCCGCCAGGTGGCGGATCACGGCGAGCACCTCGCTGACCATCGTCGGGTCCAGCGCGGAGGTGGGCTCGTCGAAGAGGATGATCTCGGGATTCATGGCCAGGCAGCGGGCGATGGCCGCGCGTTGCTTCTGGCCGCCGGACAGCTCGCCGGGCAGGCTCCCGGCCTTCTCGCGCAGGCCGACCATCTGCAGCAGCTCCATCGCCCGGGCCTCCGCCGCCTCGCGGCTCTGGCCCAGCAGCGTCCGCGGGCAGAGGGTGATGTTGTCCAGGATGGTCAGGTGGTCGAAGAGGTTGAAATTCTGGAACACCATGCCCATCTTGCGGCGCAGCCGGTTCACGTCGGCGTTGCGGTCCAGGATGTCCACGCCGTCGATCTCGATCTGCCCGCCCGACGGCTCCTCCAGCCGGTTCAGGCAGCGCAGGAAGGTGCTCTTGCCCGTGCCGGAAGGGCCGATCACGGAGATCACTTCGCCTTTGGAGATCTCACAGTTCACGTCGCGCAGCACGGTGAGCTCCCGGCCTGCGTTGTTATAGACTTTGCTGAGGTGTTTGACGCTTATCATGGCGGATTACTTCTTCGAATTGACTTTTCTCTCCAGGGCGTTCAGGGCTCGGGCGGAGAGACGGGACAGGAGGATATAGATGACGGAAACCAGGATCAGCGGGAAGAACGCGTCGAAGGTGCGGGCGCGGATCACGTTGCTCGCGCAGGTGAGGTCCATCACGGCCACGTAGCCCACGATGGAGGTGCTCTTGATCAGCGCGACGATTTCCCCCTTGAATACGGGAATGATGCGCCGGAACGCCTGCGGGAGGGCCACCAGGCGGAAGGTCTGGAACTTGCTCAGCCCGAGCGCGGAGCCCGCTTCCCACTGGCCCCGGCCCACGCTGAGCATCCCGGAGCGGAACAGCTCGCAGAAGCGCGCGCCGTAGAAGAGCGCGAAGCTGAAGATGGCCACCAGCGTGCCGGAGACGTGCGACTTCGCGAAGATGACGTAGCACATGATCATCAGCACGACCAGCACGGGGATGCCCTGCACGGTCTCGGCGAAGAGCTTGACCGCGCGGCTGAGCGCCGGGGAGCGGCGCATCCGCAGGAAGCAGAACCCCGCGCCCAGCAGGATGGAAAGGAGGATGGAGAACAGGGAGATCTCCAGCGTGACAAGCAGGCCCTGCAGCAGCAGTTTCCAGTGCTGCTCCATGATCAGGTTGGCGTAGACGCTGTCCTTCACGGCCTGGACCAGGCCCTTCCGGGGGCTGGCCGCCGCCTCCGGATCCCGGCCGAAGCAGCAGATGCTGCCTTCGAAATAGGGATCGGAGAAGAGCACCTGTTTCGCCCGCTCGGGCGTGACCTGGATGTGTGAGACCAGGGCGTCCACCTTGCCTGTGTTGAGCGCCGGAATCAGGGCGGGGAAGTCCACGATGCGGTAGTCCGCCCGATAGCCGCCCCAGCGGCAGAAACGCTCCATCAGGTCCACCTCCAGGCCGGTCAGCCGGTCGTCCTTCATGAAGAGGAAGGGGTAGGTCAGCGTGATGCCGTTGACGATCGTCTCGCCCTCCGTGTTGACGGGGATGCGGCTCCGCGCCACGGCCATCGAATCCGGATTGCTCGACCAGTCGTGCATCCATTGGTCCCGCTCGCCGGAGGCGATGAATTCGCGCAGGAACGCGTTGAAACGCGCGCAGAGCAGGGTGTCATCCTGGCGGACCGCCACCGCTGCGTTGCCCTTCATGAAGCCCGTGAAGCACTTCCGGAGCCCCATGTCCCGCAGGTGGTTGGCGTCGAACTGGATCTCCTGCATCATCGCGAACTCGGCCCGACCGCTGCGCACGGCCACGGCCAGCTCACCGATGCCGATGCGCAGCAGCTCGATGTCCTCGTTCTTGGACAGGGCCAGGTCGATCGAGCTGTTGGCGGCCACGGCCACGGAGTGCCCGGCGAGGTCTTCCGGCCCCTGCGGGACAAAGTCCGTCCGGGCGCCGGAGCACGACGCCGCCAGCACGGAAAGGGTCAGGAACAGGGTGGGGAAGACTCTCATCATACGTTGCGGTGTTTGGGAGTCAGTTTCCGCTCCACCCAGTCGAGGCCCGTCCCGAACAGCCAGGACAGGAGCAGGTAGATGAGCGCTACGAGCAGCAGCGGGAAGAAGGCGTCGAAGGTCCGCGCGCGGACGAAATCGCCGGCCTTGGTGAGGTCCATGACGGAGACGTACCCGACGATCGACGTGCTCTTGATGAGCGCGACCGCCTGGGTTTTATAGAGGGGCAGGCAGCGAAGCAGCGCCTGCGGCAGGACGATGCGGCCAAACATCTGGCGCCGGCTCATGCCGAGGGCGGCGCCCGCCTCGCGCTGGCCCTTGTCCACGCCCTCGATGCCCGTGCGGAATACCTCGCTGAAATAGGCGCCGAAATAGAGGGAGAAGCACACGACGGCGATCTGCACCTTGGAGAGGGGCGACGCGGCGAAGATGACGTAGAAGGACACCAGCAGCAGAATCAGCAGCGGCAGGCTCCGCATCAGCTCGATATAGACGCCCGCCAGCCGGTTCAGGGCGCGGCGGCGGGACATGCGCATCGCGCAGAGGGCGGCGCCCCACAGCGTCGCGAACAGGAGCGCGAGCAGCGACACTTCCAGCGTCATGCCCAGGCCGTCCAGCATCACGCGCCAACGATCCTCCCGGAGGAGATTCGCTTCGATGCCAGCGCGGATCCGATCGCCAAACAGATACATGCGGAGAATAATTGCTGTGGTTCGTATGCAAATCTAATCATTATTTGCGCAAATCAGAAGGATTAATTGCTATATTTGTGACTGGTATAACGCATTTTAATAACAAGTCTATTGCCTTATGAAAAAAGTATTGTTGTTGGTCAGCCTGCTGGCTTTCTCTGTGCTGGGCCTCTCCGCCCAGAGCTTCCCGGTCAAATTCCAGGGCGAAAAGCCCAACATCAGCGACTTCGCGTGGGCGTATGTGAACTATGAACTCGCTCCTGCGGAGGACGAGGATGAGGAAGAAGGCGAGGGGTTCTACAACGAATCGATCGGCGCCGTCAAGAACGCGATGGAAAAGCAGCGCGCCAACAAGACGCTGGGGCCGGGCTCGATGCTTTCCATCGACCTGCGCAACGGCTTCGTCCTTTATGAATGGAAGGATCCCGACAGCGAAAACCGCCTGCGCGTCGAGATGTGCTACTGGAACGAATCCGACGGCAAGCACAAGCTCTTCGCCTGCGGCGTCTATTATTTCGACGGCGACAAGTACAGCGCCGGCCAGTTCGACGGCCTGACGTTCTACCGCTACGACAACGCCGCCAAGACGATGACCTATGCCGACGACATTGGCTTCGACGTGGAATACAGCACCGAGGACGGCGCCTGGGTCACCTACGACCTGCCGCGCTCCGGTAAGAACATCACGGTCACGTACTGGTACGACAACGGCACCAAGAAGCAGAAAACCCTGCAGTTCGACGGCCGTCGCTTCAGCTTCTAGAAAATTTTAACATTTTTTGCCAACCTTTCGCCGGGTTGGTCCGTCTAACAGTTGAAACCACCTCGGAAAAGTGGAAATTCAACTGTTAAACTTTTAAATAATAAACGCCATGTTAACTGAAGTCCTTGTCCCCATCTTCGTCTGCGTGATCCTTCCCGTCGCCGTCGTCGCCATCGTCGGCCGCACCAAGCAGAACGAAATCAACCGCAAGTCCGAGATCATGATCAAGGCCATCGAGAACGGCCAGCAGATCGATCCGGAGCTGTTCAAGGCCGCCGAGCCTGCGCCGAAGGCCCCCAAGACCCTCAAGCAGGAGCTTGTCGAGAAACTGACCGGCGGCTGCGTGGTCACGCTGATGGGCGTCGCTTTCCTGACGCTGTACTGCATCGACCTCTTCATGCCCGAAGCGCACATCATGTTTGGCAACTGGCTGGCCGTCGCCGGCGGCGTGATGCTGGCGGTCGGCATCGGCCTGCTTGTCTCCTACTTCGCCAGCAAGAGCATCCTGGCCGACGAAATCAAAGCCGAAGAAGAAGCCCTGAAGAAGTAAGTCCATGACCCAGGAGCGGTTCATCGACCTCGTCAGAGCAGAGCAGGAGCCCCTACGGCGGTTCCTGCTCGGGCTGTGCTGCGGCGACGACGCCCTCGCGGACGACATCGCGCAGGATGCGCTGGTCCGCGCCTACGTGGCCTCCGGCAACTTCCTCGGACTGAGTAAATTCAGCACCTGGCTCTTCCGCATCGCCTACAACTGCTACATCGACCATTGCCGCAAACCCGGCCGCGAGCACGCCGCGCTGGAGAGCCGCGAAGCGCTCGCCGTGCAGGCGTCGGATGCCTCCGACAGCCGCTTCCGCTACCAGCAGCTCTACCAGGCGCTGGAGAAGATCCCGGAGAAAGAGAAGGTCGCCATCGTCCTCTTCTACTTCGAGGACAAGAGCATCAAGGAGATATCGGCCATCCTGGACATGCCGGCCGGTACCGTCAAGTATCATTTATCATCAGGCAGGGGACACCTCAAACAATATATCCAATTATGAGCGAGCTCGAACAATATCTCAAAGACCATAAACCCGTGGTGAAGGACGATCCGACCTTCCTGCTGGAGGCGCAGCGCCGCATGGAGCAGGTGGCGGGCATCAAAGGGGAAGTGGACCGCCAGCACCGCCACGGCCGCCGGGCGCTCGTCATCGCGCTCTGCGCGGGCCTCGTCCTCGGCGTGGCCGTGAGCGCCATCGCCTTCTTCTACCCGGTCAACCCCGAATCCATGGGGAAGGGCATCCTGGACAGCCTCCGCCTCTTCCTGCAGGACTACCGGGAGTACTTCCTGCTGCCCACGGCCCTGATCGCCATCGCCCTGGCGCTCATCCTTCTCAGAAACAAAAAAGGCTCCGCATGGGGAGCCTTGTAGTCTTGCGTCCGGTGCACAAACTAAGTTATTCCGTTTCGGCGACAAAAGCCGTGATGAGGCGGAAGACGGGCTCGTAGCTGTCGAAACGGATGGTCTTCATGTTGTCCGCCGGGGTGTGGTAGTAGGGGAAGGCGGAGCCGTTCTCGTTCTCCAGGAAGATGCAGGGCACGCCGCGGACGGCGAAGGGGTAGTGGTCGCTGTTCGCGGCCAGCTCGCCACGGTTGAGCCGCTCGAAGAGCTGCAGCTCCGCGTTGATCTGCTCGAAGCGGGGGAACTGCGCCAGGCCGGCGTCGCTGACCTCGCAGTACTGGACGGGGTTGTCGTCGCCGATCATGTCGATATTGAAGAGATACTTGATCTGCCCGAGCGGAACGATCGGATGCTCAGCGAAGTAGGTCGAGCCGCGCAGGTTCGCGTCCTCGCCCGAGAAGGCCACGAAGTACATGTCGTACTCGGGCTTGTTCTGCGCGTAGTACGCGGCCAGCGTGACGATGGCGGCCGTGCCGGAGGCGTTGTCGTTGGCGCCGGGGTAGTAGACCCGGCGGCCGAGGTTGCCGAGGTGGTCGTAGTGCGCCGTGAAAACGTAGCAGCTGTCGTGCCTGCGGCCTTCCACCTTGGCGATGACGTTGAAGAGGCCGTAGTCCTCCAGGAAGGCGTTGTCCACGTTCAATCTGACCCGTTTCACGCCCTCGATGGCCTCGGGCGTCACCCACACGATGGGCTTGTCCACGACCTTCTCGCCGTAGGCCTTGTAGAACTTGATCGGCGCCGTCCAGGTGAAGAGCAGGCCGGCGTTGGGGAGCTCGCCCGCCTTCTGCAGGCGGGAGAAGACGTCGCGGTGCTTGTAGGTGAACCAGAAGTCGCAGCAAACCATGCAGTTGGCGTTTTCCGGTTTCGCAAGATCCGCATAGATCCGCTCGGCGTCGAAGTGCAGCGTATCCACGTAATAGACGGGGAACTCGCCCTTCACGCCGGGGGAGTACTCGCGCATGGAGAAGTCCACGCCAGCGCGAAGCTTCTTCCCGTCCGCCCACATGTCCATCGCGCCGCTGAAGGTGTTGATGTCGATGGAGAAGGGCTGGAGCGAGACTTCATCGGCTCCTGCCTTCTGAAACGCCCTTTCCAGGTACTTCCCGGCCTTGTTGGCCCCGCCGCGGGCATAGCCGCGGCCCTGGTATTTCGCGGAGCTGAGCTCCCTGACGATCCGCTTGAACTGCGGCAGGTCCTGCGCCGGCAGCTGCAAACTCACCAGCGCCAGCACCCCCATGATCAGATATTTCGCTTTCATGCTTATAAAGGTACGAAAAATAGGCGCAAATGCGCTGCCGTTCTTCATTAAGTGTATCAGCTACAGGTCTTTGTGAAGTTTCTTGGAGATCTTGAGGCTGGTCTTGAGGGACTTGACGTTGCCCTTGGACAGGGAGGTCTCCGCAATGCTGATGCTCTTCCCGAAGGCGCCCTTGTTCAGCGTGCAGACAACAGTGCTGCCGTCGCAGCAGGCCAGTTCCTTCTGGGCACCGTTCTCTTCGTCGAAGAACTCCAGGAGCGCATCCAGCACGCCCATGGCCTCATCGTACGTGGTCCCGAAATCCAACAGGATGCCCCCGGTGGGAATGCCGAAC
>Ga0265298_10011164_pt1 | contig 10541 bp, 10 predicted proteins | sample AusTroGonzalo_MG_3_FD_193486 | JGI IMG/M metagenome (GOLD analysis project Ga0265298, IMG submission 193486) | Bovine rumen microbial communities from tropical cattle in Woodstock, Queensland, Australia - Gonzalo_01 | ecosystem: Host-associated > Mammals > Digestive system > Stomach > Rumen ... | reverse complement strand
TGGGCCCGATTGTCCTCATTCCCACCACAGCCGGCACCGGTGCCGAAGTGACCCCCAACGCCATCGTTGCGGTTCCGGAAAAGGAGTTGAAGGTCGGCATCGTCAACGACAACATGATTGCGGATTATGTGATTCTCGACGCCCGCATGATCAAAAACCTGCCCCGGAAGATCGCCGCCGCCACCGGTGTGGACGCACTGGCTCACTGCATCGAGTGCTACACAAGCAACAAGGCCAATCCGCTCAGCGATACCTTCGCATTGCACGGTCTGGATCTGATCCTCAACAACATTGAAGCCGCATGCGATGACCCCGATGCAATGGACGCCAAAAACGCAATGCAAATCGCAGCCTTCTATGGCGGCCTGGCAATCACCGCAAGCGGAACCACAGCGGTTCACGCCCTGTCTTATCCGCTGGGCGGCAAGTATCACATCGCTCACGGCGTATCCAACGCCATTCTGCTGGTTCCGGTTATGAAATTCAACGAGCCGGTCTGCAGAAAACGCTTCGCGGAATGCTATGACCGCTGTGCCCATGACGGAAGCCGCTGTGAAACAGATGAAGAAAAGAGCGCCTGGATCATCCGCCGGCTGGATGAGATCGTAAAGCATCTGGAAATTCCCACCAGCCTCAGCAGAGACTTCGGTGTACCGGCTGAGGACCTGGATGGACTGGTCAACGCCGGAATGCAAGTCACCAGGCTGCTGGTCAACAATATGCGGGAAGTCACACCAGAAGAAGCAAGACAGCTGTATCAGGCAGTTCTGTAAGGAGGAGATCACATGAAAACAAGTGAAATCAAAGGCATTATCCCACCGATTCTGACGCCGATGAACGATGATTTCGAACAAAGCGTCAACCACGCCGAATTGCGTAATCAGGTCGAACGGCTGCTCAAAGGCGGCGTCCACGGGCTCTTCCCGGTCGGAACCAACGGAGAGGCCTACATTCTCTCGATGAAAGAAAAGGAAGCCGTTCTGGAAACCGTCATTGACCAGGTCAAGGGACGAGTTCCCGTTTACGCAGGTACCGGATGTATCTCCACAGCGGAAACTGTCCGCATGAGCAAGCTCGCACAGAAGCTGGGAGCAGATGCCCTGTCCATCATTACCCCGAGCTTTGCCGCAGCTTCGCAAAAAGAACTCTACGATCATTATGTGACGGTAGCCAAATCAGTCGATCTGCCCATTATCCTTTACAACATTCCTCCAAGGACCGGCAACAAACTCCTGCCCGAGACCGTGCAGAAGCTCTGCCATGACGTGGACAACATCGTCGGCGCCAAGGATTCCAGCGGTGATATTGAAAATCTGAAGGCCTACATCCGGCTGACGAAGGAACTTGACAAAGAAGTCGCAATCCTGGCCGGAAACGACGGCGCCATCCTGACCTGCCTGAAGGAAGGCGGCAGCGGCGGCATCGCCGGACGGGCCAACATCTGGCCCAGCGCACTTGCCAGCATCTATGACCGTTTTACCGCCGGAGACCTCGAAGGCGCGCAGCAGGCCCAGGATGCCATTGCGGTGCTCCAGACCGTCTTCCGTTTCGGAAACCCCAACACAATTATTAAAAAGGCTGTCGCCCTGCTGGGTTATCCTGTCGGAGATTGCCGCGCCCCGTTCAACTACGTCCCGGACGAGGGCATTGAAGCTCTGAAACAGGTCCTGGCCGAAGTCGCGGCAAAAGGCCTGCATTAATGGAGGTGTCAAGATGAGTATCAAACCAATCCTCGGCATTACCATGGGTGATCCCGCGTCCATCGGCCCCGAAATCACCGTCAAAGCCCTATCCAGGCCGGAAGTTTACGAAAACTGCTGCCCGTTGGTTGTAGGCGACGCCGGCATGATGGAAAAGGCAAAAAAAATCGTGGGGCATGAGGAAATCAGAATCCATCCCGTATCTGACGTGAAGGATGCGCTGTTCACTCCCGGCATCATCGACGTTTATGACATGAAACTGGTAGACGCTGACACGCTGCCTATCGGCCAGGTCAGCGCTGAAGCAGGAGAGGCAGCCTTCCAGTATGTAAAAAAAGTCATTGAGCTGGCCAACGCCGACGAAATCGACGGAACGGTAACCAACGCGCTGAACAAAGAAGCCATCAACGTGGCCGGTCATCATTTCTCGGGGCACACCGAGATCTACGCGCATTATACCGAAACCAAGAAGTACTGTATGATGCTGGCGCACCAGAATATGCGCGTCACCCATGTTTCAACACACGTCTCCCTGCGCGAGGCCTGTAATCGCGTAAAAAAAGAGCGTGTTTTGGATGTTATCCGCATGTCCGATACGGCATGTAAGGACTTAGGGATCGAGCATCCGAGGGTTGCGGTGGCCGGGTTGAACCCGCACTGCGGCGAAAACGGTCTGTTTGGTGACGAAGAGATCAAAGAAATCACCCCGGCCATCGAGGCAGCCCGTGCAGAGGGGATTGACGCAAGCGGTCCCTTCCCCCCGGACTCGGTCTTTTCCAAGCTGCGCGGCGGCTGGTATGACATCGTCGTCTGCATGTATCACGATCAGGGCCATATTCCACTAAAGGTTGTCGGCTTCGTCTACAACCAGGATGCGGGAAAATGGGACGCCGTTGAGGGTATCAACCTGACGCTCGGCCTTCCCATTGTTCGCGTATCGGTGGATCACGGCACCGCTTTTGACCAGGCAGGCACAGGAATGGCCAACGAACTGAGCCTGATGAATGCGATTGACTATGCCGCGCGCCTGTCCAGAAGCCGCAAAGCCCGGAAAGCGGAATAACCCGCTCTCCAATACAGACCTGACAAAAATAATAGGAGGAAAAAACAATGAAAAAGCTTATCGCTCTCGTTATCGCTCTCTGCATGATGCTGACCGGCGTCGCTCTCGCTGACGTGGAACTGCTGATCGGCACCCAGGAAACCGGTACCGCCGGCTACACCTACGCTACCGCGATTATGCAGTGCATTCAGACCGTGGACGGCTATTCCGTCTCACTGGTTTCCAACTCTTCCGGTAATGTTTCGTCCCCTGTCCTGATTCAGGAAGGTGAATGCGACATCACCGTATCCAACTCTGCTCCCGCGCTGTGGGCTGCCACCACCGGCATCGAATCTGCGGAAATCCCGGTATGTGCCGATGTGCGCTGCATTGCCGGCGGTCTGGGCAAGGACTTTATCAACGTCATGTTCACCCAGAGCTTCGTGGATAAAACCGGCATCAAGACCATCGAAGAACTGGTTGAAAAGCAGGAGCCCGTCCGTCTGATCATCAAGAAAAACGGCTCCTTCGGCGAACTGGCTGCGGAACGTGTATTCGGCGTGTTCGACATCGACATCAACAATCCGCCTGCCTGGCTGACCGTGGAAAAGACCTCCGGCGGCGCAATCAAGGACGGCCTGAGCGACGACAACTATGATCTGACCATCGACCACATCGGTGCCGGCCAGGCCAACACCACCGAACTGTGCCTGAACCATGCCATGTACGATGTGCAGCTGAGCGACGAAACGCTGGCTGCACTGTGCGAGCAGGGCTATGATTACGTGACAGTTCCTGCCGGTACCTGGAACGGTCAGGACGTCGAAATCAAGACCGTCGGTTCTCAGCAGTGCATCATCGTATCCGTTGAAATGGACGAAGAAGTTGCCTATCAGATCACCAAAGCGCTGTGCGAAAACCGCGACATCCTGGTGAACACCTCTGCCGTGCTGGCCAACTTCGACCCGGCAATCGCCGGCTCCAAGGCTCTGACCGGCTGCGAACTGCATCCCGGCGCCGCCCGTTACTATGAAGAAATGGGCTATGCTTTCAACTGATTGCGAAATCAAAACGCACACTGAACACCCATAGAGACTGGGGCACAGTACAGGCCTGTGCCTCAGCCGCTTTGAGAGCGATGAAAAAACCGGGAACAATGCTCCGTTTCAAACGAGGCTTGTATATATTCATCATCAAACAGAGAGGAGAGTCCGAAGCATGACAAAATCCATCCGCAGGACGTGTGCGATCGGCATCACGGTGATTTTCATCCTGTTCCAGATGTACCTGGCACTGGTCAAGCAATTTACCCTGATGCTCCAGACACCGATCCACATGTGCTTCGCCCTGGCGCTTGTATTCCTGTATAACCCGACCGACAAAAACTACCAGAAAAAGCTCCGCAAACGGTGTGAGGCTGAAAAACGCACCGCTACCGATAAGGAAAAAAACAAATACGCCTGGACACACTGGTTCGACTTTGTGGTGTATGCCGCTATCATATTCGTAGTAGTATACACGATTATGAACACCGAAAGGCTGGCCAGTTATGACATGGCCGTCCACAGCCCCGTCACAATGGACTATATAGCATTGTTCTGTGTGGTCATTCTGTTGCTGGAAGCAGTCCGTCGCACACTGGGCTATATTCTGTTCTTCTTCATCATTGCCTTCATCGCCTATTCCTGGGCATCCCCGTTCCTGCCAGCCGGCGTGTTCCGCACCGTCGCCACCGCCAAGAACAAGACCTTCGCCAAGATGCTGGAAAAATTCACCGAAGGCATGATCATGGCGGAACAGGGCGTATACGGCACACCGCTGCAGACATCCTGCACCAGCCTGTTCTACTTCATTCTGTTCGGCGCATTCTTCTCTGAATGCGGCGGCGGCCAGTTGCTGATTGACGTAGGCATGAAGTTCTCCAACAAATCCTCCGGCGGCCCTGCGAAAGCGGCGGTTATCTCCTCCGGCCTGATGGGCATGGTATCCGGTTCTGCCGTTGCGAACGTAGCAACCACCGGCGTTATGACTATCCCCATGATGAAAAAGATCGGCTATGCTCCAGAAGAAGCAGGCGCCATCGAAGCTGTGGCCTCCACCGGCGGCCAGATCATGCCGCCGATCATGGGTATCGGCGCATTCATTATGGCAGAACAGCTGGGCATCAACTATCTGACTGTTGCAGCTGATGCCATCATTCCTGCTGTAGCTTATTACTTCGGTGTCTTCGTACTGGTGGACCGCCTGGCCAAGAGACGCGCCAGCCGCTCCTCCGCATCCGAAGATATCAAGATCAAGGTGGACCGGAAAATTCTGCCCCGCCTGTATCTGCTGCTGCCCATCGTAGTGCTGATTGTATCCATCCTGAACGGGTTCTCCCTGATGCGTTCCGGCATGTTCGGCATCTTTGCCTGCCTGCTGTGCAATGTCGTCAGCCTGCTGATCGGTCTGAAGAAGGGCGGAAACCTGAAACATGACATTATTGAAGGCAACAAGTCCTCCGATTTTGCCGGTCTGAAGCAGCTCTGGAAATCCTGTGTGGACGGTGCTAAATCCGCAGCTGAAATCGCTGTTCCCACAGCTGCCTGCGGTATCATCATCAACGTCATGACAGCCCAAACCTCTCTGGCGACCAACCTGTCCGGCGTAATCGCCAGCCTTGGTATGACCAGTCTTTTCCTGGCAATGTTAATTGCCATGATCGGCTGCATGCTGCTGGGTATGGCGCTTCCAACGGTGGCTGCCTACCTGGTCGGTGTAACGCTGTTCGTTCCCACGATGCAGAAACTGGGCATCTCTCCCCTCGTTGCCAATATGTTCGTATTCTACTACGGCATCATGGCCCAGATCACGCCGCCTGTATGCGTCGCCTCCTATACCGCTGCCGGCATTGCCGACGGGGACGCCATGAAAACCGGTATACGCGGCATGCTGTTCGCACTGGTGGGTTTCCTGGTTCCTTTCGTGTTCGTTTACAATCCCGCCATCCTGCTGCAGGGCGACATTCTGTCTATCGTATGGGGCGGAGCACAGGTGCTGGCTGCCACATTCTTCCTGGCAATCACAGTATCCGGCTTCTTCAAACGGGATATGACCTGGTGGGAGCGTGCGATCACCTTCGCAGCAGCCATCCTTCTGATGACGCCCGAAGTGATCACCTCAATTATCGGTATCGTTATCGGCGTAGGCGTGCTGCTGCTGGACTTCATCATGGGAAAAACAAAGAAAGCAGTTGCCTGACATCCAGACAGGCAACAGGGAAAGGAACCAGATTATGGAATATACGCTGGCTCATATCGGTATTAATACAACCAGCCCTGAGGAAGCAGCGGATCTGGCCAACCTTCTGTGCGATATTTTCAATCTGACGCCCAAGCACGGAAACAAATCCGAATTCGCCGGATCCGCCGTTGAGTGTATGAAAACACCTTACCTTGGCAGAAACGGCCATATCGGCATGTACACTACTGATTGCGAAGCGGCAGTGAAAGATCTGGAAGCCCGCGGGTATGAAGTGGATATGTCCACCGCCGGCTACAGGCCGGACGGAACCCTGAACGCCGTTTATCTGAAAAAGGAAGTCGGCGGATTCGCACTGCACATTGTCCGAAAACCCTGACCTGATCAGAACCATAAAATAAACTTTCGGTTTTACAAAGAATCTATTATAATAGCGGGGAACTAATCTTCTGAAGGAGGGTTCCCCGCTTGAATTATGCTGAAGAGTCTCTGCGTCTGCACGGTAAATGGCAGGGCAAGATCGAGGTCGTTTCCCGCGTTCCCGTACAGACGAAGGACGATCTGTCCCTGGCCTATACTCCCGGCGTCGCTCAGCCTTGCCTGGAAATCCAGAAGGACTATGATAAAAGCTTCACCCTGACCCGGCGCAGCAATCTGGTCGCCGTGGTGACCGACGGCACCGCAGTGCTTGGCCTGGGCGACATCGGCCCGGAAGCCGGCATGCCCGTTATGGAGGGCAAGTGCGCCCTGTTCAAGGCCTTCGGCGACGTGGATGCCTTCCCGATCTGCATCCGCAGCAAGGACGTGGACGAGATCGTCCGCACGATCTACCTGATTTCCAGCAGCTTCGGCGGCATCAACCTGGAAGACATCGCCGCACCGCGCTGCTTCGAGATTGAGAAGAAACTGAAAGAGATCTGCGATATCCCGATCTTCCATGACGACCAGCACGGCACCGCCATCGTGGTCGGTGCGGCGCTGCTGAATGCCCTGAAGGTCGTCGGCAAGGAAATCGGCAGTGTGAACGTGGTAATCAACGGTGCTGGAAGTGCCGGTATTGCCATCGCCTACCATATTATGGCGCTGGGCGTGAAACACCTGAAGGTGGTGGACAGCCGCGGCGTGCTAAGTGACGTCAACGACAGGAATTCTGCCAAAGCGGAAATGGCCCGGATTACAAACCCCGAAGGCGTTCCCGGCAAGCTTGCGGACGTAATGAAAGGTGCGGACGTGTTTATCGGCGTCAGCGCGCCGCATATCGTCAGCAAAGAGATGATCTGCTCCATGGCAAAGAATCCCATCGTACTGGCCATGGCCAACCCCACACCGGAGATCGAACCCTCCGACGCGCTGGAAGCCGGCGCGGCGGTGGTCGGTACCGGGCGAAGCGATCACCCGAACCAAATCAACAATGTGCTGGTGTTCCCCGGCCTGTTCCGCGGCGCACTGGACGTGCGGGCAAGAGACATCAACCAGGCCATGAAGCTGGCCGCTTCCCATGCGCTGTCTGAGCTGGTGGATGAAAAGGACTTAAGCCCGCAGTATATTATCCCGGCACCCTTTGATCCACGGGTCGGCCCTGCCGTGGCCAAAGCCGTGGCCCAGGCTGCCCGCAACAGCGGAGTGGCCAGAATCTGAGGAGGTAAGCAAGATGATCCGTCACATCGTGATGTTCAAAATCAAGGATGAATTCAGGGATGAAATCCCACAGCTTGTAAAAAACTTCTACGGCATGAAGGGGAAGATCGAAGGCATGGTCGGCCTCGAAGCCGGCGCGGACTTCCTTCACAGTGACCGCTCGTATGATCTGGCCCTGATTACCGAGTTTGATTCCCGGGAAGCCTTTGACGCCTATCAGAATCACCCGGTGCACCTGCCGGTCAAAAAGCATATGCACGAAGTCCGCAGTGCCTCCGTTGCCTGTGATTACGTGATCCCGGAATAACCGGATTCCCGGCCTGAACGCAAACAGCGGCTGCTTTTCGGCAGCCGCTGTTGCGTTCAGCTGTTTTTCTTTTTGTTCCCGGGGCCGTTATATTCCAGGCACAGCATCGTCAGATCATCAAACTGTTCCGCTTCTTTCACAAACCCGTCTACGGCACCGCGGACCGTTTTCAGCAGCTTTTCAGGATCCGCGTCCGGATCCAGGTTCAGCGCTTCAAGCATCCGCCGTGTTCCGAACGCTTCGTTTCCGACGTCAGTCGCTTCCGGAACACCGTCCGTATAAACAAACACCCTGTCGCCCGGATTCAGCTGCAGCTCATATTCCTTGTAGGTCATCCCGTCCAAACCGCCGACCACAAAACCGTGAATATCTTTATACAGTTCATACTTCCCGCCCGCACGCTTCAATACGGGATACTCATGGCCTGCGTTGGACGCGGTCAGTTTGCCCGTGGAAAGCTCCAGAACCGCCAGCCAGATTGTCACGAACATCTCCGCCTTGTTGTGCTGACACAGGCTGTTGTTGACAAACTTCAGGATCTCGCCCGGCGTGCTGCCCATCTGGGTTCTGTCACTGATCAGGATGTTCGTCACCATCATAAACAACGCCGCCGGAACACCCTTGCCGGACACGTCGCCGATCACGATGCCCAGATGGTCTTCGTCAATCAGGAAAAAGTTGTAGAAATCGCCGCCCACTTCCCGTGCCGGGTTCATAGAGGCATAGATATCAAACTCATCCCGGTCCGGGAAGGGCGGGAATTCCGTCGGGATGGAATTTGCCTGGATCTTCCTGGCCAGGGACAGCTCCGCGCTGATTCGTTCCTTTTCAGCGGTGACCGCCGTCAGGTTTTCCATATACTTCACCATGTCCGTTTCCATCGTGTCGATAGATCCGGCCAGGTTGGCCAGTTCCGTATAAGGACTGATCCCTGCCAGGTCTTTCCCTTTTGTGTTCTCCTTTGCAAAGCGCGCCGCTTCCTCGGACACTTTCCGGATCGGTTTCACAAACCTTCTGCGCAGGAAGAAGCTCACCAGCAGCCCGGCAAGCACACACAGCGCGATGGTGGAAAAGACCACAATCAGGATATACGGCCGCCGGGCATTCTCAATCTCGCTGATCGGCCGCTGCATGCAGAGGATGGCCTTCACCTCGCCGGTCGAATCCTTTACCGGTACCATGCTGGTAATATGGGGATGCACTCCGGCGGATGAGCTGCGGCGGAAAACGGTCTGAAAGGTTTCCTGTTTTTCATACAGAAGACGGTATTTCTCCCGGTATTCATCATTGGTGGTGTCCCGCTCATAACCGAGTTCCCAGGGGGTATATTTTGTATTGTCCACTTCGTTGTTTACGGCGTTGAAGATGGAGACAAAGCGTCCGTAATCACTCTGATCCACGTCAATCAGATAGATCAGGGATACATGCATTGTCCGGCTGTCCTCATCCAGCCGGGCGGCAGTCTGACGGTATTCCTCCGTGTATTCCCCGTTTTTATAAGCCTCGATATGATCTCCGTTAATAACCGATGCCGCTGTGTCCGCCATATGCCTGGTTGACTCGGTATACTGGCTGACAATCGTGTCAGAGAAAGACAGAAAGCCCAGCGTACTGACAGTAACCCCCAGAATGACGAGCAGCAGCACAATCACGCCGATGAGATTGAACGCCATACTGGTCCAGATCCCTTTTTTCATTTCCGCCTTCCCCTTCTTCTGCATTTCGGTATCATTATCCCTTTTTCATCCCTGCTTGTCCAGTATTCTTTTTTACATAAAAAAACTGCCCCGGCCGGGGCAGTCTGGAATCGATCTTATTCCACCGTATAGGGCATCAAGGCGATGGCACGGGCGCGCTTGATGGCCTCGCTCAGCTGGCGCTGATGCTTGGCGCAGTTGCCGCTCATCCGGCGGGGCAGGATCTTGCCGCGTTCGTTGGTGAAACGACGCAGACGATTAATATCCTTGTAATCGATGTATTCGATCTTATCTACGCAGAAGCTGCAAACCTTCCGGCGGGGACGACGTCCTCCGCGGGGGCGCGGTCTTCTTTCGCCACGATCTTCAGACATTGAGCTTTTCCTCCTTTTCGAGCGTTAGAAAGGCAGTTCGTCGGTTTCCACTGCGGTAAAACCGGCTGCCTGGGGTTCTGCAGAGGGTGCTTCGGAAACAGCAGAGGCAGTATAGCCGCCGGCTTCTCCGTCATTGCGGGAAGAAAGGAACTCCACATCGTCAGCGTTCACTTCCAGGCTCGCGCGGGTCGTCCCGTCGTTGCCTGTGTAGGTATGCACGCTGACCGGACCGACAACGCAAACCTTGCGGCCTTTCGCCAGATACTTCGCGCAGATGTCCGCCAGCTGACGCCAGGCGGTTACGCGGAAGAAATCAGCCTCGGGCTGGCCATTCTGGTCATCCCGGCGGTTCCGGCGGTTTACGGCAACCGTGAAAGAGCAGACGTTGACACCTGCAGAAGTGGTGCGCAGCTCGGGATCACGGGTCAGATTTCCGATGATAGTCAGCTTGTTCATGTTTCCTCTCCTCTACTCATTCTGCATCAGCAGCAGGGGCTTCTTCAGCAACAGGAGCTTCCTCCTGGGCAGAAGCGGCCTCAGCGG
>Ga0265298_10011163_pt1 | contig 10541 bp, 4 predicted proteins | sample AusTroGonzalo_MG_3_FD_193486 | JGI IMG/M metagenome (GOLD analysis project Ga0265298, IMG submission 193486) | Bovine rumen microbial communities from tropical cattle in Woodstock, Queensland, Australia - Gonzalo_01 | ecosystem: Host-associated > Mammals > Digestive system > Stomach > Rumen ... | reverse complement strand
CACCAGGTCGGGGCTGGTGATGAGGTAGGTGGACTTGATGGGGCTGTCGGAGAAGCGGAGGTGGGAGCAGGTCAGGCCGAAGGACTTCTTGGAGTCGTAGGCGAAATATGCCTGGGCATCCTTGTCGGTCAGGTGGCCGATGACCTTGATGGTCGTCTTGTTGGCGCCGACGGTGCCGTCGCCGCCCAGGCCGTAGAACATGCAGGCGGTCGTGCCGGCGGGCTCGGTGGTGATGTGCTCGTCAATCTTCAGGGAGGTATTGGTCACATCGTCGTCGATGCCGACGGTAAAGCCGTGGAAGCCACCCTTTTCAAGGTGCTTGTAGACGGCGAGAATCATGGACGGCGTGAAGTCCTTGGAGGACAGGCCGTAGCGTCCGCCGATGACGGCGATGGCGGGATTGTTGATGGCGACCTTGACATCCATGTACAGCGGTTCGCCGATGGCGCCTGGCTCCTTGGTGCGGTCGAGAACGGCAATGCGCTTCACGCTCTTCGGCAGGGCGGCCAGGAACTTGTCGGCATAGAAAGGACGATACAGGCGAACCTTGATCAGGCCGTACTTGGTCCCGCGGGTGGCGTTCAGATAGTCGATGGTCTCTTCGATGGCCTCGCAACCAGAGCCGATGCAGACGATGACGTCAGTCGCGTCGGGAGCGCCGACATAGTCGAACAGATGATACTGGCGGCCAGTCACCTTGGCCAGGGCGTCCATCTTCGCCTGGACGATGTCGCCGACGGCCATGTAGAACTTGTTGACGGTCTCACGGCCCTGGAAATAGACGTCGCCGTTCTGGGCGCCGACATTGGTGACAGGCTTTTCGGGGCGGAGGCTGCGGGAGCGGAACTCCTCGATGGCCTTTTTGTCGACCAGGCTGGCGATGTCAGCCTCGGAGATTTCCTCGAACTTGTGGACTTCGTGGGAGGTGCGGAAGCCGTCGAAGAACTGCAGGAAGGGGACTTTCGCGGGATAGGTAGAGAGGTGGGCGACGAGGGCCATGTCCATCTCTTCCTGGACGGAGTTAGCGGCCAGCATGGCGAAGCCAGTGTTGCGGCAGGCCATGACGTCGGAGTGGTCGCCGAAGATGGCGAGGGACTGGCAGGCCAGGGAGCGGGCGGTCACATGGAAGACGGTGGGGAGCAGTTCGCCCGCGATCTTGTACATGTTCGGGATCATCAGGAGCAGGCCCTGGGAGGCCGTGTAGGTGGTCGTCAGAGAGCCGGCGGCCAGCATGCCGTGCACCGCGCCGGCGGCACCGGCTTCGGACTGCATTTCCACGACGGAGACTTGGCGTCCCCAGATGTTCTTCTGGCCTTCGGCGGCCCACTGGTCAACCCATTCGCCCATGGTCGAGGAAGGGGTGATGGGATAGATGGCGGCGGTCTCGCTCAACTTGTAGGCAATGTATGCTGCTGCGTAGTTGCCGTCTTGGGTGTTGGTTTTTCCCGACATTCTTTTGTCTCCTGTGATTGCTGGGGATACGGAAAAATGACGCCGCCTCCCGGCGGCATTATGAAAACGAAATTCTTTATAATATAATCGCCAAAACAGGGATTACAAAGCCACAATTTGCCCTGCAATCTCCCATAATCATAGAAAAATCTTGGACTCCGCTCTGAAGAAGTTAAATTTAGGGGGATGGCGACGATGGCAGCCTCAAGGGCTGGGATAACAGAGATTTTAGGGATGAGAGAGATAGGGATTTTAGGGATAACATGGATAACAGAGATGGAAGGATACCCTTGGGAAGCGTGTCATGGTTTGGTAGGGCGGCGAGGCCCTTCGCCGCCGTCATGCCCTGGGGAAGGTGCGCCGCCGTCTGGTAGGGCGGCGAGCCCCTTCGCCGCCGCCGTGCGCGGTGGGAAGGCGCACAACCGTCCGTGCCTTGTGAAGGAAGCACCGTCTATCCCCGCACAAGCAAATTGCATATTGTTTGCATTCAAAAGTCATCGAAAGTCATCGAAAGTCATCGAAAGTTCTAAAAAATGTTGCATGCGCGTTGGTAACGCATTTTTTGCCGTACGAGGCATTATATTTATTGGGTGGTGGGCGGGGGTGGTTTCCCCAATAAGGTAAAGGAGCGCAAAGGTAGGACATGGCGGGTACGTCAAGTTTACAAGTCCTGCCCATTTCTTTCGGACAGAGCCTAGTTTTTTGCCATTGAAAACGGCGGTACATGGGATTATATTTTCTTATTCGCCATTGCCCTGGAACGGATAACCTAAGGAATAACTAATGCTCTGGATGCTCAACTGCAAGGAACTCGCCGTCTTTGGCATCATCTTCGTGCTGCTGCTTGTGCTCGCCCTGTTTCCGCTGAACTCCCAGGACAAGTCCAGCGGTGGTCAGCCTGCGGCGGCCTGCTCGCTCAAGGAGGCGAAGAATTACCTGGGAATCTTGCGGGAGATCAGGCGAGTCGAACTCTGGCGCCGTGATTGCAATCTTGGAGACGACCTGGCCACCCGTCAGGCCGCCTGGCTTTTCGCCAAAGCCGACTGGACTCTCCGCCAGGCCGCCAATCTCGAAGCCACGGATATCCAGAAGGCAGAAAAGGCCCGCAATCTCGTCAGATCCATGACAATCCTGCTGTTGCGCGCGACCTTCCAGAGCCGCCAGGGCTGGGCCGACATCCTGGAGGAAGACGGCAGCCGCCTTCGCGCCTACAAGTCTGACATTGACGGCCTGTGGCAGACGTATGCCATCAGCGTCCCCACCGCCTACGACCCCACGCAGAAATGGCCGCTGATAGTCTCCATGCACGGCCACGGTTGGTACGCTCCTTACCAGGGCTATCCAGGCGGGCGCTATGCGGGGGCGTTTTGCCTGGCTCCGCATGGACGCGGCTCCACCGACTACAAGGATCTCGGCGAACTAGATGTTCTGGCCGCCATCGCCGATGTCAAGCGCGATTTCCCCATTGACGAAAACAGGGTCTATCTGACTGGCGGCTCCATGGGCGGCACCGGCAGTTTCCACCTCGGCTGCCACTACGCTGACCAATTCGCGGCCATCGCGCCAATCGTCGGCAATGCCGACAATCTGGCCTGGACCCAGCGCTGGGGCTGGAACCGCCAGTTTCCTGGACGCTTCGACGATTTGCGCGAGTGGATTCAGGAAGGCCACACCACACGTGCCTTTGCGGGCAATTTCCTCAATCTCCCAGCGTATGTCATCAGCGGCTCGGGAGATACCGTCGTGCCGCCTGAACACTCCCGCAACACCGTCGCGGAGATGCGGCGGCTGGGCTGCAATGTCGAATACCGCGAATATCCCGCCTGCGGGCACGGCGGCTTTTCCGGAGAGGCTACTTCGCTGGGACTGGCCTGGGCCTGCGGCTGGGTCAGAAATCCCTTCCCGCCGAAAATCCAATGGAAGGCCGCCTTGCTCAAGCACGGCAAGGCTTACTGGCTGAAAATGGATCAGCTTGAGCGTCCGCTGGAGTTCGGCGAGTTTACGGCGGAAGCCATCGACGACAACCACGCCACCATCAAGACCGCCAACCTCCAGGCCTTCTCGATTTTTCTCACGTCAAAACTTTTCGCCGCCGACAAGCCTCTGTTCCTGAACATTGACGGCGAGAAAGTCATCATTCCCATCGGCCAGACGGAAACTTGGCAGCGACTGCGCAAAGATCCGGTCCACGGCTGGGATCTGGAGCGCTACCGCCTCGTTCCCAGTCTTCAGAAACGCGCCAACCAGGAAGGGCCAATCAACGAGGCCTTCATGGCGCCCTTCGTCCTGGTCGTGGGCACCCAGTCTTCCGACCAGGAGATGAATCTGGCCTGGCAGCGCGAGGCCGAGGCCTTTGCGGCCTGGTGGAAACTCCGCAACAATGCGCCCTGCCGCATTGTCAAGGACACGGAATGTCCACTTTCCCTAGTTGACAAGTTCAATGTCATCCTGTTGGGCGATGCTCGGGACAACAGCCTCGCGGCCTTGCTCTGCGAGCATCTGCCCTGGCGTGATGCCGTGGAACCGCTGCGGTTGGCGGGGGTTGACCTGGAAGCGGAGGACATCGGCTCCCTGGTCGTCTATCCCACGGGCGACTACGGACCAGACAGGTTGCTTGTCCGCTTCGCCGCCAATTCGCCTGCTGCGGCCTGGCAGATGTGGGGACGTTTCGGCAACTGGTTCAACTGGGGGGTCTACGATTCCAAGAAATACTTCGACTACTGCGTCTTCGACGCCAAGTCCTGCTCGCCCGAAACCATGCTTCTGCTGGGTTGGTTCGGTACCGATTGGCAGGTAGAGACCGGCAAGTATTTCCTCGGTAGCCAGACCCTGCGCGATGATTCCGCCTCCCAGGGCTTCCCCGCGCATCAGCTTCTGGACAGCGATTGTCCGGATGACCTCTACCTGACCGATTTGATGCCTCTGAAACTCGACCAGATGCGCGGTGCCTTCGGCTGGGGACGTTCCTTCAACGGCGAAATTGTCGGCGAGCACGCCATCGGTACGCGTTCTCCCGCCAAATTGGAGTTCCAGCTGGGCTGCCAGTTCAAAAGTTTCACCAGCGCGGTGCGTTTGCACAACCCGCGAGAATTTGAGTTGTGCCATGTCCGTCAGAAGAGCGAGAAGGCGCGTTTCACCGTCTACGGCGACGGGCGTAAACTCGGCGAAACTGTCGTCGATTGGCGCGAGCCTGAGGCGGTTTTGAATATTTCCCTGCCTGACGTCAACATCCTGACCCTGGAAGTCGTTCCCAGTGGCGGACCGTCCTGGCTGCATGCCGGCGCCATCTGGCTGAATCCCATGGTGAAGAAATCAGATTCCCAAGAACCGAGGCGATGAAAAGACAAGATTTCCATACTTTTGCCGCCAGCCAGGTCCTGCTGCTGGATGGCGCCACGGGCACTGAACTCCAGAAGGCGGGGATGCCCGCCGGCGTCTGCCCCGAACTCTGGTGTCTGGAGCATCCCCAGGCCATCATCGGCGTCCAGCGCGCCTATTGTCAGGCCGGCTCCCACATTATTTACACGCCGACCTTCGGCGGAAACCGCAAGAAACTTGCCGATTTCGGCTGTGCCGGGCAGGCTCGTAGCCTAAATGCCAGGCTGGCCAGACTGTCTCGACAGGCCACTGAAGGGTTCCACACGCTCGTTTTCGGGGACATGGCTCCCACGGGCTGCTTCGTCGAGCCGTTCGGCGATTTGCCATTCGAGGAGGCAGTTGACGTCTATCGCGAACAGGCCCAGGGCCTGCTGGACGGTGGCGTCGATGGCTTTGTCATCGAGACGATGATGGACTTGCAGGAGGCGCGCGCCGCCCTGCTGGCCGTCCGCGACCTCGCGCCTGACCATCCCGTCCTCGTCTCCCTGACCTTTGAGCAGTCGCGCCGCACACTGACCGGCAATTCTCCCGTGTCCTGCCTCGTGACTTTGCAGGCTCTGGGCGCCGATGCCGTGGGTTGCAATTGCTCCACAGGCCCCGAGGACATGGCCACCATCATCGCGGAAATGTCCCCCCTCGCGAAAATCCCCCTGCTGGCCAAGCCGAATGCCGGGCTTCCCCAATTCCGCGACGGGAAAAGCGTCTATTCGATGCAGGCAGACGAATTTGGCGACAAGGCGGCGCGGCTGCTGGACGCGGGAGCCGGCATCCTGGGCGGCTGCTGCGGCACGACGCCGGCGCACATCGCCGCTCTGAAGCATGCTGTCGGTGGCAGGAGTCCGCTGTCCGTTGCCTGCAAACATCCCGGGGTCGTTTGCAGTGCCCGGGAATACCGCGAACTGTCGGCGACCTCGCCGTTCACCGTCATCGGCGAGCGCATAAACCCCACGGGCAAGGCCGAGCTGAAGGCCTCCTTGCGCGAAGGACGGCTGGACTTGGTTCTCGACTTTGCCAGGTCACAGGAGAAGGCGGGCGCCGGCATTCTGGATGTGAATCTGGGAATGTCCGGCATTGACGAGGCGGCGATGCTGCGCCAGGCCGTGCTTGCCCTGGCCAACACGACCGCTCTGCCTCTCTGCCTGGACACCACGGATCCGAAAGCCGCCGAGCAGGCGTTGCGCGTCTATCCCGGGCGCGCCCTGTTCAACTCTGTCAGCGCGGAGGCGCACCGTCTGCAGAACATCCTGCCGGTCGCTGCCAAGTACGGAGCCATGCTCATAATCCTCCCTGTCACCGACCAGGGCATCCCCGATACCCTGGAGGGGCGCGTCAAGGCCCTCCAGGATATCATCGCCGAGACGGCCAAATACGGCTATGTCCCGGCGGAACTCTGTGCCGATGGCCTGGTCATGGCCATCGGTTCTGAGCCGACGGCGGCGAAACTGACGCTGGAGCAGATAAAATACACTTCGACTGAACTGAAGATAAGTTCTGTTTGCGGTCTGTCGAATGTCAGTCACGGCCTGCCGAGGCGTGACTTGCTGAACCGCAATTTCCTGGCGATGGCGATGGCGAACGGTCTTCGCCTGTGCATTGCCAATCCCTCTGCGGAGGGCATCATGGAGACCGTGCTGGCCGGCGAGGCTCTGCTGGGGCACGACCAGTATCTCCGCCGCTATCTGGAGCGGGTTACGCCAGCCAAGGCACAGTCTGCGCCGACGGCTGCTGCCAAGACGGCGGACGACGGACCGGAGGCCCTGGCCGCTAAAGTCTACGAGGCGATTCTGGACGGACGTGGCGAGGCGATTGCCGCCTGCGTGCAGGCGGCCCTGGCCGCGGGCGTTGCGCCACGCGAACTGGTCAACGGACGCCTGATTCCCGCCATCACGGAAGTCGGCAGCCGCTACGAGCGCAAGGAATACTATCTTCCGCAACTCCTTTGCAGTGGCAATGCCATGGAACAAGCCATGTCTATGCTCACCCCCCTGCTCAAGGGGGACTGCGAGACCCAAGGCCCCAAGGTCATCCTGGCCACCGTCCAAGGCGACATCCACGACATCGGCAAGAACATCGTCGGCCTGATGCTCGGCAACTACGGCTTCCAGGTCATTGACCTAGGCAAGGATGTCCCCAAGGAGCGGATCGTCGAGGCCGCCAAGGCCAATGACGTCCGCATCGTCTGCCTGTCCGCGCTGATGACCACGACGATGGGCAGAATGCGCGAGGTCATCGCCTACGCTAGAGAGCAAGGGCTTGAGGGCGTGGATTTCATCGTGGGCGGCGCTGTCGTGGACGAGAATTTTGCCCAGGAAATCGGTGCCCTGTACGCCTCCGATGCCATGGGCACTGTCCGCCTCGCCCAGCGCCTGACAGGTGCGAAGAACTGACAATTCCCTCTGCGTTGGCGCGATTTTGCGGACGCGTTTTGTCCTGTGCGCCGACGTTACGTCGGCGGAATTGTGGACGCGCATGAGAGCGGTTCTCTACCGGGCACGACGGCGCGGACAGAGCCGCGCCCTCCCTCTAAGATGGCGCGGTTCCCGCAGAACCCATCCTTCACTAACCACTAACCACTTTTTTGAATAGTTACATTTGGCGTTAAATTTCTCAAGGAGACTTTCTAAAATGAAAAAAGCCGTGTCTGCGTTTCTAGGTTTGACCGCCGCTATTTTGCTGGCCGAGCCCGCACAGTTGACCATCATCGGCGATTGGACAGTGCAAGTTTCGGCGCAGGGAAAGACGGCCACAGTCAGCATCGAGCCGATGAAGTATGTCCAGGTCAAAAACGAACGGTACGACAGCCTGAAGGAGTTTACCGGCAGGCGTGGCTGGCGCAGTTCCACGCCCTTGCGCCCGTTGCTGGCGATGGAGTGCACCGTCCCCAATGCCCTGCTGCCGCAGACGGTAGTCGTCAAGTCGTCTGACTTGCCGGATGCCGTTGTCTACGAGCGCGGTCAGGATTTTGGCGTGGAGGAGACGTGGGCCAATGTCGGACGCATAGCCAGCGGACGCATCGGCGAGAACCAGCCCGTGTTCCTTGACTATACCTACGGTAGCCGTCGCCTGGACGCCATCGTCCTGACTGCCGACGGCAACATCGTCATCCGCACTGGCATCCCTCGGGCGAACAATCCCGTGGCTCCCGCCTTGCTGGCCGGCGAAATCCGCCTCGCCAACATCTATCTCAAGGGGCAGCCCGACAAGCTGACCGAAAATAACCTTCTGCCTATCCTTGAGACTTCTTGCCCGCCGCTGGAGAAAATCAACGGCAAGACGCCTGCCGAGGAATACATTCCCAAGACCTTGGCCAAACTTCGCAATGGCGAGAAAGTCCGCATTCTCGCCTGGGGCGACAGTGTGACGAACGGCGGCTTTTTGCCCAAGGACATCTTGGAGACCCACCGCTGGCAGGCTGTCTTTGCCAGGCGCCTCCAGAAAAAATTCCCACAGGCGCAGGTCGAACTCATCTCCGAAAGTTGGGGCGGCAGATGCACCTCCGATTATCTGAAAGCCCCCGAAGACAGCGACAAGAACTACCAGAAGAAGGTTCTGGACGTCAAGCCTGATCTGATTGTCTCCGAGTTCGTCAATGACGCCAATATCCCCGAAAACGTCTTCCTGGCCAACTACAACCGCATCTTCGATGACTTCCAGGCCATCGGAGCGGAATGGATTATCATCGCTCCCCACTACACCTCCGGCAACCTCGGCGCGTGCCCTACCGAAAAGAACTGCGATGAAGATGTCCGCCCCTTCGTGAAGAACATCCACCGTTTCGCGGCGGAGAAGCATCTCGCCGTCGGCGATGCCTCCCGCCATTACGGACGCCTCTGGCGCCGCGGAATCCCCTTCTCGTCCCTCCTGCTCAATGGCATAAACCACCCCAATGCCTTTGGCCTCTCCCTCTTCGCCGACGCCCTGATGGACCTGTTCTGACGGCGTCAAGATAGGAACTGACATGATTCTTTCCCCATGGCGCGCGAATACCTCCCGATGGCTGGCCTTCGTCTTGATACTTGCTACCATGCTTCAGGCTCAGCAGCCTTCCCAGCCAGCGTTGTGCGAGGATGAGCAGTCCGCCTTGCGCTGGCTGGAATATGTCACAGGTCCCTTGCCGGAGGCGGAGGAGCAGGAATGGTGGAATATTGGGGGACACCAATTCGGTCTCTTCTCCGCCCGCTATAACATCGCCTTTGCTGGCTATTCGGCGGCGGCGCTCGGGATGCGCGGCGATGCTATTCAACGGGAGAGGGCAGGTCGCGTCCTGCGCGCTTGTCTTACCCGCTACCTCAAGCGTGAAGTCTGGGCCTATTCTCAGGCGGAAAACTACTGGGGAAAGAAGCCATGGGCCCCAGACCCCTGTTATCGCGAGAACGTGATGTACACGGGGCATCTTCTTCAGTTATTGGCCCTTTATGAAAAAATAACCGGCAATACAGACTATTGGGAGCAGGGCTTTGATTTCGTGTGGAACGAGAGTACGCGTGTTCATTATGATGTGCAGAAGTTGATTGAGGTCACAGTGGAGCAGATGCGCGAGGCTCCCTCCGGCGGCGTGACCTGCGAGCCGGGCCTGTTGTTCTTTCCCTGCAACAACCATCCACACTATGCCCTGAAATTGTTTGCCATTCTCGGTCATGGAGACTGGACGGCTGAGGCGAGGCGTTGGGAGGCGTGGGCTCTGTCCCACTACAAGAATCCGCTCTTGGGAGGCGGTGCCCTAAATCTAGTATATCATGTACGCAGCGGACTCTTCTATCCACGCGGATATTCGGGACTGGACGCCTGGTCGCTGCTGTGGTATGAACCCTGGGCGGAAGACCGCAAGAACGCGCTTGATCTCTGGGAGAGTGCCAAAAAAGCCGTTGACTGGGACGCGCTGGCAGATCCCAAGGATGTAGTCGCCGGCGGAAATAACTGCTGGAATCCCCAGAAAGTGCCAGACACTGTCCTCTCCGTCTTCTTGGCCGCCGCCGCGCGTGCTTGCGGAGACACCGAAACCGCAGAGCGTCTGGAACGCCCGCTGGATGCCAAATACCTCAGGCGGGAGAATGGACTCTATTGGCTTGACCTGGGACGGGAATGGCGCATAGGCGCTACCGCACACCGCATCATTTCTCTGGCGGAGAAGAATGGTTCCAACTTCCGTCAATGGGCAGCCGCCCGCTGAATTGGGCGCGGCTATTCCACCCCGGGAGGACTGAGCGTCTGCTCGGCCAATTGTCCCTGGGATGAACGCGATAATAGCGTAAAGCGCGAGCGCAAGGCGTCGAAGGACTGCCTGGGCACAGGGGCGGGCGCTGTACCGTCGGCTGGGAGTTTCTTCTGTTTGGAGCCTGGCAATGTCAGGTTTGCTTGCCAGTCTGCTGGAGATGCGCGGGCTCTGACCCGCGCAAATATAGCATGGAGATGCGCGGGCTAAAGTACGTGGAGATGCGCGGGCTCAGCCCCGCGCAAATATATCATGGAGATGCGCGGGCTCAGCCCCGCGCAAATCCTCACTTCAGAACAGCCCATGAACCTTGCCAGTCTCCGTATCGACGTCGATACGGCGGTAGGCAGGATCAGAGGCCGTGCCAGGCATAAGCTTGATGTCCCCGGCCACTGGAACGACAAAGCCGGCACCGTTGTACATGAGGATATCGCGAATAGGCAGTTTCCAGCCAGTGGGGCGGCCTTTGCGGGTCGGATCGTGGGACAGGGACAGGTGG
>Ga0265298_10011162_pt1 | contig 10541 bp, 6 predicted proteins | sample AusTroGonzalo_MG_3_FD_193486 | JGI IMG/M metagenome (GOLD analysis project Ga0265298, IMG submission 193486) | Bovine rumen microbial communities from tropical cattle in Woodstock, Queensland, Australia - Gonzalo_01 | ecosystem: Host-associated > Mammals > Digestive system > Stomach > Rumen ... | reverse complement strand
GACTGCTTCCTGTTCGCCGCCGCTGTCATGGGAGAATGGCACGACGCAATAGGAACATTCCTGATAATCGGCGATGCGCACGCCTTCGACTTCCGCCCACGCGTCATCCACATCCCACGCCAGCGGGAAATGCCGGTCCGCGTAAACGGTTTTGCCGTCCGCGGGGAAGTCGATTACCTCGGTTTCGAGTCCGAATAACTGATATTGTTCCGCCAGAAACCGGATGCCCTCACCGTAGGAGGAGAAACTCAGTTTCAGGGGAAATCTGCGGTATTGTTCCGCGAAGGAGCGGATCGCTTCGCCGTCGATGGCTTGCCGAACCAGTTGAAATAGTGCTTTCGGTTCCATTTTTCTCCTGCCGGTTCAATATTCCCAGAACAGTTTCTCATTGCGGCCGATATAATTGTAGATGTCGGGGATCGCCGCCATCTTGCGGTATTCGACATGTCCGTCCAGCATCATGATGTTGCAGCCGCCGGAATGGATGGGCCAGGGGCAGCGCTCGGCTTCGGATGGCGCGCTTTTCCACGACAGATCAACTTGAACTGTTTTGGAGTCCATCATCAGAAAACTCCGGCTGGGCGCCTTCTGTTTCGGCAGGAAAACGCCGACCAGGTCCCGGATGGTTTCCCGGTTGGTCCCGATCGTGTATTTGGCGGTCCCCGGGGTCAGCTGCGACTGCGACGGACAGGCGAATTTCATGTACTTGTTCTTTGCGGTTATCAGACCAAAATCGTAAATGTAGCCGCTGGTCCTTTTGTAAATGTAGGGGGCGAAATATCCGGCGGGATCCGAGGGCTGTTTTTCCACACTGCCGGCGATGAAACTGAATGTGCTTCTCGAGTGGCTGGTGCCGTCCCGATAGGGCGGGACCCAGTCATTATGATCAGAAGCATACAGCAGGATGGCTTTGGCAAACTGCCCGAGGTTCGAGGTGCATGATATCGCTCTGGCTTTTTCCCGGGCCGTGTTCAGCGCCGGCAGCAGCATGCCTGCCAGGATCGCAATGATCGCAATTACGACCAGAAGCTCTATCAGCGTAAAACGGAACGTTTTTTTATGCTCCACGCATGAGGCCGGAGAAGTGAGAGATGAGGGTTCAAAAACAGTTTTGCATTTTGACATGATCATTGTCCTTTCCATTTTTTATTGTCAAGAATTTTCTTCATGGCGCCAAAATTCTTTTTCAGCGTTCTTCCAGCGAGGTGACATCGGTCATAATGTAAACGCTCCTGAGGTCCAGACTCTCCCGGGGAGCGAGGCGGAGGACGTGATTCCCTTTGCTCAGCTTATACTGCCGGGCACGGATGACCTTGAAGCGGTCGGTGAAAATGGAAGCCAGACCGCAGTAGGAAGGTTTCTCGTCATCCATGCCCAAATAGACGGAATCGTGCAGGGGAACGGGATCGAGGGCCCGGACTTCCAAGGCAATATATGCACTGCCGGCTTCCTTGAGTTCGAAGGGGATCTTCCACTCCAGGGACCTGCCGTCGAAACGGACACCGCCGCCCTTCACTGGACGAAATGGTGCGCCGGGCGTGAATTTTATCATTCCCGGACGCTGGTCCAGGGGCGGATATTCAAAATCGGTCACGGCGGCCACGCTGACCGGGCGGGACCAGCCTTCGGGAGTCCGGAGGAAGAAGGTACTCCGGTAGTTGATCCGGCTCTTCATCTTTTCAGGCAGAAGTTTCACCGTAAGTTTGAGTTTCCCGCCGGCCTTGAGGCTGGCCTGGGCAGGCGTGACGGTGTACCAGTCGGAATCTTCACTTTTCCGTATGGTGAAACTCACAGGGGCAGAGGCCGTGACGGTGATTTCCTGCGGCGCGGATGCAGCATTCTGTTTCACCGTAAAAGCAACTCTCCGTCCATTGGTGAGGCTCAGCCCGAAGGGACGGAAAGGCAGCTCCAGATCCTGGGGTGCGCCCAAATCTTTCGAGGTGCGTCCGTTCAATCCCGGAATCACTACTGCCTTGCCGCGGGCGGGGGAGTCCTGCTGCAGAGTGTAAATGCCCCGGGCCGGATCGGTGAATCTGGCCTCGCCGACGATGTTCTTTTTCTCGAAATCGGTCTTGAGCAGATTGTGGTCGGCGGCGATCTTGAGAAAGGCGAAACGGTTGGGCGGACCGATGATCTCACCCATGATGTTGTTCCTGGCCACGATGCGGAAGAATCGGCAGAGCCGGAGTCTGGATGCCGACTGCTCCATGGTGTTGTTGTAGAAGAACGAGGCGGCGTAGCGGCCGTACCAGGTGTCGGCAGTCTTGACCGCGCTGGCACGGACCATGAACTCGTTGCCCAGATCGACGATCCGGTTTTCGAAGATGAATGATGGACCCGTCATGCATCCCTGGATACTTACGCCCATGAAGCAGTTTTCGATGAGGTTGCGGAAAAAACGGACGTTCTGCTGACCGCCGTCCAGCTCGATGGCATCATCGTTGGCGAAGGCAAGGAAATTACCGTAGACGTCGCAATCCCGGTTCAGGCCTCCGTCCAGGTCGAAGTTGTGATTGCCGGCGATGGCGTCGTTCCACCACTTGAGGTCACTGCCGCAGATGTCGTTGTAGCGGATCACGGTGGAACGGGGCTTTTCCGGGGCGATGCCCTGCGGACCGTCCGGGTGTCCGTAGAACCAGCTGTTCGCACTGAGCAGCGGATCGTGGATGTAACACCGTTCGATGACCTGTCCGAATCCCCGGTTGAGGAAAATCGCGTTCTTGTTGTACAGCAGATGTCCGTATTGGTTTCGGAATCTTCCTGTGCTGCGGTCAAATTTCCAGTTCTCCGGATCGCACCAGGCGCTGATGTCACAGTTGACCAGCCGCACATATCTGCATTGATTCAGATAGACCGCGTTGTGTATTCCGCCTCGAATGGTCAGTCCTTCCATGATCACATATTCGGCCTTGTCGACGACGAGCGCGGCGGTTTTTCCCGTGCCGTCGATCACGGTCTCCGGGGCGGCGGTATAGCGGATCCAGCCGTCAGGTTTTCCTTTGTCCGTGATGACCAGGCCGTTCTTGACCATATCTGGTTTCAGGACGATGGTTTTGGCCACGGGAACATTTTCAGACCAGGTCCGGAAGGTCCCGATTTTGGTGTCACTGCCGCGTCTCCATTTGAGATCGGCCTTCACCTCATATTCCGTATCCGGTTTGAGATCGACGGCCGAAGTGCGGAATTTGATCGAGTAGTTGCTGTCCTTCACCGGCTCGAAAGCGGGCAGCCACTCCGAAGTCCCCTTTTCCCGGTAAGTGATCGTGCAATCCCGGATGCTGTATTCCGAGACGTCATTTCCCGCTGTGCACTGGATCCCGCAGCTGTGGAACAGCGGAAAAAATTCCAGTTCCAAAGCTTCCGCGGCAAAAAATGCAAGAAACGATACCGTAAGCAGAAAAGCTTTCTTCAACAGGCTCATGCAAGACCCCTTTCTTGATTTCGGATCTCAAAACAGAAATCCAGTCTGAATCGGTTATGACAAAATTTTGACTGGATCAAAATTGCCATTCTGTTCTTCGTTTTATTTCAGTAATATTATAATTTGATTTCTTGAAATAACAAGTATGATCTTAATATTTTTTCGGAAAAACTTGATTGGGTCAAATTCTGTGATATATTACGGATATGAATCCAGAAAAGAGGTGAAACGGCTTATGAACCGGACGCAGATGATCTATGAGGAACTGCTGAAACGGCTGGATGCGGGGGAATACCCTCCGGACAGCAAATTCCCGCCGGAAACCGTGCTGGCGGAAGAATTCCAGGTCAACAAGCAGACGATCAACAAGATCGTGGCGATGATCACCGGAACGGGGCGTCTGATCCGCGGCAAAAGCGGGGCCGGAACCCGGGTCGCAAAGAACTTTTTCCAGCCGCGGGGAAATCTGTATTATCTCGGTCCGCTGACGCCGTATTCGGTCCGGACGGTATCCGGCTTCCAGTCGGAATGTCTGACGCGGGGCTATCTGCCGGTGGTGTTCAATCCGAAAGGGGAAGAGCTGGGACGCTGTTTTCAGATGCTGAACGCGGGCAATGCAGTCGGTGTGGTGAGCATGCAGCTGGGGATCCTGCCGCCGTCTGGGGATCTGAACATGATGTTTCTGGATTATTCCATGCCGCATATCCGGTTCCGTCCGCATCTGCATTACCTGAACAGCGACAACTATACGGGTGCGGCGGAACTGATGCGGGAAGTGCTGAACCACGGACACCGCGAAGTGGTGATCTTCAGCTGCCAGCGGTATTTCATCAGTCCGGAAGCGCCGGTGCCGCCGCGGGTGAAAGGATTCCAGACCGCCATGCGCGAGGCCGGGATCAGGGATCATGGACGGCGCACGTTCTATGGATCGGGTGAATCACTCGGCGAAGCCGAAACGATCCTGAAACAGATCTTGAAAAAATATCCGAAAACGACGCTGATCTGTGCCGATTCGGACGGAGCCGCGGGAATGATCCACATCGCGGCGGAAAAACTTGGCATCAGCTGTCCGGGCGAGATCGGTCTGACCGGTTTCGGCAACACCTTGCAGCTGAAAATCGCCACGGTGGACCAGAACCCGGAGCTGCAGGGGAAGCTGGCGGCCCGGTATCTGATCGATTTCGCAGAAGGAAAACAGAGCGGCGAAACCATGATCGATGAACTGGTCCCGACCTCACTGGTCAATCTGGAAAGTCTGCCCGTGAGGAAATGAGTAACCGGTTATAAGTTACAAGTTTCAGGTTGCTGGATAATGACGGCGGATGAATAAAAAAACGTGCAGCCGGGATCCGGTGACACGTTTCAATTCGGATTTGAATCTGTTCAGGACTTTTTCGTCTTGAACACCGCCTTGCCGGTTTCGACCGTATCTCTGGTGATGATGCATTCAGTGACATCATTGCGGGACGGCAGTTCATACATGATGGAAGTCATCATGCTTTCGATGATGGACCGCAGACCGCGGGCGCCGGTGCCTTTTACAACCGCTTTTTCCGCCAGTGCATCCAGGGCTTCCGGTTCGAAACGGAGCTTGACATTCTCGTAGGCCAGCAGTTTTTCATACTGCCGCGTGAGGGAATTTTTCGGCTCGGTCAGGATCTTCATCAGGTCCGGCTTGGTCAGCGGTTCCAGCGCGGTGACCACGGGCAGACGGCCGATGAATTCCGGGATCAGTCCGTAGCGGACGAGATCTTCGGGTTCGACCGAATGCAGGATCTTCGCCGGTTCGAGCTGCTCTTCCTGGGCCGCCGCGGCTTCGGAGGAATTGAAGCCGAGCACATGATGGCCGATGCGCCGCTGGACGATTTTGTCCAGACCGACAAACGCGCCGCCGCAGATGAACAGGATATTGGTGGTGTCCACCTGAATGAACGGCTGGTTCGGGTGTTTGCGTCCGCCTTTCGGGGGCACATTGGCAACGGTGCCTTCGAGGATCTTGAGCAACGCCTGCTGGACGCCTTCGCCGGACACGTCGCGGGTGATCGAAACATTCTCGCTCTTCTTGGAGATCTTGTCGATCTCGTCGACATAGATGATGCCGACCTGGGTTTTTTCCACGTTGAAATCGGCGGCCTGCAGAAGGCGGAGGATGATGTTTTCCACATCTTCGCCGACATAACCGGCTTCGGTGAGGGTGGTGGCATCGGTGATGCAGAAAGGCACATCAAGCATGCGCGCGAGCGTCTTGGCGATCAGGGTCTTGCCCGAACCGGTCGGCCCGATCAGGAGAACATTGCTCTTTTCGATCTCGACATCGGCAAAATCCCTGTCGACCGCTTTGGCGTTTTCCGAACCTTTTCCGAAGAGGCGTTTGTAATGGTTGTGGACGGCGACGGAAATGATCTTTTTGGCCTGTTCCTGGCCGACCACATATTTGTCGAGTTCGGCTTTGATCTCGGCGGGTTTTGGCAGGGGACGGTTCATCAGGCTTTCGAGACTGTTGCGGGCCTCGGTCTGTTTTTCATCTTCCTGACTAGCAAACAGCTGATGGCAGGTTTCGACGCAGTGCTGGCAGATCATGACGCCGTTGTCGGCTTTGATCAGCGGCCCGGTTTCGGCTGTATAGCCCGGCCGCTTGCAGAAAGAACAGCAATCCTGTTTATTGTTCGCCATAAGATACCTGTTTCTTATTTGGTGCCGCGGTGCTGGAGGACATGATCGATGATCCCGTATTTGGCCGCTTCCTCGGCGGACATGAAGAAATCACGGTCGGTGTCCTTGGAGACCTTGGCGAGGGAGACTCCAGTATGGAAAGCAATGATCCCGTTCAGTTTCTGACGGAGTTTCAGGATCTCTTTCGCCTGAATGTCGATATCCGAGGCCGTGCCTTGCGCACCGCCCCAGGGCTGATGGATCATGATCCGGGAATTCGGCAGGGAATAGCGTTTCCCTTTGGCGCCGGCGCAGAGCAGCACGGCACCCATGCTGGCGGCCTGTCCCACGCAATAGGTCTTCACATCGCAGGAAAGCATCTGCATTACATCGTAGATCGCCAGACCGGCAGTCACGCTTCCGCCCGGCGAGCAGATATACATGTCGATGTCTTTCTTGGGATCTTCACTCTGCAGGAACAGCAGTTCCGCAATGATCAGATTGGCCACGGCATCGTTGATTTCAGTTCCCAGCAGAACGATGCGGTCCTTCAGCAGACGGGAGAAAATATCGTAGCCCCGTTCGCCGTTCGCGGTCTGTTCCACCACCATCGGGATCGTGTAATTGTCGAATGCTTTCATCCTCGTCATCCTCCGTTTTTGCTGCGGACTGACCTCAGGCTTTGGCCTGTTCCGCTATGAAATTGGTCACTTTGCGCATCAGGATATCCGACTGCAGTTCGGTATATCCGCCGTTGTTTTCGAGCATTTTGTGGAGATCTTTTTCCTTATAGCCGAGATACGCGCTCATCTGGCGGATCTGCATATTGACTTCTTCTTCGGAGACCTTGATGTTTTCCACATTGGCGATCTTGCGCAGAATGAAGAATTTCTTCATCTGGACGGCTGCGGCCTTTTTGGCTTCTTCCAGATATTTGTCCTTCTCGGCCTTGAATTTTTCCACATCTTCCTCTTTCTTGACCTGCTGTTCGGCGATGCGGGAGAATTCACGCTGGGAAGCCATGCTCAGGACGCCCTTGGGCATTTCGAAATCGGGAACCGCGGCAACGATCTGGTCGGCGGCTTTTTCCCGAATCTGCGCCATTCTGGCTTCGTCCAGTTCGTTCTGGGCTTTCGTCTTCAGGAATTCATGCAGCTTTTCCACGTTTTCCATGCCGAGTTTTTCCGCCAGTTTTTCATCGGATTCCACCGGTACGCGGCGCTGGATCTCTTTCACGTTCACGGTGTAGTTGACGCTCTTGCCGGCCAGTCCGGGTTCGCGCCAGTCGGCGGGGAAATCAGCCTTGAATTTGACCTCGGCGCCTTTCTTCGTGCCGATCATGGCTTTCTGCAGGCCGGGGATCTGTTCCGGTTCCATCAGATAGAACCAGCCTTCGTCCGCCTTGACCGCGCGCTTCAGTCCCGCGGAAGCATCTTCCGGCAGCACGAAATCGGAATCGTAAGAGACTTTCAGCATGTCGCCGGCAGCCGCCTCACCATCCACATTGAGGAATTCGGCATAGAGTTTCTTGAGGTTTTCCAGTTCGGCGGCGAACTTTTCATCCAGTGTTTCTTTCTGTTCGACTTTGATTTGCAGACCCTTGTATTCGGGCAGGTCGAATTTGGGCGCAACTTCCAGTTCCAGGGAGAACGCGTATTCCTTGCCGGTTTCCGGCTGGGCTTCCGCCTTCAGCTGTCCGAAGGACACGATATCCAGATCCTTGTTGCCGGTCAGTTTCTGGAACGCCGCCTGCTGCAGCACTTTGGCCACATCGTCCAGAATGTAGTTCTTATACTTGCTGAGGATCAGCGAAGCCGGAGCTTTGCCTTTCCGGAAACCCGGAAGCTGGGCATATTTCCCCGCTTCCTTCACGGCATCCTTGAACGCCGCATCGACCTGTTCCGCCGAATATTTCGCATTCATCTCACGGGTGCAGGCATCCGTTTCCTTCAGCTCGATTTGAACGTTTTCAAGCAGTGCATCAATAGCCATTGTCTTTCTCCTGTTTTTTTAACTATGGTTTCTTATTGATTGTTCAAAATCACTTACAAAGTCTATTAATATAATACCGGTTCGTGTTTTTTTCCACATGGAAACCGTCATTTTTTGAAAAATCTTTCGATTCCGGCGTCCGTTCCGCTTGAAATTGTCCTTTTTCCGAATATGTTACGTTCCCGTTCGTCTGAAAGGAATACGGGATTTTTTGCAAATGGAACATGATGAGATCATCCTGCGCGGCGTCAATGTCAACAACCTCAAGAATATCGACCTGACGCTGCCGAAAAATAAGATCGTGGTGTTTACCGGCGTTTCCGGTTCGGGCAAAAGTTCCCTGGTCTTCGACACCATCGGACTGGAATGTAAACGCCAGATGTATGCCGCCTTTCCCGCTTATCTGCGTTACCGGATGCCGCGTTACGAACGCCCCGCCGCCGAGGAAATGCGCAACCTGACCGCCGCCGTCGTGATCGACCAGCAGCAGATGGGCAGCAATCCTCGGTCCACCATCGGCACCGTGACCGACATCGCGCCGCTGATCCGTCTCCTCTTTTCCCGCATCGGCGAACCCCATATCGGCGCCGCCATCGATTTTTCGTATCAAAGCACTTTCGGGGTCTGCCCCAACTGTAACGGTCTCGGCGAAAAGCTCACCGTGGACGGCGACCGCATGGTCGATCCCGAAAAATCCCTCAATTCCGGCGCCGTGCTGTTCCGCCAGTTCTCCAAGAGCAACTGGCAGTATATGATCTACACCCAGTCCGGGCTTTTCGACAACGACAAGCCGGTCAAGGACTACACTCCCGAGGAATACCGCAACCTGATCTACGGTCCGCCCGAAAAAGTCCGCGTTCCCTTCTATCTGAAAACCGGACTGGTCTATACCGATTACGAAGGACTGGTCCCGCGTTTCGAACGGCTCTATATCAACCGCGATCTCACCAAGCTGCCGTCCGTCAAAATGGAGGAAGTCAACCGTTTCCTGATCAAGGCGCCCTGTTCCGAATGTCAGGGCACCGGCCTCAGCACCAAAGCGCTCTCCTGCCGGATCAACGGACGCAATATCGCCGATTATTTTTCCATGCAGATCCGCGATCTGGTGACAGTCCTGCGCGAGATCGACCATCCCCTCGGCACGCCGATCGCCCGCCAGGCTGCGGACGCGCTGCAGAAAGTCGCGGACATCGGACTCGGTTATCTGCCGCTGTCCCGCCGCACCGACACCCTTTCCGGCGGCGAAGCGAAACGGCTGAAGATCGTCCGCTCCCTCCGCAGCAGCCTCAACAATACCACGTTAATTCTGGATGAACCCAGCGCGGGACTGCATCCGCATGACGTCGAACAGCTGAACCGGCTGCTCCGCGAATTGCGCGACCATTACAATACCGTGCTGGTGGTGGAACACAATCCGGCCGTCATCCGCACTGCCGACCAGGTGGTCGATCTCGGACCCGAAGCCGGACGCCGCGGCGGTGAGATCACCTATCAGGGACCGCTCGAAGGTCTGCTCAGGACCGATACCATCACTGCGCAATATCTCCGCCGCCGTCTGAAAATCGAACGGACGGTCCGCCCCTGGCAGGAATCCTTTTTGATCAGCCATGCGCACCGGAACAATCTGCACGATGTTTCGGTGCAGATCCCGAAAGGCATTCTGACTGTGGTGACCGGCGTCGCCGGTTCCGGCAAAAGCACCTTGATCTGCGAGGAGTTCGCGCCGTTCTGCGAAAATGCGGTCTTCATCGACCGCAAGCCGGTCGGCGGCTCGATCCGGTCCACTCCCGCCACTTATACCGGATGCATGGACATCATCCGCCAGCTCTTTGCCAAAGCCAACGGCGTTTCGCCCGGCATGTTCAGCTTCAATTCCGAGGGTGCCTGTCCGGTCTGTCACGGCAAAGGCGAAGTCACCCCCGACGTCGCGTTTGCCGATCCCGTGGCGATCCCCTGCGAAGCATGTCATTCGTCCCGCTACAGCGAGGAAGCGCTGAAACTGCTTTATCACGGCAAGAATATCCTGCAGGTCCTGAATATGACCGTCCGCGAGGCACGGGAATTTTTCGCCGGACAGCCCCGCATCGTCCGTCGACTCGAAACCATGGTCAACGTCGGTCTGGGCTATCTGACTCTCGGACAATCAACCGACACGTTGTCCGGCGGGGAAAACCAGCGGGTCAAACTCGCCGAGGAACTGCATAAGACCGGACACGTTTTCATCCTGGACGAACCGACCACGGGTCTGCATGCGGCGGACACTGCCAAGTTGCTGGAACTGCTTCAGCAGCTGGTCGATGCCGGCAACACGGCGGTCGTCATCGAGCACAATCTGGAAGTGATCGCGGCAGCGGACTGGATCATCGACCTGGGACCCGGCAGCGGCTCCGACGGCGGACGGGTGATCTTCGAAGGCACTCCCGCCCAGCTGCTCGAATGCCGCGATTCATACACCGCCGAAGCCCTGCGCCGCGAA
>Ga0265298_10011160_pt1 | contig 10542 bp, 8 predicted proteins | sample AusTroGonzalo_MG_3_FD_193486 | JGI IMG/M metagenome (GOLD analysis project Ga0265298, IMG submission 193486) | Bovine rumen microbial communities from tropical cattle in Woodstock, Queensland, Australia - Gonzalo_01 | ecosystem: Host-associated > Mammals > Digestive system > Stomach > Rumen ... | reverse complement strand
CCTGCCGGGAGGCGGCCAGGTCTCGACCAAGAACTACGAAACCGCGCGCGACCAGCTCGTCCAATTCATCACCGGCGACGACAAGGCGACCTACAAGGCCGCCTCGGCCAACGTGAAGAAGCAGACGGGCCTCCTGATGTCGATCGTCACGCAATACGGTCCGAGCGTGGTCAAGAACGCGTTCGGCAGCACCCTGTCCCAGGGCGGACACGAAATGTCGCTCGCGGGCGGACGCATGAAAGTCCAAAACCCCTTCGAAAAACCCCTGACCTGGACGCTCGGCAAGGCGGAGGACGGCTCGATCAAGGCATCGGTGAGCATCACCAGTGGCATCGGCTTCCTCTTCACCGCCCAGGGCCAAACGCAAGTGGACGACACCGCCAGCTACGAAGAAACCACCCTCGACATCACCATCCCCGCCGACAACCTCTCTGCCCTCGCCGACCAGGACTGGTCGACGTTCGACGAGGGGGCGTTCAACGCCGCCGGCAACAACCCCGACGCGCGGCTGTCGGCCATTCCGCAGCAATTCCGCCTCGACGCGACCGTCAACGCCTCCTACAACCTCCACTTCGACGCGCCGGGCGCGTGAGGCGGGCAAAATGGCGGTCATGGTCCGGCAAGGGGCATGAGAGGGTGTGAGGGGGGGGCGGCACGGCGGCCGCCCGGCAAAACTCTGACGGAGGGGAACGCCTCATCGATTGCACTCGATTGCTGTCGATTGCACTCGATTGCAGTCGAAAATGATGCCTCACCACCAAACCACCAAATTACCCCAACCACCAAACAAAAAGCCCCCGTTTCCGGGGGCTTTCCGCGGGGCGGAGGGATCAGGCTTTCGGGGCGGAGAGGGCCTTGGCGACGTGGTCGTCGAAGATGTCGTCGAAGGTTTCGTCGTTGTGTTCCATCGCCTGCTGCCACGTGATGCCGTCGGTGTCGGGGCTGTCGGGCGGGACGTCGTGCGGCAGGAAGAGGCTGTAGAGGTCGTTCAGGGTCTCGGTCTCGTTTTCGAAGAGGAGCTTGCGGGCGTCTTTTTCGGCGCCGTGGTAGAGCTGGGAGTTGGCCTCGTTCGAACGGGTTTCGAGGACGAACGCCGCCTCGCGGGCGGCCGTTCCGCGCATGGCGTTGGCGATGCGGGCGTGCGCCGCCGGGCCGGCCTTGAGGGTGGCGAGGGACTGGACGATGCGGCGGCACGCGCGGTATTCGCCGCCGCCGAACATGATGTCTTCCTGCTTGTCGGGGAAGAGCTGCCAGGGATTGGCGATGCGGTCGCAGGCCATCCGGAGCTGGTCGACCGCCTGGAGGATGGAGCCGCAGCCGGAGAAGCTGTTGAGCTTGGCGAGCTTGGAGAAGTCGGTCTGGGCGACGGCCTCGGCCATCCGCTTGATGGCGCCCTTGGGCATCGCGGCGCCGCCCATGTCGAACATCGCCTCGCGGAACTGGTCCATGAAGCCGGGGAATTTCTTCTCGACCTCGCGCGCCTCGGCCAGGTTTTCCTTGAGGGCGGCGATCTTCTTGGCGACCGTTTCGTCGCCGCGGAGCTCGTTGGCGCCGGTCCCGCAGATGTTGCGCAGACCCATCGCGACGATGTCCTCGAGGTCCTTGTCGCCGCCGCACTGCTCGCGGATGTTCTTGGCGTAGGCGACGGGGTCGCGGCCTTTCGCGACGAGTTCGTTGTGGACAAACGTGGCGCTGCCGCCGCGCTTGTCGTCGAGGTCGTAGAGGTGGGCGGCGAAGGCCTCGTCGGGGGGCAGCGCGTCGGAAAGCGCGTTTTCGTTGCGCGTGCCGTCTTCCTTGAAGAAGGTCGTGATGATGTGCCGCGAGTAGTGGCGGTCGATGACCGGGTGTTCCAGGCGCTCATCGTTGGCGATGTCCACCAGCAGGGCCGTGGTCGCCTCGCGAACCTCCTTGAGGCGCTGGGAGAGGGCGTCCTTGTCGAGGACCGTGCGGCCGGACACGTCCTGTTTCGTGGGGAGGTCGCCGTCGACCACCGCCTTGAAGGCGTGGCGGAAGATCGGGGCGATGTCCGTTTCCAGCCCGCTCTTCAGGTTGAACTGGTGGACGTACATGAATCCAAGGCCCGCTTCCCGGCGCGCCAGCGTCTCCGCCTCCTTGCGGAGCATCGCGGTGGTGTTGGCGGCGCGAAAACGCCCGGCGAGGTTCTTCAGGACGCTGCCTTTGATGTTGGAGGAAACGTCGATGTCTTTGATGTCGGCGTCGAGGGCAGAATCGGCGTCCTTGCCGGCGCGTTCGAGGAGGGTGCTCTTCACCGCGTCCACGAGGTTGCTGACCTTGGCGAGGGCGCTCCCGACGCCGATGGCGCACTTGAACCGCATCCACCAGCTGGCCTCCTTGATCTGGCCGGTCGTGGACGAGAGGAAATAGCGCTTGTTGGCGTCCAGTGCGTTGATGCTGTCGAGATTGATTTTGGGGGCGACTTCGATGCTCATGGTCGGTTCCTTTCGGAGGGGTTTCTTTGCCCGGAATACACCGGAAAGCGGGAAAGGTTACGGCTCGATGCGGGAAAACCCGTCTTGGAGCGTGTCGGGGGGGGGCTGGACGCCGTCGGACACGGCCCCGGACGCCCCGCCCGCGGCCTCCAGCTCGGCCGCGACGCCCTCCGCGACGTCGGCGAACGCCGCCAGCCGGACGCCGAGCGTGTCGGCGTCGAGCCCCTCGAACGGCAGGCGGAGCGTCAGGACGAGCGCGTTTTGGAAAAGCCCGAGGAAGGCCCCTCCCGTGCCGCGCCCGTCGTAAGCGAGCGAAAGCGCCTTGGCGAGCACCGCCGCCGGAAATGCGCCGTTCTCCGCGTCCGACTCCGCGACCGGCGCGAACAGCACTACCTCGTCCCGGTCGCGCCGGTGTTGGATGGTCACGGAGACGCGCTCCGTGGAAAGGGTGCAACTGTCCTGTTCGTCCGGCGCCAGTTTCAAGCCCGTCGCCGCCGCGAATTCCTCAATCAAATGTTCGAAAGGTGTCATGCCTTGGCATTTTACAATGTTGACTTCCCCACGCAAAACAAAACCGCCGCCTCTCTTGCGCTGCGCGTTTTCAATGGGGGAGGGGCGGCTCCGTCCGCGCTGACAACGACTCCGCCGCGCTCTGGCGGCTGGACGCGCGGCGTGTTCTTCGTGGTCCGCGCAAAGAAGCGCGCGAGGTACCGCACCGAGCGGAGCGCACCGGAAAGCGGATGGCCCCCAACGTGCTTTCCGACGAAGTCATCTTCCTGGCCGGCCCGAAAACCCGCAAAAAGTATCCCGGGCCGTTGCGCCGCATCCGTGCGCGCGTCGAGCTGGACGGGACGATGCGGGAGATGGTGTTTCAGCCGAACAACCTGGAGTGGTCGGCGACGACCATCGCGGAGCTCTACCGGGCGCACTGGCAAGTCGAACTGCTGTTCAAGGAACTCAAGCAAACGATGCAGCTGTGGGACTTCTACGGCGAGAACACCAACGCCGGGCCTGGCAAATCTGGACGGCGCTGCTGGTGCACCTGCTGCTGCGCTACCTGGCGTTCTGTTCGAAGTGGCACGGCAGCTAGACGCGCTTCGCGGGGGGTGGCAAGGCGGCGCTCTGGGAGCGGCTGGACCTGATGGAACTGCTCAAGGTCTATGGGACAGCACCGCCGCCATCGGGACTTGTATGGAATGCGGAAATCCCGTGTTTGCCGGGGTTCGATTGCTTCTGCTCGCGTTCCATGGGAGAGCAACGGGCCTGAAACGGGAGATTTTGCCTCTCCGCGAAAACACGCACCTCCTGTCCAACCATCCAGACATCCCATAGGATGCAAAAGTGGCGGGGCGGGACGTGAAAAGCCCAGCAAATTGGGATGGTAGTGGGGCGGGGTTCCCACACAACGAAAAACGGTTGTAGGGATGTTTCTTTCCATAAATGGAAGCATGTTTCCGTGGCCATGTTTCACACCATGGAAGTCGAAAAGGGGCCTCCTGCATGGCCGGTTGCAGTGCCGTTCCCTTTGCGTTGAGCGCCGTCCCGTGCGCAAGGGGCCAACCCCCGGAACATGCCTTTGTTTCCCTGGCTCGGCGAGGATGTTTCGTCCAGCGGAGTCCTCGTTTCTTATTGCCCCGCAAAAAGTTTCACGATATGGGACCAGGTTTTATCCCTGTTTGGAAAAGGCAGAAGCCTCATGTTTTTCGCCGTTTGGGCAAATGCCACGGCAGGAGGGGAAGCGCGTGCAGCCCCAAAAGGTGCCGCCATCGGAACGACGGGTGCGGAGGACCATGGGCGCACCGCATTTTGGGCAGACGGGAGACGTGCCATCCGACGGGGAAGGGGGCGTCGTTTTTGCCGGGGGATGGTTTTTGCGGAGATTTTGGACGTGTGCCGCCTTCTGGTCGCGGGAAAGGGAACTTTGCCATTCCAGAATCACGGCCTCGACTTCCGGGACTTGTTCGGGCGGGATGAGCGTTTCGGACGATTGGCGCAAGATGTAGTTTGCGACGTCGCCAAAATGCAGGACTTCCGATGGCATTTCGGTCTTGAATTGCGCTTCCCCGGAGAACGCGACGACGGTTTTGAAGAGGTCCGGCGAGACGCCGAGGCATTCGGAGAGGGTGGCAAGATGCTTGTAGTTTTGGCGGAGCGGGTTCTGGAAGCGGTTTTTCCGTTTGAAGTGTGTGACGGTCCACTGGGGGGATTTGGCGTCGCCGAAAATCCAGCCGGAATAGGTTTTCGTTTCGATGACGAACACTCCCCACTGTGAAACGACAATGTGGTCGATTTGGGTCGTCGCGCCGTCGTCGGTCGGAATCATGATGTTGTGGAGGATGCGGTATTTTGCCGGATCCAGTTTGCGACGGAGGAAGCGGTCGAGGAGGATTTCCCCGAACCAGCCTTTGATCTGGGGTTTGAACGTCTTCGCCAATGCCAAAAGGACGAATGCAAGGATGACGAACAGAAGGGTTGGATACAGATTGTGCATGAAATGTGAAACTTCGTTGCCGGATGACCGAATGGCAAACACGCGCCCTGGTGTTTTGACGAAAATATAGGGCCCGGGTTGGAAAACACAAGAAAAGATCAGGTTTCCCGACTTGCCGAGATGGGGAGGGCGCGGCTCCGTCCGCGCCGCGAAGGAAGCAAAGGCGGGGAGCGGGAGGAAAGCGAAAAGTGTGCCCATGGCATTTTTGGGGTGCAGCATCTTGCCGCGCCATTTCGATGGCAGTCGGTTGCAATCGATTGCCGTCGGGAGTGCGGAAGGGGTGTAACCTTTCGCCGCGGGGTGTGTCATCCTGTTGACAAGTGGACGCGGACAAAGGAGAATCGACTCAACTGAATGGAGTTGTTCCGGGTGGCATCATGATGGAAGACACGTTGAAAGAGAAACGCATGGAGGCGGTCGCCGGGCTGGAGGACGCGCTGGAGGAAATCGAGAGCGGCGAAGGGCTTTCGACATTCGTGGAGGGCCACGGGCTGCAAAGCCGCCGCTTCCGGTTCGAATGGCGCGAACCGGGGCTCGAAATCTCGTACGACCTGCCCACGGGCCGCGTCCTCGCGCCCGAAGAGGACCAGCAGGCGGACGATGCGGAGGCCGCGTCCGCGATTCGGCTGGCGCTCCTGGTTTTCCGGGCCATCCACGACGGGCGGACGGCGGAGCTCGAGGACGGCTTGGTGGGCGTGTCGTGCGACGAGGACGGGGCGCACTACGTGGTGTACGGTCCCGACGGGAGCCTGGTGGACAAGGGCGACGGCTGGTCCGTGCTGATTCCGCCCCTCGAAACTCTTTTCCGGGACGTTTCGAAGACGCTGGCCATCTTCTGGGCCTGACGCCGCCCCGTGGAATTTCTGGCAAACGCAACCAACGACAACGCAGAAAGCAGAGGCAAATCATGGCAGGACCCCAAGGAGTCGCACCCGTCGGCAACCAGCAGCCCATCATCAACCTGCCCGGCACGGGCAACGTCGGGAACGTCGGCGGCGTGCAGCCGGGCGGCGCAAGGCCCAACGCCGCGCCGCAGCCCGGTGGGGCGCCGCAGGCACCGGCGCCGCGCGAGCCGGTGCGCGCGGCGGACGTCGCGGGGCAGCTCGACATCCTTCTCCTGAAGGCGGTGCAGGGCTCGACGGGCGAGGTCACCGAAAAAGCCGTGGCGACGGCCGCGAAGAGCGCGAAGCTGCCGAGGGCGACGACGACCCGTCTCAAGGAGCTCGCCGGAAAGGCCCAAGAATCCCTGGCCGCGCTGGACCGGTTCACCGGGAAGGACCTCGCGGCGGCGATGGAGAAGAAAGCGGACGGCACGGTCGGCTGGAAAGCGGACAGCCGGGCCGGCAAGGCGTTCGAGGAGGCGCAGTCGGCGCAGGAAGCGCTTTCCACGGCGCTCGCGGAGGCGCTCGGCAAGGCCAAGGACGGGAAGACCCAGGCGGCGCTGGAGGAGCTGATGCTCCAGTGCGACCGGCGCGTCGCCGAAATCGAAACGCTCGTCCTGCAGATGACGGAAATCGTCGACGCGGGCGGCGAAAACGCGGCGGAGAACGCGGCGGCCCTCACGGGCGGCGGCCCGATCCGCTCCTACACCAGCGCGGGGGCGCTCGACAAGTTCGGGCGTGCCGAGATGCTCGCCGCGCTCCAAAGCGACCTCCAGCCGCTGACGGACCGCCTCGCCGCCTACGAGCGGAACGGCTCGCAGGCCCTCGGCAAGGCCGACGTCGACGCGTGCGTCCGGGAGCTCGACGCGCTCAAGGCCAAGTTTTCCGCCGCCGCGGCGTCCGGCGAGCTCGAAGTCGGCGGGAGGACCGTGGCCGTGGACCGCTCGCTGCTCGCCGAGGCGTCGAAACTCCTCGACGGCGTCGGCAAAAAAATCGGCGCCATCCACCGCGAGGTCCTGCGCGCGGCGATGGCGGCTTTCGTCGAAAAGGACATGCCGTTCATCGAAGACGACATCTTCTCCCCGGAGTTCGCCGACGAACTCCACAAGCTGTCGAACAAGGCGAAAAACAACACCAAGGCGCTGGAAGACTTCGCCAAGCAGCACAACGTCTTCCGGGCCGCGGCGCGCGCCTACGCCGACTCGCCGACCAAAGTGAACGAAGCGGCTTTCAAGAAGGCCGCCAAGACTCTCGTGGACATGGTGACGGACCCTGTCGAGAACTGCCTGACCCTCGAGGCCATCACGACCTACAAGGTCCCCGACGACGCCTCCCCGCAGTTCCGGCAGGCCTTCATGAAGTTCATGGCGAAAGTGATCGGGGACGGCAAAGACCCGCCGGCGATCAAGAAGCTGGTCGGTTCCGTCTTCGAGAACATCGGAATCGCCGCCGTGAAGCTCCTCGGGTTCGGCAAGGAGTTCAACGCGGGGAACAGCGGCAAGTACTACGTTTCCGGCGCGGTCCTGGACGTGTTCCGGGGGGAGACGTCGCTCTCGCCGCTCCTGGAGTCCCGCGTGCACGGATACGCCGACAGCGACGTCAACACCGCCCTCGACGACAAGAACGTCGCGCAGTCCAAGACCCTCGGCGCCGGCAACTTCAACACCGTCACGCTCGTCACGCTCAAGGACGGTTCCGAGTGGGTGTTCAAGCCGGAGGTGGCCGGGCGCCTGAGCGCGCCGAGGTCCGCGCTCAACCACGGACTGGACGCCAACCAGGAAATGACGCGCGTCAACCTCGCCGTGCAGGAGACCGCCGACGTCCTCGGCCTCGGGGACGTCATGGTCAAGACGACCGCCGGGATCCACCAGGGCCAGTTCGGAATGTACATGGAAAAGGCCCCCGGAACCACCGCCAAGCGGTTCAAGGCCGAGCACAAGCCCCTCGCGGAGCCGGGCAAGGCCGGGCCGCTGGAAATCCGGCAGCTCGGCGACGCCGACTTCGGAAAAGTCGTCGGCCGCCTCATGCGCCAGCTCAACCGCATGCAGTGGTTCGACACCCTCACCGGGCAGGGCGACCGCCATACCGACAACTACATGATCGACATCGACCGCGCCGGCCTGGCCGTCACCCTCAAGGCCATCGACAACGACGCGTCCTACGGCGTCTTCCGCCAGGGCCTTCACACCTTCCGCCTCCAGCCGAACTCCGGGATGAAACATCTCTTCGAGATGGCCCTGGACAACATCGCGACGGGCAGCGACGAACTCAAAAAGAGCATCCTCGACGACCCGGGCGTCAAGAAAAAGGGCGGCGCCATCGAAATCGACCTCTCGAAATCGGAAAACCCCCTCCTCCTGGCCGGACTGCTCAAAGCCTGCGGCCTGAAAAGCGTCGCCCCCCCCGCGGAAATGGACCGGGACCTCTACGACCACCTGATGCGGCTGGCCCCGGACGCCCCGGACGGCGGCGCGGAGCGACAGGCCCACCTGACCTCGCTCGCGGAACGCCTCGGGAAGAACAGCGCCCAATACAAGGCCGCCGTCCAGCGCCTCGACGAATCCATAGCGCACGCCCGCAAACTCCACGCCGAAGGGAAGGTCTACGCCGCCGACCAGTGGGAGGACCACGGCGTCCAGCGCCAAATCGCCGCGCCGAACCTGCTCAACATGCAACGGCAAATCGGCACCTACAACCGAATCAAAAACGAAGTGGCGAAGGACTTTGCCGACACCTCGCGCTACGCGACCTACACCAACAACTTCTTCCGCGACTTCTACGAGCCGCTCGTCCAGAACACGGGCCGCGCGGACTGGTTCAACGCCTGAGCGGCACATAACGCAAAGAGCGCAAAGGGCACAAGGAAGGGGGCACGGAACACCTTTGCGTTCTTGCGGGTGCGACATTTTTGTCGCACCAAACGGCTGACGCGGCTGAAAGCGGCATTCCAAAAACGATAGTCTCAAAACGGCTGCGATATTCCGAAAACCGCTCTATTCTTCTGCGGCGATGACAGAGCCGCGTTCCCCGCGGTTCGCGCAGCAGACGGCGTTCAAAGCCCACTTGCTTCCGGGGTGCCCGCCACGCCTCGTGGACGTGCTTGCCGGTGACGTGTTCTGAGAGAAAGGCGAAGACGGACCCGTCTCCTCGTCATGGAGGGGGTTGTACGTGGCGCAGTAGGGCCGCCCGCCATCGCCGGTGACGGCGAGGACGCCGCGCTTGGCGGTGCGCAGCACCTCGCGTGGGCGGTTTGGATTCGGAAGGCGTTCCAATTCGGTTGTCCGGGGGCGTGGCGCGTGCTACAATCCGCTCCGGTTGCGGGTAACTTTTTCCGCTCCCGCGTGTAAACGGGAAGAAAGAAAGGCATCACAGGCAGGAACATCCCATGAGATCCGATTTCGAGAGTTTGAAAACATTTGCGCTGGAGCGCTTCTGCGGGGCGTTCGCCGACGGCGGGGCCGGCGCGTTCTCCGTCGCGCTGGAGGACGGGGACGCCGTCGAGTTTTTCCGCGCCGGCGGGGAGCCCGAGGGCGAGGTGAGCGTCCGGGCGAAGGTGCTGGACCTGGACTCCGTGGCGCGGCCCGGCGATTTCGCGAAGTCGGCGCTGGGCGGGAATTTCTTCTGGAGCGGGACGCGCGGGGCGACGCTTTCGGTCGGCGTCGACGGCGCGCTGTGGCTGACGGAGCGGCGCGCCATCGACGAGCTTGCCGACGCGGAGGGCTTCGGGCAGTGCCTGGGCGATTTCGCCGAGACGATGTCCGACTGGCGGGAAAGGAGCGCGCTCTATGCTTAGGGAGCAATTCGAAGACGTGCTCGCCGAGTTCGGCGCGTTGGTCAAACAGCCCCTCTCGCTCGACGTCGACGGGATGGCGACGTTCACGGTGGACGACGAAATCATCGTGAATCTCCAGTATCTGGAGGAGTCGGACACGGTGCTGGCGTTCGCCCCGGTGGGCGCGTTCGGCGGCAAGGACGCCCCCGACGCCGGCGAAAAGGCCCTGGAGCTCCTGCGCATGAACGAGCCGGACGGCGGGTCGGAGGGCTACACGCTTGCCCTCGACGAGGACGCCGACCTGGTGCTGGCGATGGACCGCCGCAGCGCGCTGGTCCTCGGGCACGTCGATTCGCTCGCGGCGTGGATGGATTCGCTGGCCCGCGCGGTGCGGGCCGTGCGGGAGCGCTTCGCGGAACGGTTTCCGCTGGACGGGGAGGCCTGACCATGTGCGGACCTTCCTCCATCCACCGCTCGCAGTCGATGCCGGACCTCCGGCTGAATTTGGACCTCAACGGCCCGCAGTTGCAGCCCGGTCCGCAGGGGCCGGAGAATCCGCCGGTCGTGCCGAATCCGCCGCCGATCGATCCGGCGGTGCAGAATGCCGTCAACAACCCCATCCCGCCGAACCTGCAGCCCGGCAACGGCCAGGGGCCGCAGTTCGCCGCCAACCACGACGTCGGCGCGGGCCGCGACTGGGACATGGTCTCCGCCGACGGGATGCTCGAAACGGCCCAGAAGGCCATCGAAAACATCAAGGCCGGCATCGCCGCGAAGGAAAAGTTCGCCGAGTTCGACAGGGCCATCACCCGGGCCGTCGCGGAAGCCGTCGCGACGCGTCCGCCGGGGGACGCCGTCTCCGCCGAGCTCGCGCAGGCGCTGACGGAATTCAAGACGGTCCTCCGCGACCTCCAGGCGGTCCGCGCCACACTCACGGACGCCGTGAAG
>Ga0265298_10011159_pt1 | contig 10544 bp, 4 predicted proteins | sample AusTroGonzalo_MG_3_FD_193486 | JGI IMG/M metagenome (GOLD analysis project Ga0265298, IMG submission 193486) | Bovine rumen microbial communities from tropical cattle in Woodstock, Queensland, Australia - Gonzalo_01 | ecosystem: Host-associated > Mammals > Digestive system > Stomach > Rumen ... | reverse complement strand
AGTAATCTTGGTGACGCGCGGCAGCACCAGCGCTTCACAATAGAGGTCAGCGTGCATATTGTACAGCATGCCGTATCCGGCGGGGATCAGCGGATCGCCCCAGTTGTTGGGCACGGTGTTGCCTTCCGTCGTCTGCATGGTAGCCAGCAGCATCATGCGGACCCACATATTGGCGCCCTGGTCACCGGCCAGATCCTTCCACTGCGCTTCGTCGGAAGCGGTGTCACGGGCCAGTTCCTTCACAACTATACCGGAGGGTTCAGCTTCGCCGAACAGCAGCTTGGCAAACATGACCGGCTCAGTGGTGGTGATGAATCCGCCGGCGCCGGTTCCGTGGTCAGCCGGGCGGGAGAAGGTCAGCGCCAGCACGGCGTCGGCCTGCTTGATCATTTCGGTGGTGGGATCCATGCAGTTGGAGACGATCACCAGCTTCTTGCCGGCATCCTTCGCGTCTTCCACAACCAGCTCCGCCGCGTCGTTCCACTGCGTGCAGTCCGCGACGACCACGTCAGCCGCTTCGATGTCGTCCACGATTTCCGCGTAGTCCGGCAGCACCTTCAGGTAGCCTTCCTTGGTCAGGTTTGCCGCGGTGGTGTCGATGTACAGCTTGACGCCCTTCTTCAGGGGCAGCAGATTGTCATCATTCTTGATCAGGATGGCGGATTCTTCCTGCAGCTTGCGCTCCAGTTCCACCACTTCGGGGTTGCGGGCCGCCATCAGGGTATCGTTGTCCACGATGTCCCAGGGCTCCGCGATGTACTCGGCGGAAGCGGCCAGCGCCAGCGCCTTGTTCACATCGGAATAGGGATTCTCGAACAGGCCCAGTTCAAACTTGTCCTTCAGCACGCGGCGGCAGGTCACCCAGCAGCGTTCCTCGCTGATCAGGTTCTCGCGCAGCGCAACTTCGATGGCGCCGCGGTCCGCGGTTCCGCCATGGCCGTCGCCGGTATAGTCGGCGGCGGGGTTGCCGATCTGATCCATGCCGTTGTTGATCGCGAACGCGTAGCGCTCCGGAATGCTCAGGCTCAGCAGATCGATGCCGTCCACGGTCGTGCCCTGGGAGTTGTTGTCGCCCTGGTCGCCCCAGTCAGAAACGACGATGCCGTCGAAGCCCAGGGTGTTCCGCAGATAGTCCATGGTTTCCTTGTCATAGTCCACATGCACGGTGTTGCTCAGGCCGGTGCCGTAGCCGTTGGTCATGACCCACTTCGGATTGCTCTCCAGAGCGATCTTCCACGCGGTCATCCAGTTGTCCACGGTCTGTCCGTCGCTGCGGGCATCCTCGAAGGAGGAGTCGCCGCCGCGGGCGATGAAGTGCTTCATGCAGGCTTCGGTGCCGCCTTCAACCTGGATCGCGGCGACTTCGGCCTTCGTCATGGTGCCGGCGTACACCGGATCTTCACCGTTCCAGGAACCCAGTTCCTGGCTGTAGGGATGCAGCACCACATGGATGCCCACCGCGCGGCTTTCCAGGGAATACTGTGTCCAAAGCTTGGTGGACAGTTCCACATCGTTCGCGGCGCCGAAAGCGTCGTGGGCGGTATCGATCATGCCGCCCCAGGCGTTGTACTGCCGGTCATTGGAGATGACCACCGGGATGCCCAGGCGGGAATCCTCGCCCAGCGCCTGCATCGCGTTGTGATAAACGATCTGCTGCGCGGGGGTGCCGTTGGTGTTGTCCAGATGGGTGGTAATATTCAGCACGTTGATATAGTACCACATGGACTTGTCTTCAAACGCGGCTCCGCCGCCGCCGGCGCTTTCTCCGGCGCTTTCTTCGGTGCCTTCCGCCGCGGGCGCTTCTTCCTTCACGCCGCTGTCAGAAGGCATACCGAACATGTACTTGCTGTCGGCAAAGTCCACACCGGAGGGGTTGCCGCAGGTGTTCACATGATAGAACAGGCCGGCTTTTTCCTCCAGGGTCATCTGGTCGTACAGGTCCTTGACCCGGTCTTCAACGTCCTTGCGCCAGTCCTCATAAACGTCCAGCGTTCCGTTTCCGTTCAGGTCCTTGAATTTCAGTCCGTCTTCTTCCAGGATCGTGGTTACGCCGTCAAGGTAGCCCAGTTCAACCTGTTCTCCCTCAGCCGGGATAATTGTGATCGCCTTGTTGACCTCGTCGTAGCTCTGGAAACGGGAACCCGCCGCCGGGGCTCCTTCTTCCGCGAACGCGGTCAGGCCGATGCTCGTGATCAGCATGATGACCGCAAGCATCCATGACAGTTTCTTCATATTGGTACCCACCTTTCATCGTTTTCGGGAGCGCATACTTCCCCCGTTTTCTATCTGAAAGGATATCAGCATCCCGCTGCGCCGGTGTATGAATATCTTATCCGTCCCCATGGATTTACGGTACCAGCCTGTAAAAATTGGTAGAATTATTGCCTGATTGTGTAAAATACTGTTCTTTTCCGGTAAAATCCTGCACTCCGTCACGGATTCCGGTTCCGGACCTCCAGGCTTTTCTCCCCCGGATCCTCCCCAGCCAGCAGCGGGCAGAGCGTAAACCCGTAGCTGTACGTATCCTCGTGCGGCAGATACTGCTCATGGGTGACAATCCGGGACCAGGAATTGTCGCCCCCCAGGCCGATCTGCACCGCGTTCAGCCGAAGGATCACGTTCTCTTCCTTCTTCAACTCGCAGGGATGGGTGTGGCGGTTCAGTTCCTCCGCTGTATAATGCAGCGCCCCGGCCTCCATCTCCGTGTCCGCGGCAGCCAGCAACCCTCTGCCTGTTTCATCCGTCAGTGCGATCCAGCGTACACCGGTCCGGTTGCCCGTTTCGGAAGATTTCATATAAGGAAAGAAGTTGTCCGTCACCGTCGTCGCATAGCGCCCGACGAAGGTTCCGTTTGCCCGGTCAATATAGTTTTCCTCCGGTCCTCTGCCGTACCAGGCCATCTGTTCCATAGACCCGTCCAGCGACATTTCCAGCCCGGCCACGGGAATATAGACCAGATCGGTGCTGTACTTCGGCGTGATGGTCACCTTTACCGCCGTCGCTCCGTCGCCGTACACCGTATAGACCGTATCCAACCGCAGGCCGTTGAGCGCCGGATAGGTCCCGGTTACCGTCACCGTCACTGTTTTTTCTTTTTCCCCGACGGTGTACCCGTCCACTTCGTACGCGCCCTTGTCCTTCCAGGCCGCGTTGAACACAAACAGACCGTATCCGAATCCGGTGTCATTGTCTGTCGATGCCCGGAAGAAGTTCGCTTCCGGTCCCTTTCCGGGAACCAGCAGGTCCCGCCCCTCCGCCTCATAGCGGACCATCAGGCCGGTCTCCTCGTCAAATTCAATCTCGAAATTTTCTCCCCGCACCACGGTCCTGCCGTTTTCCCGGATGACCTCCGGTGCCTCCGGCAGCGCGGCCGGCTCCTCCGCCGGCAATTCCGGATCCAGGCGGATCTGCTCTGCCGCCACGGTATGCCCAGCCTTCAGCAGGCCTTCATCCTCCTTCAGTACGGCAGCTAGGTTCAGGAAATATTCGCTTCCTGCCCGCTTATCCGCGTCCTCAATCACATACGGCACCCGGACCGTCTTCCGTCCCGGTTCGTTGGTCCCGCTGTCCACGCACGGAACGCGTACGTCCTCCGCCTCCAGCGTTCCTTCCCGGATGGTTTCCCCGTCCCGGATGACGGACCAGCGGAACTCATATTTTTCCGCGATATCCGTGAACAGGAACCGATTCTCCACCGTAATGAGTCCTCGGGCCGCGTCCTCGTCCCGGAAGTGAATGGACTGGTAAAAATACCGTACCTCCGCCATCTCCGGCTGCACTGTCCGGTCCGGCAGCAGCAGCCCGTTGGCGCAGAAATTCCCGTCATGCACCTTTTCGCCGTAATCCCCGCCGTAGCCGAAATACTTTTGCCCGTCTTCATTGACCAGCGCGATCGACTGGTCAATCAGGTCCCAGATAAACCCGCCCTGCAGATTCCTGTACCGGTCAAACACCTGGGCGTATTCGTCAAAATTGCCTTCGGAATTCCCCATAGCATGCTCATATTCGCATTCGATCATGGGCAGTGCGCCGTCTGCCGCCCCATGCTCCTCCAGCACCGAAGGCACCGCGTACATTCCGCTTCGCACATCGATGCCCGTCTCCGTCATGTCCCCGGCCTGCTCATAATGCCACGGCCGGTCCTTCGTGTATTCATGCAGTACCCGTTCCGTCCCTTCCGGATCCGGATAGCTCTGCACCAGAATTGTGCGCAGGATTTCCGGGTTCTTGTTCTCGTTTCCCAGGCTCCACATGACCACGCATGCGTGGTTCCGGTCCCGGCGTACCATACTGTATTCCCGGTCGATGATCGCCGCGGACAGATATTCCGTGATTCGCCCGTTTTCCGCCGTCATGTTGCTGTGGCATTCCACGTTTGCCTCGTCAATCACGTAGATTCCGTACCGGTCGCACAGGTAATACCAGTACGGATTGTTCGGATAGTGGGATGTCCGCACTGCGTTGATATTGTTTTCCTTCAGGATCCGGATGTCTTCCTCCATCACTTCCCAGGTCAGGGCGTACCCCAGGTCCGGATGGGTTTCGTGCCGGTTTACGCCGTTGAAACGGATCGGCTGCCCGTTGATCCGGATCAGGTCGGGATCTGTCGGGCTTCCCTCATACCATCCGCTTTCCGTGGTTTTGTAAGTAATCTTCCGGAATCCAACCAGGCAGCTTTCATATACGGTCCCCTGCGCGGTTTCCTCTTCAAGAATCAGCGTATAGAGATACGGATCCTCCGCGCTCCATTTCCGCGGCGCCTTCACCGGGACCGTGAAAGATACCGTCTTTTCCTCTCCGGGCTCCAGGGTTGTTTCCTGCGCGGCGTTTTCCAGCGCCACCGCGTTTCCTTCCGCGTCCAGCAGACGCAGCGTCAGGCGGACCGTCTCCTGCTGCTCAGCGGCGCTGCGGACCGCGGCGTCAAAAAGCAGCGTGCTGTCGGTGAAGCTTCCGTCAAAATCCGTCACCACGGCAAAGTCCCGCACCCGCACCGTGGGCGCCGCATACAGGTATACGTCCCGAAAAATCCCGGACAGGTCAAACATGTCCTGGTCCTCGATCCAGCTTCCGTCGCACCAGCGGATCACCTTCACCGACAGCATGTTTTCTTCTCCCGGCCGCAGGTAATCGGTGATATCGAACTCGTGGGCGGTGAAGCTGTCCTCCGCGTACCCGGCCTGAATCCCGTTCACCCAGAGGTACATCGCAGCGTCCACACCTTCAAACACGATGTGGATCCGCCGGTCACCCCATTCCTCGGGCACCGCAAAGCTCCGGCGGTACAGCCCGGTGGGATTGTATACCGTCGGCGCCGCCGGCAGGTCCCTGGGATATCCGATTCCTTCGTTCCCAAACTGCCTGGCAAATTTCTGCACCGTGTTCGTGTAGATCGGATGGTCATATCCCTGGGTTTGCCACACGGACGGCACATAGATCCTGTCCCATCCGGAGGCGTCGAACTCCGTCCGCCAGAATTCCGCGTCATTGCTGCTATCAACGCTTTCCGGGTTTTCATACCAGGCGAATTCCCACTCCGTCCGGCTCAGCAGCAGGTAGTAGGGCGACAGTTCTTTCCTGTACTCCTCCGCACCTGTCTTCGCGCTTTCCGCGTCCGAAAACGGAACGGAGTCTGTTCTTGCGCTTTCCCGGCCGATGGAAACGATATCGCAATTCCGGTTCGGGCTCGTCCCCTCTGTGGATCCGTTCCATTCCTGCCCTGTCCAGGAAACGCCAGCCGAGGCGGTGGAACACAAAAAGATCCCGCACAACAGGATCAGCAGCGGAAGCAGCATACGGAAACGGCGCATTGGTTCATCTCCTTCTTAAAAAACAGAAACGGGGCGGGCTTTCAGGCCCGCCCTTAAGGGGTGGAGTGTGTGCTTTTTTTATTCAGCCAGGGTTACGCTGCCCCACAGGCTGGGGTTCGCTTCGATCTTCTTGCTTCCGGACCAGGCCATCTGCGGGATATACTCAGTACCGGGGCAGGGATAGTCGATATCGGTGACGGCGAAGTCAACAGACAGCACGTCGCCCACCGCGGGAGTATATTTTTCCAGCGAGCACTTCTTGTCCTGCAGTTCGTTCTCCATGGACAGGGTGGACCACGGGATCACCGCTTCCCAGATGAAGCCGCTGGTCGTCTTGGTGATCGCGCACTCATAACCGGGCAGCACGTTCTCGCCGCCGTCGATGCCCAGGCTCTTGTAACGGACGCTCTTCATCACGGTCTTTTCCAGCATGGAACGGTCCACGGCTGTGCTCCAGTCGCCTTCGTCCATCAGGAAATAGATCATGAAATCGTTCGTACCGTATTCGGTCCGGTCAGGATCAGCTTTGGGGTCGGTGGAGATGAAAAGGATCAGGTTGTCTTCCCCGTCGATGGGCAGCATTTCGATGGCGCCCAGGGGGGTATCCTCGGTCACGTCCGCCGCTACATACAGGTTCTCTTCGTTCCAGGCAAGATAGAAGGTGACGGAAAGGTCATCCGCACCCTTCCAGAGATGCGCGTCCCGGATCAGCTGCGCCGCGTCGTTCACCACGGCGGCCGCGCCTTCCAGGTTCCAGTCATCCAGTTTGCCGTCAATTACAATACTTTCCGCCTTATGCGCAGTAATCCCCGGGCGGGCGGTTTCTTCCGCAATCGCGGGAACAATCATCATCAGGGCAGCTAAGGTCATCGCGATGATTCTCAGAAACTTTTTCATTGTTTTTGCTCCTTCCGTCCCTTATAGCAGGTCTTTTCCGACGATCGCATCGTATCATGCTTTCCGCAAGAAAAAACAGGGAATTTGGGCACAGAAACCCGTAAAATCCAACACGTTCCCGGACCGATAGTGCGTGGATTCACCGTCCTTTCAATACGTCTGGTAAAATCCGGCACATCGGTCCGGAAAATCCTGTAATGTGCTGAATTTTACCATCCGATGTGGTACAATTTTAATCGGAAAACATTCTGAACGGATGGAGGTGTCCCCCGTGTACCGTGTTCTGATCGTGGATGATGAACTTCCCGCGCTGCGTTTTGTCCGCAGTATTATTGAGCAGTTCTCCAGCAATTTTCAGGTAACCGGCACAGCCGCCAGCGGTGAGCAGGGCCTGCAGTTCCTGCAGGAGCATCCCGTGGACCTGCTCATCACGGATATCAGTATGCACGGCATGAACGGCATTGAACTGGCCCAGGCCGCCCGTGCCATGCTCCCGAATATCCATATCCTGATTATCAGCGGCTACGGGGAGTTCGAGTACGCCCAGGGTGCCATCCAGGCGGGAGTGGACGACTATCTTCTCAAACCCGTCAGCATCAGCAAGATGACCGCGATCCTGAAATCTCTGGAGGAAAAAATGGATTCTGACAGTCAGGACCTTTCCTCCACGCTGCTGCCCGCCATTGCCTGCGGCCAGCCCTATCCCGCTGAAAAAGCGGCCCAGCTCTTCCAGCACAGGAGTTTCCGTTTTGCCGTCATCCGCTGGGGCAATCTGGATCCGGATCTTCCCCGGACCCTGAGTGCCACCTCGATCGTTCCCCACAGCGAAAACCAGTTCCGCATCCTGCGGGGGCGGGATGAAAACGAACAGATCCTTATCGCCCCGGAAGGTCCCATGGAGGAATTTCTCTCCAACCTTTCCGTCTATATGACCCGGCGCGGAAGCCTGCCCACCTGGACCGCGGTCTACACACCGGCCGTCCGCGAAATCGAAACGCTTACGGACTTTATTACCCGGGCGCTGAGCATGTTGTATTACAAAACCGTTATCGGCAAGCACCAGATCCTGCAGTTCACCGGCGGTTCCGCCACGGAGGACCGGATCTGCATCCCCGCCGCGGACCTGAAACAGCTTTCCTACTTTATTTCCGGCAGCAAGCACAAGATGGTCCGGGATTGGTTCATGTCCCTTGCCGCCGGCTGGGAACGGGATCAGATGCCCCAGCGCCAGGTCTGGCACATGGTCCGCCAGATCATCCGCGAGGTGGCTTCCGTCTCTCAGGCCATCGGCAGCCAGTTTGAGGAAACCCTGACGGATTTCAACGCCATTATCAGTTCCGCTTCTTCCTATACGGACATGATGAACAGCCTGTATGCCCTTCTCCTTGACAGCAGCAGCATCCGGGACAGGAAACTGTCCACCCGGGAGCTGTATGATTACGCTGTGCACTATATCGAGGAAAATTATGCCCAGCCCCTCAGCATGCAGAGCGTCTGCGATGAGATCGGCATTTCCCAGACCTATCTCAGCCGCCTGTTCCGCAAATACAGCGAGACCACTTTCAACGCGTTTCTGACCCGTTGCCGCATGGAGGCTGCCATGAAGCTCCTGCGGGACAAGCCGGATCTCCTTCTGCGGGATGTGGCGGCCTGCGTGGGCTATGACGATTCCAGTTATTTCACAAAAGTTTTCCACCAATACACCGGCAAAACCCCATCCCAGTTCACCGAATGACAAAACCGCACGGCGGCCGCCGTGCGATTTTCATTTAAAAAGCTGTCATCCGGATGCGCCGGCGGTTAATCGCTGAACATGGCCCGCAGCGTTCCCCGGTCCACCTTCATGGATGCAGTATGCGGCATCTCCGGAAGATGCGCGTACCGGTCCGGCAGCATATACCGGGCCAGCTGCTCCTTCAGTGCGGCCGTAATCTGCTTTTCCTCCGGTTCCCCGGTATAGAAGCACCACAGCTTGTCCCTCTCGCTGTCAAACAGGACGCACGCTTCTTTCAGCCCAGGAACCTTCTGCAGGGCTGCTTCCACTTCGCCGATTTCCATCCGGTATCCCATATGCTTGATCTGGGAATCCCGCCGGCCGATCACCATCAGCTGGCCGTCATCCCGGATATACCCGATGTCCCCGCCCCGGAAGAACCGTTCCCGCCATCCCCGGTTCAGGGGATCGTCGATCCAGGAGGAAGCGGTCCGTTCCGGATCCCGGTGATAATTACTGGCGATCCACGGGCTGGAAACAAACATCTCTCCCGGCTCTCCGTTCTTCGCTTCTTCCCCGTTCTCATCCATAAACAGGATATGCACCAGCGGGAAGGGTTTCCCCACCGGCAGCCGCTCTCCGCTCCGGTGATTCGGGTCCACCTTGCCCACCGCCACGGAGAACATTTCCGTGCTGCCGTAGTAATGCCACCAGTCCGCGGCCGGGGTCGCGTCCATCCAGACCTTCAGCGGCTCCCATGGCATGGACTCCCCGCTCATAATGCCCCACTTCAGTTCCGGAAGACAACCTGGGGAAAGCACTTCGCTGTTCACAATGCTGATAAAGCTGGACGGCGTCATGCACAGCAGTGTCACATGCTGCTCGTTCAGGCAGGCAATCATCTTCTTCGGGAACGTCAGCACCCCAGCGGGCAGCAGATAGACCGTAGACCCCAGCGCTACCGGCGTAATGATATCCAGCACCGAATTCGCGTAGAAGAAGGGCGACTGGTTTCCGAACACCGCGTCTTCCGTCAATCCGTAAATATCGATGGTGGCTTCCGTCCAGTGGATGTAGCTGAAATGCGTCTGCACCGATCCCTTTGGGATGCCCGTGGATCCGGAAGTATAGAGTACGGACATGGGATCGAACACGCTGGCCTGTTTCCGGACAGCGTTCAGCGCCTCTCTGTCCGTTTCCGCGGCCGCCGCTTCCCCGTAATCCGCCAGCGGGTATTCCGCCGCGCCGCATCCTTCATACGCCCTCCGGCCCTTTTCGTCCGCGATCACCGCCCCGGGCTTCATCAGCTCCAGCAGCAGCTTCAGCCGCTCCGGCGGCATGTTGATGTCCAGCGGAGCGTAGGCGCATCCGGCGTACAGCGTGCCGTACATAGCCGGAATGTTCCGAATGCTCCGGGGATCCAGCAGCAGCGCCACCGGATGGCGCGGGCCGGTCAGCTCCGTCAGGCAGCTGCCGATCTTCTCCGAAACCTGCTGCAGCTGCGCGAAGGTCATACTTTCCCTGTCATCGTAAAAGGCAGTTTTTTCTGGCAGCCGCGCTGCGGTGTCCTCCAGGTATTCCAGGAAATTGGCTCTCATGATACTTCTCCCTCCTGATCCTGTATTGGCAGTTCGTTTTCCGGCGGGCCGCCTTCCGGCGGCATCTCCGGGAATTCCTCCTCCATGGGCGGTGCCGGGAATTCTCCCTCCATGGGCGGCCCCGGAAGCTCTCCTTCCGCGGGTGGCTCCGGGAATTCTCCCTCCATGGGCGGTGCCGGGAATTCTCCCTCCATGGGCGGCCCCGGAAGCTCTTCCGGATCGAACCAGTCCAGGGGGTTCTTTTCCCAGGCGGAAGACTCGAATTCCGAGTACTTGCTGTACCAGGATTTCGCGCATTCTTCCCAGGAATCGTATTTCGGGTCTCCCCGGTGATCGGGCAGGTTCAGCCACGTCTGCAGGTCTCCGCCCAGCTTCCGGGAAAAGGTAACCGCTCCTTTTACATTCAGGTGCTGCCAGTCCGCGAAGTCCGTGGTGTAGCGCAGTCCGAAGCGCATATTCGGGTCGTTGTAGTTGATGCCGGTAATCCCGTATTCCGCCGCCACCGACCAAAGCGCGTTATAGTACATA
>Ga0265298_10011158_pt1 | contig 10544 bp, 22 predicted proteins | sample AusTroGonzalo_MG_3_FD_193486 | JGI IMG/M metagenome (GOLD analysis project Ga0265298, IMG submission 193486) | Bovine rumen microbial communities from tropical cattle in Woodstock, Queensland, Australia - Gonzalo_01 | ecosystem: Host-associated > Mammals > Digestive system > Stomach > Rumen ... | reverse complement strand
GTCGTTGCATTATAAGCTTTAATAGGTTTATCCGCAATTATTGCTTCAGACGTTTTCTTAATATAATCCATCAAACGTCGCTTCGTAGTGATATTAAGCTTTAGCTGCAAATATGCAATTATCTCTTTAAGGGACTTATTCGAAACCGATTTACCGTCATAGCATACATATCTCTTTGTAGGCTTTGGATCATAATGCAAACATAAATACGGTGGTAGTTTTCTGCTAAGATGCTTAAACTTTATAAAGTTATGGTTCTGTGCGTCATAGTGGTCTACAAGACTCTCACCCATAAATATGTCATATACTTTGCATAATCCTGCTGCATAAAGAGTATCGATTTTTAAGCACTTATATTGAGAGTATAATTTATCTTGCTTACCATGTGCAAATAAGTATTTCTTAAACTGAGCGTGTCTATTATCTATATATCCGATACAGTCACCATTTATAAATAATACAAAATAATCCAGGTTATCAAATTCTTCACGCCACTTTATTGAGACCTTACCATCTTTAGGGAATAATGGCCTACAATAATAATCGTCGTGTACATAATTGCTTGAGTCATCTCGGTAGTATCTACTGAATTTTAACATTGCGAGACCATTAGCTTCACAACGACAATCTGTAGTTTTTGAATGGGCTTTTGTATTCAGAAATGTGTAGTAAGAGTATCTATTGTTTTGGACATCACCAAACATCGCGCGTATCTGCTGCTCGAATGTTCGGAAGCAAGCTTGCGCTGCATTTATCCAATTTGAATAGCTGAAGTTTTTAGAATATTGATACTGTTCCAATAGGAACGTATTATAAGACAATCCGTACTCCTTAGCCTCAGTAACTTAGTAGGTCGACCATTACCAAGGCTAAGTTTCTGAATCTATTTTAATTAGCCGAATATTGAAAAAGCTAAGTTAGTTTATATTAGCTTTTATACATTCTATAGAATTTTTACATATTATAACTATAGTAAAATTATGAGGGGTATATTATGAATACGATCTCTGTACCACGTAGCACTGTTTATCCTACTGGCGGTATTGAAGTAAGGTTCCATCGTGGTGGCTTAGACGAGTCAGTAAAGACTAAGTTTAAGCCGACTTCGTGGGAAGACTTTATCGAGAAATGCCGGAAAGAGGATAGTGGTATAATTACAAGTTCTATCGAATCAAAGCTGTATCAGACTTGGCTCGATAGTCGAGTCGGTTGGGAAGTAACTTGGATTATTTCAGCACGACATACATATTGTGGCAAGCTGACACCTATTGCTTTTGCATCGGGCGACGTCGATGCTTTAAGACATTCATACTTTCTGTAGAATATTTACATATTATAAATATCAGGAGGAATTATGGATAAGTTTGATTTCGCTCGTGTTGACAATGGTATAGACGCTTGGACAAACAGTGGCAAGCTGGCTTCAGCTCAGACAGAATTTTCAAACCGAATTCAAGGTAAGTCAGTATCAAAATCCGGAATTGAGAGAGCCCTCATAGGCCTTAAAGTCTGGCAAGATGGATGGGGATACGGCTCAAGAACCGTAGCAAAAGTTGAATGGGTCGGCTTCTACGCATCTCAGGGTCTTGCAAAGGTTACGCTATACAATAGCGGCAGTATGAAAACATCTGCTCAGATTCATTGGAACCCGGAGAAAAATGTAATTAAAGCAGCCCCGAAAACTAATAAGGACCTGGAAAAGCGCGTTTCTGACCTTGAAGCCCAGGTTGCAATGCTTGTAAAAGCCTTAGCAGCAAAAAACTAAATTAAGATAAGTTAAGTCGAAGTAGTAAAATACTTCGGCTTTTCTTTTTTAAAGCTACGTTTCTATAGAACTTTTTACATATTATATAGAGAGGTAATTATGGAAAATATTCAGGTAAAAACTATCGAAGACTATGAAAATGATGAACAGAAATTAAGCGACTGTCCAATCTGGAACTCGCCTTATATAACAAGTATTTGGGACGAGAATGATTTTTCACCAGAAGCTCTTGTTAAACAGTTTAAGGACGCAGGTTTTGGTTTTAATACTGATACTGTAACTGTATATAAGCTTACGGGCGATGACCTTTTTAGCATCTTCGATGATGATGATATAGACTGGGATAATTTGCCTGAAGTAACTGCTGACACAATCTTCTATGTATTAAAAGAAGATGAACTTAATGATGTCTGGAAAAATCGTTATGACAATGGTAGTCATGGCTTGTTTCGCGTTTACTCTAAGCTTGTAGATATGATTACTGAAGACGATGATGATGACGAGTAGGAGTGAATATGGAAAAAATTGATCTTAATAAACTTTGGGAAGAAGCAAAGGAAAAGAAAGACGAAGAGCGTAAGCGAATTTTAGAAGAAGTAAAGCGTGAAACAGAAGCTGAAATTAAAGAAGCCGCTAAGCTTGTAAAAGAAGCTTTGGAAGCTAAAAATTTCCGAATTAGCACGCTCGTATATAATAATACTGTTACTTACCGTGAAATCATAATTGAATATGAAAAGCATTTTGAGCATCTTCATCCGGTTCTAACAGGAGAAATTATAACTGAGCTTAATAAACTTGGCGTTTGTCCAGACAAAATTAAATTTGATTTTCCAACCGTATATCTTTATATACAGCATGATGAATAAAACTAAGGCTAGCTAGTTTAGAAAACTTAGCTGGCTTTTTTATAAAAAACTCGTACTTCTACAGATACTTTTACATATTATAAATATAACGGAGGTTATTATGGCATTCAAAAATTTGACAGACGCTTGTATGAGTCTTTTAAACGATGGTCGCATTGACGACGTGTTTATAAATGACGGATATGTTGAAGTCAAAGCTATCGCGTTTCATAACGGCAACGAACAAATTAAAAATTCTAAACAACTTGTGAAAGAGCTAAAAGGAACTTTGTACCTTACGGATTCTTCAAAAGTTAAGGTAGAACACGTAACAACACGTAAGGGCTACCGCTTCTGGAATGTTTCTTTGGAGGAATAGAATGAAAACAATTTATATTGTAGTCTTGGATTACTGCTGTGGCTGTATTAAAACTTATGAGCATGACTTTCCAGCCGATGTTCAGAATGAAACAATTAAAAGTTGGCTTGAAGAAAAAACCGACTTCAAAGATGACCAGTGCTATTTTATGTGGGACTGGCAACCAATACCTACTATTGAAGGAGTAATAAATGATTGACGAAGCTCTTAAAATGCTTGATGCCCTTAAAAAAGGCCGCAAAATTCCAGAAAGCGAAGTTGCAGATATGGTTGACAATCTTACATCACGTGCAAAAGAGTTGGAGCACGAAGTAGAAGTAAGTCATCTCGAAGCAATCGAAGAAAAAGAATGCTGGCGTATTGCTGGCGAGCTCGAAAACTATATGTAACATTTACGCTTCTGTAGAACAATCTACATATTATTACTATAGCTAATTAAAGCGGAGGTTATAATGTTACCACATAATGTTACAAATGATCAGATTTCGAGCGTTACTAAAGCGCTTGAAAATCTCGTAGATGTTAAACAGCCAGGCGATGGAGATTTTCTTACAATTATGTACATTGAAGACTCTACCGATGGTATGGGTTTAACAACTCTTACAAGTCCAACTCACTTCAAAACAGTTGAAGGACTTGCTCGCTATATCGTTACTCTTATCGATCCAGGCGAGTACAGCGAGATCAAAGAAATCACTGACGAAACAGCAGAAGAATGGGTTAATGACAATGTTCTTACTAACAGCGAAACTGAAGAACCTGGTTATTACGTAATTTTTACTGATGGCTTCGCGGACTAAGTACAAGTAAAGCAAGCACGAAAGGCTGGACAAATTGTCCAGCTTTTTTATTTATTCTTCACGTATCTGTAGAACATTCTACATATTATAATTATTGGAGGATAATATGAGTCGTTCAAGACATCAGCATCCTAAGAACTACTACATGGTTATTGGAAGCCGAAACTTCAAAGGTGTGTGTCACGAAAAAACACGTGCAGAAGAGGGACGCCTATTAGCTGACCTTAAAAAGGCCGAAACAGAAGAAGATATTGAAGCAGCTGAAGCAAAAGCTTCTGAAACAAAAATCAAAACAGACCCTTGGAGATATGACTAATAGGAGGAAATTATGTTGAACTTTAGCGAAGTACACATTGTAAGCAAAAAGTGGGCTATTGGTATTGTTCCTCAAAAAGACAAGCTGCCAAATATCGTATTCCTTGACCGTAATCAGAGCGTAGACAACGTTTGTGGTATGCCTTGCCAGGTTACAACTGGACAGTACGACTTTGACACGCTTTGGACACACAATACAAATGATGGTCTCGACCTCGATGGAGGAGTTCCTTCCTGGAAAGTTAGCGGTCCCGAAATGGACGTTGTAAGACGCTATCTTGAAGCTGAGAGGATTAAATGGCGCTTTGAATTAATATAAAATTTCTGTGGAATATTTTACGCTTATGTAGAATATTCTACATATTTTATATAGATTAAAGAAAGGAGCTAGTTATGGTAACTTTTGTTGGTGACATCTTATTGAATAGATACCCGAAAGATATAAAAGAGATTATTGAAGCGGTAGTTGTTCGAGAAAATGAATCAGGTAAAAAGCAGTATGCTATGCCTTTTCATGTTTGTTTTGAATCATGCGAAAAGTTCTTAGAGTGGTTTGATAAGAACTACAAAGCTCCGGTTCTTTTGGATGGTAAAACAAGAATGAACGGAAAGCTTGTTATGACTGATGAAGACAATCCAAATAAAAGTGGAGACATTATAATCAGAAATAATGGTATACTGTTCCAACCAGTTTTGCCGATGTTTTAGTAGGAGGAATTATGAAAAAAGCAGAAATTTTGCAGAGAATGCGGGTTGCTTATGAGAGTGATGATTATTATCACGCTTATAAAGTGTATAACGAGAATCAGCTTGACTATCCAAGAAAAGAAGATTTTCATAAAAGAGAAGAGGATGTAAAAGCCAACTTCCGTGGTACACTTGCTGAAGTAACCGCGGAGATTGAAAAAGCAAAGTCAGCCGATGCAAAGGATTATAAAGACCACATGTGGTCTTACAATCATGATTCAGCTGAGCTTCGCAGCACACTTATTGAGCTTGCTGCTTATGAGGGTCTTCCTTCTGAAGTAAGTAATAATCGGGATTTTGTAAACGCAATTTCTTATTATGCTCTTTCAGAAAGTGAGCCGTATAACTGGGCATCTGAATTTTCAGAATTTTGGGATTGCTTTGAAAAAGCTCAGGCAGCTTTGAAAAAGTAAATTTTGTAAACTTTACTAGCTAGTCTTCTAGCTAGATATATAACAGGAGGTCTTCACTTATGGAAATGAGCGAAGCAGTAAAAGGTCTTTGTAGAGATTTTCTCATCAAAGCAGATGATGTGGATGAAGTAGTTGGACATGACAACTTGCTTATCCTTTACAGCGATAAATCGCATTATTTGGGATTGCGTGACAAAGCACAGAAGCTCGCAATTTTGGACCAGGAAAGCGTTGACGAACACAAAGTTATCGTTCGCAATATTATCTAGGAGGAATAACACATGGCAGAATTTGTATTGGGAAAGCCAGAAACTTTCAAGAACGTACGTGAAGCAGGAAAAGTTTTGTCTCAGCGACATAACATCGATCCTTACAGCTCGGTTGACTGTATCTACAAAGCTCTTCGCAGCAAGACAAAAAAGACACATGGATATGTTGTTGAACGCGACGAAAAGAACGGTGTTATTCTCCGCCGCATCGAAAAAAAGAACTAAAGCATGTTCATTAAAATAAAAGCCAGACTATAAGTTCTGGCTTTTTTAATTTAGAGATTGCTATTATTAATTGTATATATAGATATAATTGGAGAAATAGCAATGAGTAAAGAAAGCGCTCTTGGAGATGTTTTCATTGCATTCAATAATGCGAATTGTAAAGACTTAAGTCTGTTTAGAACTGTGCTCGACGCAATGTGGAAAGATAAGTCTTTGGAAATGTCTCAGGACTGGTATGAAAACAAATTACCAAAAGTAATAAAAGATGACGCGTCTTTTATAAAGAATATGGAAGCTACAGTTGCTGGCACAAATGGATTTGCGAGATATAAGAAAAACTTTATCGATACAAAGTATATTGATATGATTACAGCTGCGCCTAAGCCAACTAGAAAAACTAAGCCAGCTTCTAATCCTACGCCTGTACAAGCTACGGCTACTGTACATCATACAGCGCCAGGAAAGATTAGCTTAAGAACTGTTTTGACTTGTTTTGGTAACGAGCAGATTTTTGAATCAGCTTTAGTATTGCCAGAAATTAAAAAGATGGAAGATGACGGTGTTATATCGTCTGGTTCATACGATTTCATTTCTAATGGACCCGGGAAAACACAGTTTCAGTTTGCTGCAACAGTTAAAAATTGTTTACAGGGAACAGCTTGGCAAAGTCAGCCGCTTCAGGATTTCCCAGAATTTTCTAAATATGTTCCTGCAAAATATAAAGCTATGTATGTAAAGAATCATAGCACGACTAAAGAAACAAATAATGTTCGCACTATAATTGCGACACTTTATAAGAAAGATGAATGCAAAGATGCTTTGAAAATAGCTGGTATTTTAGCTGACTTGAAAAAAGCAGGATTTGTAAATATGGATTATAACTTAATTCCAGGATTGGTAAATATGACCGAATCCGATTTGCAGAAGCTTGGAGAATCAGCAGTTAAGGGAACTGGATTATTTAAGGACCAGAAAATGGTAAAGGACAAAGAGCTCTTGGCAGCGCTTTAGGAGATAGAATGGCAAAAGATTGGGTAGGAAATTCGAGAAGTGGTATGTATGGACTTGGCGCTTCAAATCGTTCCGAAAGAGACCGAGAAGAAGACGACTTTTATGCAACACCATATATTGCAACTCGTAGACTTCTAGAGATGTGTAAAAAGCTAAATATTGAGCTGCCTCATCATATTGCAGAACCTGCTGTAGGAATGGGACATATTGCAAAAATACTCGAAGATAATGGCTACGAAGTTTCAAGTTCTGATATTGTAGACCGTAAGTGGCCTAATACTAAAATAGAAAATTTTCTTGAAGCTCCAACTATTGATGGAGATGCAGTTATAACTAATCCACCATATAAGTATGGCGCTGATTTCGTAATACACGCAATGGAAAAGCTTAAAGAAGGCCAGATGTGTATTATGCTTCTTAAAATTCAGTTTATGGAAGGCGGCGACAGAGCTAAGCGTCTTTATAAAAATGGATTACAGCCAAAATATATTTTAGTATTCCCAGAGAGGATTAACTGTGCTAAAACCGGAAACTTTAAAGAGGAAAATGAACTTTTTGAAGAAGCAACAAAGGATTTATCTTGGGAAGAAAAAGATAAGCTCGGACCGGCAGAGTCACAGAAAGGCGGACAAATCGCGTATGCTTGGTACATTTGGGAAAAAGGCTTTACTGGTATGACACAGACAACTTGGCTTTAGGAGTATGCAATGACAACTACAAGAAGCATGATGGGTATAACGGATATTCCGAAATCGAAGAGTGAAGCTCGTCGAATTAATATCCAAAAAGAAGGCGCTGAAAAGCATGGTAACGTGGTATTTGTATATACTACAACAGAAGATGATATAGAATATAAAGAAGTACCAAAGATTATCAATTCGGTTGACGACTTAATAAAAAAACTCGAAAGCTTAAATGTTTCAGAAGGTACATTTAGGATTAAAGATAATAAAATCTATATATCTTAAGTAAAGTAAGCCAGCAGTTTTTGCTGGCTTTTTTATTTTAAGCCCATATTTTTCTGTAGAACTTTACATATTATAATAAAGGAGTTAATTATGAATCTTTTTGAAGAATATGAAAAAAAGAGTGAAGAGCAGCGATCAGCAGAAGAACAGAAAGCTCGTGCTGAAGCTCTCCAACTTAAAGAAGACACAGCTGCGCTTATTAAGAAAATTGAATATAAGCTTAATACTAAAGATTTTAAGTGTATGGACCTTGGAAAGCCAACTATTAGTCTCGATGTTACATTCGCAGACAGAAGATTTGGATCACTCCCGGATATGGACATCGAAAATGAAGTTGTAGAAACTCTCGAAAACGACGGTTTTGGTCCAATTGAATGTATAGAGCTTAGTAGCTTCAATCATGTTGGGCTTGAACAGTTCGGAATTACTGTTTTACTTTACATAATACCGAATAAAGCTTAGTTAAAAAACTGTAGAAGTTTTATGCTTCTACAGAACTTTTTTACATATTATAAGCGTGAGGTGACTATGAATATTGACTACAAAAAAATTGTAACAACTGTTCACAAAGAATGTTGCAATAAAGACTCTCCAATTGAAATGCAGTTTACTTGGGGCGAAAGCAAAAGAGTTTTGTTCGTTAATACAATGAATGAGCTCGAAGCAGCTATTGACAAACTTGGATGGCACAAGTTCAGTTTCGATCGCGTAAAAATTATGTTTGATGAAAATTCAACTTTGCCGTACTTGATTTTGTCTTATCTCCAGCTTGTAAACTGGCGCCGTGACGAAACAGTTGCTATTGTCAAAATGAATAAGAAAAGCATGATTATGCACGTGCGCTGCCGTGGAATGAATCTTTCGAACGAGGACATTAAGCGTCATATTAAAGAAGCTGAAGAGCACAACGAAAGATTCAGAAGAAGTCGTCATGCTACAATTGAAGAATGGCTCCGATATAACGACCTCTGTGGGTGTTTCTGTGATTCTTACCCTTGGGAAGAGATAGCGTAAGAAATTACGTTTCTGTAGACGATTTCACATATTATATGTATAAGACATTCAGGAGGCAAATATGTCAAACATTACAATCAAAATTGATGAATCAGTAGCAGAAAAGATTGTTGCTGAAGCCGCGGCTATCAAAGTTCTTTTTGGTCATCTCGATGGAACAATCATTCCAGAAGGTGAATTTGATGTTCTTGAAGATGTTTGCAATCAGATCAAAGCTCAACTCAACGAACGCAAAAGCACACTTGAACAGCTCGGAATCAACAAGCAGGATTTTAAGAAAATTGTCTTGCAGTATCTTTGCGACTATGCTGAAGCATGTCCGGAAGATGCAAACGAAGTTTCTGAAAATCAGCATCCGAACTGGGGTGAGCTCGATAGCTATATGGAAAAGTACCCCGAGCTTATGACTACTTTGATGAACGGCGGCGATGAAGAATTCGAAGACCTTGTTACTTCGGTAATCACAATGTGGAAAGCTTAAGTTAAGTAAGTAAACCGGCTAGATTTTCTAGCCGGTTCTTTTTTTATTTTTACGCTTCTATAGAAACTTCTACATATTATATGTATAGAATACCTGATATAAAGGAGTTGACTATGGCATACGTTCCAACAGCTGAAAAAGCAAAGATGCTTCGGGATTGGTATAAAACTAATCTCAAGTTGAATCGTAATGATGTTTCAGTTCGAAAAAGACATGAAGGTTGTCTCATTGTCGAAATGAAAAACAAAGACTTGTCTGTTGAAGTACAGGATAAAATCTACAAAAAAGCAAAAGGCTATGAAGATATAAGCCGCGATGAACGTACCGGTGAAATTCTTCTTGGCGCAAATGACTACGTATTTGTTTACGGACCCGATGGCCACAATTATTGGCCTTCAAAAAGATAACGCAAATAATAAAAGCTTTACATATTATATGTAAAGCTTAAAGAGGAATTAAATCTAACAACTTAGAGACCTTAGTGTAAGAGTTTGTAGCACGCTCGGTTTGCAGCCGGATGGAGATGCGGACTTCGCTCAGCCGCAAGGACTCACCAAGTAAAGTAGTTGCTTCAGATGCCGGCTATTGAACTGAAATAACGAAATGAAGTTGTTAGGTTTAATTCTTTTTTTATTTCTCACACTTCTATAGAACTTTTTACATATTATAAATATCTAATAGAGGAGGCAATTATGGCAGAAGATACCTTTTATAAGGTTGATTTGAAAGACGACCCAAACGTCATAACATTCGACATCCCAACAAAAAGCGTTGGAACAGAAGTTGCTTGGGAAGGCGACGTTAAAAAAATAAAGTTTGACCGCTACTGGGACCAGCATGGCAGAAAAGTCTATTGTGACGAAGAACCTTGTTGGGTATGCGGCCCATGCCATGCGCGTATCGTGATCGAGAAACTTATTCGTTTCGAAGATATGGAAGACGAAATTTGGCACTTGTACATCAACGATAAGGAAGTCAAAGGCGGAATTGAAGGCTATAAATTCCTGCCAAAATCTGGGCTTCTTAAAATTGATGCGCCTTTCGGAGCCGGTTGATAAAAATAAATCTACAGAAGTTTCACGCTTCTGTAGAGCATTTTACATATTATAAATATCTTGGTAATAAGGAGATTACTTATGCAGTTGAAGTTTACTTATGTAAATGCGAAAGGTGAAAAGAAAACAAGAAACATTCTTGTAGTTCACGAATCAGAAACAAAAATTGCTGGTTTTGACCTCAAAGGCTTGGACCGCAAAATGCAGTGCCAGCTGCGCAAACTTTATGGCAAGAAGCCTGTAACTCCGTTCCCTAC
>Ga0265298_10011157_pt1 | contig 10544 bp, 5 predicted proteins | sample AusTroGonzalo_MG_3_FD_193486 | JGI IMG/M metagenome (GOLD analysis project Ga0265298, IMG submission 193486) | Bovine rumen microbial communities from tropical cattle in Woodstock, Queensland, Australia - Gonzalo_01 | ecosystem: Host-associated > Mammals > Digestive system > Stomach > Rumen ... | reverse complement strand
CCAGATAGCGGCATATATACTGCTCCTTGACCTTGTCGGCCTCCTTGAGCTGGCGGTTGATGGACTTCAGCTGCTCGTTGAGCGCCCTGAGCTGCCTGTTCTGCCGCAGACGGACGATAAAGAAAACAAGCGTGGCAATGAGCGCAACGGCAAACAGGATGAGTGCCACCGCAAGGAAAATGAACGCACGGCGCAGATTGTACTCATACTGGCTGGCGATGATGTGTCCGGGCTTGAAATTCTGTATGAAACGTGTCTGGGCATTGAAGAAAGTGGCGTTTGTCAGCGAATAGTCGCTGAAATAATAGGCGCGGTTGAGGTCTCCCGCATCGTAGCGGTCCTGCGCCACGAGCCATGAGGAGCCGTTGTCGGTAATGCCGCAGCGCACATCGGTGATGGCGGAGCGCACGAGCCATTCTTCGCGTTTGGCGGCATCCCCCGCCTGCTCATAGAGCATCGCGTGTCCGTAGGCAAGGATGGCATACATATGCTGCTCGGGCGTATAACGCGCGAGCAACTGCTCGCTGCAACGGAGCGCCTCATTCCAGTCATTGCGGTCGGACGCACGGTACAAAGTCAGCCAGAGCGCACTCTCCTCCGACAACGGAGCTTCTTTCTCCAGCGCCACCATCATCGAGTCGTAATACAGCACCGCCTTCGCTTCCTGTTCTTCCTTGATTACCGGTACCTGGGTATTAGGGGCAGCCTCGCTATAGAGCAGCCAGATCATCTTATAGTCCTCCGCGCTATTGAGGGACGGCGCATTAGGGACATGCAGACACTCAATGGCTTCGCTGAAGTGGCCGGAAGAAGCCAGCAGTTTGACAAAGCCGAGGAATGCATTGGTGCGCACGGGTTCCTCCGCCTGCCTCAACTTCAGATACCAGACCCGCGACGAGTCGCTCTGGAAATGCTGGTACTCCTGCGCAATGCGGAGCTGCAAGTCCGGGGTCATGGGACGGAGGGCGCAGAGCGAGTCTATATACGCCTGCTTGCGCGCGATATATATAGAGGAATGGGACACCTCCGTTTGCAATACATTCAAGAGCGAATCCAGTGTGGACTCAGCAGCCGCAGCAACGAGCGAGACCGCCGACAGACAAAGACAGATAAACGAGCGTTTCAGCATAATGAGTAATTTTTGACGGTGCAAAGGTACTGCTTTTTTTTGATATATGCAATATTTTACGTACTTTTTTTTGATTTTTTTATATATTAACTTGCACATTTACAGAAAAAATGCCCGTACTTACAGGTACTTTTCCCGTACATTACCCGGACGCGTGCTTGTGTATATGAACGAAAAGCAGTAATTTTGCAGCGATTTTTAACAAAGTTAACACCATGAGAAAGACTTTTCTCCTTATCCTATCCCTCATCTCAGCGATGACATTCTCCGCAGACTGGAGCGGCATCAACTGGCTGGCTTCCGGCAATGCGGATTATGCCAACAAGTACAAAGTGGCCGCGGCCTACGGACAGACCGTGGTGGATATTCAAAATCCCTGGGGTTCCGGTTGGGGCATCTACACCAGCTTCCCTGCAGCGATTGTGAGTTGTACGGGTCTGGCGGAAGGAAAATACAAGATTGTAGGTGCCGGTGTGCTGCTGTACGTCACCGCATTCACGCAGAAAGAAACCGAGCTGACGGTAGAGGCAGGCGGTGTGAGCTATGATTTCACCGTTTTCTATGCCGACGGTACCGGCGACGTGCAAACCGACCCCGAACCGGAGAAACCGGGTTCAGGCAATGAAGGACAGGCAACATCCGCCACCTACAAGAGCACATCGGAAGCGGAGATAGCCGGTGCAAAAGTGCAGTTCGACTGGACTATCGTCTATAACCCAGACAAGACGCTGACGTTTGAAATCAGCTGGAACCAGGATATTTCAGGCGTTGTACCGCAGATTTGCATTGACGACAAATATACCACGATGCCATTTGAGGGCAAGAAAGCGCGCTTCACCACCAAAGAGACATACAATGCCGGCGATGCGCTGAAGGCGTTTTTCTATATTGCCTACACCGGCAATGCAGCGCGCATTGACATTACCGGATACAAGATCGGTGATGCGAATGTGACGCCATCCGAGCCGTCCGGACAGGAAAATCCCGGAGGCCAGGACGGACAAGGAGAGACGCAGGATCCGGACAGTAACCAACAGGAACCCGGGCAGTCCGGAGAGGACGATGCAAAGGGTCTGGAGGATGCACAAACGGACAAAGTACAAGGGACAAAAGTGATGGAAAACGGCGTGCTGTACATCGAAAAGAATGGTGTACGGTTCAACGTTTCCGGTGCCCGAATAAAATTCTAAACAGCATAAGACCAGGGTTTAACCCCGATATACCCAGGACTTACCCAGCACCGAGGATACACAAATTGAGAAATAACAAAACAAACAACTCAAATATCAATCTATCATGAAAAAAATTACATTTCTTTTTGCGCTTCTTTGCGCAAGTGTGATGGGATGGGCAACGCAGTATTGCGAGACCGTTCTCACCGGTTTAAATGCAGGTGAGACAAATAACCAGACCCTAACTTTTACAGCATCGAAGACAGGTGACATGGAAACAACATTCACTTTGACGAGTGCTACAAGTACCCTTACAGGTTTGTATCAGGCCGTCTTCCAAATTGCCGGAGGTGGTGCAACAAGTACCGATTGGTCTGAATGGAGTGTGAACAATGGCACATTGTCTAAAGTAGTGACTTGGACTACTTATCCGACATCAACTATTCAACTTCACCTTGTTGCATATCGCGACAATAGTGCCGGTGGTTCGGATATTATTGGTAAAACCATTGAGAGTATTGATGTTAGCAGTACTTGCGGCAGTGGTAATCAAGACCCCGGAACAGGTGGCGGCAGCACTCCGGAACCGGCAGCCAACTCCTATACAGCAGGCGGTCACACGATTACATTGGAGGCCTATTATGTAAATGACATTTATACGCTGAACATCACTTCCGCTGATGCGATGGAAGGTCTGGGCGGTAGTTTTTGGTTTGTTAATGGAATAGCGAAAGATATGCGTTCCAATGATGAGACAAAGTCTTACGCCGTAAGTGGAGATAAAAAAACAATTACATGTACGGCACAATCTTCAACTGCTATTACATTTGACTCTCCTTTATATGTCTTATTCCCCGGTGAAGTCAATTTCGGAAAGCCGACTTTGAACTGGGAAGACCGTACGCCGATTAACTCGGAGTATTGCAATACCGTTATGCTGAGCGGTGATAACAGAGAAGCCGCTTTCACATGGGAGACGAACGAACAGGGTTCTATTTTGATTACTATATCAGAAACACTTGGCGGTGCGGCTGATGCCACACACTTCCGTGGAAACGGTATCAATATTGACAAAATCAAAGTGGGTGCCAACAAAGAAGACGCTGCCAATTATTTCAACCTGGCATGCGGAGGCAGCGCACAAATCACTTTAAGTTTGAAAGATGCGAACAATGCTCCTGCCAAAGGAACAAAGATTTATGTAGAGAATAAAGTTATCGAGTATGCAACCAGCAAAGACGGCAACGCATGGCCTTCTCTTACATTCGAATACACCTATGGTGGTATCTGCAACCAGTTGGATGCTCCGATAAATATAGCTATTGATGCAGACAGCGTGATTACGTTTGACGCTGTTGCCGGAGCAGAGAAATACACAGCCTATGTTTATCTGGGTGGCGTTGAGAAATATTCTCAGGAAGTAGCAAGCGGCGATGTATTGCATTTCTGGCCGTTGGCAAGCGGCGATTATACGGTTAATGTCATTGCCAGCGGTGAAGGCAAGACGGATTCCGACCCCTCTGCTGATTATGTATGGAGCCTGGAAGAGCGTACTATCGTGCTTGGTAATTCGGAATACTGCGAACATCCTTTCGGTTCCGGAAATGCAGCAGCGGCTATTACATGGCAGACCAATGATGCCGGTGCTATAGTGATAACTATTTCAGAGACGCTTGGTGGTGCAGCCGATGCAACGAATTTCCGTAACACGGTTGGACTTAATCTGAATAATTTCAAAGTAGGTGCAGGCAAAGTGGCCGGTTCCAACTATTTCAACCATTCCGGTTCGACAAGCGGCAACCAAATCACATTGAGTCTTAAAAACGCCAACAATGCGCCGGCTCTGGGTGAAAAGATTTACTATGACGGCTACGTTGAGTATTCAACCAGCAAGGCCGGAGGTCAGTGGCCTTCTCTCAAATTCGAATATACCTACGGAACCGTTTGCTCCGGCTATGCTGTTTCGGCAACTCCGAACAACAGTACGATGGGTACGGCGGTAGTTAAGAAAGACAATGAGGCTGTAACGAATGTTGAGGACGGCGATGAAGTAAGCTTTATCGCAACTTCCGCAAATACCGAGTTGTACCGCTTCGTGAATTGGACAAAGGGCGGTGTTGAGGTTTCGACCAATGCTACCTACACAACGACCATTTCGGAGACTACCAACCTTGTAGCTAATTTTGACTATATCCGCAACACTTACTGCCATTATGAGATTTTGAGTAATGAAAGTGCTGTACAGGGCAAGAAATTGTATATGACGCTTGGTTCTATCGGCAACGGTCAATACCAGATCAAGTTCGAAGGCTCGGCAGAAGCTCCGCTGACTGCATTGAACAATGCGAACTTTGTTATCAACGGCGTTGCTACGGATATTGAGTACCAGACCCAACCTATGTCCGGAAACGACATTCCGTTCACAAAGGCAAACGGTCGTTGGAGTTTCAATGCAGCCGGTTACGGTTCCGCGCAAATGGTATTTACGCTGGCAGAAGGCAAGACAATAGATGACATCTTTGTATGGGGTGACGCTATTTATTTCGCGACGGCAGCCGGTGAGTTGGGATATGTGGACAACCAGAACCGTTTAGGTCTGTTCGGCAATCCGGCTCCGCTTCGTCACAACATTGATTGGGACGCCGCCTGCGCTGACGCAGAAGCACCTGAGTTTGTAAAAGCCGAAGCAGCTGTAGTGGATGCATCCAGCATTCGTCTGATCATACAGGCTACCGACAACTGGGAAGGCAAGCTGACATACACTATCGCACGTGCGAACGCAGAACCTATTATTCTGTATGGTGCAAGCGGTGAAGAGCTGACGCAAGATGTTACAGGTCTGACGGCAGGCACGGAATATACGTTTACGATTACCGTCAGCGATGGTGTGAACAACATATTCCAAAATGTGAATGTAACTCCTGTAGGCGATAACACGAAGCCTGTTATGGGCGAGGCAAGTCTGGCAAGCAAGACCTGGAACAGCGCGATTATCAATGTGGCCGCAACGGACAATATGGGTGTTTACTCTTATTACATCGCCGAACTGGCTGCAGAGTACACCGCATCGGAAGGTCAGATCAGCATTAGCGGTCTGACACAAAATACAGCATATTCTTTCACTATTACCGCGAAGGACGCTGCCGGCAATGAGTCAGAAAACAACGCAGTTGTAGCTTTCACAACCGATGTACACCTGACGGCTCCGACAACGGCTGCTCCAGTTCCGACCATTCCGGCAGACCAAGTGATTGCATTCTATAGCGACAGTTATACTGTGCCTGCTACATGGAGTTACCGCGCACCATGGGGTGGAACGACTGCTTATGAGCAGACAGCGATCAGTGAGAACAACATGATTCACTACTCACTCCTCGACTACGTAGGCTGGTATATCACAAACGGCACTCCGTACAATGCGATGACGATGGAGAAGCTGCACCTGGATATCTGGGTGGAGAATGACTGCACCATCGGCATTGTACCCATCTACGGCGGCGCAGGATTGAACACCGATGACAACCGTCGTGTCAAACCAGCACTCATTGGTCAGCAGTGGAACAGCATTGATTTGGACTTGGCAACAGACTATGCAGGTCTGAACCTGTCCAGCATCTTCCAGTTCAAGTATGACCAGGCAACCACGACCGAGTTCTGGTTGGACAACGTCTATTTCTACCGCACGACGGCATTGGTTGACGAAGACGCTCCGGCTAATGTCAGCGGCAGCATGGCTTCTCAATCGTTCTTCTCGGTTGTACTGGCTGTTTCTGCAACGGATGACAACAATGTTATCAACTACATCGTAAAGAACGGAGACACCCAGGTAGCATCCGCTTCCGGTGTATCTGGTGCAACAGTCAATATTACCATCAACAATCTGGCAGCCGGTACGGACTACTCGTTCAGCATTATTGCCAAGGACGGCAGTGACAATACAGCAGAAGCTATCACCGTCAACGCAAGCACATTAGCAGCACCGGCTCCGGCTCCTATTCCGGCAGACCGCGCAGCAGATGTGAAAGCACTGTACTGCGACGCTTATACACCGATAGTGAACGTAGCCAACTACTGTGAGTGGTGGTGGGAGTCGCCAACCGTACACACGAATAATACATTAGGCGAAGGCGACCATGTGCTGTTCTACGACAACAACCATCAGTCAGGCGCATCGTTCGGCTGGTCATGGAGTGGCGAGAACAAGATTGATTTCTCCGGTTACCAGAAGCTGCACCTGAGCGTTTATCCGGCTAATGAAGGTACGATTGAGATTTATCCGGTAGTACAGCCGGAAGCTCAGTTCCACAAGGTAAGCCAGACACTGGTAGCAGGTCAATGGAATGAGGTTGTATTAGACTACACGGACAAGAGTTTTGCTCCGCTGAACCAAATCGGCTTTGTGAATTTCTATGGTATCGGTGAGTTCTTCATTGACAATGTTTACTTCTTCCGTGACAAACCGCTGGTAACCAATGTGGACGGATGGGCAACGTTTGCTTCGGCAGAGAACTTCACAGTGCCTGATGAGCTGACCGTTTACAGCGCCGCATACTCCAACGAGGGCGGTGAAGACATCTTGACACTGAGCGATGCAGGCAAGGTGATTCCTGCCGGCACAGGTGTCCTGCTGAAAGGCGAGGCGAATACCGAATATCCGTTCTCGTACGCATCACAGGCGGATGCAGACGCAGTGGCTGCGAACTTCGCTGACAACAGCCTCGTAGGCTGCGTAACACGCACCGATGTATCGGCAGTACGCGCAGAAAACGACATCTTCTGCATGCGCCGTTCGGAGCTGTTTGACCAGACTGCCTTCTTCCTCTACGAAGGTCAGTACGTTCCCGCCGGCAAGGCATACATCGCACTGCCGAAGGAGCCGAACAACGCGAACAACGCCGCACGCCGTGTACGCTTCGTCATCAACGAAGAGCAAGTGGCAACAGGAATGGAAAGCATTCAGCCGTCAGCTATCAGCACGGAGAAGTTCGTTGAGAACGGTCAGTTGTTCATCCGCCGCGGCGATGCCGTATATACCATACAAGGTACGCGTGTGCGTTAATCTAAGGTTAAGCTGTTAAATTGTTAAGCTGTTAAATTGTAAAAAAATATAGTTATGAAAAAGTATATCGCACCTCAAAGCGAGGTAATGCAGTTCAGTACAGACCTGCTGCAAGGACCGAACATCATCAACATCATCAACCATTCCGGTGGTGAGGGGTTTGATGAAGGAGATATCATCTAAACAGCCGATGTATGGCAATAGACGTTTATAAGGCTTCGGATGAGCGGTACGCCCGGATGGCAACGATGTTCAACCGTTGCGGTCGGAGCGGCGTACTGCTCCCGAAGATCAGTCTGGGTTTCTGGCATAATTTCGGTGCGGATGCGCCGTACGAGCGCAGCAGGGCCATCACGCATTATGCGTTCGACCACGGCATCACCCATTTCGACTTCGCGAACAACTACGGCGTGCCGTACGGCAGTGCGGAGTTGACCATGGGGCGGCTGATGGACGAGGACTTCAAGCCGTACCGGGACGAGCTGTTCATCTCGACGAAAGCGGGCTTCGACATGTGGGAGGGCCCGTACGGCAACTGGGGCAGCCGCAAATACCTGATGGCGAGTCTGGACCAGTCTCTGCAACGGATGCATCTGGACTACGTGGACCTGTTCTACTCGCACCGCTATGACCCGGAGACGCCTATAGAAGAGACGCTGCAGGCGCTGGTGGACATCGTGCGGCAGGGCAAGGCGCTGTACGCAGGCATATCCAACTGGCCGCTGGAGCCGTTGAAAGCAGCCACCAAGTATCTGCGGGAACGGGACGTGCCTCTGCTGATTTATCAGGGGCGGCTGAACATGCTTCACCGCGAGCCGATAGAAGAAGGCATACTGGATTTCTGCCGCGCGGAAGGCATCGGTTTCATTGCCTATTCGCCTCTGGCGCAGGGTTTGCTGACCGACCGTTATCTGGAAGGAATACCCGCAGACAGCCGCATGGCGAAAGACCATTTCCTGCATCCATGGGCGCGCACGCCGAAGTTGTTGGAGTACCTGCATGAGTTGGAAGCGCAAGGCAAGGCAAACGGACGGAGCATAGCGCAGGAGGCGCTGAACTGGGTGAAGGAACAGGAGGGCGTGACGTCCGTGTTAGTGGGTGCCAGCAGCGTGGCGCAATTAGAGAACAATCTCAGAATACTGGATTAGAGGATAGAGGATTAGGGGGTAGTAGATAATGAGAAAAGCGACAAGTCTAATCATCATACTTATGCTTGTCTGCCCGATGCTACGGGCGGATGAAGTCAAGGTGCTGTCCATCAACAACAGTCTGATTGACTATAACGACCAGTATGCGATGTTCAACAGCATCGCTTCTGCGATGGGTAAAAACGCCACATGGACCAAGCACACGAACCTGGGCAAGACACTGGCGTACCATTTCAACGAAGACCAGTCAAGTCCGAATGCCAAGGAGGTGGTAGCAGGGACGGCATGGACGCACATCATTTTGCAGGAACAGTCCTCCCTACCCCGCACCGACTATGCAAGTTTCCGCGCGAACGTGCAGACCTGGGTGAATTACATCCGCACCTATTGTCCCAACCCGAATGCGGTGATTATTCTGCCGATCAACTGGGCATACAGTGACGATGCCTCCTTCCAGACGAACAACAAGACGCTGATTGCCAATTACCGCAGCGTGGCCAAGGAATATAGTTTGCTTGTATGCCCTGTGGCAATAGCCTACGGCAATTATCAGATAGACCACCCGTCCACCATAGCCGCGGATCTCTATACGGATAACCGTCACCCGACGCAGGCTGCCTCATATCTGGCAGCGTGCCTGGAGTATGCGGTGATATTCGGCGAGGACCCGAGTACCATTACGTGGAAACCTGCGGCATTATCAGAGACGATGGCGGCCACGATGCGCAGTTATGCCGAAGAGGCATATGCAGGCACCGAACGGACGGAGCCACTGCCCCAACCGACTACGGCGGCTGTCTCCATCAAGGCTATCGAAAGCATCACCGAGTCATTCAACGCCATCGGCGGAGAGGATGTGACCGAAGCACAGATAGCGGCGAGTCTGGACGGCAAACGATCTTTCGACCGTGCCACCTCCCTGCCCACCGGATGGCGCGTGGACAACAACACCACCGCAGTGCGTTCGCTCAACCCTTTTGCATCGGCGTCCGAGAAGACAATGTATATCGGAGGGCAGAGCCTGCCGAGCAACGCCCGCAACGGCACATGGAACTTCGGTATGACCGGCAGCACCGACCGTGCGGTAGGAGGTATCACCTCCAGCATCAGCGGCGGAGCGCGCACGGTGAATGTGATGGTACACCTGCATAACGATGCAGAAGTAGTCATCTCGGCGCTGGAGCTCAGATACGACATCGAGAAATACCGCAACGGAGAGAACGGCGCGGGGTTTATCGTGCAACTCTACAGCTCGTCGGACGGGGAGAGTTGGACGAACGCCGGAGAGAGTTTTCGCACGGTGTACACCAAAGACGCCAACACGAACGGTGCGGCAGAGGTGCCAATCAAGAGCGACCAGGTGAAGGGCAAGCTGACATGCGCGCTGCCCAAGGACGGCGATGTATATCTGGCGTGGAGCATTTCGCCCGCCAGCGGCACCGACTGCGCCAAGTCAATGGCGTTCGGCATTGACAACGTGACGATTACACCCGTTGCCGACACGCAGTCCAGCCTCAGCATTACGGACAGCGCACAAAACGGCTGGACCAAAAGCGTCCGTGAGGGGCAGATGGTTCTCTCCCGCGGAGCGGAGAGCTATACGATACAAGGGGCACGAATAACGGGCAGATGAGACAAAGCGCCCGAAGCGGATGTTGGTCAAACAGTAGCACGTCCGTAGGGGAACAACCAACGAACAATGAACTAATCACAAACGAATCACTAAGGGTTGGAAGGAGATTGACGGGCAAAATCCGTCAAGATTGGCGGATAGAAGATAAAACAGTGGTGAGGCAAGGACAATAGTAGAAAGTAGAAAGACAAAAGACAAAGGTAGAAAGTCGAAAGTCGAAAGACGAAAGACGAAAGGCCGGAATGGGATTCCGGGACAATGGACAAAGAAAAAACAACTAAAAAAATATAATACGATGAAAAAATTTACAAAATCAATTTTAACATTAGCCCTTGGGCTGATGAGTTTGAGTGCTTGGGGGGTATCTAACTATTGTAGCTACCCGTCATCCACAGATGCGGAT
>Ga0265298_10011156_pt1 | contig 10545 bp, 4 predicted proteins | sample AusTroGonzalo_MG_3_FD_193486 | JGI IMG/M metagenome (GOLD analysis project Ga0265298, IMG submission 193486) | Bovine rumen microbial communities from tropical cattle in Woodstock, Queensland, Australia - Gonzalo_01 | ecosystem: Host-associated > Mammals > Digestive system > Stomach > Rumen ... | reverse complement strand
CCCTTCCTGGCGGCGCTGTTGCTGGTCGCGGGCATGATCGGGATCGCGATCTCCGCGAAACCGTACTGGCTCCGCGACTGGTTCCGGCTGTCGTTCCGCAACTCCGCCGTGCGCTGGACCTCCGCTGCGTATTTCCTTCTGCTGTGCGCGATGTCCTGCTACTGCGCCGTGGAGGCATGAACATGGTCGCCCTGCCGCCCCCGGATGCCGCCGAACGCGATTTCCTGCTCGAATGCGTCGGGGCGGACCGTCTGGAAGCGTTTCTGTCGCTCTCCACCCGGTACGGGGAACTGCTGTACGAGACGAATGAATCCCTGAACCTGACGTCGATCCCCCCGGAATCCTACTGGAGCAAGCATGTCTGCGACTGCGTGCTGGCGTTCCGCGCGCTGCCGGAACTCTTCGCCGACGGCGTGCGCATGGCCGACGTCGGGTGCGGAGCCGGGCTTCCGGCGTTTCCTCTGGCCGCCGCGCGTCCCGGACTTGATGTGACCGCGATCGATTCGCGCGGCAAGAAAATCGCGTTTCTGGAACGTGCCGCCGCGGACTGCGGCCTCGCCAACCTGCATCCCGTCCATGCCCGCGCCAATGAACTGGCCGCGAAGCCGGAATACCGCGGGGCGTTCCGCACGATCACCGCGCGCGCGGTCGCCGGGGCTCCGGAGCTGGTCAGGGAATGCCGCAACCTGCTGGGGCAGGGCGGCAGCCTGTGCGTGTTTCGCACGGAGTCCCAGACCGCGGACGAATGGCCCGCCCTGACCGCCGACAAACGCATCCGCGCCGAACGCACGCCCGAATTTGCGCTGCCGCACGAGGCCGGCACGCGTCTTTTCCTCCGCATCCGCAAACCGTAAGGAAGCTGGCAACCATAAGGAGCCGCTATGCATTTTTACCGTCTTGACGTTTATGTGCCGGATTCGCACGTCGAAGCCGTGAAAACGGCGATCTTCGAAGCCGGGGCCGGATATTTCGGCAATTACGATTCCTGCTGCTGGCAGACGGAGGGGACCGGGCAGTTCCGCCCGCTGGAGGGCGCGCATCCGTTCTACGGCGAACCCGGCCGCGTGGAGCATGTGAAGGAATGGAAACTGGAATTCGTGGTCGAAGAGAGCGTACTGGGAGCCGTCCTGACGGCGCTGAAAGAGTCGCACCCGTACGAAACGCCTTCCTTCCAGTACTGGCCTGTCAACCGCCACTGGCAGGCGTAAGGGCACATTTCCGATTGGCGCAAGTCTGAATGTCCGGGAATAATCCGGTCACTTGCGGAAGATGAAGAAGACGGTGCCGCAGAGGCAGAGCCCCGCCCAGATGAAGTAGAGGCGGAAATTCACGTCCTATATTTCATCGGTAGGTTTATTGTCCAGTGCTTAAAAAAAAGCGTGCTTATGCAGTGTCAGAACGTCGATATGTCGAGGCTGCGGATACGGATAAAAAAAAGAAGGATATTTAAAATAATTTTTTTTCTTGCTTCCGGGTTGACTTTTCGCTCCTGCGGTAGTATATTGCAATAAAAATTATGGATGAGAAGCGGGGTGGAGCTATTTGCGCGCCGCGAACACGGCACTACAGGAGCCAGGCCATGAACCGGAATCACCCCGACGACGAATGCACATACGCCTCGTCTTTTCAGTTCCGAGAGGCCTTTTTGTTCCTGCTGCAGGATTTACTCTCACATTTGAATTCATATTATGATAACAAATAACGAAAGGTGTATTCATAATGGCACACATCGTTACCAGTGGCAAGTCGAGCCAAGGTGTCATTCGAGATGATGATTACATGACCGTGCTGAAAGGCGGTACAGCGAAAAGCACAACGGTCATCGATGATGGCAGGTTGTTCATTTCCAGTGGCGGCAAGGCGAACTACACCAGTGTCGGTCATTGGGGCAGCATGTATGTCTTCAGCGGCGGTGTGGCAAACAGCACCACAGTCAACGGCTACGGCAAGCTTTATCTCTCCGGCGGCACTGCGAACAGTACAACGGTCAGCGGCCAGGACGGGCTTCTTTTCGTCTCCAGCGGCGGTGTGGCGAACAACACCACAGTCAGCTCCGGCGCTGCTCTCGTTCTCTTCAGCGGCGGTGTGGCGAACAACACCACGGTCAACTCCGAGAGTTTTCTCACAGTCTCCCGCGGCGGTGCAGCGAACAACACCACGGTCAACACCTACATGACAGTCTATGTCGAAGGCACGGTAAACAACACCACTCTCAACTCCGACGGTGATCTCAGTATCGAAAGCGGCGGTAAGGCGAACAAAACCACGGTCAACGCCGGCGGCAGCCTCTATATCTCCAGCGGCGGGAAGCAGACAGGACAGCTGACCATTGCATACGGAGGGCAGGTTGCCGTCTGCAGCAGCGCCATCCTCGAATTCGATATTTCGACTTCGGTACCCGGTGCGGCGGCGCAATTCAATGATCTTTCGCGGATCTCCGGCTGGACAGACGCCATTTTCTCGCTCATGGTCTCCGGCTCCGAAGCGGACGGCTCCTATACGCTCGCGGACGGCGCGTCCGGGTTCAACAAAACGATCACAGTGGTCAATACCGCCGGAACGAACCTCGGCACGCTCTCCGTCGGGCAGACGGCCAGCATCGACGGAGTCAACTACACGCTGTCTCTTGCGGACGGGACCCTGAACGTCACACGAGGCGCAACTCCGTCCAACACCAGAGGCGGTGGTGCCATCGCCTACACCAGCGTCACAATCGTCAACGGAGGAGAAACTATTGTTTCTTCCGGCCAGTCCGCAAACGGCGCCACGCTTCGCAAAAACGATGAGGTGGCGGTCTCCAGCGGCGGATTGGTGACCAACTTCAAGATAAGCGGGGGATACCTTAATGTTTGTGAAGGGGGACTCGCGACAGATGTTAAGGTAAGCGAGGGATACCTTTATGTTTATGAGGGGGGGTCCGCGACAAACGTTAACTGGACTCCCTGTCAAGGAGACGGATATGTCAATTGGGAGAGTGGTGCCTATGTGACGTTTGCCGACGGGGTTTCCGGCGTGTATTACGGACACGGCAACGGGAAACTGGCTTCCCACTCCATAGTCATGTCTTCCATCAAAATGACCACGAGATATGACAATCAAGGTCATGAGTATTCCGATGAGATGTACGTCTTGTCCGGTGGAACGGCGGTCAATATTACGGTGGGTGACGATGCCTTTCTTTATGTCTACGAAGGCGGCACGCTGGTCGATCCGAAATTTGTCGGTGCCTGGGGTGCCGTTTCTTCCGGCGGCAAGCTCACGGGAAAGATTACACTTCCTGCTGGTGCCATAAGCACCTTCTTCATCGTGCAAGACGGCGCCATCATCGATTTCGACCTGACTCGCACCTCGCCGGGAGTCGCACCTCTCGTGAACAATCTGCTACCCTTAGGTGCTTCTTTCCGTTTAGACGACATAGAATACTATGACGGCGATTATACGCTCACGGTCAACGGGAAGCAGGCGAACGGCACTTACAAGCTCGCGGAAGGCGCTCCCGGGTTCAGCAATACGATCACCGTGGTGGACAAAGAATCCGGCGCATCCCTCGGCACGCTTAACATCGGCGAAAAGGCCACGATCAACGGTAAAACGTATTTATTGAACCTTTCCGGCAGCAGCCTCACCGTCACGCTCAGCGGAGGAACTGCCGTCGTCGATACGACCGCACCGCAAATCAGCCTGATCACGGGTTCCCCCGCGACTGCGGCGGCGGAAAGCGTCACCATATCGGCGACATTTACGGATAACGTGGGCGTGGCTGCGACATACTACAAGCTCGGCAAATCCGGGGCATGGCAGCTGTATTCGAACAGCGTGACCGTCTACGAAAACACGACCGTCTACTTCAAGGCGGTTGATGCGGCGGGCAACGAATCCAAAGAGGCGAGTTATCAGGTAACAAATATTTCGACGACATTGGTCAATGTCGTTTCCGGAACGGTCGTGTCCGCCGGGGAATCGGCTGTCGTTTCCGCCAACGACGTTTACAAGGACACCACCGTTTCCGGCGGCAGAATGTATGTGATGTCCGGCGGAACGGCCACCAACACGATAGCCGAAGTCGCGTTGGTGTATAATGAAGAATACGATGATGAAATCGTCAATGTGGGATCGATCGACATCTTTTCCGGCGGCACGGCAAGCGGCGTCATCCTGTCCGGTTACGGTCACTACGACGACCTCTTCGAAGAAATGATCTACTACGGAGGTTCCCTCGATGTCTACAGTGGCGGCGTGGCTAACGACGTCACCGTCCTGTCCGGCGGCTGGGCAGATATCTCCTGCGGCGGCAGGGCAAATGACATTACCGTCTCATCCGGCGGCCGGCTTAACGTCAAAGACGGCGGCTCGGCGACGAATATTGTCTGGACGCCGTGCGAAGGAGATGTCATCATCAGTTCCGGGGGCATCGCAACATTCGCAAGCCAGTATTCCGGGGTGTATCTCGGATCAGACAATCATCTGGTCTCCCATGCCGCAATGATTTCCGAGAAGACAATCGACGCATCCGGGAAGTTGTACGTGATGTCCGGCGGTTCGGCGGACAACATGACTGTCAACGGTGAATGTGAGGACGTGCCGACTGCCGGGAACGGCATCTATGTGATGTCCGGCGGCAAGGTGACCAACACCAACGTCATGTACGGCGGCAACCTCTATGTCTCCAGCGGCGGCACGGCCGAAAAAACTTTCGTTTTCGACGACGAAGAATGGTTAGGCGTCTTCATCTTCGACGGCGGCACGGCTATCGATACGGTTCTCGGAGAAAACGGTGTCCTCCATGTCCGCGCCGGCGGCTCTGCAGACAAAATCAACGTGATGCCTGGCGGCGGCCTCTACGTCTCCAGCGGCGGTACGGCAACGAATATCACGTGGACGCCCTGTGAAGGAAGAGTCTCCGTTGAGAATGGAGCATATGTGACGTTTGCCGACAAACTTACCGGGGTGTATTACGGATCGGACGGCGAGCTGATTTCCCATACCGCGGTCATGATCGGGAAAGAGTTGACGGAAGAATCCTGTGAAATGAATGTGATGTCAGGTGGAACGGCATTCAGGACCGAGGTCGCCAGCGGCACCATGACCGTCTTCTGCGGCGGCTCAGCGAACAGTGTCACACTCTACGGAGGAGACGCGGAATGGGAGATGGAATACATCGGCAGTTTCTATGTTTCCAGCGGCGGCACAGCGACGAACATCGATGTTTCGTCGGGAGCATACGTCGGATTTGATGTGGCGCCAGACACCTTCGTGCAAGGGACGAGCGACGGCCGGGCTTTCGAGATGAAGAACGGCTTCATTTCAGGATACTTCGTCAACGGCGGCAAACTCTACGTTGCCTCCGGCGGCACGGCAACCGACATCGTTGTCGAAAGAGGAGATTTCGCTGTTGCCTCCGGCGGCACGGCAAACAACGTGTTCTTCGGCATGCTGGATTCCGAAGAGGAGTGGTGGAACCCCGAAACCATGGTCGATGTTTACGGCGTTTTGAACAACGCCGTCATATCCAGCAAAGGCTGGGTCTTCGGCTGTTCGGGCGGTGTATTAAACAGCGTCACCCTCTACGACGGGGGCCGGATTGACATTGAGAGCGGCGGTCGGGTGAACGATCTTGTCGTTTCTGGCGGATATGTCGACATCGAATTGGGCTCCGTGGTGTCCAATATAACGGTGGACTTTGCCGAGCAGGAGGAATATGGAGAGGAAAACGATGACGAGTATTATTATTCTCCCCGTGGCGTCGGACTCGGCAGCAATGCAAAGCTAACCGGGCGCATCACAATTCTAAACGGCACGATCTCCACGGATATCGGGTCCATCCTTGATTTCGATTTAACGCAGACGTCCGCCGAAGCAACCGCGCTTGTGAACGACCTGTCGAAGATCGAAGACATGCCACTTTACACGCTCACGGTCGACGGCACGCAGGAGAACGGAATCTACAATCTCGCGGAGGGCGCATCCGAATTCGATGGTGTGATCACGGTCGTGAACACCTCCGGCGAGGATCTGGGTACGCTCACGGTCGGCGGCGAAGGTTTCGAAAGCGACGGGAAGAAATACACGCTGGCGCTGTATGGATCCATTCTCGCCGCCACGATCGGCGATGCGATACCGGACAACGGCCCGGACGAACCGGACAACAACGAGCTGTACTACAGCAAAACGAGGACTGTCAACGAACAGGTCACGCTGTCCTACGGGACGCACATATCCAAGCTCGGCGACGAAGTCCGCATCGACAGGATCGGGACCGTCGACGAGGACGATTACCACAACCGCGTCGGGTCGGACGACAGGATCGACTACGGGAAGATCACCCTGGACAGCCCGGCGAAGTTGAGCTTCCGGATCGACGCTACGAATGCGGCGACGTTCACGCTCTACAGCATCACGGCGGCGGGCAAGGATGCGGGCGGCAAGACGCTGTACGCGGCAAAGGCGCTTCAGTCGACCGCGCTCGTCCTGAACCGGACGACGAATCTGTACTCGGTCGAGACGAAGAGCCTCCTGCTCAATCCGCTTTCTTCGGCGGACGACCCGAACGTCGGCTACTATGTTTCGGTGACGTCCACGAACAGCAGGGCCGAGGACGTGTTCTACAACGTGACGTTCAATTCCGCGAACGGGAAGAGCCACATCTATGCCGATGGCGACGACAACACGAACGACTCCCTGTACAACAGCAAGACCAGAACCCTGAACGAACGTGCGAAGGAAGGCACGCTCCGGGACGCCGTGATCGGCTGTGAGGATGAGTCTGCCGGCAACGCGTCGATCAAGGATAAGCTCATCATGGTCGACGACGACGCCGAGCTCGTGAACGCTCCGAACAAGACCCTGAAGAACTACGTCGGATTCGGCGACACCACGGACTTCGCGAAGATCTCGCCGGCCGCGCCCGCTGCGCTGACGTTCACACTCGACACCACGGACAGCGCGTATGTCGTGGTCTACAAGCTGGCGATGAACGCGAAGAACCAGTGGGTCCAGAGCATCGTCGGCTACAAGCTGGTCACCGTGAACAAGACGGCACAGCCGAACGGCAACAGCGGCACGACGGCCACGCTCCTCCTCGACCGTCTGGCCGGCACCGGCATAGCCGATTTGGCGACCGGATACTATGTGTCCGTGCTGAGCCAGACCGCCAGCAAGGGCGGCGAGGCGTACTACAACGTCACCGCGTCCGGCAAGCTGTATCTGGATTCCGACACAGGCACGAACAACACGTTCTTCAACACGAAGACTCCGAGCTTCTACAACGGGGACCTGAAGAAGACAGAGGTTCCAGTCGGTGCAAAATCGACGGCGATCCAGCTGGAAGTCGGCGAGGGCGACACCTCCGTCCACAAGGAATCCGGCGGCAAGACCTATGCGAACTTCGTCGGCTTCGGCGACGCGATCGACTATGCCGAGATCCAGATCTCGGAAACCGGTACGTACCAGTTCTCGATCGATGCCTACTACGAGAAAGGCGTCTCTGCCCTGGCGTTCCGCGTGTACAGCCTGACGTACAACGCGTGGACCGGCAAGTACGTTGCGAAGGCCGTGACCGCACTGACCGTCGCGCACTCCAGGAACCGGAACGACAGCTACGTCAGCAATCTGCTGTCCGCGAAGGTGAAGCTGACCGAAGATGCGAACACGCACTACTTCGTGGCGATGCAGTCCACCGGCGCGGCGAAGTACGGCGACTCCGTCTACTACAACGTGACGCTGAACAATCTGACTTCCGGCCGTGCTTCGCTCGCCATGCCGGAGACGGACAGCCTCGGCATTTCGGACGCCATGAGCTTCGGCCAAAAAGACATGGACGCCCTCGCGGATGCCTCCGCGTCCTCCCTCTCCGAACTGGACGACAAATCCGCCGGGCAGCTCCTCAGTATGCTCGCGTAAACCGAAACACCGCAAAACAAAAACTCCCGGCCCTCGGAATCAACAGCGATTCCGGGGGCTGGGTTTATTCAATATGGACAGCCCGGACATTCATCTAACTCCGGTTATATGGAAACCAGAGAATGTCGAAGATTAGATAGTTTTCTATCTGTGCACGCTCAAAAGAATCCGGAACAATTGAGGTCGCGTGATTGTTTGTCCTGGTTTCCCATGGGGGGGTATTCCTGAGGCTGTCCCCCCTGTCCGCTTCCTGACATTATGCGGTTACGCCCAAAGGCCGGATGTCGTTGGTTTCTTTTTTATAGGAAAGCGAGCGCGACTTTGAAAAAAGAGCGTAGTTGCGGTATTATCATACCCCCGGGCGGTTGAAGAGCAGTCATGTTGACCGCTCGCTGCTCCGGTGGCACATTGAAACCCGAATTATGGATCGTTTCCAGCAATTCAAAGCAGGCAACGGAGAATTTGCCCCATTTTGCCCCATTTTCCCCTCAAAAATGACCAGTTTTCATCACTTCCTGAAGATGAAGAAGACTGCGCCGCAGAGGCAGAGCCCCGCCCAGATGAAGTCGAGGCGGAAGCCTTCCTTCATGTAGAGCATGGAGAAAGGGACGAAGACGGAGAGGGTGATGACTTCCTGGATGATCTTGAGCTGGGCGAGCGTGAGCGTGCCGTAGCCGATGCGGTTCGCGGGCACCTGGAGCATATACTCGAGCAGCGCGATGCTCCAGCTGACGATGGCGGCCACCCACCACGGCTTGCTCGCCATGTTCTTCAGGTGTCCGTACCAGGCGTACGTCATGAAGCAGTTCGCGCAGACGAGGAGGAAGATGGTGCGGTAGATGACGGGGATGGAGACGATGATTTCGGTGATTTTCTGCATGGTTGTGCTGTCCTGGAAAGGCCGGGGGCTCCGGCTGCTTGAATAAGAATCGGCGGCGCATCGGGAAAGTCCGGTGTGCGCCGCCTGTTTGTTTTTCGGGGGAGGGGAGTCTTCGGTTGATGCGGGGTTATTTCTTCCTGTCGATCTGTTCCGTGATCTTCCGCAGGGACTCGTGCCCGTCCGCGAAATCGTAGAAGAGGGTTTGGGACGGTTCCTTCGTGAGGCGGAGCTGAATCGCTTTCTTCAGGTCGGGCTCGCCGGGGAAGACGTAGCACAGCGCCGTGGAGGTCTGTCCGAGGTCGGACGAGGAGACTTTCACGACCACGCCGACGAAGAAGCCTTCCTTCGAAAGCACGATGTCGCCGACTTCGGCCTTGAGCTCGCTGGAGGATCGGTTCGGGTTGCGGATGTACAAGTAGTTGTCGCCTTGCTCCATGCTCACGGAGCAGCGGGCGGTGATGTCGGCGGAATCCTTGGAGAAGGTTCCGGATTTGAAGAGCGTGAGGTTGTCGAGGCCGCGTTCGCGGAGGGCGGCGAACGTGATCACGCGGATCGGCTCGGCCTTGCCCGCATCGACGGGGAAAAGGCATACGCGGGCGTCCTCCGCGAGGCAGAGGGCGGGTCCGGCGACGGCGGTCCATTTGTCCCTGCTCTGGGGGCGGCGCACCTTGTATTGGAGCTCGGTGACCTTGGTGTAGCCGGAGTGCAGGTTGAGCCCGGTCGTATCGCGGAATGCGGAGACGAGCCAGTTTCTGCCGCCGAGCGTCACGGCGGGCAGGAAGAACGACTTGTCGATGACGATGTTGTTGAAGAGGCGGTCGTTGACGAGGTGGAAGGAGAGCTCAAGCGCGGATGCGTTGTAGCTGGTGAGGACGTCGTTGTTGAGCATCTTCTTGAGTTCCTCGGCTTCCTTGCGAGTTTCGGCCAGGTCGCGCTGTTTGTCGGCGATCTGTTTGTCCTTTTCGCCCATGATCTTTTCGTTCTGGGCGATCGTCTCCTTCGAGACGGCCAGGGACTGTTCGGACTTGTCCAGGTCCGACTTCGTCTTGACGAGGTCGGAATTGACGTCCGCCAGCACGCGCACCATGCCGCTCAGCTGGGTCTGCGCGGAGGTGAGCTTGGACTTGGTTTCCACGAGTTCGACCTCGCTGGCATGGAATTTCGCGATGGCCTCGTCTGCGCGTGCACGGTCAAGGCGGGCCTGCTCGCGGAGTGCTTCGAGCTCAAGTTTCGTCATTTCGAGCTGGCCGGAAGCCCGGGAGAGGGATCGTTCGCTCTGCTGGAGCTTTTCGGTCGTCGCGGCTTTTTCCTTCGTGACCTGCGCCAGGGAGCGTTCGCTTTTCTCGAGGAGGTTTTCGCTTTCGCGGATGACCTTGTCGCGTTCCAGGAGTTCCTGTGCGGAGATCTTAAGTTCGGCTTCCTTCTGTTCGATGACGGCGGCGGAACGCTTCAGGGCCGCCTCCCGTTCGTCGAGTTCCTTTTTCGTTTTCGCGAGTTCGTCGGCACTCTTTGCGAGATCCTGTTCGGATTTCGTCTTCACGGTTGCGAGTTCGTTTTTGGATTCCGTAAGCGCGGCAAGCGTTTCGGCCAGCCTGGCCTGGGCCTGTTCGATTTCCTCTTCCTTGGACGCGATCTGCTTTTCGTCCTTGAGCGCGAGCGCGCGGAATTCCTCAAGGCGTTTCGCCAGCTCGTCTTTCTGCTGCTTCACTTCCTCGTGGCGCGCCAGTTCCTCGTCGATCATCTCGACCAGGCGGCTGGCCGGCGAC
>Ga0265298_10011155_pt1 | contig 10545 bp, 8 predicted proteins | sample AusTroGonzalo_MG_3_FD_193486 | JGI IMG/M metagenome (GOLD analysis project Ga0265298, IMG submission 193486) | Bovine rumen microbial communities from tropical cattle in Woodstock, Queensland, Australia - Gonzalo_01 | ecosystem: Host-associated > Mammals > Digestive system > Stomach > Rumen ... | reverse complement strand
ATCATATTCTGAATTGGCTTTCAGTTTTGCTGCAAAACAGGACTTTTGTCCTTTCACAAGGCTTGCCCACCGAGGCCAAAGCGTATCTTTTGGACAATTTCTTGCCTGATTATGAGCCTTACGACCTGATTATTGGCTATCGTGCCGACGACTCTTATTTCTCCTTCGCCAACGCTTTTCTGAACAACACGATTTCGTTGGAACAGTTGCGCAAGGCGATGTTTTTGGGGAAATTAGGGGAACAAGTGGTACTGAAAAGCGAAAAAGCCTTTTCCCGTCTCACCTTTAAGGGAAGCTTCCCCGTCGACAGCAGCCAATACTATCCAAAACGGCAAGCACGCGACCGGCAAGCACGAGAGGACTTCCAAAATGAAAAGCTGACGGCTTCATCTGTCGATGCTATTTACATGATTGATATTTTGAGACAACAATGGACCAATGATGACCCACGCCTACAATAAATTATACCTTGAGGATGCTATGAACAACCTCGGCACCATGCTCGATTGTGCCGTAAATGCTGCGCAATGCGACCTGCTTGTCTTTTACGAGATGTTCCTTTCGAGCGGTGTCGCCTCACAGATGGAAGTGGGGAATCCGCGTTATCTCTCTGGGATGTCGGGGATGGAATTGATGCAACTGGTATTGAAGAAGTCATCGGACAAAACCTTGCCGGTTTTGGATTATGCGCCGTTTGACCGCACACCCGAGTATTGGGCAGGTTGGGCTTTGGCCTATTACCAATGGTATAGTGCTTATTCGTTTTCCTTTCTCCAAAGAAACGGATTAAGTATCAGCACCGTCCTTTCGCTTTATCCCACCTTGCACGAAGCCGACCTCTCTAAGTTTGTCCAAACAGCTGACACACTTATCCAGACGCATTTAAACACTCGTAAAAGCACGCTAAAAACCATTCGGAAGCAATCCCATTTCACGCAAAAAGAACTGGCTGAGCTGTCAGGAGTCACCCTTCGCATGATTCAAGCATACGAGCAAGGCGACCAAGACATTATGAAGGCAGAGGCGGGGACGGTGTTTGCTTTGGCGAGGGTGCTGGGGTGTGGGGCGGAGGTGATATGTGGGTGATGCAAAAACCTGTCAGAAACTATGAAAAAGAGTCAATGTTAACAGGAAAGATCATTGAAAAACTACTATTGACAAGAAAAAAGAAACTTATGAGTTCTGTAGTTTTTTAATTTTAGTGTCAATGATTTTATTACAGATTTCTTGGATTTCACTATTTCCAGTAAAAGACCATCCTTTTTCTATCAATCCGCTCGTGCTATGGAATTCTTCAAATTCATTATTAATCGTTTGCTTAATCAATTTCCATTTTTCTAGTCCATTCTTGGATCTTTCAGGGAAATGATAATCTACAAAATCTTCTGCTGAATTAATATGAAGTTTGGCTGTGCGAATTTTATCTCGTTCTATACTGCTTTCTTTTGCGGACTCGCTTAAGTCGAGGCCTACTGTGTTTAATAGTGCTTGCCTTGAAGACGTACTACCACCTGCCAAAATAATGATGAGTACAATTAACACAATTGCCAATACAATAATTAATCCCATGTTGAAAGTTGTTTATTTAATATTTAACGACATCCATCTTGTAATATTGTCCACATTGACAAATAACGTTATCCTTGGAAATTTGGCAGTACATATTATAAAAAACAGGCAAGCCTCCTAACTTTAAGAATAAGCTTTTTACATCTAATAGTCTACACGATCTATTAATTCACGCCCTCTCCATTCTGAGTTAGGTTTATCCAGATACAGAGACCCATACATTTCATACATTTCGAAGTTCTCCATTACATCTTGTCTTACAAAGTCCTCCCAGAAACTCACCAACGCAGGTATTGTTTCATAATACAGTTTTTTGTCAAAGTTATTTGGACGGGGGACGTTTTCCAATAGATTGTTATATCTAGCTTTTGCCCCAGGATGTGATGGATATCCATTTGGTGGAAATATTGTATCCTCTGCTGCCTCATAGATGGCCAGAGATGCAAACCACACCATTGTTGCAAAATATATCCTTGCATACCAATCCTCCACGTATTTTGGATAGGTCATTGCTCCGATATCTGCCTTAAACTCTTTCTGTTGGCTCACATTATATGCATTTAGCATCTTGTAGTCCGTTTGGTCTTTAAAGTGAGCTTTCAGCACCGCCTGTTTCATCGTGGCACCTTTTTGAAGGTCACCATTAATAAAATGGCTATACTCATGAGCTGCTATGAACGTCATTTGTTGCGGATAGATGGGTGCTATCTCTTTTTGTATTTCTTCAGGAATAATACCCCGCGGATCAACCTCAAAATCCAATGATTCTTTTTGTAGCATAATTCTGACAGCAATCCTCATGGCTTGCACCTTGACATGCATGGGCACTTTATATGCCAGACAAGAGAACTGTGAGAAATACTTCAGCACAATGCTATATGTTGAACAGATACCAAATGGGGAATCGAAAATAAGACCATTTGGATCATTCGAAATGATTGAGCCAAAAGCCACTTGTCGGCACAATTCCTCTTTCTCTTTATCCAAAGAGTGTAGTACGTCAATGTAGTTATACGCAGTGAAGTATTTCTCCAACGCCCAATCCCATCCTTTGGCCTCGTATTTCTGTCGCTCATGCAGAAACACACGATAAAGCCGAATGTTGTCAGCTATAGTCTCCGCTCGTAAACGTAAGATATAGTCTTTAGCATTCCTGGACATTCATAATCCGTTCTAACTCGCTATCTGAACAAATGCTCATAAACCAAGTTCGTTCATGATTCAAATCATTTGGGTCTGTCATATCAATTTACTTAATATTTCACATGTTGCTATCACGAAGTTCAAAACTCTGTATATTGTTGCGACAAACATAAAGTGTATTTTCTCTATCGTGTATGTAACAATCGCACTAATATGTTTGTAGCTCTATGTCAAACTTGCCAATCAAAATACTATTCTGGTTTTTGTCCACATCAAACAAAGAACTTTCCATAACATACAAAAAGCCTGCCGAAGCAGGCTATGTTGATTGATTAAACAGATTATTAATCACTTCACCTCCTCAAAATCCGCATCCGTAACAGTGTCATCACCGCCGTTCTGCGGGCCTTGGTTCGGGTTACCGCCTTGGAAGCCGCCGCCCATGTTGTTCGGGTCGAAGCCGCCTTGCGGGCCGCCTTGGGCACCAGCGTTCTTGTACATCTCCTCGCTGGCCTTCTGCCACATGGCGTTCATCTCGTTCATGGCAGCGTCGATGCCGGCGATGTCTTGGGCCTGGTGAGCGGTCTTCAGCTTGCCGAGGGCAGCCTCGATTTCAGCCTTCTTGTCGGCAGGCAGCTTGTCGCCGTATTCCTTCAGCTGCTTCTCGGTCTGGAAGATGATGCTGTCGGCTTGGTTCAGCTTGTCGATGCGCTCACGTTCCTTCTTGTCGGCTTCGGCGTTGGCCTGGGCTTCGTTCTTCATGCGCTCGATTTCAGCGTCGGTCAAGCCTGACGAGGCCTCGATGCGGATGCTCTGGGTCTTACCTGTGGCCTTGTCCTTGGCGCTCACGTTCAGGATACCGTTGGAGTCGATGTCGAAGGTGACTTCGATCTGCGGGATGCCACGCGGCGCGGGCGGGATGCTGTCGAGGATGAAACGACCGATGGTCTTGTTCTGTGCGGCCATGGGACGTTCGCCTTGCAACACGTGGATTTCAACCGAAGGCTGGTTATCGGCAGCGGTCGAGAAGACCTCCGACTTGCGGGTCGGGATGGTGGTGTTGCTCTCGATGAGCTTGGTCATCACGCCACCGAGGGTCTCGATACCGAGGCTCAACGGGGTCACGTCAAGCAGCAGCACGTCTTTCACTTCGCCGGTGAGCACGCCGCCCTGGATGGAGGCGCCGATGGCCACCACTTCGTCGGGATTGACGCCCTTCGAAGGTTCCTTCTTGAAAAAGTCGCGGACGATGTTCTGGATGGCAGGGATACGGGTCGAACCACCGACCAGGATGACATCGTCGATGTCGTTGACGGTCAAGCCAGCATCTTGCAAGGCACGACGGCAAGGCTCGATGGTGTCGTGGATGAGCTTGTCGGCCAGCTGCTCGAACTTGGCGCGGCTCAATGTGCGGACCAAGTGCTGCGGGATGCCGTTGACAGGCATGATATAAGGCAGGTTGATTTCGGTCTCGCTCGAAGAGCTCAACTCAATCTTGGCCTTTTCGGCAGCTTCCTTCAAACGTTGCAGGGCCATTGGGTCCTTACGCAGGTCGATGCCGTTGTCCTTCTGGAACTCTTCAGCCAGCCAGTTGATGATGACTTCGTCGAAGTCGTCGCCGCCGAGGTGGGTGTTACCGTTGGTGGACTTCACCTCGAACACACCGTCACCCAATTCAAGGATGGAGATATCGAAGGTGCCGCCGCCGAGGTCGTACACAGCGACTTTCACATCGTTCTTTTTCTTGTCCAAGCCGTAGGCCAAAGCGGCTGCAGTAGGCTCGTTGATGATACGGCGCACTTTCAGGCCGGCGATTTCGCCAGCTTCCTTGGTGGCCTGACGCTGGGCATCGTTGAAATAGGCTGGCACGGTGATAACAGCCTCACTGACGGTCTGACCGAGGAAGTCCTCAGCGGTCTTCTTCATCTTTTGCAGCACCATGGCAGAGATTTCCTGCGGGGTGTATTGCTTGCCGTTGATGTCGATACGAGGTGTGTTGTTGGGGCCTTGGATGACCTTGTAAGGCACACGCTTCATTTCCGCGCCGACCTTGTCGTAGGTCTCGCCCATGAAACGCTTGATGGAATAGACGGTACGCAGCGGGTTGGTGATGGCCTGACGCTTGGCAGGCTCGCCGACCTTACGCTCGCCGTTGTCGGTGAAAGCCACGACCGAAGGGGTGGTGCGGTGGCCTTCGCTGTTGGCGATGACGACTGGCTCGTTGCCTTCCATCACGGCCACACATGAGTTGGTTGTACCTAAATCGATACCAATGATCTTTGACATTTCTTTGTTCTCCTATTTTTATTTGTTACTTGTTTGTTTGCTCTTATCGAGGTTGCATTTTGCAACGGCCTGTTTTTGTCAATCTTTGTGCCAAAGAAAAAAGACTGACAAAATGGCAACTTTCGGCTTTTTGAGGCTGTTTCGGGAGAAAAAATCTCCTTTTTGTCACTTTTTCGATGGCTGAAACGACTTTTTTCTTACTTTTGCACTCTTTAATCCCTAATTTGAACTGATGAAAAAACTCCTTTTATTCACGATATGCTTCTTGTTCGCTTCGACCGCATTTTCGCAGGAGAAACAAGGTTTTTTCAAACGTCTGAAAGAAGCTTTCGTCGTCCATGACACCATATATATTTATCCTGATTCGCTCGCGCATGAGCCTGACACCATCCTTCTTGACGAGGAAATGGACGTGCCAGAGGAAGAAGAGGAAGAAAGCGAATTCTCGGGAAGCATCCCCACGCCGTTCGACACGCTCGACACCGACGACAAGTTCCGCAAGGTGATTCTTTTCGACAACAACACTTGGTGTTATTTCAATTTGGACAAGCCAGAGATTCCCGATTCATTGGACACGGAATATTGGAATACCGAGGTCATTCACGTCACCGGTGTGTCATTGAAAGACATTCCTGAAACGCTGGACATTCCTTTGGTGGACTCCGTCCACGGCTACTGCATTCCCCACCCCGGCCCCGTCACCTCCGGCTTCAAATACCGCAGGAGACATGCGCATAAGGGCGTTGACATTAGCCTCCACACTGGGGATGCCGTGTATGCTGCATTCGACGGCGTGGTGCGCGTTAACATGACCACCCGCTATTCGGGCGGCTATGGCAATGTCATCGTCATCAGGCATGTCAACGGCTTGGAAACTTATTACGGACACCTTTCCAAATACATCGTCAAGTCGGGCGACATCGTCAAGGCGGGCGAGTTGATTGGCTACGGCGGCTCCACAGGGCGTTCCTCAGGACCCCACCTGCATTTCGAGACCCGTTACATGGGCTATGCCTTCGACCCCGAACGCATCTTCGATTTCCAAAGCGGCACCTTACGCGATGAGGTTTTCACGCTGAAGAAGCATTATTTCAATGTCAACTCGCACTACGGCATGAGCGACCAACAGTCGGCTAAAGTCTCCAGCAAACCCTCCCAAAGTTCAGGAGCCGTATATTATAAGGTGAAATCAGGCGACTCATTGAGCAAAATCGCCAAGCGCCACGGCACCACGGTGCAGAAGCTTTGCCAACTGAACGGTATCAGCCAAAAGAAAGTTTTGCGGGTCGGAGAGCGATTGAGAGTGAAATAAGAGACTTCCCCCCTCTTTTGGTTTATTGTACGACAATCTTCCGATACAACTCCACGCCATCCTCGTCCACGCAACGGAGGTCGTAGCTGCCTTTTTCCACGTCGATGGGCATTTGGTGGTTGAGGCGGGTTTGGCCTAAAAAACGGTCGTTCAAGGTCCAGAAAATGGTCTTTTGTGGGTTGCGGTGCGCGATTTCGAAAATCACCTGCTGGCGGTCGCCGCGGATGCCGACGGGGATGGTCACCTTGGCGTCGCTTTTGGGATAGATGAAGGCCATCACATCGTCGGGATGGGCCGCGCCACAGCCTGGATAGAAGGCCGGCAATGGACGGAACAGCGGTGAATGCTTCTTGTAGAACCACTCCATGACGGGCGGCAGGACATAAAACACGTCGTAGCATTTCTGGTCCACGGGATAGCAGTCGGGCAGCACACGAAACTGGCGCGAAGCGTCCAAAAACACCTTTTTATGGTAGGGGCAAACGCCCGTCTTGTTCTCCACAGTCACCACGCGCACTTTGTTGACATGGGGACAATACTCCGACTTGGGATAGCCCGACTCGGCACAGACCTCGATCTCTATGCTCTCTTCAGTGTTGGCGGGATAGTGGTAACTGTCATTGAGCTTCCCGATAACATCGAACAGCAAAGGGGCCGCTGCACCCACACCCGTCAGTCCAGGGCGACCCTCGCCGTCGGAGTTACCCACCCACACGCCCACGGCATAGCGGTCGGTGAGGCCCACGGCCCAAGCGTCCTTGAAGCCGAAGCTGGTGCCCGTCTTCCAAGCCACCTGCTTCGACGAGGCAAAACCGCCCCATCCGATTTGGCTTGACGGACGTGTCAGGCCAAGCATGATGTAGAAGGTCTCGGCGATGGCCTCCGCCGAAAATGGCGACTCCTTTTCATCCACCATAACATTGTAGTTTTCATTGACATACGATGCCAACTTGCGCCCCATTTTCGCATAGGCATTGGTGATATCAAACAGAGAGGCCTCACCGCCACCCACGATGAGCGAGAGGCCGTAATGCTCGGCGTCGAAAACGATGCCCCTAAGTGGCAACTGCTTTAGCAGCGCGTGGAACTTCGGCTGTCCGTATTCGCGCAACAGGTGCACAAAAGGCGCGTTGAGCGAGTTTTGCAAGGCCTTGTCGGCAGGTACCGCGCCCCAATATTCGCCGCTGTAGTTCTTCGGCGTGAAGCCTGAAAGGCTCATCGGGATGTCGGGCAGGTCCATCTGTGGGAGCAAAGTGCCTTCGTCAAGCATGGCTGCAAAGAGGAAAGGCTTGAGTATGCTGCCCGTGGAGCGTTGTGCGCGTATCATATCGACCATGGCGGCATCGGCGGCATCAAGGTTGTTGCCCACGTAGGCGAGGATTTCATCATTCAGATAATCAACCACATACACCGCCGCATTGTCGATGCTGTTCAGCATGTTCACCTCGTGGTGGTGCTTCATAATGTCGATGACCGACTGCTGCAAGTTGATGTCGATGGTGGAGGCGATTTGCTCCCCGTGGTAGCGTTTTTCCTGATAAGCGAGGTAGTGGTAGGCCAACATGGGCATCTCGAAAGGCCGCTCGGGAATGTCCTCCATCATGGCGAGTTCGGCATCCTCTTCGGAAAGGCTTGGGATATGCAAGCGTTTGGGAATGAATGTCTTGGAATGGGGCAAACGCTGGAGCAATTCGTTTCTTTTTGCTTCCAAACGTTCGCGGGAGCGGCCAGGATGAATGAGTGCTGGGGCATTGGGCAGCACGGCCAAGGTCGCCGCTTCGCCCCACGAGAGTTCGTCGGGCGTGGTGTGGAAATAGCGCCATGCCGCCGCGTCGATGCCGACCACGTTGCCCCCGAAGGGCGCGTTGGCCGCATAGAGGTTGAGGATGCTCGTCTTGGAATAATGCAGCTCAAGGCGCAGCGCGAGAAGGATTTCCAAAAGCTTCTCGCCGTAGGTTCGGGGCGGGTTGTCGCGCGACATCCTCACCACCTGCATCGAAATCGTGCTACCGCCGCGCACCACCTCGCCCGCCTTCATGTTGTCCCTAAACGACTTGACGAACGACACAAGATTGAAGCCCGGATGCAGGAAAAACCAGCGGTCTTCGTATTCCAAAAGACAAGCGATATATTTCGATGAATAACCATCCGTTGCAGGGAAACGCCATTGCTCGTCGTCAGCGATTTTCGCGCCAAGCAGTTCTCCGTTTCTGGCCGTCAACACTGTGGAATACGGCTTGTCGAACCTCGGCACGGGCACGCACAAAAAGGCAATGAAAAGGCCCGCAAGAGCTAAAACAATGATTTTTAGTTTTTTATGTTGTTTTAATGATTGCATTTACTCCCTCACTTACTCCCTCAACAACGTTATTTGTATTTGTGTCAATCGATTGGCATAATTCTTTTTTATCGTTTTTCTTACCATTTATCAAAAACAAATAAATAATAATCAATCAATTAGTCTTTATCTTTTTTTGTTATTTCTCAAAATACGCCTTTTTCTGCCATTTTTATAAAGAAAAAATCATAGCAATGAATACTTCCTGAATTTTCGTCCTCCAATGGGGTTAATCATTCCTTCTTTAGCCATCAAACGAACGGTCTTTTCCAGTTCTGGATAATCAACATCTGGCAAACGACTTCTTGTAGCCTTGTTTCTTTTGCCTGCATATTAAAATTCTTTTGAAACTGCAATATTAGCAAATTTTCTCAAACCATTTTCTCTTTTCCAAAACAATCTTCATATCAACCCCGTCATATAAACTGGCACAAGCATGGTTTCGCCGTCCTTGCGCAAATCTTTAGTATAGATAAGGTAACACTCACTTACGCGCGAAGAAAATTTCTTGCAAAACTCATCCATGGAACGGTGAGTATTATAGCCTTCCGACTTGACCTCAATGGGACAAATCTTCGCCTTGCGCGACAGCAGAAAATCCACTTCATAATTGTGCTTGTTGCCGTCAGGGAAAGTGTAATAAAACAAGCGGTTGCCCGCCGCCACAAGCATCTGCGCCACCATATTCTCATACACATACCCAAGATTAGCGGAGAGACTGTCATTCAGCAATTTCCGATAAATAACATTCTCCGTGAAGTCCTTGTCCCAAAACGCCAATGTCACAAAAAGTCCCGTATCGGCAATGAACATCTTGTAGGCTGATCGGTTGGCGGACAAGTCCATCCCAACATTGGGGTCGTTGGCATGGTAGCACACATTAACCGTCTTGCTATCCTGCATCATGAAAACGAGGCTTTCCAACTGCTCGGAACGAGTTTTGTCGATAACCGTAGAAGGCTGAAAACGATTGGCGCTATTGGCCAACTGCGACGGGATGGACATAAACAATGCCATCGCCTTTCCCGTTTTGTCAATCTTTTGGAAGTCATTGCGATACAAGTGAATGATACCTCTCTTAATCTTATCAACGGCAGATAAATCCTTGGTGTCAATGTATTTGCTCACAGCCTGGGGCATCCCGCCCACAAGCATATACAAACGGAAATCGCGCATCAGTTTTCGGTTGACAGCATCGCCATAACCACGTTTTTTCTGCCATGCCTCGCGAAACAAGTTCATGCTTTCGGCATCTCCCTTCGCCCACAAGAATTCCTCATAATCCATTGGGTACAAATCGATTACCTCCTCCTCTGATGGAATAATGATATTATCCACATTCTTGTGGATGCTGATGAGCGAACCCGTCTCAATGTAATCGTATCGGCCGTCCTCCACCAACGCCTTAATCGCTTGACGGGCAAGGGGAAACTTCTGCACCTCGTCGAACACGATGGCCGTTTCGCGTTCATAAAGCGAAACGCCTTTCAGCAGTCTCAAACGATTGAAGAAAAAATCCATGTCCGACAAATCCTCAAACAAAGCCTTTTCCTCCTTCGAGGCTTTCGAAAAGTCAAAAAACGCAAACGATTTGTATTCGTTTTGGGCGAATTGTCGCACAAGCGTTGACTTGCCCACACGCCTTGCACCTTCAATCAAGAGTGCCGTTTCGCCGTGCGATTCTTGCTTCCATTGCAGCATCTTTTGGTATGCCTTGCGCCGAAACACATACTCTGCCATAATAATCTATTTCTAATTCGCCGCAAAAATACTGATAATCTTTTATTTGTGCAAACATTTTTCAAAAAAATGTTCCCTGAGCGCAATTTTCAAACTAACAAAATGTTCCCTGAGCGCAATTTTCAAACTAACAAAATATTCCCTGAGCGCAATTTTT
>Ga0265298_10011150_pt1 | contig 10547 bp, 3 predicted proteins | sample AusTroGonzalo_MG_3_FD_193486 | JGI IMG/M metagenome (GOLD analysis project Ga0265298, IMG submission 193486) | Bovine rumen microbial communities from tropical cattle in Woodstock, Queensland, Australia - Gonzalo_01 | ecosystem: Host-associated > Mammals > Digestive system > Stomach > Rumen ... | reverse complement strand
TCTTATACAGGCCGTTCTCGTTCTCGGGACGTCTGAGGAATGCATCCATCACCTCTACCGCCTTGCCCCAACGCACCAGGTCAAGCCAACGGAGACCTTCGAATGCGAACTCTACGCGGCGCTCCCGCATGATGGCCTCACGGAAGGCTGCCTGGTTGGGAGTGGTGGTTGCAGTGAGTTCCGTCAGGCCCGCACGTGAACGTATCCTGTTGATGTAAGTGAAGGCATCGCCCGAGGATTGATAACCAGCCTCATTGAGGCACTCGGCATACATCAGAAGTACATCGGAGTATCTTACCACGGGAAGATTTATGGCGAAGTCGTTGTTATTCACAGGGACTGCCGTATAATGAAGCCACTTGCTTATGTACCAGCCCGTCCTGGGTGCGCTGCCTACGATGACGTCAGCGACGACGGATTGATCCTTGCGCAAATCGCCCGGCTCGTATGCGTTGATGAGGTCGGTGGAGACTTCAAGGAATGCGGAAGCGCCGGTAAAAGGAGTGAGTGTTCCATGATATCCGTCAGGCATGAAGGAGTTCGGAAGGATATTGCCTTCGCCAAGCCCGCCGTTGGTGAACTGAATCTCCCATACACGCTCCCGGGTATTGTTGAAGGCGTCATCGAAGCAGTCTTCATAATTATCAGCCAAATCATATTTCCGGGAGGCTATGATGTCGCCCAGCAGCGGCTTTGCTTCGGAGAAGTTGGACTGGAACATATACAGTCGCGCAAGTCCTGCCTCAGCAGCATACTTGGTGATCCTGCCGATATTTTTTCCGGTCCACTCGGCAGGGAGCAAGGTAATAGCTGTCTTGTAGCCTTCTGCGGCAAAGGAGAATGTCTCTTCCTGGCTGGAGCGTGCTATAGTCTTGATCTCGGCCGCGGAGTACTCCTTGTCAAGGATAGGGACACCGCCGAAGGATGTTCCCAGGTGATAATAAGCCCATGAACGAAGTGCAAGGGCCTCGCCCTTGATGGCATCCTTAGTCGTCGCGTCCGCGAATTCTATATCATCGATGCGGGAGATAATGGCATTGGCGCGTGACACCACGACAAATAATTCCTGCCACAAATCCTGGATATACGAGCCAGTGGCATCGTCCAGGAACTTATCATTCTGGTCGACATAGCCGGCTCCTACCTTGGTGTCATCGCTTCGGGTAATAGCCATGCGGAACACACCGCCTAGATTGTTATAAAGGTCCTGTTGCTGGGCGTATACTCCGGCAATGGCCACTTCGAAGTCAGATGCCGTCTTGTAGAAAGTGCCCACTGAGTACTGCGACTGCGGTTCCTCGGACAGGAAGCCGTTACAACTGGCGACAGCAAGCGAAACCATGCAGAGGGCTGGAAGCATATAGGTTTTGATATTCTTTTTCATAGTGCTTATTGATTAAAAAGTGAGACTGGCACCAAAGATGAGACGACGGCTCAGGGGGTATGTGCTGTAGTCCACACCCAGACGGGTCGTGCCATTGCCGTTGGTATTAGATTCAGGGGTGTAACCGATGTAGTCCGTGAAGATAAATACGTTATCCATGGCCGCATATACCTTGGCTCCCTTGATATTCACCCTCTTAAGAAGACTTGCAGGAAGAGTGTAACTGAGAGTGATGTTCTTTATGCGAAGATACGTAGTGCTGTAAATACGGTTGTCATCCGCAATACCGCCGCCGGACTGGCCGAAGGCGAAGGGAGTCTTGCCGTCCCAGCTCATGTCGATTCCATGCTGCCTGCAATATTCCACAGGGACAGGATTTTCACCGGCGCCGTACATTGCCTCGAAATCGGGTTTGTAGCTAGTGAGCCAGTGACGATAGGAGTTACGTCCGGAGTTGCCCAAATCGTTGTGACGACCGCCTATATACATGATCTCACCGCCGACCTGGCCCTGAACCAAAACACTTAGTTCAAAGTTCTTATATGCAAATTTGTTTGTAATACCATACACGAGGTCAGGGAAGTTGTTACCGCAGACCACCATGTCGTCAGCGGTGATCTTGCCGTCGTCGTTGGTGTCCTGATATCTCCAGTTGCCCTCCTCCTGGCCTGCCATGATGGGAACGGTAGCATTGCCGTTGCTGTCGAAGCATTCCGATGTGAGAAGGCCGATAGTCTTGTAAGCAAGGAACTGACTGAGGGGTTTGCCCACCTCGGTGCGGTACTTCTGTCCCCAGCTGCTCACATCCAGGACCTGCTGACCTCCCATGTCGGTCACTTTGTTGGTGTTGTGCGAAAGGTTCACGTTGGATGTCCAGCTGAAATCTCCGCTGACTATGTTGGTAGAAGTGAGGTCGAACTCAATACCGGAATTGCGTACGCAGCCGATATTGGTCGTGAAAGAGTTGAAGCCGGTGGTATACGGGATAGGCTTGGAGAAGAGAAGGTCTTCAGTGTCGTTGACATAGTAATCGACGCTCAGCTGGAGACGGTTCTTGAAGGCTGCGAAATCAACGCCGAAGTTCAGGGATTTGGTAGCCTCCCACTTAAGGTCCTCGTTAGGCATGTTGGAGGGGGCTGCGCCGGAGACCAGATTGCCGTTCCAAACTGTGCTGTAAGAGCCCAGGGCGGCGACGGACGGGTAGTTGCTTCCCATGTTGTCATTACCGGCTTTACCCCAGGAGGCGCGTACCTTGAGGAGGGACAGCCAGCTTATGTTCTTCATGAAGTCCTCTTTGTTAATCTTCCAGCCCGCAGATACGGAAGGGAAGGTTCCCCATTTGTGGTTTTTGCCGAAGCGGGAAGAACCGTCGCGGCGGACACTGGCAGTAAAAAGATACTTTTCGTCATAGTTGTAGCTGAAACGGCCGAAGAAAGAAGCATTCGAATAAGCGTTTTTGGACGTCGATGCGACAGTGGGCGTAGGTGCCAGATTGAGAGTTGTAAGATTCTCATAAGTCCAACCACTTGCCTCTGCGCTGATTACGAAGTAGTTCTGTTTCTCCGCGCTTTGACCAAGGAGCACATTGAAGGCGTGCTTCCCGATGGTCTTGTCGTAGGTGAGGGTATTCTGCAGGGTCCAGTTGTCAATACGGTAGGAATCACTGCTGCCCTCTGATTTATAACCATTACGATTGATGTTGCCGGGAAGGAAGTATTCATATTTTCTTCCGTCGTAGGTGTTGCTGTACAGGGTTTTGAACGTGAGGCCGTCAATGATTTCATATTCACCCCAAAGGGCGGCATTGATACGGGTATACTCGGTCTGGTCCGTGATCTGGACAAGTCTCAGATACGGGCTGGGGAATATTTCACCCACCTCGGTCGCCGAAGGGATGCCGTTATCGCGGGTGGCGGCATCACGGTCTACCAGCGGTGAATGGATGATTGCGTGGTGCAGGGCGGATTCCTTGCCGCCACCGCCTGCCATGTTGTGTACCGATCGGGATACGCCCAGGTTCAGGCCCACGCGCAGCTTCTTGCTGATATTCAGGGATGCATTGACACGGCCGTTGGTCTTGGTGTAATCCGATCCCACAAGGATACCCTGCTGATCCAGATAACCGGCTGACATGAAGATAGACCCCATATCTCCCTTAGTGGAGGCAGAGACCTGATAACTCTGGATGGGCGCAGTACGCAGCACTTCAGACTGCCAGTCGGTAAAGGTGTCCTTGGTGAGCCACCATGAAGGGATCTGATCGGCGATGGCACGGGACGACATCGGATCGCTCATGCTGCCTCCCTTGCGAAGGTGATTAAGGTTGCGGATATACATCTGCTGAGCGACATACTCATAGCCGTTCTGCAGGTCCATCGTCCTTTCAGGGCTTTGCACACCATAGTAAGCATCGAATGTGACGGTGGGTTTGCCGCTGCCCTGTTTGGTCTCGATGAGAATAACGCCGCTGGCACCGCGGGATCCGTAGATTGCCGAGGATGATGCATCTTTCAGGATCTGGATGGAGGCGATATCTGAAGGATTCAGGTCGCTCATGTTATCACGAGGGACACCGTCGATCACATAGAGAGGATTACTGGTTCCATTGATGGTATTGATACCACGAATACGGATTGACAGATCCTCACCGGGCTGTCCACCGGAACTGGCAGAAGAGTACACACCTGCCAGCTGACCCTGGAACGCCTCACCGATGGTAGCTATCGGACGGTCTTTCATGGCGTCCGGGGAGATTTTCGCAACGGAGCCCGTCAGGTTCACCTTCTTTACGCTGCCATAACCCACGACGACGACTTCGCCAAGAAGTTCACTGTCCTGTTTCATCACAAGCGTGATGCTGCCGGGGCCGGTGACGGTCAGTGTCTCAGTGATGAAGCCCAGGAAGGAAAATTCCAGTGTATTGCCCTTAGCGGCAGTAAGCGTCCATTTTCCTTCGGCATCAGTGGTAGTACCGTTTGCAGTATCGACAACAGTTACGAATGCTCCGCTTAGGGGAACACCTTTTTCATCAAGTACTTGACCGGATACCTTGACGACAGCGTCCTGCTGTTCGTCGGATGTGGTCAGCGTGAATGTGCTGGCTGAGGCTACATTGGCCGCCAGAAGGAGCGAGGATACCATCATGCATACAGCATGAACCTTTCCTCCAATCGGAATAGTTTTAATGAAGTGCATAACCGATAATTGTATGTGTGATTAATATAGGTTGTTAGTTTTCCGTAACGTCCTCAACGTCCACATAGACGTATTTGGGTCGAAAATCCAGATCCTTCAGGATGAAATCCACATTGCGGAGAGTCAGCCCGCGAACGTGTCGTGCGAAGATGCCATATGCAGGCAGTTCTCCGAACATGGAGAACTCCGGATAACTGTCAATCTTTTCCGGAATGGAATCCAGTCTCCACAATGGTACATAGGCCATACCTTTGCTGGCCCGCCCGGGACAGCGGATCTCGACATTCTCCAGAGCCACATTTTCCACGCAATGGCCAGGGATTCCGGTAATTGAACTGGGAATCGGGTTATGGAAGAAAGACAGGGACGGCCCCCTCATGTCATAGTCATTGTCCGGACGGCCGAAAGGGATGTCTACATACAGGTTTTTTATAGTGACGTTCTTGAGCGTCCCCGGAGCATTTCCCGCACGATGTCCCAGACGGATGAAAAATGCATTCCCCGTGTTTTCGGCATGGATATTCTCCACCAGTACGCTATCAATATGTCCGCCGTCCACGCATTCTATGGCTATGGCCGAACGGTAAGTGTCCTTCACTTGGATATCCCGGATGACGATGTTGCGGAAGCCACCCCAGGATGCTGTTCCGAATTTGACGGCGCTGGCGCTACTGATCACCTCGCAGTCCGAGACCTCCACGTCATCGCAGCAGGAGTCAGCATGATAGGATTTCAGGCAGATACCGTCGTCTGCCGAATTGATGCGGCAGTGCGTGATGAGTACGTGCTTGCCGTCCGTCACGTCAATGCCGTCATTGTTCCAATATGCCCTGTTCTCAAAATCGAGGTTGCGGAGCGTAAGATAGGTGCATTTGTCGAAAGACAGTCCCCAGCAGGCACTATTCCTGAGTTTCAACCCTTCGACCAGGATATGGCCGGAGTCTGAGAAGAAAAAAAGTTTGGGGCGTGCCGTTTCATTCGGCCGGTTGAGGCGCTGCGTATAATTGGGATCCACACGCTCACCGGTGTGATGCAAGCTGTCGATGGCCAGGGCAAGCTCCCGGCCGTTTCCATCTATCAAGCCCTCGCCGGTGATACGGATATCTCTGGCATGGTCCGCAACCAACAGGGCCAGTGCAGAATTGTCCCCGCCTCTGGTTTTCTGTACAGCATGATAGTCATAAGGGTTAGTGCTGCCAAGAATGGCAGCATCCTTTTCAATCCGCAGAGTCACATTCGATTTAAGCTCGACAGTCCCGGTCAGATACTCTCCTTTCGGAAAAACCAGCGTCCCGCCCTGCTCAAGGGAATGGCAATGATCCACAGCCTTCTGGATAGCGTCCGTGTTCATGGTGACACCATCTCCTACAATGCCCATATCGTCCGCCATGACTATGTTTTGTCCCCATGACTCATTTGGTTCGGGCCCCATCACCAGTGTAAGTGTCCCGCCGTTTAAAATGTCATCATGGGAAATCCAGCAATGTGAATAAGGCTTCCCGTTAAGGGTAGCAGACTGGATGTAGACATTCCGTTCCGAATTGTTCCGGGCGATGATGGTGAAATCACGGCCATTGCCGAGATGCAGAGTTACCTTGTCGAAAGACGGGCTCCCTATCTGGTAGGCGGGCAGCCCCGGGCAGACCGGATATATGCCGATGGCGCTGAAAATATACCATGCCGAAAGCTGTCCGCAGTCCTCATTGCCGGGAAGGCCACCGAGCGTGGACTTGAATTTATTCTTGACAAGATTCCTGACCGTTTCCTGTGTCTTCCAGGGAGCGTCCGTGTAGTTGTACAGATACGGTGCATGCATGGAGAACTCATCTCCGACATAATAGAAATCACCGTCAAAGAACTGGTCCAGCTGTTCTTCCAGCACCTTTTTCCCACCCAGGAAATCAATCAGGCCCGGCACGTCATGGGGAACAAAGAAGGTGATATTCCTGTAATATGTCTCCCGGTCACGGTCTGTACCCCTGGCCCAAGTGCTTACAGCCTGATCTTTCGGATCACACCAGGTGCCGTCGCTGTTTCGTCCCCGGATCAATTTTGTCTGAGGGTCCAGGACATTAAGGTAGTTTTTGCTACGGCTTATCAGCAATCCGTACAGGTCATCCCGTCCCATCTCCTTAGCCATCTGCGCGATGCACCAGTCGTCGTAGGCGAACTCCATCGTGCGGATGCAGGATTCCTTATATTTATCCGTGGGTACAAATCCCATACGGATATAATCTTCTATACCGACACGGGCCGCATATATTCCGTGTGAAGCCGTTGTCGCATTCTTCATCATAGCCTCCAACGCCTTGTCCGTGTCATAGCCTCTTACGCCTTTGACATACGCATCTGCGATGACGGCATCACCGTGAGTCCCGGTCATTGTGTTGGAATATCCCGGACTGGGCCACTTGGGTATCCATCCTCCTTCGTCGTAGCTGTTGAGGAGTCCCGTTATCATCTCATTGACTTTCTCCGGATCCAGGAGTACAAGCAGCGGATGCAGTGCACGGAATGTATCCCAAAGGGAATAATCAGTGTACATGATGCCCGGCATCACCCGGCCATTGTATGCGCTGTAGTGATACCCGTCTTCGGTAAGATTACGCGGCAGCAGTGCAATACGCTGCATGGCCGTATAGAAAATCTTCTTGTTATCTTCAGTAGTCTCCACCTCTATACGGCCCACGCTTTTGTCCCACTCGTTCCGTCCCTGCAGGACAAGCTCATCGAAACTCTTGCCGCCGATTTCCCTCTCCAGATTTTTCCGGGCTTGCTCCATGCCTATGAACGATGTTCCGAGCATGACCTCGACAGGCTCACCGGTCCTGGTTTGGAAGAACACCTGGAGAGCAGATGCCACAGTGCCGTCAAGTGCCATCCTGCCCAATTCCTCTCCGGTCCTGGACTCCGGTTCCAGACAATTAAAGCGCAACGTTGCCAGCCTGGTTTTCTCGGTATATTCTATCACTATCTCACAGCATTCACCCTCGGCCAGCACCTTGGAATAAAGATCTTGTGCCGGTCTGTGTGTCTTATGGGAATCAATCACCTTTTCGCCGTTCACATACAATCTCACGTCATCATCGGAAGTGACGTAGAACACATGCTTCCCCGCCGTCCTTGCCGTGAGCGTACCAGCATATCTTACGCCGAAATGGTCTTCATTCACACCCGGTGCGGGAGACCCCGCCCACTCAAAGTTCACATCCGCATCGGCGCGAAGGGCGACAGGATTGCCTTCAAACTGGCCGTTATTGAAAAATTCTCCCTTAAACCCATCTTTGAACAGGGCTGTATTGTCGGCAAATACAGGTTCAGGTACAACAGCACAGGAAGTGAACGGCTGATTAATCCTGGCCACAAAATAGCAGGCGAAATCGGGACCCGTATATCCCTGGTTGCCCACTCTGCCGGCATTAGTAATGTAGCCTTCAATCTCGTTCTGCTGCGGCAGTACATGGAAATAATTCCCATATTCGCTGCGGGCATTGTCAAATACCAGACCCGCATTCTCTGTCGCAGGATATGTAAAGCGCAACATGCCTGATGAGGACACGCCGGTAATCTCGGCCTTGATGTCATAGTCTTCCAAATCCACACGATAATAGTATGGAGTGGCCATTTCCTTGTCATGGGAATAGGCCGAGGCTCTTTCATGCGGACGCACTTTATCATTGCCGATGACAGGCATGATGGTGAATGTTCCATAGTCGGACATGGCTGCACCATTGGGATAATGACTGGCACGGAATCCCTGGATGGTTGTCTGATCGGAGAAATAGCATCTGTCAGTCTTTGCCGTCTGCGGAGACAACTGCACCATCGCATTGGGGTAACCGACGCCGGGATAGACGAACCCCATAGGCTCCTCCGGTCCCGACAATGTAGACTGGCCCTTCCATACCTGTGTTCCGATACGCGTATCGACATAGTCGACAGGGCTCTTCTTGCCGCTGTCCCCATGATTGGCCGAAATGACAACCATACCTACGACCAGCAGCGCCATGCCGCCAGCCATCTTCCTCATAGAAGCCTTGGGAGCCCCTTTCCATTCTCCAAGCAGCAATCCTGCGACACCGCTGGCCACAATGGCAGTAGACTGCATGATGGCCCAGCCGACAGATGCGGCATAATGACCCATACGGCTGCAACCCATGCCATAGAAGAGCATGCTGCCATACCAGATAAGTCCAGCCATGGCGGCCCAGAAGTAATTGCGCCAGGATGATCCCTTGTAATTCTTTGTCGTCCCGTTCCTGCGCATCTGCACCAGACTTTGGACAGCATTTACCAAAAATCCTGTGACAAAGACTACGGTCCAGGTTGCATTCGCGCTGTTGATAGGGTCTGCACCCAGTTCGACTGCCTTTTGTTGAAGGGGCTCTCCCATGACAAAGCCGAAGTTTATCATAGGACTGAATAATCCGCCGAGGATACAGATCAGGAGTCCCATGGCAAAGCTCTTTCCCTTTGCCTTACCATCCATCCGGCACTTGCCCTTCCCGGCATTGGCAAAAAGTATGATTCCCGCCAAAATGATGACCACGCCGACAGGAATATTGATGTACTGCGGCGTAAACAGCGCAGCAGGACTGTCAACAAGGAACGGAGCAAGTGTCCCTATAACATTTATGAGTCCCTGCATGATGGGAATGGCCAGTGACACGCCCAGGTAGTCGATACCTTTGCCAAACAGCAATGCACCGATTCCCCAGGTCAGGCCGAAGACGGCTACGATTGCAGTCACCGAAGGATTTGAAGCGTAGACCTCCGTTACGTGCGGAATGGTAAGCATTACCGCAACGGCAGGACATACGATGAGAGCAATGACGCTCCATATAAGCCAGTTGTTCTCCCATGCCCATTTGCGGTTGAGCCCGAACGGTGTCGAAAACACGCCCGAGAAACATCCGGCCAAGAGGACCATCGCAAGGCCCATGTAAAACCCGTTTTCCATCATATCAGACATTCAAGTTATTGACAGCCTCCTGCAGCTCTTCCCGCTGACTGGGAGACAGGTCATAGAAATCAAAATCAGAGACATGCGTATTATTCTTCTCCACAATGCACACACTGCTCCCTTCATACATCGCGATTTTATGCCATGTCTCTCTGGGGATATTGTATATGACTCCGGGAAGCATGTCGACAAGGTCATAGCTGACTCCCCCGGCAATCGTTGCGGCAATCAGGACAGCCCGCCCCCTGAGAAGGACAAAGACTTCGTCCGTCTGGTGATGTATATCCAGCTTCACTATACTCTCCAGAGCCTCGTCTGGAGAATAGTTCAGGAAAGCGGCTTGCCATCCGTCGGAAATGAATGTCGGATCGTAGCCGGGCGCATCATAGCTGTATGACTGAATCTGTTTCATAAGTATCGTGCTATTATGTCAACTTTCAAGTAAACGGTCTACGACCAGCTGACGGAAACTTGGGGACAGCATGCAGAAATAGGCCGTGAAACCTGTCACGCGCACAACCAGTTCCGGATAGGCCGAGGGATTTTCATGGGCCTTGAGCAGCGTATCCTTGTCCATTATATTGACATTGATAAGGGTTCCGCCCAGATCCATGTGTGTCCGGATGATAGACTCTATGATATCCGCATGCTTTTCTTTGGCGAAAGAGGGATCGAGTTCCCATTGCATGGGTGCCGTATTTCCATACCCGGGTTGTATCTTAGCTATAGCCGAGGCCAGGGACAGCGAGGCCCCGTCAACGACGAAACCGGGAACAGGGTTGGCTCCGTGAGAGATGGGAGTGCCTGCCTTGCGCCCGTTGGGTGTTGCCTGCACATGTTCGCCGAAACTGACAGTGTTTGCCCACGAGAAGAAACCGGGGATGAACAACAGGTTCGATTCGCTCTGGCTTCGTACATCCGAGACAAACTGATCGCGGATTTTCAAGGCCCACTTCTCACCCAGACTTCCTTCGCAGCCATAATGTCCGCTGTTCTTGAGAATAT
>Ga0265298_10011149_pt1 | contig 10547 bp, 6 predicted proteins | sample AusTroGonzalo_MG_3_FD_193486 | JGI IMG/M metagenome (GOLD analysis project Ga0265298, IMG submission 193486) | Bovine rumen microbial communities from tropical cattle in Woodstock, Queensland, Australia - Gonzalo_01 | ecosystem: Host-associated > Mammals > Digestive system > Stomach > Rumen ... | reverse complement strand
CATGATCGAAAGCCGTCCCTCCGGCTCCGGCTGCTGGCATTACCGGTTCTTCGTCGACATCGAGGGCGCGTCCAACGCCCCGCGCGTGGCCGCCGCGCTCGCCGGCCTGAAGCCCCTCACCGAAGAGCTGAAACTCCTTGGCAGCTACCCCGTGCTGTAAAAGAGTTGTTCCTCCACGGGAATCCGATCAAACAACGGTCGGGTTCCCTTTTTTTATGCTTCGTGAGGAGGAAAGTTGAATCCGGGCATCAGTCGGTGACGACGCGGAAGAAGAGGCCGCCCCTGGCGGCTTCTTCCATCTCAAGCAGCATGTCGGCGGTCAGGTCTGTTCCGGGGAACCCGTAGCAGATGTGTGAGATCCCCGGCGAGAAAAGCATGCTGTTCACGATCCCGCAGTTGTCGAACAGCCAGTGTTTCATGTTGTCCGGGATGGTGTCGTCCGAGAAGCACAGGACCGCCTTTCCTTCCAGTGTTTCGCCGGAGGTGAGCGGACGCAGCCGGTAGAGCCAGAACCGGACGTCTTCCCCGGGCACGACGTATCCTTCGTCCAGCGGAGCCGCGTTCGGCGCCACCGGTTCCTCGATGGGCGGATCATCGGCATGGACGGCCGAAATGAAGTTGTCGTGCAGGAGCAGGAGCATCCGCGGTTCGACCTGCCTTTGGGAATTGTCCTCCTCCACGGCGTCCTTCAACAGGACCCCCAGCACGTACAGATCCGTGGCCCTGTAGGAAACGAACACATGGGGATCCAGTTTCGCGACTTCCCCGAAGATCGCGACCATATCCGGATCGGCGGCCCTCCGCCGCATCGTGTCCGAGAAAAAGACGCAGACGCACGCCAGCCCCAGCATAAGCCACATGCTGATCCGCCGCAGTTTCCCGCTGCGCGCCAGCAATTCGTCCGCCGCGACGCCCACGCCGAAGACGGCTGGTGCAAGCAGCGCCATATAGATTCGCGATGGGCCGCCCTTCGTGACCAGCGCCGAAGCGAGCATCAGAACCGTCGCGCCGCCGGTCAGCGCGCAAATCCGCCATTGGGGCCTGCCGCGGAGCAGGACGCAGCCGAGCGCGAGAAACGGCAGAACCCAGAGCAGGCCGGTATCCCGTACGGCTTCGAAACAATAAGTCAGATACTGCGCCGGGGTATGGAACGATTCGCCGAACATGGTGCGTCCTGCCGCGAACCGCGAATAGTTGCCGCCGTACCAGGCGAGGACGAACACGCTCCAGAGTATTCCGGCGAGGATCAGCGGGCGGTATTCTTCCCATATCCTCTTGACGCCGTCGCGGAACGGCACGTACAGCAGCCCCCACAGTCCGGTCAGGATCGCGACATACAGCACGCCGGACGAGACGGAAAGGCACGCTCCGAGCGCGCACAGCAGCCACATGACGGCGTTGAACGTGCGGTTCTCCGGCGGCCTGAGCGAGAAACAGAGCAGGGAAAAGAAGAGTCCGAACACGAAAAACGCCTGAAGCGAATAGCCGCGGGCCGTTTCGGCATAATGAAGGACCATGCCGTTCAGGAGCACCACGGCCAGAACTGCACCGCGGGCGGCATTATGCTTCAACAGCAGGAGTGACGCTCGGAACAGGACAAAGACCAGACCGCAGAAACCGAGCAGGGCGGTCAGGCGTATCGCGAGGTTCTGATGCGGGATCAAGTTCAAAAAGAATCTGATCCCGAGCGAGTTCAGGACATGGTTGTTCGGCGTGGCGACGTCGGTGAAAACCTCCAGGATCGGAATGAATGTATAGTGCCGGACCGTCCAGATCTCGTCGTATTCGGGTGTGTTGTTCCAGATGTTCACGACACGGACCGCCGCCAGAAGCGCGAACAGAACGCAGCATGCCAGGATAAAAAGATTCCGGCGGCGTGCGTCCTGCCGGGAACGAGCCGCGGGACGTCCCGGGCGCGGCGGCTTTCGTGCCTGCGTCGCGGCGTCGGGCGTGGAAACGGGGTCCGGCGGCCGGCCGGTCTGCGTCTGGTCGTGATTCATCATGTGGCTCTGCCGGTCTTTCAGGTGGAAAGATTTTCGTGTTTGATCGGATGAGGATAAATATATCATCGTTTTGATCTGTTTCAAGGCGAGTACGGCGTTTTGAGCCGGATTCCGTGTGAACAGCGGATCATTTCCCGGATGAAAACGGGGAAAAATGCTGTTTCGCTCCGTTTCAGTTTGAAAAAGTTGTAAAATGATGTATATTTACGGAAACGTGGACAAATGGCTGTTGTTTTGTATTGAGAGCCGGAATGATGTCCGCATTCTTCTTTGACTGGCGAGAACAGGAAATACCATGAGAAAAGAAATAATCTCCCATACATTCACCATCCTCGATTGGACCCCGATGCGCTCGTGGTGCTGGATCCGAAAGGACGCCGCCGAAATCCGCGATGTCCTGCGGGCCGGGCCGCCCGGCGCGGTTTCCGGTCCGGATGTGCTTTGGCAGACGCAAAAGAAAACCGTGCTGCGCATGAAAACGGCGTCCGGGTTTGACCTGGCTTGCAAGTGGGGTGTCGATGTCCGGTGGCTGCCATATGGATTCTCGTGGACGCAGGCGATGAAGGAAGCGTACAACTTCAAGCGGCTGGCGCATATCGGGCTGCCGCTGGTGAAACTGGTCGCAGTGGGCGAGGAGCGCGGTTTTTTCAGCATCCGTAACTACTTCCTCGTCACGGAGTATGCCGACGGATTCCAGGACGGCCGGTATTTCTTCGAATCGTTTTCGTACGAGCCGTGGATGCGAGACGAATTCACCCGCCGCAATTTCACTCTCATCGCGCGCCTGCACGACGCCGGGTTCTTCCACGGCGGATTCACGCCGATGAACGAGCTCTGGCGCAAGCTGCCGGAGCCGGACGCGGAGGGGAACCGGCTGGAAATCCGTTGGATCGACATCGCCACATGCAGCCGTGCGTGGGGACAGAAGCTGAAACGACTCATCGCGGAGGACCTCGGCAATTTCCTTCGGTTCTACTCGTTCACGGAGGCGGAACGCCGCGAACATCTGCGGAACTATCTGGAAGCGACGAAGGTCAAGCGGTTCGACCTGGATTCATTGTGCCGGGCTGTGGAGGAGGAACTTGTCGACAGGGTCCGCCGGAAAGAGGAAAAGGTCGCCAGAAAGGCAAAAAAGAACAAGGCGAAATCCTGACGTCTGCGAGGCGGGGGCGAAGTTTGCCCTGCCTTCATGTTTCCGCCTTTTTCAGGGGACGAAATCGCCTGACAGATCGGCGTGTTCCAGCGCGAGCAGGGCGGATTTCCGTTCAAGTCCGCCGCCGTACCCGACGAGCGCGCCGCCCGCGCCGATGACCCGGTGGCACGGCACGATCAGGGAAACGGGGTTGTGTCCGACCGCGCCGCCGACCGCCTGCGCCGACATGCGCGGGACACCTTTTTGCCGCGCGACGATCTCCGCGATCTTTCCGTAGGTCATTGTGCGTCCGTACGGGATGGCGAGCATGATGCTGCAGACGGATTGCCGGAATTCCGTTGTGCGGAGCGCGACGGGCGGCACGAATCCGGGATCCCTGCCGCTGAAATAGAGGTCCAGCCAGCGGACGGCCTGTTCGAAAACAGGGAGCGGTCTTTCAGTTCGATCCGGGGAGAGCGGAACGGCGGGAAAACGTTGTTCGTCGAACCAGAGCCCGACGAGCGCCGTCCCGTCCGAAACGAGCGTGATCCCGCCGAGCGGCGACTGATAGTGATGAACGTGATCCACAGGCATCTCCATATCGGGCATGGGGCTAGAATTCTTCGCGGAAGAGTTCGGATTCGATCCCGACGACGTCTTTGAACCGGATCGACGCGCCGTCGGCGAGGGTCAGGGTCTTCCGTACGGGCGAAATCCTGACGAGCACCCCGGTCCTGGTTTCGTACGCGCCGCCGGATTTGTGCGTATCCGGGACGAAATACTCGACCGTGACGACCGGTTTGTCTTTGAGGTGCGCGGCGAGGATGCCGACGCGACGGTCAAGCTCTGCCTTCTCCGCCTCGTCAAGCTCGCGTTCCGGCGTCGTCAGGCGCGCCGTTTCGTCGATGACGTCCTCGTATCCGACCAGCGCGGCGAACGGCGAGAACTGCGCGGCGCGGTCGAGCATGGACATGTGCGGACGCTCCTTTGAAACATGGTGCGGCAGAGGAAGGATGTCTTCGTACGGATGCGGTTGCTTATCCATGATTCGCCTCACTCCTTGTGCCCGCCGACCTGCTGGTTGCGTTCCTTCGCGGTTGCGCCGTCCAGCAGGTTCATGCCCTTCAGAATGGCGTTCTTGCCGAGCTTGTGCTTGATGTCCAGGATGGCGTTCTGAAGACGTTTCTCCCGGTCGCGTTCGGCTTCCTCCGCGGCCTGCCGTTCCGCGAGCGCCGCTTCGTCCGTGAACAGGTCGGGCTGCTCCGGTTCCGCCGGTTGCCGCTTTGCCTCGTTTTCGGTCAGGATATGGTTCGCGGCGACCGTGATCCGGCGGACCAGAAGCCCCCGATCGACCACGCGGTCGAAGATCGACGCGGCCGCTTCGATCATGCGCAGAGACGAGGAGATATGTCCGCCGAGGTTTTCGGCTCCGTGCGCACTCTTCGGGACCTCGCGTCCGTAGTGGTTGATGTGGATTTCGCCCTTGTACTTGCGGCGGAGCTCCGGCGTCGCCAGGTTCGCGACGTCGTACCCGACGGTCAGGATCAGCTGGTCGGTCACGAGGTGTTTTTCGACGAGGCTGAGCGCGAGCATATCGGTCATTTCCTTCGTTACGAGCTTCGCCTTTTCGAAATCGTACGGCTCCTTCAGCACCTGGCCGGAACTGAGGCTGTTGTTCTCCGGCCGGTATGCCTTGATTTCCGCGATGGTGACGGGCTCCCAGCCCCACGCGTGGTCGATCAGCAGTTCGGCGTTGACCCCGAAGAGCCGGTACAGCACGTCCTCGTTCCGCACCGACATCCGCGCCACGTCTCCCATCGTGCGCATCCCGCGCGATTCCAGCCGCCGCGCGTAGCCGTGCCCGACGCGCCAGAAATCCGTGAGCGGACGGTGCGCCCAGAGCGTTTCGCGGTAGGTCTGCTCGTCCAGTTCGGCGATGCGTACGCCGTCCCTGTCCGCCGGGATGTGCTTGGCGACGATGTCCATGGCGATCTTGCTGAGGTAGAGGTTGGTCCCGATCCCCGCGGTGGCGGTGATGCCCGTCTCCTTCAGCACCTCACGGACGAGTTTCATGGCGAATTCGCGCGCCGAAAGTTTGTACATCTTCAGGTATGCGGTCGCGTCTATGAACACTTCGTCGATGGAATACACGTGGATGTCCTCCGGCGCGACGTGCCGCAGATAGATGCCGTAAATATGCGAACTGACCTCCATGTAGCGCCCCATGCGCGGGACGGCGACGATGTAGCCGAGTTCCAGCGACGGGTTCTTTGCGAGCTCGGGCGCGCTGTCGGACTTCCCCTTGAACCGATGTCCCGGAGCACGGTCCAGACGCTCCCCGTTGACCTCGCGGACGCGCTGCACGACCTCGAAGAGTCTTGCGCGGCCGGGGATCCCGTACGCTTTCAGCGAAGGCGAAACGGCGAGGCAGATCGTTTTTTCCGTGCGGCTCTCGTCCGCCACCACAAGGTTCGTCGTGAGCGGATTGAGCTTCCGGTCGACGCACTCCACCGAGGCGTAGAACGATTTCAGGTCAATGGCGATGTAGGTGCGCGTGTTCATGGGAAGTCGGGTTCAGGTAAAGGCGGCGGATCTGTTTGCGCCGGATTCGCATGCCGTCCGGCGGCCCGCGGCCGGACCGATCCGCGGCATGAAGCGGGAGATGATCCCGGACGATACTATAGCAGGATTCGGCGCGTTGTCAAGCCGGAAACCGTGTTTTCTCTCCCGGATGAGGCCGGCACGAACAAGAGCAAAAATTTTTTATTTATTAAAATAAAGCTTGAAAACAATACGGGAACGTGATATATTGTGGGATGAAAGCATTGAATACAAACAATAAATGAGGTTGAAGTTTCCAAAACGGCTTCGATCTCAACGTCTTCAGGGGCCTTTTATGGACTATGACATTTTATTCCAGCCGGTCAAAATCGGCAAACTCGAACTGAAAAACCGCTTCATGATGGCGCCCGTCGGTCCTCTGGGGCTCGGCGACGCCGACGGGGCGTTCAACCAGCGCGGCATCGACTATTACGTGGAGCGCGCAAAAGGCGGGACCGGTCTGATTTGCACCGGCGTCACGTTCGCCGAGTTCACGGTGGAAGAGCATTCCTGCCCCGGCGTGCCCGTCCCGACGCGGAATCCGCATCAGTTCATCCGCACCGGCAAGGAAATGACGGAACGGATCCATGCGTACGGATCCAAGGTCCTGCTCCAGCTTTCCGGCGGTTTCGGACGCGTGTCGATCCCGGAAGACCAGGGCGCGGACAATCCCGTCGCCCCCTCCGAAATCCCGCACCGCTGGCTTGACAAAACGTGCCGCGCGATCACGGTGGACGAGATCCATCATATCGTCGCCATGTTCGGCAAGGCGGCGGCCATCGGGAAACGCGCCGGATTCGACGGCATCATGATCCATGCCGTCCACGAAGGCTACCTGATCGACCAGTTCGCGATCGCCATGTTCAACCACCGCACGGACGAATACGGCGGCTCGCTGGAAAACAGGCTTCGTCTGGCGAAAGAGATCCGTGAGGAGATCGCGAAGACCTGCGGCCCCGATTTCCCGGTGGTCATGCGTTTGTCCACGAAGAGTTTCATCAAGGACTGGCGCAAAGGCGCGCTTCCCGGCGAAGAGTTCGAAGAGAAGGGGCGCGACGAGGCAGAAGGGCTCGAAATCGCAAGAATGCTGGAACAGTACGGCTACGACGCGTTCGACGTGGACGTCGGGTCCTACGACAGCTGGTACTGGTCGCATCCGCCCATGTACCAGAAAGACGGCCTCTATCTGAAATACGCCAAAGCTGTGAAGGAAACGGTGAAAGTCCCGGTGATCTGCGCCGGCAAACTTGCGAATCCCGATCTCTCCTCGCAGGCGGTGAAGGACGGCTGGATCGACATCGTGTCCCTCGGACGTCCTCTGCTCGCCGATGCCGATTACGCGAACAAACTGCGCGGCGGCAGAAAGGCGGACATCCGTCCCTGCATCAACTGCCAGGAAGGCTGCATGGGGCGAATCCAGAACTTTTCGCTGGTCAACTGCGCCGTGAATCCGCAGTGCGCCAGAGAGCGTGTTTTCGCATATAATCCGATCCTGCGCCCGAAGAAGGTGGTCATCGTCGGCGGCGGTGTCGCCGGCATGGAGGCAGCCAGAGTGCTTGCGATCCGCGGCCACAAGCCCGTGATCTTCGAGAAGGAAAACATCCTCGGCGGCGCTTGCGTCCCCGCCGGCGTGCCCGATTTCAAGGATGGAGACAGGGCCCTGATCCAATGGTATGTCCACACGCTGAAGGAACTTCAGGTCGAAATCCATCTCGGCGCCGCCGTGACGGAAGAAACGCTTCGCGGCATGGCGTTCGATGTCCTCGTCATCGCGACCGGAGCCACGCCGCGCCTTTTCGACCTGGGCAAGGGCATCCCAGTGTACGACGCGAAATCCGTGCTGAAAAACAATGCGGCGGGACTTGGCAAAAATCTGGTCGTGCTCGGCGGCGGCACCGTCGGCTGCGAGCTCGCCCTGTGGCTTCGCGAATCCTTCGGAAAGAACGTCACGATCGTGGAAGCGCAGAAAGACATTCTCCAGCTCAACGCTCCGCTCTGCTCCGCCAACAAGGATATGCTGGCCGCTCTGGTCCGCTTCAAAGGCTGCGGGATCCGCGCCAATACCGTCGCGAAACAGGTGACGGATACCGGCGTCATTCTGCACGATCAGAAGAGCGGCGAGGATTCCGAACTGAAGGCGGACGCGGTGATCGTCGCCGCCGGTTTCCGCAGCGATGCCTCGCTGTATCAGGCCATGCAGGACGTCCCGGAACTCTACGCCATCGGCGATTGCAGAGAGTGCCGCAACATCCATCAGGCGATCTGGGATGCCTACGAAGTGGCAAACCATATCTGACGCGATCAGATAAGGCGGAAGAAGCGCTTTTCATCCGAAGCCAGGTAAAAATGAACGGTATTCCGGATCTATCTCAAATGAGACTGTCCGGAATACCATTATGGCATGTGTCATCCGGGTCGGGACACGCGCATGCCGCAGAACGCGGCAGTCTGCGTGACATCAATCCCCCGTCTTTTTCCGGAGGATTTCGTGGGGCAGTTTCCGCCGATGAAGCGTGAGACCCGTGATTTTCAGCTCGTGATCCTGTGAGAAGAACGTGAATTCCCGGTTCTCTTTCGCCTGAAACCAGTGCGGATAGATATCCAGCGGGACAAGGCTTTTCCCGCGAGCCAGTTTGAAATAGATTTTGTACGGCTTCTGGAATTCATTGGTCCATATGACTCCGGCCCAGCACTCCTGGTCGGAATCAATCTCAAGGATCCCCCATTGATCGCCGGACAGCGGCTGTTCGAACTGGACCTGCTGCTGGAGAGCGTCTCCCTTCGGAAGCGGAAGTTCCATGGACGCCTCGGACATGTCACGCAGCAGTTTTTTGCTGTTTCGTCCCCACACGGCGGTGGAATACACCAGATTGTCGAACTGATAAAGCGTCGCGCCGCTGTTGAAGAAATCCTCCCATATCTCCAGGGATTCTTCCAGAGACGGAGCGGTTTGCCCGATCTTCCTGAAATACGCTTCCGGCATCAGAATAAAATATTTGTCATTGACTTTAAGAGGGAAGGCATCCTTGATCGCATAGCGGTAAAGATAGAAAGCCCGAAGCATCGGATAGGAATAATCGAAGTAATCCCGGCCGAAAACCGAGACGACTACATTTTTCCCGCTGAGCTGTTTCAGCATGTGAAACTGCGTCAGGTCGCCCGTGACCGTATAATAGTTGGAATGCCGTGCGGGCATCTCCCGGTCAAAAAGGAAATAGAGTCCGCCGTAAAGGGACAGGTTCAGGAATGTTTCATCGGGCGCAAGGACCTGGTCCAGAACAGTCTTCAATTCACGTTCCGCCTGAAGTTCTTTCCGGCACTCCTCGGAAGCAATGCCGTATCCGGCTTTCGGCAGGCCAAAGTCCTCCCCGTGGACCATCTCCTCATCGGAGATCGTGGGAAGGGGGTTCCGAATTGCATTCAAGGGGGATTCGGGCGGGTTCGGATGGTGGATCAGAAAAGCGGTCCCCGGAGCAAAAGACAGCACGATCAGCAGAAGCTTGATTCTTTTGAGTTTGCCGGGAAGGAAAAGGACCGGGACCAGCAGGAACGGAAGCAGGATGAGGAATGTTTGGAACTGGCGGGAGAAGACACCGTCTATTCTGGAATATGAGTAATTCAGAGAGATAAACGTATAGCACAGAGACGCGGAAAAGATCCCCCACGCAAACGTTTTTTTATTGTCGGCGGTCACCGGCACATCCGAAACAATCACCAGGCCGGAGAGGAAAATCGTTATGACAGGCAAAAACAGTATCGCATTTGCTGCCGCAAACGGAAGCAGAGCCCCGGATCCGTATCCGAGTCTCCATTCCAGCGCAGCCCATGCATTGTTGATGGAACCTGTTTCATAGAAAATCCGTGCCAATCCGTAGAAATACGGCGAAAACGGCCAGACCAAAAAGAGGGAAGCCCAGAATATCTCAAAAACAAGGAGCTTCCATCCGAGCCTTTTATCTTCTTTGAAGACACGGAAAAACTGGTAAAGGAAGAGCGGCAGGAATGCGACCGCAAGCATCGCCCCCTGCGGAATGCGGAAGAAGACGACAAAGGCGGTCGTTATGCTCCAAAATGCGCACCAGAGTCCCCGCCGTTTCAAAAAGCCCGGATGGATCCAGATCATGATGAGAGCAACCAGCACAACAGAGAAAGTAAAAGCAGTATTAAAACATCCTCCCCAGAAAAAGGCGATCAGAAACGCGATCCAGAGTGGAAGCAAATGGAAAAAAGCATAAAACGAAACGAACAGAGCGAAAAGCTCCATGAGAGAAAACCCATACGTATCGGCCATGGTGAAGGTATTGGAAAAGAAATCGGTCAGGCGCATAAACCAGTAATCCCATAAGCCGTAGGTGGGAGTCGTGTCTTTGAAAATGGTCATCGCCCCGCTATGGACGGCGTAATAGTCCGCAATCCGGTCTCCGAACTCGAAGAAGTTTGTGAGCCCTATCACGGAAGAATGGTCGAATGCTTCAAAAGCCAGAACAGCCATCAGCGGGAATGGCGAAATGGCACGCTTCATCAATCCGGGTTTCCATGCCCGGAGCAGAATATCGGCCGTGGCGAGAAGAAGCAGGGGGAATACGATGTACCAGAATGTTTTACCGTAAGAATGCAGTGCGATCAGCTGATTGTCTCGAAGATAAATCTGGGGCAGAAGCCAGGTGAAAAGCGGCAGCATCAACAGCTGCAAAGCGGCGTACAGGATCCTGCGGTAGTGCTCCGATCCGTTTTTCGGGAAGGTGAGCAGGATCAGAGTCATCCCGAAAGACAAGTACGGAAGTGTCTTGAGTTTCCGACATCCCCAATCG
>Ga0265298_10011148_pt1 | contig 10549 bp, 6 predicted proteins | sample AusTroGonzalo_MG_3_FD_193486 | JGI IMG/M metagenome (GOLD analysis project Ga0265298, IMG submission 193486) | Bovine rumen microbial communities from tropical cattle in Woodstock, Queensland, Australia - Gonzalo_01 | ecosystem: Host-associated > Mammals > Digestive system > Stomach > Rumen ... | reverse complement strand
CTTTCGCGAGACCAACGAGAAAGAGAGTTTTGAAGCCGTGGAGGCAGCCATCGAGGGTGGCATCAACTTCATCGACGTGAGTCCGTACTACGGCCACTACAAGGCCGAGACAGTGCTGGGCAAAGCCCTGCGCAACATTCCACGAGACAAGTATTACCTGAGCACCAAGGTGGGACGCTACGGCAAGGACGGCGTGAACACCTGGGACTACTCTGCCAAGCGCGTCACCGACAGCGTTTATGAGAGTATGGAGCGCCTGGGTATCGACTTCATCGACCTCATTAACGTACACGATATTGAGTTTCAGGCGGCTCGTCCTGGAGGCCTGCAACTGGTGGTGGACGAGACCCTGCCTGCCCTCTTCGAACTGAAAGACAAGGGTGTGGTGGGTCATGTGGGCATCACCGACCTGCAGCTGGAGAACCTGAAATGGGTGGCCGAGAGAGTGCCTGTGGAGAGCATCCTGAACTTCTGCCACTATACCCTGAACGACGACGCCCTGACCGACTATCTGGACTTCTTCGAGGCCAAGGGCATCGGCATTATCAACGCATCGCCCCTGAGCATGGGACTGCTGTCGCAGCGTGGCGTGCCTGCATGGCACCCTGCACCCAAGGCGCTGGTGGAGGCCTGTCAGAAGGCTGCCGAACACTGCAACGCCAAGAACTATCCCATCGAGAAGTTGGCTGTGCAATACTCTGTGAGCAACCCTCGCATTGCCTCAACCCTGTTCTCTTCGGCCAACCCTGCCAACGTGCGTCGCAACATTGAATGGGCCAACGAGGAGCCCGACTGGAACCTGGTGAAGGAGGTTCAGGAGATTATTGGCGACCAGCAGCGCGTGACCTGGGCCAACTCATAACTAACCACGACGATATAAGCAATAAATAACTAACGACCGACAATGAAAAAGAATCAACTTGCCCTGGGCCTTATCTTCTGCCTGTTCTTCCTCTGGGCCATCAGCAGCAACCTGCTGCCTACGATGATTCGCCAGCTGATGAAGACTTGCGAACTGAACACCTTCGAAGCCTCGTTTACTGAGAGCGCCTACTGGTTGGCATACTTTATATGCCCCATCCCCATCGCCATGTTCATGAGGCGATTCAGCTATAGGGTGGGCATCGTCACGGGTCTGCTCATCGCTGCCTGCGGCGGACTGCTGTTCTTCCCTGCAGCCCAGGTGAAGAGCTATGGCGTGTATCTCTGTATCTTCTTCGTCATCGCCACGGGCATGTGTTTCCTTGAAACGGCGGCCAACCCCTACGTCACCGTATTGGGCGACGCAGAGACGGCTCCACGACGCCTGAACCTGGCACAGTCGTTCAACGGACTGGGTGCCTTTATCTCGGCCATGTTTCTGAGTAAGCTGGTGCTGAGCGGCAACGACTTTACTCGCGAGACCATCCCTGCCGACTATCCTGGCGGATGGGAGGGCTTTATCCAGACCGAGACGGACGCGATGAAGTTGCCCTACCTCATCCTGGCCCTCGTGCTGATTGCCGTGGCCGTGATGCTCATCGTGGTGAAACTGCCTAAGGTGGGCGACGAGAGCACGGACAAGAAAGGTAAGCTCATCGACTTCTCGACACTGAAGAAGCCTCACCTGCTCTGGGGCGTCATCGCACAGTTCTTTTATAACGGCGGTCAGACAGCCATCAACAGTCTGTTCCTGGTTTACTGCTGCACCTATGCCGGCATCGACGAGGATACTGCCACGACGTTCTTCGGCCTCTATATGCTGGCCTTTCTGCTGGGACGATGGGTGGGCACACTCATCATGGCTAAGATTGAACCCACGAAGATGCTCACCTTCTATGCACTGGCCAACGTGGTGCTGTGCGTGGTTATCATGAGCTTTGGCGGCTATGTAGGACTTTATGCCATGCTGGCTGTGTCGTTCTTCATGAGCATCATCTATCCCACGCAGTTCTCGCTGGCCCTGCACGGCCTGGGCGAACAGACAAAGTCGGGCTCGGCCTTCCTCGTGATGGCCATCGTGGGCAACGCCTGCGTGCCTCAGTTCACGGCTTACATCATGCACCAGAACGAGACGTTCTATCAGGTGGCCTACATCGTGCCCCTGGTTTGTTTCGCTGTGTGTGCCTTCTATGGATACAAATATAAATCACTATTAAAGGTTAACAAGTAAGAATCATGAAAGCAATTCAGATTTCACATCAGCAGGAGTTGAATGTTATAGACATAGAAAAGCCCCAGGCACTGGCCCAGGGCGAGGTTCTGCTGAAGTTGCACTATGTGGGCTTCTGCGGCTCGGACATTAACACGTTTATGGGACGCAACACGATGGCACTGAACCCTGTGATTCCAGGTCATGAGGTGGGTGCCGTGATCGAGGCTGTGGGCGCTGGCGTGCCCGACAACCTGAAGCCAGGCATGGTGGTGACCTGCAACCCCTATACCAACTGCGGCAAGTGTGCATCGTGCCGCAACCGCCGCGTGAACGCCTGTCAGCACAACGAGACACTGGGCGTGCAGCGCAATGGCGCTATGATGGAATATATCGTGCTGCCCTGGGAGAAGGTGATCACGGCTGGCAGCCTGACACCCAAGGTGTGTGCACTGGTTGAGCCGATGAGCGTGGGCTTCCATGCTGTGAGTCGTGCCGAGGTGACCGACATCGACGTGGTGATGGTGATTGGCTGCGGCATGGTGGGCATGGGCGCCATCGTACGCTCGGCCCTGCGTGGTGCCACGGTGATTGCCGCCGACATCGACGACGAGAAGTTGGCACTGGCCAAGAAGATGGGTGCCACCTATACCATCAACACCAAGAACGAGGATGCTCACCAGCGCCTGCAGGAGATGACCAACGGCTTTGGTCCTGACGTGGTGATCGAGGCCGTGGGCAGCGTGCCCACCTATCAGATGGCCATCAACGAGGTGGCCTTCACGGGTCGTGTGGCCTGCATCGGCTATGCCAAGAGCGAGGTGTCGCTGCAGACAAAGTACTTCGTTCAGAAGGAGCTCGACATCCGCGGCTCGCGCAATGCCCTGCCTTCTGACTTCCGTGCTGTGATTCACTATCTGGAAAACAACGAGTGCCCCATCGACACTCTGATCACCAAGGTGATAAAGCCCGAAGAGGCACTCGAAACTATGCGTTGGTGGAGCGAGAACCCTGGCAAGGTGTTCCGCATCCTGGTGGAGTTCTAAGAGATTTGCTGCTTGCGCCAGAAGCGATAGGTGATGTCTTCAAACTCACCATCGGCGGTCTGGCGATAGAGACGCTGATTGGTGGTGGGACTGTTCAAGGGTCCCAGATGACGGATAAAAGGACCGATTTTGATATAGTCAAAGTCGGTCTTTTTGATGACCGCCGGCACACGCAGTCGGCCACTATACCAAGCCACCTTGAACTGTGGATAGGTCTCGTGGATATACTGCGCCAACAGATTGACACTCTTTGGGTCGGCATCGCCGCCCATAAACGAGATACAGGTGATATCATTGCCGAAGCGCTCTACGAAATCATCGAGCGCTTCGGTATTCAGAGGAAGGCCAACGTCTTCCCAGAGATACTGGCTATGGCAGCCCGGGCAGCGGCATGGACAGCCGCTGATATTGATGGCCAAGGTTACTTCGTCGGGTATCTCTTGAAAGACAATGCCTGTGTTTACGTATTTCAACATGATCCTATTGCGATAGCAAAGATATTCTTTTTACCTTTTTACTTTCTCACCATTTCATTTTGCGGCATGGGCGTAGAAGCGACGGGCTGCCTCTTCCTGACGTGGCTGCGAGAAGTTGCTTACACGCTTCAGATAGCCAATGATACGGGTCATATAGTCCACGTTCTTTGAATGACACTTGGGGCACTCGTGCAGATAGCGCTTGTCGATATGACCGCAGTCGTTACATACGGTGTTGGGGATATTGAACGTGAAGTAGTTGCAACCTTCCTTGGCAGCCACCTTCAGCAACTGCAGGTACTGCTCCTTCGACAGGTGCTCGTCGAGGTTCATGTGCAGGGCTGAGCCACCTGTGAGGTGCTCGATATAGGGAGCGCCGTGCAACTTGAACTTGTCGATGACTGAGAGTGAGTCGTCCTCGACCACATAGAAATAGCTATTGTAGCAGTCGCGTGGCACGAAATAGCCGTCCTCACGGTCCCACTTGGCATGCTTCACGCCCACATTCTCGGCAGGAATCATCTCGCAGTTGAACATCACGTCCTTGGTGCGATACTGCTTGTTGTACTTCTCGATAAGACCCAGGATGCCCTGCACGAAGTTCTTATAGTCGTCGTTAGGCGTAATCTTCAGTCCCATGAACTCGGCAGCCTCTACCAAGCCGTTGATACCAATGGTGAGGTACTGACGACCGATATTGATATAGCCGGCATCGAACAGCGGCAGCATGCCATGCTCCTGCAGTTCCTTCAGGTTCTCGTTATAGGCCATCTGCACCTTATGGCACAGGTCGATGATGCCACTCAGGTACTCCAGATAGTCCAGTTTGTTGTTCACGGCATACTGGATACAGCGATTGAGGTTGATGGTGAGCACTGACTTAGATCCTGTGCTGACGCCACCTGCACCCAGGGTATAGCTGAAGCCATTGTCGGTGATCTCGTTGCGCAGACGGCAGCAACTTGACAGCGAGTCGGCATTATCACTCATATAGGTGAAGAACGAGTGGCCCTCAGCATACATCTCGGCCGTAAACTCGCCCCACTCCTTATCCTTGCAGTCGCCATTCTCGTCGACCAGCAGGGCCATCGTCTCAACGGGGAAGGTCAAGAGGGTCTTGGTGCGCTCTTTGTTGAACCATTTCATGAAACGCTTCTGCAGCCATGACAGACCGTCCCAGTCGGGCTGTGAGCCATCAGGGAAGTAGAACTCGCCGAAGATGCTCTGGAAATAGTACTTGTCGTAGTAGGCGATGTTCCAGAACACAGCCTGATAGTTACGGGCACCTGTGGGCTGGTTCAGCGTATAGACAATCTGCTCGAAGTAGTCGGTGATGATCTTATCGATGGTGCGCTTCTTCAAACTCAGGTCGGCCTGCTCGTCGGCACGCTTGTAGTAATCCTGTCCGTACTCCTTGCCCATGAAGTAGTTCATATACATCAGGAACTCAGGTGTGGCGCAGGCACCACTCAGCATAGAGCTGACCATGAACACCATGTTGACGAAGCCGCCAGCGAACGACTTCATGTTGGTGGGAGCTGTTGAGTTGCCACCAATGGCCAGCGTGCCACCGATGAGCCAGGGGTACATGGTGATAGAGGCACAGTAGTTGGCCAGCGAGGTCTCGTCGTTCTTATATATAAAGTGGTGGGTCAGCTTGTCGATATACTCGTCGGCCAACTGCTTGCCATACATCTTCTTGATGCGGTCGGTGAGCAGACGACGGTTCAGACGGATGAAGTTTGACTTGGGCAGCTCGCCAATGAGCGTGGCAATGTTCTTGTGCTCCACGTTGGCATTGGCATCGTACTTTGAACCTGTGGCAGCGTTCACCGATTCCATATACTCAGAGAGGAACATCATCTTCTCCAGAGTCTCACGGTCTTCAGTATGCTCCTGACGATAAAGGATAAAAGACTTTGCCACCTTATAGAAGCCCTCGCGCATCAACGCCTCCTCAACCTGGTTCTGAATATCCTCCACCTTGATATCATCCTTAATATCCAGGTGACTGATAATCTTGGAAACAGTGCCAAGGTCAGCAGGTTCATCAACACTCTCGAATGCCTTGGTAATAGCATTCATAATCTTGTCTAATGAGAAGCGGTCTTTCGAACCATCTCGCTTCGTGATGGTAAAGTTCTTAATTTCCATTATTATGTTATATTTACGTTTTGTTTTTAGGTTCACGCTTGCAATAAAAGTTTTCTATTTTGGATAACTTTTTAATTTTTGGATTTTGAAAAGTTTTCCAAAACCGTCAACTTCATTTCGTTTGCAAAGATAAGAAAATTCCATAAAATAACCACACGTTTTATGGAAAAAATTCATGGAAAAAAGATATTTTTCTTTTCTGCACAAGCCACCGCTAGTGTGCACTTCCAAACAACAAGACACAAAAAAAGGATGCACGCACACGCGTACATCCTTATATATCAGAGCAATATCTGCTTAAGCCTCAGCAACTGCCTCCAGCTCTTCCTTGCGATCCTTCTTGCTCATGGTGAGATAAGCAGTAGGAGCAGCGATGAAGATTGAAGAAAGCGTTCCGAATACAACACCCAGAATCATGGCGAAGGCGAATGAGCGGATGCTATCGCCACCCAGGAAGAAGATGGTGAGCAACACGATCAAGGTTGTCACCGAGGTGTTGATGGTACGAGCCAGCGTCTGGTTCAGCGAATCGTTGAACAGGTGCTTGCGGTCGCGCTTATTGTAGAGACCCATATTCTCACGGATACGGTCGAATACCACCACCTTATCGTTAATAGAGTAACCAATCACAGTCAGGATAGCACCGATGAAGGTCTGGTCTATCTCGAGTGACATGGGCACCCATGTGTGGAGCAGTGAGTAGAAACCGATAACTGCCAGAGCATCCAGAGCCAACGCAAAGATAGCACCTACAGAGAAGGCCAGGTTGCGGAAGCGGAACAGGATGTAGAGGAAGATAGCGATCAGAGCCAGCAGCACGCTGATGATAGCGCCCTTGGTGATGGTCTTAGCCACAGAAGGACCTACCTTGGTAGAGCTAACGATGGTACCCTTAGAGGTGTCGCTCTCGTTAGCAGGAGGAGTGCGGAACTCCATCTTGCTGGTCTCAGCATTGATCAGACCGGCGTTGGTCAGTACACCATAGATGCTATCCTCGATGATATCGTCGACAGCAGGGCTGTTCACGTCGTAGTCCCAGTTGGTAGAGATACGAACGGTACGGTTGGCAGCCTCGCCCAGTGCGATAATAGAGGTACTTGCAGGAGCGCCAGGGTTGGTGCTCTGCTCGTCGTTCATAGCGAATGCGCCAGTGAAGGCCTCACGAACATCCTCAACGGGCACCTGCTTATCGAGAACCACCACGTAGTTACGACCACCGGTGAAGTCGATACTCTTGCTCAAGCCGCGAACACAGAAGCTGACAACGAAGACGATAGCAGCCACTGCCCAAACAGCGTAAGACATCTTATATGCACCCATGAAGTTGAACTTCGTGCCCTGCATCAGGTTCTGAGACAGAGGAGTTGAGAAGGTGAGGTTCTGCCACTTATCCTTCTTCATCTGACGGTCGTAAACCAGACGGGTCATGAACACAGCGGTGAAGAACGATACACAGATACCGATGATCAGTGTCGTTGCGAAACCACGGATAGGACCTGTACCGAATACAAACAGGATGATACCTGTGATCAATGATGTCAAGTTAGAGTCGAAGATAGCTGAGAAAGCGTTAGAATAACCCTTGTTCAGCGCCTCCTTAATATTAAGACCCTTGCGGAGTTCCTCCTTCGTACGTTCGTAGATCAGCACGTTAGCATCCACAGCCGTACCCAGTGTCAGCACGATACCAGCGATACCAGGCATGGTCAGAGCAGCCTGGAACGAGGTCAGGATACCCAGTGTGAAGAACAGGTTGAACAACAGAGCGCAGTTGGCCAGCATACCAGGAATCCAGTTGTAGAGCGCAACCATCACAATCATCAGCAGCACGAAAGCTACGATGAACGAAACGATACCCTGCTGGATTGACTGAGCACCCAGTGAAGGACCTACCATCTGATAAGAAGCGATTGACAGAGGAGCAGGCATCTTACCTGAGTTCAGGGTGTTTGCCAAGTCCTTAGTGTCGGCCTGAGTGAACTTACCAGAGATCTGTGAGCTACCACCAGGAATCTCACCGTTCACACGAGGAGCACTGTAAACAGCCTCATCGAGCACGATGGCGATGGCACGACCCACGTTCATCTTGGTCAGGTTAGCCCAGATACGTGTACCCTCGGTGTTCATCTGCATAGACACCACAGGACCTACATTACCAATCTCGTTGCTATAGTCGTCCTTGGCAGTGGTCACCACGTCACCAGTCAGAGGAGCCTTACCATTGGGATCAGAGATCTTGATGGCATAGAGAGCCAGCATCTTGATCTTCTTACCGTTCTCCAAGGGGAGCTTGGTAATCTTAGCATCCCAGTAGAGGCGCATCTCCTTAGGAAGTACAGTCTTTGCAATCTCAGAGTTGATCACCTGGTTCACCTCAGCAGTATCAGTTACGTGAGCATAGCCCACCATACACTGACTCTCCTGACCAGCGAAACGGGTGTCGAGCAGGGTGAGCAGGTTAATAGCATCCTTACCACCCTCCTGAGCCAGCTCGCTCTTCTGAGCAGCAGCGGCAGCCAGATCAAGGGCGTTCACACTGTCAGTAGCCTCAGCCTCAACAGCAGCGGTGTCAGCAACCTCAGCCTTCTTGTCGGCCTTTACGTTGCTCATCTCTGCCATGTAGGTGTTAGCCAGCTGCAGGATGTAAGGCATAGCCTCCTCAACCATATATGTCTCGTGGAACTGCAGGTCGGCGCTACCAGCGAGGAGCTTCAGGATACGATCCTTGTCCTTCTGTGCACCAGGCATCTCCACCATGATGCGGCTCTGACCACTCAGCTTCTGGATGTTAGGCTGAGCCACACCGAACTTATCGACACGAGTACGAACCACTGTCTCGGCGTTGTCGATAGCAGCCTCAACCTCGTCGTTCAGGGCAGCTACAACTTCCTCGTCAGTGCTCTTGGTGTTCACCTTGTCGCGCAACTGCTGTGTAGCGAAGACAGCGTTCAGGTTACGACCACCACCGAACTCCTTCCAACGCTCTACGAAGTGAGCGATGAAGTCCGACTGATTGTTCTTACCATCGGCCTTGGCAGCGTCGAAGGCTTTGCGATAACCCTCGTCAGTGTCGTACTTGTTGCCAGCCAGGAAGTTGACAATGTCAGGCACTGACACCTCCAGGATGACGTTCATACCGCCCTTCAGGTCAAGACCCAGGCCAATCTCCATCTCACGGCAGTCGTCCAGACTCCAGGCTCCGAGCCAGATGTGGTCCTCGGAAGAAATTGAGTCCAGATACTCCTCTGCTGCTTTGTCTCCAAGTTCCGCACGCAGTGCCTCTGCCTTACTCTCGTAGTGGCGAGTTACAAACGAGAACGAAAGATAGAAACAGCACACCAGAATGAGTGCTACTGCAATAAACTTTACAATTCCTTTGTTTTGCATTTTGTTTGTTATGTTATTTATTATATAATTCGCGTTATTAAGCCTGCAAATATAGTGATAATTTTACACATTAGAAAATTTTTAGGCAACTTTCCTACTTTTTTTAATGATTATCGTCCATTTTTAGTCGACAAATCATCGGATAATGGTCGCTTGCGTCCATTTTGTTGTCGATATCGCACCCGTATGGTTTGAAGTGCCTTGAGCACATCATATGGTCGATGCGCAGGTTGAATCCCTTCTGATTATAAGACAGTCCCAACCCACAGCCTGTCGAGACGAAGCAGTCAGTCATGCCTTGTGCGATGGTCTGCCTGGCATAGGATATAGGCGTATCGTTGAAGTCGCCGCACACGATGATGGGATATTGGCTGTGCGACTCAATAAAGCGATGCACAGCCTCTGCCTGTGGTGCCCTTATCGCCATGTTTACGCCCAGTTTTCCTGCAATCATGTGCATCTCATCCTTGGCCAGTTCACTCTCCATCTCTCCCATGAGCACCTCTTTGTAGCGTTGGCGCTCGTCTTTCGAGAGGTGGGTGCTCTCCAGGTGGTTGTTGATGACGATGATGGTGTCGTCTTCTATCTGCAGGTAGTAAGCCACCGAGCCATTGGCCACTGACTTGTATTCTATCCGCTCCTTACCCACAATGGGGAATCGCGTGTGAATACCGACAGCGTTGACCAAAGGATTGGCACCAGACACATGCACCGTATCATTATAAGGATAGAGCTTCTTCATGATTTCGAAGCCGTTGCCACCCTTTCCGCCCATGTCTTCCTGCAGGCATACGATATCCGCATTCACTTGGCGCAGATAGCCTGCCACCGTGTCTGCTGCATGGTCATATTTGTAGTTGCCGCCATAGCCACACACATTGTAGCTGACCACCGTCAGGCAGTCTTCCGGTATTTGCTTCGAAAAGTTGATAGGAAGATAGGTTCGTATGGGCACATACGCGAGCGCGAAGCCCAGCAGAGGAATCCATGCCAGTTTCCATTTGATGATGACAAGGACGACGAGCGATAGTAGGTTAGCTAATATCAAGAACGGGAAGATGAGCCCTGCGCATGCCAGCAGCGGATAGGCCTCAGGACTGAGCCTGTCGCTATAGCCCACTGCCACCATCAGCAAGGCTGTGAAGGCACTGGCACCCATCAGCATGGCCAGGATGGTCTTCTTGATGTGTTTAAGCATCGCTCCTATTGCTCATGACTGGCCTCAAACAGGCGTTTCTTCTCATCCTTCGACAGACTGTCATAGCCACTCTTGCGAATCTTGTCGAGAATCTGGTCTATCTCCTCCTGACGTGCCTTCTTGCGGACATTGTACTCCATGTCGTTAACAGTGTCGT
>Ga0265298_10011147_pt1 | contig 10551 bp, 9 predicted proteins | sample AusTroGonzalo_MG_3_FD_193486 | JGI IMG/M metagenome (GOLD analysis project Ga0265298, IMG submission 193486) | Bovine rumen microbial communities from tropical cattle in Woodstock, Queensland, Australia - Gonzalo_01 | ecosystem: Host-associated > Mammals > Digestive system > Stomach > Rumen ... | reverse complement strand
TCCGTTATAAGAAATATCAGTAACATCTTCATCTAAAAGAAGTGAAGATAAAAATGAATGTTCTAAATAATATATAGCCTTTTCTTTATCCATTAGTTGTTCTCCTAATTGAATAAGTCATTGTGCGGCTATATTCATAATTCAAAATTAACTTACAATTGATAGAAATTTCAACAGAAGTACAGAAATTACTGATGCACATTGATCCATCTGCTAAATTGAAATAATAAAACTCAACATTATATTCTTTTGCGTATCTAGGAATAACGTTGTCATAGTATCTCATCATAGTGTTTTGAAAGCTTGTTTTATCAAAATACACTCCATCATTTTCTATCTCCACTGTGCGAAACATTGATTCAATTGGGGTGTTAATAATTGCCCTATTTAAACCCTGGTAAGAAAATGAAATAGAGAATATTCCACCCATGATTAGCACGAAAAAACCACTCAAAAGTACGTTAATCATGCTTTTACGCCTCCGGTGATACAATATTCAGATTCATAGCATGCTCCAAATAGTTTATGGAGCGAAAAGAAGGATAGAGGGATAACTATTTTGCTTTTAGAAAAGCCACAATCTTCAATCACTATTTTTAATTCATTGCTTTCAAATTCTTTTTCTTTCCCTATTGGTATATAAATCTGATTAGTTTTCTTATATCCAGCGACACTATAATCGCTCATTTCCATCGTTTTGTTGTTAACATACATTTTTGTATTTGGAACAAAAGAAATTGAATTAGATGTAGCCACAATATCTAAAGGAAAAATAACTTTAAAACCCTCTTTAGATAAAAATTTATTGTATACACCTATGTAGTCATTAACTTCTAAATAACAAGAAGTGTAATAGAGATAATCACCGTGATTATAAGAAACGCTGATTTCGTCTATTTCTAAAGCGTTACTATCGTCTATAGTTACGTAATCCAACGTATCTTTGAAACTAAAAGTTTCACTTGATATTTTTCTACTATTTTGTAAGCCAATACAGCAATTATCAAATGTTACCAAATCATTTTTATGAGCGTTCGCGTTCACTTCTAGACTTACAATTGGATCAATATAAAAGGTATATGTTGCTTTTCCTAAATATAAAACATATTTAAGTCCATCAACCCCTACTCTTCCTCTAGCAAAGAAAGTAATCTCATAATCAAAAGTGTTAGATACTGAGAAGATGTCTTCCCCATAAAGCGCTCCATTAGTGGCGTTATATGTCTTTAAAGATCCTCTAGTAATAGCATTCTCTGCGCTTCTAATTCTCATAACGAAATCTCTACTATCATCAAATGGTCCGATTATCGTGTCTGAAAAATACGTATATGTGCCTGTTATAGGAGAAGCGGAAACGGTTAATAAGGCAGTAAAAGGAATAAATAACAGTTTACTAGTGGATTTCATAAAAGACCTCCAAGAAAGATTTGACTGCTAATCGTTTTTTCTTTTTAAATTCGTTGGTGGAATAATCGTTAATCCACCAATAGGCATAAGCGTTATAAAAGTATTCATTGTTAATGATTCTTTGCGTTTCCACATCGAGGAGGCGGAATGTTTTTTCAACATCTTGGAAATATTTATAAAAGGGAGAATAAGAATCAATATTTCCGTTAGATAAAGACATGGTATTAATTTCGTTAATATGGTGAAGGGATATGAAATAGACCCGAGCAATTTCCTTAATAGTTTCTTCCAATTTCTTTGGTTTCATCATTTTTGCCTCCTCATTTCTTTAATATGAGAAAAAACGAATTTTTTTAAAATTTTTTTCATTTTTTTATATTATTAATTATTTATAATTAATAAAAAATTTTTCTTTTCTAAGAAAATTGAAATAATAATGGTTCGCATATATATTTATAGACATATGATAGTGTTAGCAGGCGCAAGCGCCAGTGGTAAAACTGAAGTAGCGAAATTATTAAATAAGAAGTACGGCATCAGTAAAATTGTAACCACTACTACTAGAGAAAAACGCAAAGGCGAAGTCGATGGAGTCGATTACTTTTTTGTGAGCAAAGAACAATTTGAAAAAATGATTCAAGAAAACAAATTTGTTGAATACACCCTTTATAACGGTCAATTATATGGCTCCACTAAAGATCAAATCGCCAATGATAAATGTGTCGTTATTGATCCTGCTGGACTACGTGCTTATATCAATTTAAATAACAAAAATATTGTCACCTTCTATTTAGAAGCCGACGAAAAAACAAGACATAAACGTATGGTAGCGCGTGGTGATGATCCTAGTAAAATAGAATCCAGAATCGCTAATGACCGCATTGCCTTTAAAAAAGAAAACATTGCTACAGTAGATTTTATTATCGATTCAAACGAAGATTCTTCAGTAGAAAAAGTAACTGATGAAATCTATAAAATCTATTCTTCATTACAAAAATAATCATAAATAATATAAAAAAGTTAAGAAAATTTTTTATTTTTCTTAATACTTATATATAATAACAAGTGGACATTAAAAGGAGAAAATTTATAATGGCTAAAATTGTTAAAGTTCATGGTCGTGAAGTCCTTGATAGTAGAGGTAACCCAACCGTTGAAGTTGAAGTTGCTCTTGATGACGGCACAAAAGCACGCGCAATCGTTCCTTCAGGCGCATCAACTGGTGAAAACGAAGCTCTCGAATTAAGAGATGGCGACAAATCAAGATATGGAGGAAAAGGCGTTCTTAAAGCAGTTGAGAACGTAAACAAAAAAATCGCTCCAGCAGTTATCGGTTTAGAAGCAACAGATCAAGTCTTAGTTGATCAAGCAATGCTCAAACTCGATGGCACACCATTCAAAAAGAATTTAGGTGCTAACGCTGTATTAGGTGTTTCTTTAGCAGTTGCTAGAGCAGCAGCAGAATCACTCAATATGCCTTTATATCGTTATATTGGTGGCACAAACGGAAAAGTTATTCCAACCCCATGTATGAACGTTATTAATGGTGGTGCTCACGCACAATCAAGTGTTGACTTCCAAGAATTCTTCATCATTCCTGCTGGCTTCCCATGCTTTAGAGAAGCATTAAGAGCAGGTACCGAAATCTTCCACACCCTTCAAAAAGTTGTTAAAGAACACGGTTATGAAACTGGTGTCGGTGATGAAGGTGGATTTGCTCCAAGCTGCAAACACGGAAATAAAGAACCACTCGCTTTAATTGCTGAAGCAGTTGATAGAGCTGGTTATAAACTCGGTGAACAAATCTTCTTAGGTATGGACGTTGCTTCTAGTGAATTCTATGAAGGTAACGGCGTTTATAACTTAGTCAAATCTAAAGAAGGTAAAAAGACCACTGATCAAATGATCAAATACTTAGAAAGACTCGTTAAAGAATATCCAGCAATCATTACCATCGAAGATGGTCTTGCTGAAAGCGACTGGGAAGGTTGGGCAAAACTCACCGCTAAACTTGGTGACAAAATCCAACTCGTTGGTGATGACTTATTCGTTACCAATCCAGAATTCGTTAAGAAGGGTATCGTTAACCACGTCGCAAATTCTGTCTTAATTAAAGTTAACCAAATCGGTACATTAACCGAAACATTAGACGCAATTAGATTAGCACAATCCAATGGTTACACCTGCATGGTCTCTCATAGATCTGGTGAAACCGAAGATAGCACAATCGCTGACTTAGCGGTTGCTTGTAACGCTGGCCAAATCAAAACCGGTTCTGCTAGTAGAACAGACCGTATGGCCAAATACAATCAATTACTTAGAATTGAAGAAGAACTTGGTGAAAATGCTTGTTTCTTAGGCGTTAAAGCATTTGCCAATCGTAAATTCTAATTAACTGGGCAAACTAAAAATTAATCCATTATTTATGTAATGGATTTTTTTATTCTTCTTCTTGATTATATTGAGTGTCTATTACTCTTATTTTTTCAACCGTATATTCATCAGCGGAGAGGATTTCTATTTCATATCTTTCCGCAAAAGTAAATTTGTCACCTTGCTTAGCAAATCTATCTAAGATTTCTTGGCAGAATCCAGCGACAGTTTCATAATCGGTTTCAAACTCATCTTTATATTCAATTAATTCAAAGAAGTCTTCAATGTTCATTAATCCATCAACAATATATGTTCCATTGCCATTATCAATGAATTCCACTTCGTCTTCATCAGTTTCATCAAAAATATCACCCACTATTTCTTCTAAAATGTCTTCCATAGTGATAATACCTTCAACTCCACCATATTCATCAATAACAACAGCGATGTGGATTTTAGTAGACTTAAATTCCGCTAATAAATCTAATAATTGTCTATTTCTTGGAATAATAATAGGTTTATAACACATTGATATAACATCAATATTTTCTTCTTTCTTAAAAACAGCTTTTGCGAGCTCTTTTATCGGCAAAATGCCAATAATATTGTCAATAGTGTCTTCATAAACTGGGATACGAGAATGTTTAAAGATTTCCCCTTCTTTGATAATTTCATTAATATCGTCTTCAACATTAATTGCAAAAACATCAACACGAGGAGTCATGATTTCGTGTGCTTCAATATCATTAATATCTAAAGCACCTCTAACAAGTTCGGCTTCATCTTCATCATATTCTTCGTTTTCTTCAAGTTCATCCACCATTTCAGAAAGAACATCCTCGTCAATTTGATCTTCTTCAACGGATTTCTTTTTAAATAATTTAGAGATAAGTTGGAAAAGCTTAGCAATTGGCCAAATGATTGGGAATGTAATATATTTGAACACTAAAACAGGATAGATATATAGTTTACTCAAAGAGTAAGATAATCTCTTAGAGAATGATTTAGGTGCAAATTCCGCAAAAACAATAATAAAGACAGTAAATAAGATAGTGGCAACTGTACTTCCCCAATTTTGATTCCAATTAATGCCAATTAAAGTTACAAAAGAAGAAGCAAAAATATTAACTAAATTATTGCCAAATAAAATGGAAGCAATAGAGAATTCATAGTCACAAGCAAAATCATAAGCTAGTTTAGCGGTTTTATTGCCTTTATCAGCTTCTGCTTTGAGCTTATCACGATTAACAACACTATAAACCATGTCAGCACTAGAAAAGAACATGGAGAAAAGTGAACATATAGCAACAATTAGCCAATAATACCAGGCCATTATGCTTTCCTCCTTCTAGGAGATGTTGGTTCTGAAATATCTGAAACAATTTCTTCTAAAATGTCTTCCATAGTAACCATTCCAACAATCTTATTATGATTGTCTCTAACAAGAGCAATATGAGTACGATGTTTTTTAAATCCATGGAATAAATCATCAATCATAATCTTGTTGCTAACAAAATATGGCTTTTGAAGGACACTTCTTATTGCTAAATGTGGGTCTTTGACATACTCTTCAAAGTAGATTTTTACATGCAAAACCCCAATAATATTGTCAAAAACCTTGTCATATACTGGAATTCTTGAATAATTTGTAGTTGTGATAATTTCTTGTAATTTTTCATGGTTTAAATCATGAATATTAAGCACAAACATCTTGCTTCTAGGAGTCAAAACTTCTTTAACGTTTGTGTCTAAGAAATCAATTGTCGATTGCACTATTTCTGCTTGGTCCTCATCAATCATTTCTTCTTCTGAAGCTTTTTCAATAACGTTTTCTAAATCTTCTTCAGTAAAGTCTTCTTCATTTTTAACTTTAAAGATTTTTTCAAACAGCTTAGCAAACGATTCAAAAAGAATAGTGATTGGGAAAAAGACAATCATTAAGAAATAGATTGGATAAGTAAAGATTAGTGACATCGTGTCTGGAATCGCTCTACAAATAGTCTTTGGAAGAGTGTCTCCAAGCATATAGACAACAAATGTCATAATGATAGACGATATCAATGATATCGTATATTCATCAGGAAATACGTTTCTAAAGTAATTAAGAAAAAGCACTGTTGAGACAGCGGAAATGGCGATTGCGACAATATTGTTACCAATTAATACAACCGTTAATGAACGCTCGTATTTATCTAATATTTTTAATAATGTTTTAGCGGTTTTACTTCCTTCATCTGCTCTTACTTGCATTTTGAATTTGTTGCAGCAAGAGAAGGCCGTTTCAGCACCAGAGAAGAAGAATGACAAAATGATTAATAAACCTATGATGATCCACGATATACTAGGGTCAGGCATTAATTAACCACTTCCTTTTCCGAACAAATCCGTTCGAATAGTGATTATATCATAAAGATAACAAAAAATAAAATGCCCGCTTGAACGCGAGCATTTAAATCAATCAATTTAGATTAAATTAACGAAGTTCTTCAGGGATTGGTTCTGGTTCTGGTATTGGTGCTGGTGTTACTTCGCCATAACTAGATGATTGTGGGAACAAATCGCTGAATTGGTTATATAACGCCATAGCCACTTCTAAGATATTGGAATCATAAGCAGCAAGTTCAGTTTCAGTTGGATAACTGAAATGAGCTTGTTCGTTATATGCTAATGAGCAATCCATTTGTGCAGCAGCTGTGCCATATTCAAAGGCAAATCCAACTTTAACATGAACTTCTTCTAAAGCCATCATGTCTGTTGTTCCTTTTGTTGTTCCAACAACAGCGGAAGCACCAAGATTTAAAGCATCAACTCTAACTCCACCAACTAATTCAGTGCTAATAACTTCACCGGTTTCATAATCAACAATTGTTTGCTTTGATTGACCAATGACATCTGGTACACCTAAATCATCTTTATCTAATTCAGCAGAAACAGCAATTCTATTGACTGCACCAGTGGCATCTTTATAAGTATAAACATTTGGTCTAAATGGCATTTCTTTTAATAATTGTTCAAAATCAACACCACCAATTTCCTTCATTAATGATGAGATACCTAAATTCATCAAACTGCCAAGAGGATCTGCGCCACTTAAAATAGCTTGAATTTCGGAATCTTTAATAAACATAGCTAAATCTCTTGGATTGAGGTAATGTTTCTTAGCAATTAATGGTACTGCTTCATAGAGTTTAGTGAAATCGAATGGAGTTTCTGGAGCACCAATCATACCAACAATAGTGTTATAAATACCATAAGCGGTATTGATTAAACCATTGAGGTTATTGGTAACGCTTGGATCAGATAAATCAAGATATAATCTTGGTGCGCCTTCTTTATAAGCAACATAGAATAAGCTAACGTTTAAGTTAACGATTGAAGCACTAAATCCCATACCAGCGTAGTTGACGGTTGCCATGAGAGTGAAGTTTTGAAGGTCAAGTCTGATATAACGGCTAATGTTATCGCCATCAGAACCTGCAAAAACGAAGTGGAGATTTCCACTGAAGGATTCACTAGCGGTGACGTAGTAACCACTATTTTCAATAGGCACTTGCTCGTTAATTACGTAGTTAAATGAAAGATTTCCTTCGCATGATGAAGCAAAGAAGCTGCCCACAACACCACTAACGGCTTGCATAAGGGCTTTTTCGTATTCGGTTGGTTGGGTTTGTCCACCTTCACCACCTTGGCCGCCTTCGCCGCCTTCGCCGCCTTGTCCACCTTCTTCTCCGCCTGAGGCTGGCTCTTCATAAGGAATGGCTTCGCCACCAGCAGGAACTTCGGTTTCGTATGGACTACTAGGTTTTGATTCACTAGATCCACCATTATTATTTTGGCTTGCGCCTCCACCACAAGAAGCAAGGAATGCTATAAGTGGTAGTACAAAAAGTTTAGTTTTTTTCATATAAACACCTCTTCTTATTATTTAGTTTACCACCATTATTTTGATAATGGTAATAAAAAAAGTCGGCAACTAGAAGTCACCGACAATTTAATGAATTGATAATTAATCTTCGTCTTTGTCTTTCTTTTTTCCGCTAGCAAGTTCAGCTTTGAGTTCTTTAACCCAATTGACTTTACCGATTTCACCTTGTTCAAGGCCATCTTTTTCCATGACGTCTTGAATAAGTTCTTTACATCTTCTAACGGATAATCCAGATTTAACTTTGAAGACAAGAGGAATTTCTTGATACATATCTTTTCCGCTCGCATCTTGAACTGGGATTGTGCTATTAGCATAATCAGCAGGATTTAAAGCGAAATATAATTTAAGAGATTTTCCTGCAACAGTGATTCTGACATACATTTTCTTATGTAATCTGAATGTATCACCAACAGCAGAGACACGGGATTTAACACCCCAAGAAAGAATTTCGTTCTTTAATTCATTGTATAAATCATGAATATCTTTTTCAGATTGTAATAATCTTTCAGCGAATGTTAATCTTTCATATTTTTTAACTTCTTCAGCTGGTTTTACTTCCACAACTGGAGCAGCTGGGGCTGGTTTTGGAGCTTCTGCTACTTCTTTTTTCACAAATAATGGACGAGCAGCAGGTTTTTCTTCTGGTTTTTGTTCAACAACTGGTTCAGCCTTAGGAGCTTCAATAACCTTAGGTTCTTCTTTCTTTTCTTCAACTTGAGCAGGTGCTGGAGCAACAGCTGGAGTTGGAGCACTAACGCCATTAATACCACCATTGAAATATTGAACAACGAGTGGTCCACCAAAGGTGGCACCAGTAATGGTTTGATTTCCACCATTAGGAGCTTGTTGAGGTTGTTGTTGAGGTTGATTTACGTTATTTCTTGCGATTTCATCTCTAACGATGTCACGAACAACTTCACGTAATAAGCTTGCAAGTGAAGCTTGATCCATACCTTGACCACCATTATTGTTAACATTAACTTCAACGTGTTTATCTTCGCCTGGTTGTTGTTCAGGTTGTTTTTCTTCTGGTTTTGGTTCTTCTTCTGGTTTTGGTTCTTCTTCTGGTTTTGGTTCTTCAACTGGCTCTGCTTGAGCAGCCTCTTCAGATGGTTCAGGAAGAGCAGTAACGATTAATTCTGGATCAGGTGCAACTAATTCTTCACCTTCTTGAATAGCTTCTGGATCACCAACTGCTTCTGCAATGGTTTTTGCTTCAGCTTCTTCTTCAACAAATGATTGTTGACGTGATTTGCTTGCATAAACAAGGCCCAAAATAAAGGTAACAAAGATAGCAGCTACTGCTAGATAGCCAAGAACCGAAGTAATATAAATCATTGCGGCATAAGGCATAACGATATCAGAGCTGAGAGCTTCAAGCATTTGTCCTAATTCAGCAAATGCGAATGTGAAGAAAACAGAAAGGACCAAAACAGCGTATAATGCAGCGCCTAATAATAAAGCGTAGAAAATATATAAGCCTTTTTTCTTAGTTAAAACAAAGATAAGCCCGAGAACTGTCATAATTGCAATGATGCCAGTAAAGACATAAGCAACAACGCTAACACTCATAGCAATACTTTCACCAACAGGTTCAAGGAATGCCATATTGTAGTTGCCAAGAATGACAATTGCAGAATCTTTGTTAAATGGTAAGACAAAAGCTTCTCCTATCATTTGATGGGCATTATCCATGTATAACCCAATTTCATTCATTCCTTCCCAAGGATAAGAAAGAGGGGTTACCATCCAGCAAACAAAAAACGCTACAAAAAGCGCAATGCTAGAAATGAAGAAAGCCAACAAAACTCTTTTTAATTTTGAACTTCTTTTCATAATCAAATCTCCTATTAACGAATACAATTTATACGTATACGCGAGACAAATCAATAGAATTTTGAAAAAAACCGCATTTTCGTGCAGTTTTATTTCATTTTTTGCTCAAATTTACTGTTTTTTCAATAAATTATGGAACTTAATTTGTATGAGTTTTTTTGTATTCGCTTATTGTTAAATCAGCTTCTTTATAGTAGCGGGTATAGCTCCTTTTACAGTAATGAGGATGGCAATCCTTCTCCTTTAAATCGAGAGGCTTGAAGGCATATGGTTTATTGACTCTCCAATTGTTTAATAACCCAATACTGAATGCGTCAGCTGGGCAATTAAACGAACATCTAACGCAGCATAAACATCGATTGTGGAATTTAAACTTTCCATTAACAAATTCGATGTTGTTAGTAGGACAGTTATTAATGCATTTCATGCATTTAATACATTTCTTAAGATTGACCTTATATGCTTTACCATTAACTCCAGAAAACCATTGTTCAATTCTTAATAGCCAAATGAACCAACCAACAAGATGATGTTTTTTTGTTAAGTGAGGATTTCCGTTAACTAAATAGTTCTCAACATGAATAGGAACAAGCTCGTTCATTGTTTCAAACATTTTTAACGCTCTTGCTTCTGTATGTCTAAAAATCATGTTATAAGGCATGATGTAATGATAGTCAGATTCCAAGAAAAAATTTCTTCTTTTTAAAATTCTAAGTAACTTTTTACCTGAAGAATGATTAATTGTCATATATTCACCACTGACCATGACAATAAATACTTTCATTGGTTTTTCTAGCTTAGGAAACTTTTTGGCGTATCTCCAAACGTTCTCTGGAGCATTAAAAGCGTGAATAGGATATCCGAATCCTATCTTGTCATATTGAGAAAGATTAGAAAAATCGAACTCATCCTTCTCAATTTTGAATAAATCAATTTGAATACCAAATTCTTCAGCACTAGATTTCCATTTTTTAACTGTTAGTTCAGTATTTCCTGTTCCGGAAAAATAA
>Ga0265298_10011146_pt1 | contig 10552 bp, 9 predicted proteins | sample AusTroGonzalo_MG_3_FD_193486 | JGI IMG/M metagenome (GOLD analysis project Ga0265298, IMG submission 193486) | Bovine rumen microbial communities from tropical cattle in Woodstock, Queensland, Australia - Gonzalo_01 | ecosystem: Host-associated > Mammals > Digestive system > Stomach > Rumen ... | reverse complement strand
GTGTGGCTTCGTCTGGGCGTTTCGTCCGGAGAGCGGAGTGAACGGTACTGTATTCAGGTTGGTGGACAACTTCTCGCTTTTCTACCTCCAGTTTGTGAAAGACTGCAAGTCAAGGGACGGAGACTACTGGACATCTTCTGTCTCGTCGGAGGTGAAGAACGCCTGGCGCGGACTTGCCTACGAGCGGCTTTGCCTTTCGCACATACCGCAGATCAAGGCGGCGCTTGGGATATCTGGCGTTCACACGGATGTGTATTCAATGCGGACGGAGGCTGCGGGGGCGTCCAGGGGTGCGCAGATAGATTTGCTTATCGACAGGAAGGATGGAATTGTCAATCTCTGCGAGATGAAATATTCTCGTGGGGAGTACGCGATTACCAAGGAAGAGCATGATAAGCTCATGAACAGGATGGAGGCATTCAGCCGTAGCGCAGGACGCGGCAAGTCCGTTCACTTGACAATGGTTACGACTTGCGGTCTTGCGCACAACATGTATTGGAACGACATCCAGTCTGAAGTGACGCTTGATGACTTGTTTAAATGAAGGGGACAAATGGGCAATGAGAACTATATGCGGAACAATTCTTGTCGTGCCGATTGCGCAGGTTGACGGACTTGCGGGGACTGTCCCCTCGCGGTGATGGTTTTGGCCGAGAAAAGGTAAAATTTTGCAAGATAACGTAAGAGGAGGCGAAAAGATGGCTAAGAAGGAAAAGGCGAATATTGAGTTTCTGCTTGTGAAAGCGGAGTTGAAGGGCGTGCCTTACTTGGCCCCGCGAAAGCCATGTAAAACGGCCGTTTGAGCAAAAATGGGGTGAAACGGCAGCCTGTCGGCGCGATGCCTGCAAATGTGATATAATTTAGAACTATGAAAACGAGAATACTATGCGGAACAATTCTTGCGGCGGCGATGGCCGTGTCTGCGAATGCGGCGCGGACTCCGTTCGCGGAAGGAGGGTTTGAGGTTGGCTGCAACTACTGGGCGAGCCACGCGGGCATGTACATGTGGCGGGACTGGAACGCCGGGCAGGTCGAGAAGGACCTTGATCTCCTCGCCGCGCATGGCATGACGGTTCTGCGCGTCTTCCCCCTTTGGCCGGACTTCCAGCCGCTCACGGCGGAGTACGGGGCGGGCGGCGCGTTTCAGGGCTACGCCCAGAATGGCGGGCCGCTTAGGAACTATGCGGCGGTTGACGACGAAATGATCTCGCGTTTCCGCTTTCTCTGCGATGCGGCGGGAAAGCGGAAAATGAAGCTTGTCGTCGGACTCGTCACCGGCTGGATGTCGGGACGGCTTTTCGTCCCTCCCGCGCTTGAGACGAAGAACGTCCTGACCGATCCAGACGCCGTCGCGTGGCAATGCCGCTTCATACGTTACTTCGTCAACGCGCTCAAGGACCATTCCGCGATTGCGGCGTGGGACCTCGGCAACGAGTGCAACTGCATGGGCGAGGCCGATCAGTCGCAGCTCTGGATGTGGATGCACGCATTATCGTCCGAAATACGCGTGAACGACCCGACGCGTCCCGTCGTCTCGGGGATGCATTCGGTGGGAACGGCGCGGAGCGCCAAGGCCAACATGCGACAGCAGGGCGAGCTCGTGGACTGGCTTACGACCCATCCATATCCGCTCTGGACGCCGGAATGCAACCTCGAGCCGTTCGACACGCTGCGCAACGCATGCCACCCGGCTTGCGAGACGACGCTCTACGCCAATCTTTCGGGTCGTCCGGCCTTCGTCGAGGAAGCGGGGTCCATGGGACCAGGGATCGTCTCGGAGGAACGCGCGGCGGCGGCGATGCTGATGCAGATGTTCTCGTGCTGGGCCGCGGGCGTTCCCGCGTTCGTGTGGTGGTGCGCATTTGACCAGGGGCATCTCGACTTCGCGCCTTACGACTGGACGGCCATCGAACGCGAGCTCGGGCTTTTCAAGGCGGACGGGACGCCCAAGCCTACCGCGAAGGCGATGGGGGATTTCGCCGCGTTTGTGAAGACGCTTCCGTTCGCGGCGCTTCCGCCGCGCCGCATCGACGCCGTTGTTCTCATGAGCGAGAAGGAGGACTTCTGGAGGCAGGCGCTTGGAGCGTGGATGCTTTCGCGCCAGGCCGGCTTCGACATCCGGTATGCGCCGGCGGAAGGGGAGTGGCCGGAATCCGCGTTCTACATCCTCCCTTCCGGCGGGGCGAGCTACAAGACGTATTCGGGACGCGCATGGAAGAAGCTTGTCGAAAAGGCCAGGTCTGGCGCGACCGTCCTTGTCACTCTCGGCAACGGCGCAGTGTTGTCCGACCTTGAGGCCGTAGCCGGCATTCGTACGGAAGCGCATTTCAAGCGCGGTTCTACGCGTCGCGTCGAAAGCGCCAGGGGCACGTTCGGCCTCTATGATTCGCATGTGCGCAAAATCACGCCTGTTGGCGCAGATGTTCTCGTCAAGGATGCAGACGGCAATCCGGTCATGACGGTCAGGAAATCGGGGGCGGGGAAAGTGATCTTCGTCAACGGCGCGCTGGAGACGAACGCGCCGATAGCGGGTTGGCCGCTCTATGCGATTGCGGCAGCTGAGGCGGGCGTGAAGCGCGTCGTCACAAAGGACGATCCGTGCCTAACCCTGACAGAACATCCGCGCTCTGATGGTTCATGTCTCGTTGTCGCCGTCAATACGCACGCCACGCCCATTGAAGCCCCGATCAAGGTTTCGGGCAATGTCGGCATGGTGTGGAACGGCACTCTCAAGGACGGCGTTCTTTCAATCCGCGAAAACGACGGCTGTGTGTTTGAGGTGACTAAGTGACGCGGCTACGCGATGTTTGCGTCAACGAGCGCCGGTCCAGCTACAATCCCGCACGGCATTGTGGTTTTGGTATAATTACCATAAACACAGTCGCTGCCGCGGGTTGGCGGCGCTGAAGGGAAAGTGGAGAGAAGAGACATGAATACGACGAGACTTGCGTCGCTTGACGCGCTGAGGGGGTTCGACATGCTTTTCATCATGGGTGGGGAAGGGCTTGTCTATGCCGTTGCCGCTGCGCTCGGGCATCCCGACTTCAAGGCGAGCTTCGGGCATGTGGAATGGCACGGACTCCAGTTCATGGACGTCATATTCCCGTTGTTCCTCTTTATGGCAGGCGTCAGCTTCCCGTTCTCGTGCGCAAAAAGCCGCGAGAAGGGGTTGGGCGACGGCAGGATCGCGCTCAAGGCGCTGAAGCGCGGCGTAGTCCTCTTTCTTCTCGGGCTCGTCTGCAACAGAATCCTCCAGTTCGACTTCGCTCATTTGAGGGTGTGGAGCGTCCTTGGAAGGATCGGCCTCGCGTGGATGATCGCCGCGTGGCTCTATCTTGCCCTCGGCCTGAAGGCGCGACTTGGCGTCGCGTTCGGGATTCTCGCCGCAGTGACGCTCGGCACGTATCTGATAACCGCTCCTGGCGCGCTGTCGCCCGTCGACCCGTTTTCACCGGAGGGGAACTTCGGCTGCTGGCTCGACCGCACTTTGACGGGCGGACACATCTACAGGCCGCTTTACGATCCAGAGGGATTTGCCGGTTTCTTCCCGGCCATTGTCACGGCGATGCTCGGAATGTTCGCGGGCGAAATCGTTCGGCACGGCGGAACTGCCGCGACGGGACGCAAGGCGCTGGAGCTTCTTGCCGTCGGCGTTTTCTGTCTTGTCGCCGGCTTTGCGCTGTCACTCCTGTTCCCGGTCAACAAGAAGCTATGGTCCCCGAGCTTCGTTCTCGTCGTAGGCGGAATCTCCTTCGCGCTCTTTGCGCTCTTCTACTGGATTATCGACGTGCGCGGCTGGCGCAAGTGGTCGTTTTTCTTCACGGTGATTGGCATGAACTCGATAACGATATTCATGGCGCAGCGAATCGTCAACTTCAGCAGCGCCAGCGGCTTCTTGTTCGGCGGACTGGCGTCGCTCTTTCCGGAAGTGTGGGCGAAGGTGGTCATGCAGGTCGGCTATATCGCCGTCTGCTGGCTCTTCCTCTACTTCCTCCACCGCAAAGGCGTGTATCTCAAGGTGTGACCTGGACTGAGGCGCCCACGCGTACCTGCGCGTCCGCGTCGGATTTGCCGCGCGTGAAGAGCCGCACCAAAGGAATCCTCTTCCTTCTACAATGAATCGTTGGCGAAGCTTGCCGGCACATGGGAGGAAGACCCAGAAACCGATAAAGCTCTTGCTGAAATGCGCATGGTTGACGCGGAGATGTGGAAATGAGTTTTCTCATTGACACAAACCGCTATTCGGATTTTGTGCGGAAGGATCCGGAAGTCTTTAAACGTTTTGTTTCCGCCCAAGAGATTCTCGTCCCGTTCATTGTAGCGGCGGAATCCGTCGAGCTTGCGCCGTCCCGGTTCGCCCGCAAGCCGAAACGCGACCACGATGCGCTTTGTGTTGTTCTTCATGGCAGATCGCATAGCATACCTCTTGCCGAGAGTTGGTTTATTTGCCAGCCGACAAGCAACTGTAAATTTCGTTTGGTGATGACAAACTCGGCTAATCTGCAAAATGCAGATTAGCCGAGTTGAGATAAGTGACGGCAAGATGCCGGAGAATGTGGTATAATTAAAACAATGAAAGCGAGAATTATGAAAACAAGGATAGCAGTTGTTGCCGCAGTTTTGCTTGTGGCAGTCGCCGACGCGCGTGAGCCGAACTACGACGAGTCGAAGGTTGCGCCGTACACGCTTGAGGATCCGCTCGCGTTTGCCGACGGACGCAAGCTGAAGGACGCCTCCGAATGGCCGGCGCGACGGAAGGAGATTCTCGACATCTTCGCCCGCGAGATGTTCGGCGCAGAGCCGCCCGCGCCGGAGGCGGTCGTCACGGAACTTCGCGAGGAAGGCTCGACGCTTGCCGGTCTTGCGATACGCCGCCAGTACAGGATGTGGTTCAAGACCGACAGGTCGGGCCCGTTCATTGACTGGCTTCTCGTGTTGCCGAACAGGATACAAGGCGAAAAGGGGAAGGCGGTCGACGGCCGCATCGTCTGCGAGAACCGCTCAAAGGTTCCTGTCGTCCTCATGCTGAACTTCCCCGGCAACCATGCGGTGCTGGACGATGTCGAGGTCCCGCTCACGGAAGGCGGATGGTTCCGCGCTGACGGCGATTCCGGCGACCACGGACCGAAAGAGTCCAATCGCGGCGTCCTCAGGCGCTCGCAGTTGCGCACGACCGTCCCGGCGGAGTTCATCGTCTCGCGCGGATACGCGTTTCTCACCGCGTGCTATGCGCAGGTGTCGCCCGACGTCGAGGTGAAGAAGGGCGACCCCGAGGAGCTTGCGTACACGCGCGTCTTCGAGCTCTGGGGCAAGCGCGACGAATCGCGCACCGACAACACGACCGCGCTTGGTGCTTGGGCGTGGGCGCTTTCTCGCGGACTCGACCTCGCCGAGACGATCCCCGAGATCGACGCAAGTCGGTGCGTGGCGACTGGCTCGTCGCGGCTTGGCAAGGCGGCGCTTCTTGCCTCGGCGCGCGACGAGCGCTTCGCGGTGTGCGTGCCGAACCAGACGGGCGGCGGCGGAGTTCCGCTCGCGAAGCGCAACTTCGGCGAGAACGTCTCCACTGAGATGGCGAGTTTCCCGCACTGGTATTGCAAGGCATATGCGAAGTACATAGACAACGAGCAGGTGATGAAGTTCGACCAGCATCTCCTCGTCGCGGCAATTGCGCCGCGGGCGCTGCTTGTCGAGGGCTTCAACCAGGGATGGTTCGACGCGAAGGGCGAATGGCTCTCGTGCCGCGCCGCTTCGCCGGTCTGGGAGTTCCTCGGCAAAGAGGGTCTGCCGAAAGGGGGTTTCCCTGAAAACTACGACCGGTCGCGCATAGGCTCCTCCTTCGGCTATGTTCGCCGCGGCGGACAGCACGGGCTTTCGGGCTACGACTGGCTATGGATGCTCGACTTCGCGGACAAGGCGCTGGCGCCGCAGGCGGGCGACGTCATTGAAATCGCCGATGCGCCGTTTGAGATGCCGCCGATTGTGGTGCCTCAGTTCGCGGAAAGGGATTTCTCCGTCGCCGACTTCGGTGCGAAGGAGGGCGAAAAGGCGACGGACGCCTTTGCGGCGGCGATGGCGGCGTGCGAGAAGGCGGGGGGCGGACGAGTGGTCGTTCCAAAGGGGACGTGGCTGACTGGCGCGGTGCATTTCCGCAACAACTGCAATCTGCATCTTGCAGAGGGCGCCACACTGGAGTTTACGGACGATCCGACAGACTACCTTCCTGTCGTACATACGACCTGGGAGGGCGTTGAATGCCTCAACTATTCGCCTCTCCTGTACGCATACGGCGTCACTAACGTCGCCATAACCGGCAAGGGGACGATTGCGCCGCGCATGGGGTTCTGGCGGACCTGGTTCACGCGCCCGCCGGAGCACATGTATGCGACGGAGTGCCTTTACCACTGGTGTTCGACGAACGCCGTGATGTCCGCGCGCGACCTTACGGCGATCAGGGGCTCCAATGTCCGGCCGCACCTAATCCAGTTCAACCGGTGCGCGAACGTGCTGCTTGACGGATTCCGCATCCGCGAGTCGCCGTTCTGGATGATCCACCTCTACCACAGCGAGAACTGCGCCGTCCGCAACCTCGACACCTACGCCCACGGACACAACAACGACGGCGTGGACATCGAGATGACGCGGAATGTGCTCGTGGAGAACTGCCGCTTCGACCAGGGCGACGACGGAATCGTGCTCAAGGCAGGGCGCAACCAGGACGCCTGGCGGCTGAACCGTCCGACTGAGAACGTCGTCGTCCGCAACTGCGAGTTTGTGTTTGCGCATACCCTGCTTGGCATCGGCTCGGAACTCTCGGGCGGCATCCGCAACGTGTGGATGCACCATTGCAGGATAAGCTCCGCGTTCAACCTTCTCTACGTAAAGACGAACAGGCGCAGGGGCGGGTTCGTGAAGAACGTCTATTTCGGGGATGTCGAGTGCGACAACATACGGGGCGCTCTCTGCCGCGTCGAAACGGACGTCCTCTACCAGTGGGCAAAGTTCCCCGACTACGAGCTGCGCCGGACGGAGATAGACGGTCTCCATGTCCGAAACGTCAAGGCGAATTACGCGGACTACGCAATCGACATCAGAGGCGACGCCGCCGCGCCCGTCCACAACGTCGAGCTGGAGGACGTGTGGCTTGGAGCTTCTCGCAAGGCGTTCGAGCGCGTCGAAAACGCCGCGGGAATCCAGAAGCGCAACGTCGTCCTTGGCGACCTGAAGCCGAAGGAATGGGTCCACCCCATCGACGAGGTCTGGCACCGCAAGAGCGGCAAGTGACTCGGAACGCGCGGCATTTCCGCCGCGCTACGGCAGGCTTATCGCGCGCTTCTCGGGGCGGACGCCCGGGAGTCGTCCGCCGTTCTCGGCCTTCAGCCGCGTGACGAGCGACGAGACGGAGGCGGACCACTTGGCGGCGTTCATGGGGTTGTAGCGCTTGCCGAACGCTGCGATGTCGCCGGTGTAGTGGCGGCGCACCGTTCCGGCGGCCCAGTAGCCCTGCACGTAGAACGACTTCGTTCCGTCCTGGTACCGGTGCGCCTTGTGTCCGGAGTTCATGGGCCCGCCGACGCCGAACTCGAGTCCGGGCCGTCCGTTCTCGTGCCTGCGTATCGCCGCGAGCAGCCATGTCGCGTCATCGCTGAGGTCGTAGTTGACGGCGATCTGCCGGATCATCTTCCACTCGCGGTCCGGTATCAGCTGCGTCTTCGCCGCGGGCTCGGCGGGCGCCGAAGCGGATGTGGCAAGGAGCAGCAGAAAAAGATTTTTAATTTTCACGCTCACGATTATACCATAAAGTGGTATAATAGTGCGCATTAACCGTAAAAATCCTTTTAGGAGGTCAGCGAATGAAGAAACTGTTGGTTGTCGTTGCGGTCGCCATGTCCGCCGTGTTCGCCAAGGCGGACGTCGCTTGGGACTGGTGGTGCGGGAACGGGCTCAAGAATCCCGACGTGCATCTCGGAATCGCGTGCAAGGCGCTTACGGTGAAGGCCGCCGAGGTATCGCTTCTCTTCAACCAGACGCCGGTCATCAGGAGCGGCGCGCAGGTTAGCCTCCTGTTCAACGACGCCGAGAAGGTGTCGTGGGTGCAGGCGGCGCTCGTGAACAAGGCGAGTTCCGCAAAGGTCCAGGTCGGGCTTCTCAACTTCAACGACAACGGCTTCCTGCCGTTCTTCCCGTTCTTCAACCTCGACAAGAGTCTCTTCGATTGAAACGCACAGTAGCATTGTTCGGCGCGGCGGTCCTCTGGTCCGCAGCCGCGTTCGCGGCCCGTCCCGTCAGCTGGGACAACCTCGACGAGGCGCACCACCTCGCGGGCCGCATGGCGTCCGCTGGGTATCTCCGCGGCAAGGTCGTGTATGTCGACTGCCGCGACTATGGCGACAAGGGATGTGTAGACGCCGTCCGCCGCATGGAGGAGGCCTGGCAGACCTTCAAGATGAAGCAGTTCGTTATGCTCGGCTCGCATCGCGGCGCCGCCGGGGCGGATAAGATCAAGCGGATTGCCGAGGGCCTCGGGCTCACGTACCCCATCTACCGCGACGCGGGGGTGACGCGCACGAAGGAGCAGGAGGAGGCGGACTCCGAGAAGGTCGGCTTCGTCTACGTGGTCGAGTCGACGGGCCGTATCCTCTACCGCGGCAAGGACGACCGCCGCGCCTTCGGCGTCGTCGCGAGCGCGCTGATGGCGATGCGCAGTCCGCAGACGCCCAAGCAGTGGAAGCACTACATCGACTTCGACATCGAGGTCTTGCCGGGGCGCGCGGTGCTCCTTCTTGAGGAATACCGCAAGGCGTTCCCCAAGGAGTCGAGGGAGTACGACGCGGTGTGGACGCGGTTCCAGTCCGACGAGGACGTCCAGCGAGCCGCGAAGCTCGAGCGTCTTACGCAGCAGGCCAAGGACTACGACTTCAAGGACGCGAGCGCGAAGAGGCTGAGCGACGAAAAGGTCAAGCAGGCTATCAGTGCCTTCGCCGACCTGAAGAAGAGCTCCAACCCGATGGTCGCGCAGGAGGCTAAGAACTGCATCGCGGAGCTGACGTGGACCGCCGCCAGGCTCAAGGACGAATGACGCCCGCGGGGCAAGGATCTACAAGGAGAATGACGATGAAGAAGACAATTGTTGCTGCGTGCGCCCTTGTCTCGCTCTTCGCGAGCGGCGCAGCAAGCTGGAAGAACCTCGACGACAAGGCGTACGTGTGCGGCGATAAACTCACTGCGGATGCCCTGCTTGGCAAGGTCGTACTCGTGTACTACTGGGATCTTTCGGAGGAGAAGAGCATCAAGTACATCCCCGAGGTCGAGAAGGTCTGGAGTTCGTTCAAGACCAAGAAGTTCGCCGTCGTCGGCAACTACATCGGCTCGCGCGACGACGCGAAGATCAAGGCCGCTGCCGAGAAGAACAAGCTGTCGGTCCCGATCTACTGCAACTTCACGCTCGATCCGGATCCAAAGCCCGGCTTCAGCAAGGCTCCGTACTTCGTCGTGGTCAACCATCGCGGCACGGCCATGTACACGGGTTCGGGGGCGAAGGAGGCGACGGAGGCCGTCGTCAATGCGATCAGCTCCATCGGAATGCCCGTGAGCCTCTGTGGCGACGTCGAGTTGAAGAAGCTGAAGAGCGTCGCGACGCAGCTCAAGCTCGGCAAGAACGTCTCGAACGTGGTGAAGGCGCTTGAGAAGAAGAAGGGCGACAAGGACCCGAATGTCGCTTCCGAGGCGCAGGAGTTGCTTACCGCGATAGACAGGGCGAAGGACGACGTCAAGTCCGACATCGACATCTACAAGCAGGTCGATCCCGCGGAGTCCATGAAGATGATCCAGCTGTACATGAAGACCTGGCCCAAGGACGATGCAGTTGCGGGATACAAGGAGATGATCCCCGAGTTGAAGAAGGCGGCGTCGGAGAAGGCAAAGGCGGACAAGTCCAAGGTGAAGGACAAGGACAAAGAGAAAGAAGCGAAGTGACGATGAAGACGGAGTTCCGCAACATAACAGAGATACTTGAGCGCAATGCAACGGAATGGCCCAATGACGTCGCGCTCGTCGAGATAAATCCGCAGGAGCTTGAGGCCCGCCACACCACCTGGCGCGAATATTCTCTCATCGAAAGCTCGCCCATCGAGGCGTTCAGGAGCGAGATGACGTGGCGCGAGTTCGACGAGAAGGCGAACCGCTTCGCGAACCTCCTTTTGAGCCGAGGGTACAAGCGCGGCGAAAAGGTCGCGATACTCCTCATGAACTGCCTCGAGTGGCTGCCCGTCTACTTCGGCATCCTCAAGGCGGGTTGCATGGCAGTGCCGCTGAACTTCCGCTACACTGCCGACGAGATAAAGTACTGCCTCTCGCTCTCCGACGCGGCGGCGCTCGTCTTCGGACCCGAGTTCACCGGGCGCGTCGAGCAGATAATCGACCGCGTTCCAGCCGTGCGCGACCGCTTCTACGTCGGCGACGACTGCCCGACGTTCGCGATGTCCTACCGCGCGCTTCTCGGCTACTGCTCGTCTAAGTCTCCGACAATCCCCATGGAGCCAGAGGACGAGGC
>Ga0265298_10011145_pt1 | contig 10552 bp, 4 predicted proteins | sample AusTroGonzalo_MG_3_FD_193486 | JGI IMG/M metagenome (GOLD analysis project Ga0265298, IMG submission 193486) | Bovine rumen microbial communities from tropical cattle in Woodstock, Queensland, Australia - Gonzalo_01 | ecosystem: Host-associated > Mammals > Digestive system > Stomach > Rumen ... | reverse complement strand
TTCTCAGTCCCAGTGTGGCTGGTCGTCCTCTCAGACCAGCTACCCATCATGGCCTTGGTGGGCCGTTACCTCACCAACTAGCTAATGGGACGCGAGCCCATCCGCAAGCGCATTACTGCTTTAATCATGAAACCATGCAGCTTCACGATCACATCCGGTATTAATTCCCGTTTCCAGGAGCTGTTCCAAACTTGCGGGTAGGTCACTCACGTGTTCCTCACCCTTGCGCCACTAAGCATTGCTGCTTCGTTCGACTTGCATGCCTAATCCATGCCGCCAGCGTTCGTTCTGAGCCAGGATCAAACTCTCCAAACAAAATTTTTTCAACACCGCGATCAGCTCGCAGCATCGATTTCGTTCTTCAAGATTCAATCTTGTCGCAAATCTTTTCGATTCGCATTTTTTACTACGACTTCAAAATTCCTTTCGGAACCTCAAAATCAATTTTCGGGTTCATCGCACTATTCAATTTTCAAAGATCACTTGCTTTACAATCATCACCGCCTTCATCAGGCGCAATGGGAATGTAATTTAGCATGCTTTTCCATTTTGTCAAATCGATTTCTCAATTTTTTTCAAAATTTTTTCAGCACCGCCTCAATCAGCCTCAGGGCTTCAGGGGCGTAAGGATGAAATATAGCATGCTTTTCAGCTTTGTCAAATCCAAAATCCATTTTTTTCAGGATTTTTTCAGCACCGCACCCCCAACGTCTCCGTCATCAGGCGCAATGGGTCATAAATATACCACTCTTTTCCATTTTGTCAAGCCCGATTCCAAATAAATTTCCGTTTTCAAAAAAAAGACAGCCTCGGATCCGAGCTCACGCAATGGAGAGGAAAACAGGACCTATTCGGTGTAGGAGGCGCGCAAATGACGGATGACCAGCTTTTCTTCGAGCTCGGAAATGGAATATTCGGCCTCGGTCCGCAAAGACAGGATCCGGGGACGGTCTGGCAGCAGCGTGAAACTGTTGTCGGAAAATACCGCAGGGATACCACGGAATTCGGCAAAGACGTAAAAGGCCGGTTTGTCCGTGGAAAGTTCGAGCTGGCCCGTCCCGTCTTCCGTCTTGATAAAACGGTGAGAGATCCGTGGCTGATCGAGCTGATATTTCTTGTATTTCGTCAGGAAAGATTCATTGGTGAAAGTCAGCGCCCTGCCCTCGGCCTCACCCTGAAATTCCAGATAAATGAAATCGGTTTCCGGTTCTCCGGTGAGATCGCACACGGGAATGGACTGCAGAACGGCAGCGGAATTGGGCTTCAGGCTGACGGGATAATTCCGCACTGCTTTGACGCCGCCGTGAATGCTGCAGACGGACAAAACCAGTTTGCCGGTCACCTCGCTCATCAGGTCGTTCGCCATGCGGAGTTCGATGACCGCAGGATCCTTGCGGATGGCGGCGGCCATCACGGGCGCATAAAAACGTCTGGCATGATAATGAAGCTGTTTCCAGCTGCCGAAATAATCCAGGCTCGACCACGAGGCCACGGGCCAGTTGTCGTTCAGCTGCCAGTAGATCGTGCCCATGCAGACGGGTTTGAGGGTGCGCCAGAATTCCACTCCGCTTTTGATCGCCACGGCCTGCTGGACCTGGCTGAGATAAATGAAATCCTCGAAAGTCGCGGGGAAGCGGAAATATCGGGTGAACATTTCCACGATCTTGGAATTGCCGGCGGCATTGCGCTGATGATGTTCCATGAGGGGCGAGGTCACATTGTGCTGGCGGCCCCGGGTGTAGAAATCAACCGTGTTCTGAGCGGGAAAGGCCTGGAATCCGAACTCGGAACAGAATCGCGGCACCACGTCGTAATAAGCCTCGAAATCGGCTCCGCTGTGCCAGACTTTCCAATAGTGCATGTCGCCTTGTGAATCATCGTCCCAGCCGGAAATGTCGGACTGGCTGTTGCACGGACTGGTCGGCCAGAAGGTCCGCGTATCATCGGCCGCCTTCACCGCCTTGCCGACCGCCTGATTGAACCGGTCGTAATTCAGGATCAGGGGAAGTTCCTTCTGTCCCGCCCAGCGCAGGAATTGTCCACATTCATTGTCGCCGCACCAGAGCGCGATGCAGGCATGGTCGCGGAGACGCTTGACCTGATAATCGATCTCCGCGCGGACCAGCGACAGAAAATCGTCGGAGGCTGGATACTGGGCACAGGCGAACATGCAGTCATGCCAGAGCAGAATGCCTTTTTCATCGCAGAGATCATAGAAATCATCATTTTCGTAGAGGCCGCCGCCCCAGAGGCGCAGCGCATTCATATTCGCTTCGACGGCATCGGAAAGGAGCCGGTCATAACGCTCGCGGGTGTATGTCTGGGGGCGGGCATCGATCGGGATCCAGTCGGCACCCTTGGCAAATACGGCAATGCCGTTCACCTCGAAATAGAGACAGATGCCGTGTTCGTCGGGATGGCTTACGGTTTTCAGGTCGCGCAAACCGATCCTCTTCCAGACGCGGCAGGAATCGGCCGTGACGGTCAGTTCATACAACGGCTGCTCCCCGTATCCGGCCGGATACCAGAGCCGGGGATTTTTCACCTCGAACACGGTATTGACCTTATTGATTCCACGATGGAGTTCCGCCGATACGGTCTGCACGGTGGTGTCGAAAACGAATACGACTTGCTGGACACCGTCAAAATCGGAATCGATCTCGGCCGTTACATCCAGCGTGCATATGCCCGGAAAATGGGTCTGGCTGGTGTAGACATGTTCGATGCGGACACCGTTGGATCCCTCCAGGGCGATCTCACCGTAAATGCCGCTGACGGGAATGCAGGGCCCCCAGTCCCAGCCGCCCTGACATTGGATCTTGCGGACGAAATTCAGGTTCGGCATCTGCCGCCAGAAACTGACCGGATTGCCGATTTTCAGCGGAAATTTATCCGCTTCGGCTTCAGCATACTTTTCCACGGCGGTAATGACGGCTTCGATGGTATTTTCACCTGCATGGAGGAATTCTTTCACCTCGTGGCGGATCCGGCAGAACATATTCCGGCTTGAAACGACAGTCCTGCCGTTGATCCGGATCTCGCCGACGGTGTCGAGGGAATCGATATTCAGCCAGATCCGCTTCTGGTCCAGGAAATCCTCCCCAACCTCGAATTTCCGCGACCAGGTCCAGTCATATTCCCGAACCCACTGGATCCCTTTTTCGTTGAACGCGACATAGGGATCGGGCATTAGACCGGCCTCGATCAGCGCGGAACAGTTTTCCCCTGGGATTTTAGCAGGAATCGCCAGAAATCCCGGTTTGGTGCAGGATAAAGTCCAAGTTCCTGAAAGATCGATTTTATTCATCATAACAATTCCCTTTCAATTTTGTTTTCCCGGGTCAATATACACTGGTTTGCACGACATGGCAAGGACCAGCCGAAACAAATTCAATCGTCGGATCTTTTTTTCCCAGGATTTTATCAGAAAAACACCGGGATCCCACGAGGGAGGAAAGTTGCCAGTATGCCTGCAATCCCCCTCAACCGCTCCGGATCCGGGGTTCCCACGTCCGGCATGGTGTTTGCCATTCCCGCCGCCGCATATTTCTCCCCTGCCAGCGAATGATATGGCAGCAGACGGACCCGGATCAGAGTTTCGATTCCGGAAAGCAGACGGCCGGCACCTTCGATATCCTCCGGGAAATCATTGCAGCCCGGCACGATCGGCATCCGGATCTCCACCGGCGTTCCATGTCCGCTGATCTTCCGCAGATTGTCATGGATCAGTCCATTGTCCATGCCGGTATGGAGACGGTGCCGTTCGGGATCCATACCTTTCAGGTCAAAAAGCACCAGATCAGTGAAAGGGAGGATTTTCCGGTAATGCCCGAAATCGACTGCACCGCAGGTATCAAGCGCGGTATGGATGGAATTCTTTTTGAAGCGGCGGAATAATTCCGCGGTGAAATCCGGGTAAAGCGCAGGCTCGCCGCCGGAAAGGGTCACCCCGCCCTCGGGGCTGAAAAAATCCCGGTCGCGGACGACCCGGCCAAAAACGGTGCCGACGCTCATTTCCGCGCCGCAGAACTCCAGTGCATTGTGTAAACACGCAGTGACGCATTTCCCGCATTGGAGGCAGTTTTCGCGTTTGAGCTCATGCCGTCCGGACGGACCGGTCCGGTGCACGGCGTTCGGACACGCGGGGAAACACGCACCGCAGGAGGCGCAGAGCTTCGCGTGGAACAGCAGCTGAGGATGCGGTGAAATGCATTCCGGATTATGGCACCAGACACAATGGAGCGGACAGCCCTTCACGAACACCGTGTCGCGCACACCCGGACCGTCATGAATGGTCAGCCGGCGGAGCGCCGCTATTGGAATTGCCGGATCAGACACTTTTTCAGCTCCGGTTTTCCGCTTCCGCGATAAAGGTTTCCTGCACTTCCGGCGACAGATCGATGAACCGGACATTCCAGCCGCAGAGACGGATCTGAACATTGCGGTATTTTTCCGGCTCCTTCTGCGCGGCACGCAGCAGTTCCGGAGAAAGCACGTTGAACTGGATGAACATTCCACCGCGGGCGAAAAAAGTCCGTATCAGCCGTACGATCAGTTCGGATCCCGCCTCCCCTGAGACGGAATGCGGCGAAAGCATCACATCCAGCACGCCACCATCGGCAAAATATGTATGGTCCAGCTTCGAAACGCTGTCTATCAGCCCTGCAACGCCTTCGTTGTCACAGGCCGTCGTGCTGCCAGTGTTGCGCGACAACGGATCACCGCAGTGCCGGCCGTCAGGCGTCGCTTCCGTTTCGCGTCCGAAAATGTAGCACCAGTCGATCGACCAGAGCCCCATCTGATAGGAGCCGCCTTTCGCATTGGGCGTATGCAGGATCTGTTCACCCGCCGCATGAACGATCGTTTCGGCCAGGGAATCGACCATCTCTTCGCCGTTTCCCCATTTCGGCATCCGTTTTGCCGCCAGCAGGCGCAGTTCTTCATGATCTTTCCAGCCGGATCTCAGAATGACGCCAAGTGCAGAAAAGGATACCCGTTTTTCTTCGAACACAAGTCTGCGGATCGCCGCCAGCGAATCCGCGGCTGTTCCGATCCCGGCGCACATGATGCCGCTGGATGCATATTTCGTGCCGTATTGCGACACGTCCAGTCCGCGCGCCATGCAGTCATCCATCGTGCCCGAAAGCAGCGGCGACGGCTGGACCCGGTTCCAGTCCTTTTCCAGTCTGTTCGTCAGTTCCATACAGTGGGCCAGCTCATTTTTCTGTAGCTCCAGATATTTCCCCAGCACGTCATCGAACGCCGCGGGTGAAAACACCGAATCGGCAAACAGTTCGCGGAACAGTCCGGCAAAATTGAACAGCACGGTCATCGTGCAGGAAAGTTCCTTGCCCATGATCGTCGGCTCGTAACAGCCTACGGGAATGAAATTCGCCAGATCGGCAGGATCCTTGCCGTGCCGCAGAAACATTTTCCGGGCGACCGACTCGTTGGCAAGAACCATCGACGTTTTGCCTTCCTTGATGCATTCCGCAGCGAAATACAGAACATCGTCGGGTGTTTTCGAATTGATCCGCAGGGAGAATTTCGGGTCGATCCGCCCCAGGTCGCGGAACACTTTCCACGCGAGCCGGGTCAACCCGTTGCAGCCGTCTTCTTCCGACTCCGGCAGCAGCCCGCCGAAACAGAACGGCGTCCCGTTGTCACGCCCCTGCGACTGCACCAGAAAACGGGAAAAATACGCAGCAAGCAAATCTTCCGCTTCGGCTTCCGTAAGGCGTCCCGCCGTCAGATCAGCTTCGTAAAACGGACGGTACATCCGGTCGAAGATCCCCATGGAACGCACCCATTCACCCTCGATCTCCTGCAGTTCGCGATAAAGCAGCCCCAGTTCCAGCGCCTGATGCAAAGTCTCCGGCGCATGATCGGACAGAAACGCGAGCATCTGCGCCAGATCGGTCCGTCCGGCTTTTTCCGCAATCGAAGCATAACGAAGCAGAAAATCCCGGAACGCCGCATAAGCGATCCGCACCGATTCGGCAAACGGAGACGGCTTTTCCCGGCAGCACCGTTCCGCCCGTTCCAGCAGACCCGGCACGCCGAGTTTCAGTACATTGTCCCAATCCGGCGAAGTATGGCTCAGGTCCAGACGGCAGCGGTAAACTCCTTTCCGGACGGCTTCCGCATTTCTGATTTCATCTCCGAGTGCGGCTTTCGCATAAATCGCCTTTCGCTCGTTCTGGATCGTCAAGATCTCGCTGCGGGGACTCGGGCTCAAAGTCTGCCGTTCGACCAGGGAGGCGAACGGATCGAAGTCATTGACCGCGATCCGGACGTGCTGCAGAAAACATTCCAGCATCCGCGCACGGGTCACGGCAAAGGGGATATTCGCGCGTTCCCCCTCCTCATAGACCGCCCGGATCTCCGACCGCAATTCTTCCGGAGCAAGCCCGTCCGCGGCGGCGAAAACCGCCGGGTCGTAACAGTGCTCCATCCTTTCCAGAAATTCGGTTCTGGTTCCTGGATATATGCGATTCATTTTCCGCCTTCTGCCATCATTCGGTTCCCTTGTGCGATCTCAGTATCGGTTTTTCATTTTTCCAGATACACTACGGTATTGGCCTTCAAGGAGAACAACAGATTTCCGTCCGGATCCGTCCGATACGGGACTTCTTCCAGATCATGTTCCTGGTCGATCAGATACAATCTGGCACCCCTCAGATCGCTGCCTTTCAGTTTGAAGGTGACCGGCAGATCGTCCGGCAGATCGTCCGACTCGAAAAATCTGCTGATCATTACACCTGTTTTTTTGCCGTTGGACGCACCGACCGCATAAATTCCGTTCTTTTCCCCGGTATCGACCGGAATTTGCCGTCCCAGTTGCACCAGTTTCGACCAGGCGAGAAAAACATAATACGTTTTCAGCGGTTCGAAATTATACATGTCAAACAGTCCGTCGAATTCGCACGGACGGGCATCGTAATACATCAGCATATCCAAAGGCGAATCCTGTCCCGCGCATAGAACTGCGGCGGCATAAGCGGCGCCCTTGATCCCGATGATGGAACGGACCGTATATTTGAATTCTTCTCCGGACCAGCCGTGAACGTAATTCCATTCATCCAGAATGCTTTCGGTTTTGGTATATCCGGCTTCATCCAGCATTTGCCGGGCCATGAAGATACTGTTGATCATTTTCCGCGGATCACAGGCATAACAATGCCAGGAGAAGAAATCCAACGGAACCCGTTTCCCGGCGGTCATGGCATCCAGAAACCGTTTGCTCCATGGACTGATATTGACTACTGCGGGGCCGCCGATCTTCAGTTTCGGAAAACACTTTTTCAAATGGGTCGCCGCAACCCGGTATAATTCGAAGAATTGTTCCGATGTTCCCTGCCAGGTGGGACTCCCGCAAGCCGGCGCCAAATCCGGCTCGTTCCAGATTTCCCAGTAGCGGATGTCCCATTCGAACCCATTCGCCCAGCCTTCATTGTAATGGCGGATGATGTGTTCGCAGATGACTGCCCATTTCCTGAAATCCGGAGGAACGACAGTTCCGTATTTTTTCGGTTCGTGTTCGATCTTGCTTCCCAGCCGGTAGAAAACCTGACTCCCCGCCTTCCGGATCCTTTTCAAGAACCAGTCGGTCAAGGTGAAATCATAGGATGCCGGATCGTCCGGGTCTTTGGTGAAATCGGGAAAGATCAGATGCACATCGACTATATGTTCTCCCCCGTAATAAGAGCAGAACGAAGCATCATGATTGCGGACATATGGAATGGCGGCGGCCTGCCAAGTTTCCATATTGCCGCGTCCGCGCGACCCCTCGATTGGACCATTGTTGACCGCGTTCATCGGTTTGATTTTTCCCAGAACCTTTTTCGGATCGGCGGTGAACTCGATCGGGACACTTGGATGTGCCGAAGCGTAGGACATTCCCTCCATGCGGAAGGTCCAGCCATTTCCCCGACGGACTTTTACTGCGAGCAGATTGCTTCCTTTCCGCCCTTTGCCGACAAAAAAGAGTTTCTCCCGCTGCGGTGAAAAGATATTACCGTCCGGGAACGTCGTAAAGATTTTTTCGCCGTTCAGATACACGTCCATCCACCAGTCTGCGCCGCCGCCGAATCCGAGATCACGTGCATCTTTCAGCTCAAACCGGTTGAATACGATACACTCATCTCCGCATTTTCCCGGTTTCCCCGTCAGGGCATCCAAATCGATCAAATGATTCGTCCCGAGCTGGAATTTTTGACTCTTTGCAGGAATCTTTCCGTAATTTCCGGTCTTGACCGACCGGATGAAATACCATTGTTCCGACAAAAAGTCAGAGACTTTATTTTTCATATATTCCTCGAAATATCATTTTTCAAAAATCATCAGCCGGTATTCTCCGGCATCCATGCCGCCGGCAACGCCGGGCGTTACAGCCAGACGGTAAGGACAGAATTTCGTAGCTTCGGAATTCTTGTCGAAAACCACCATGCTGAAACGCAGTGCTTTGCCGGAATCCGGCTTTACGCCGAGTTCGGACCACGGGATCGCCACTTCATAGAAAGTGATATTCCCTTTCCGTGTGACATTGCAGGGATACTTCAAAATTCCCGGTTTCCCTAAAAACCGCCGGTATTCCGGTCCTTTGGGCGTCAGCGCCAGGCCGAAATTCAAATTGCTGATGTAATCACGTTCCGGCGTCAGATCCGAACGTACCGCCCTGGGCGGCACGTCCTCGGCGGAAATCACCCATTGGATACTGTCACCTTCCCAGAGATTGCCGTTTACCGCTTTCTGAAGATGGACCGGGTCATCCGCTTTTACCGCCAGATACAGGTTTTCCGCATCATACGCCAGATAATAATCCGCCGCAAAATTGTGCCCGTTCGGATTGAAATCTTTCGTCTTGAAGTAGCAAAGTTCCGGTTGGAGGGCGGATTTCGGGTAAATGTCATTCGGATACCGCAGTTCCACCGGTTTCAGACCGGTTAGCCATTTGCCCGAACCGTCAAACACGGGTTTGTTTTTGATTTTCTGAATCTTCAGATACGAATTGTCCAGTTTGACCGGATAGGTTTTTCCGTTGCAGAGGATGGCAAGCTGTCTGCACAGCGGGATCTGGAATGTATTGACTTTTCCGGGAAGCACGGAAACCTGTTTCAATTTCCTGCCGTCCGCGACCAGTTCCGCTGCTATTTGCTTGATGCCAGGATTGCGGATGAACAGGGAAATCGTTTCCAGATCCTGCCGTTTTGCCGCAAATTTCACATCGGGCGCTGCTGCGTCGAATGCCGAAACAATTGCTCCGGAAATCGATTCGGGAGATTCTTCCGTAACCAGGTAAACCGGCTCCGGCGAGGATTTCAGTGCGTTCGCTCCTTTTTTCAGCGCGGTTTCCGAACCGACCATGTCAATCAGCTGCGCGGTGTTTTTCAGTTCGATTTTCAGTTCCAGCGGGGCTTCGATATTCCAAATCGCAGCGACCGTTTTGCCGTCCGGACGGGTGAAGATGCACGCATAATTTGATCCCGCTGTCAGTTCCTTGCAAAATTTGGCAAAAGCAAGTTCCCGCGCCGCAGTCACATACATTGCCCCGCCGGGCAGCGGAACATCAAGAAACTTTTTTTGATACATCACTGGTTTCCAGATCGTGGTCATGCAAGGGTCGTTGTCTTTCGCTGTTCCCAGTTTGCGGTCACGTGACGCCGGCATGTGCAGTTCGAAACACTTGACCGAAGCTGCCCTGGTCAGGATGATGGTCCGCGCGGTCAGTGCCGCCTGTTCGACGGCAATTCCACGATCCAGCATTGCGCCGTAATGGATTGCATAACCGGTTTCCCCGTTTTTGATGCACGCGTCTTTGCAATACTTGGCGGCAAGTTCGGTGGATTCTTTATAAAAGCGGGGCAACGCTTTTTCTGGAATGGAATAACTGCCCAGTGTCATATTCCAGTTGCCCGTATATGCATCGATAAAATAACCGTCTATGTCTTTGATCAAATCTTTCAATACGATATCGTAATAGGGATAAGTGCATTCATGACCGCTGTTGCCGCCGCAGTAAATTTTGATTTCCGGGTCGATCTGTTTGGCGATCCGGCTGGCGATCCGCGTGATGACCATATTGTTGTACATGGCTTCCGTCCACGTCCCGGAAAAACGTTGACCGCTTGCGTCCGAAGAAATCTCCGAGCCGACGTTCCATTCTCTGATTTTTCCTTTGGTCCGTTCCGCCATCAGCCGGATTCCTGCAATGATATGATTAAGCAGAGCATCGTTCAGCGATCCGCGGCCTTCAGCCCAAGCCTTGGGATCTGGATTGTGGCGCAGCGTGGTTCCGATCGTCAGATGGAGGATAAAATCTCCGGAATCCAGAAACGGAGCGTAATATTGCAACCGTCCATCAATGATTCTATTTATATCGGTCCGGATATTGGATAGATGATCGTTTGATTTCAATTTCAATGCGATTACACCGACTCCGGCACGTTTGTATGCGTCATGCAGTTCGGGGAATACTCCATACCCCAGTTGAAAAAAAGGATCGCGGCGTTTTATCTCCTTAGCCGAAACCGCTCCACTTTGCAGAAAACAG
>Ga0265298_10011144_pt1 | contig 10552 bp, 20 predicted proteins | sample AusTroGonzalo_MG_3_FD_193486 | JGI IMG/M metagenome (GOLD analysis project Ga0265298, IMG submission 193486) | Bovine rumen microbial communities from tropical cattle in Woodstock, Queensland, Australia - Gonzalo_01 | ecosystem: Host-associated > Mammals > Digestive system > Stomach > Rumen ... | reverse complement strand
CGCGATTAATTTCAAACTATTTCAGTCCATCGATGCCGAACAATTTCACCGCGGCCGCGGGCACAATTTCAAAATTAATCGCGCCGACCCTCTCGAAAAATTTGGCCGCCGGCATGGGACGTTTTTTCCGGCACCCCCTCACGGGTATTTGGAAAGAAGTAGTGGGCCCACTTTAGCACGCTAAAGTGTGAAAGTATCGGAATTTTTTCGTATCGCATCGAAGTAGTCCGTTTTAATTAGTTCGGTACCGAACCTTTGGGCGCACTTTAGTGCGCTAAAGTGCTAAAGCACTTCATCGGTTCGGTACCGAACTAGTCCTTCCGAGTTAGTCATAACTAACTTTGATCAAAGGTATCGAATCGTCCACCTTACTTTAGTACGCTAAAGCGTAGAAGTAGTCCATCTGAGTTAGTCATGACTAACTCATAGCAAAGGTCAAAGTCAGTCAAAGTCAAAGTCAAGGTCAAAATTGTACATACAAATATTTTAGTGTCGCCGATGCAAAAGAAAAAAATCCTCACGCGAGGAACCCGTATCGCGTGAGGATCTTTTCGTTGGTGAGTTCGGCGCCGTTCAGTTTAATCTGTACGTTCTCGCCGTTGATCACCGCGTCACCGGCGAGGAAGAAGGGAACGGAGTCCTTCACCCACTTGTCGGCGGTGAACATTTCGGTGATGATCTTCTCGAACATCTCGCCCTTGTTCCAGTGGGAGTCGTTCAGCAGATCCGCAGAGCCGATCAGCAGAGCCTTGGGGAGCAGAGCCTTGAGGTCGGCAGAGTTGGCGCGGATCCGGATCTTCCGGAAGCCACCCTTGGCGGTGGAAGCGCGATCAGCCTTGAAGTAGGCGGACAGTTCATCGAAGGTCATTCCGGTCATCACGTAGAGCAGACCGGCAACCACGAAGCCGAAGTAGTAGATGTGGGAAGCGGAGTTCTTGTTGTAGGCGGTCATCATAGCGGTCATTGTTGGGATCCTTCCTTTCCTCTTTCGATGCCTAATTATAACATGCCGGTCAGAAAGTTGTCAAGGGGTTTTTGCTACTTTTTTCAACTTTTTTTGAAAAACTTTTGTACGTACAACTTCGCACACCGGATCCAGTATACTGGATACAATCCTTTAGTGCTTTAGCGCGCTAAAGCGCGCCACCATAAATGTGCCGGTGCCATTTGGCACCGGTCTTGATGTGGTTCCGATATGTTCCTCGGAACAAGGGATTGAAGGGGAAGACCGCTTACCGGTTGAACCGGTAGACCCGACCACTTACGTGGTCTTCGATCTTGACGACCCGGTGGTCGTTATAGACCACGGAAAGCCAAGAGCGATCAAGGGTCGTGGTCTTGCCATCCTTGAAGTAGATGGTCAGCACCTAACCCATGTCCTCCTTCCTCCAGAGTCGGGAGCGTTTTCCTCCCGCTACAAGTATATTATCATATGCCGGTTTAAAAGTCAAGCACTTTTTTGAGCAAATCTAAAAAAACTTTTGTACGTACAACTTGTCGCAAGTTGTACCTCCGCGGGCGTACAACTTAAAAAAGGGCAGGTCCGCCGTGGGTCCGGGTCTTCTTTTGCTTCCTTCCATCTGTCTATATTATAGTCGATCTTCCGCCGGTTGTCAATACCTTTTTAAAAACTTTTTAAGGGTCTTACTTCGTAAGACCCTTCAGCACTTCGATGATCTCGGCGGGTTCGTAAGCACCCTTGCCCCAGTTGTCGCGGTTCGGTTTCTCATCGTCGAACAGGATCCCGCCACCAGTGGCAACCTTTTTGTCGGTGCCGTAGGCAACTACCTTGATCTCGTTCCACTTCACGCTCTTGAGATGCTTGGCGAGCCATTCACGCTTCACGGTAGCAACCGCTTCATTGTACCAGTTCTCGGCGTTCTTCGCGCCCCAGGAAATGATCCCGATCTCGTGTCCGTTCTTCTGAACCGCGTTCAGCAGGCGGGCGATCAGCGCGAGGTTTCCGATACCGCGGGCGACCTCATAAGGGCGAGTGTTGCGGGCGATAATGGCGGGGAGCCAATCGGTGACGGCGTACAGATCAGCGATCGTGCCATCCATGTCGAACCAGATCTTCATCAGTGGGTCACCTTCCTTTCCTACCTTTATTATACTCATTCCGGCGAAAAAGTCAAGGGTTTTTATACATTTTTCTAAAAAAAAACTTTTCGGCGCTTGATCCATACATATACAGACAAGTTGTACGCATCGGAGCGTACAACTTTTTCAAAATTCGCCAACGAGAGCGCGTGAGCATTTTTCGTCCGGCCGGCCCCCGATGGATTTTTCCTCAGCGCCTTAGAATGGTGAATCTTGAAGAAGTTGTACGTACAATTCAGAATTGTCCGCCATACTTTAGCACACTAAAGTACTAAAGCGATAAGGGTAAAAGAAAAGAGGGCTTTCGCCCTCTTTCGTGTTAGTCCTCGTAGTAGGCTTTGAGGTCTTCCACGTCAGCGCCGAGGTCTTCAGCGACCTTTTCCATGGCTTCCTCGTAGCGGTCTTCGGTCATCTTCTTCCAACCGTTCGCCTTGCGGACTTCTTCCAGTTTATCTTCGATGAGATCATACAGTTCGATGTAGTAGTTCTCATTCTTCAGCATTTCGATCGTCTTCTTCATGGTCTTCGTTCCTTTCCGGTTTAGTGGGTTTTCCTTCCCTCTTTCTGTACTTAGTATATCACAGGTCAGCCGGTTTGTCAACACTTTTTTGAAAAATTTTTCAAACTTTTTTCTCCCCTCGAGGGAGAGGGCTTTTAGCCCTCTTCCTCTTCCTCGGCGAGGAGTTCGAGGAGTTCCTCGTAATCCTCGTCGTGAAGTTCGGGGTTCATGTACCAGTTAGTCATCTTCGTGATCTCCTTTCCTCTTTCTGTAAGTATTATAGCATATGCCGGCGAGGTTGTCAACCCCTTTTTTGAAATTTTTTCAAAAAAAATTTAAGGGCGGGATTTCTCCCGCCCTTCCTTTCTTACTGCCAATCACCGCCGAGCCAAGCCATCAGAGCGGAGTTGTCAAGACGTCCTTCGTAGTACACTTCGATGATCTCGTCATCTTCTTCCGCTTCTCCGAGGTTCCACATCAGCAGATTGAAGATGTTTCCAATGTGGGCATCTTCTTTCTCACCGAAGAAACTCCAAACATTTCCATCTTTGTCAGTGCAATCAATGATCCATTCATCAGTATCTCCGAGCCGTTCGTAAGCGGTTACAACCGCAAGACGAGGATAAAATTCTCCACGATCTTCAGCACTTGCGGTCATAACGCATCCGCACAGGGCAATGATGATGGCGGTTACGATGGTAGCGATGGTTGCGATTTTGGTATTCTTCATTTTCGTTTACTTCCTTTCTTTCTTTCGTGGTTTCCTCTTTCCACGGTCTTATTGTAGCACACTTTCAATGGTTTGTCAACACTTTTTGAAAACTTTTTCAAAAAAATTTTGGAGCGGTTTGGGGATCAGATGATCCCCATCGCCACCGCCTGCCGTTTCACGTCAGCCCTCTGACGGGCGATTTCATCTTTTTCCCTTCTCCACTGATTGAGACCCTCGCCCATGTCGGCGATGAAGTCGTTACCATCGAGAGTGTTGATAGCGTTCTCATAGTCCTCAATCGTCTTGATGATCCACTCTCTGCCGAACTTTACGATACCCATCTTTCGTGCCTTCCTTTCCTCTTTCTGATTATATTATACTCAATCCGGTGCAAAATGGAATAGCAAAAATGGGAAAATTTATTACCATATGTGACAAAAAATAACGGGCCGGCCCGTCTTTGCGAAAATTCGCGTTCCAGGCCCAAACTGGCCAGAATGAACGGCCGGCCAGTCAAAAATAAACTGGCCTGTTAGAATGCGAAATACTGGCCGGCCGTCGGGCCGGTCGAGTTAGTCATGACTAACTGGTTACATGAAAAAATAAGGGTTACGCTTCAGCGTAACCCTGTTTCCGCAGTTCCTTGACCCGTGCGTTCAGAGCGGTCTTGGTCTTGAAATACTCACGATTCTGGCAGGAGCCATTGTAGCGGGTGGTGAGGTAGTATCCTTTGGGCATGGTCACGATGTCGATGGTTTTCATGATTTGTACCTTCCTTTCTTTCTTTTCATCTTATTCTATCATACTTTGTTCAATTTGTCAAGTACTTCTTGGAAAATAATTTCCATAATGTCCTCGGTTTCTTCATCAATCCAAAGCCATTCGTCACCTTCAAGAGTAAACCGCAAAGCACTTGTTCCTTTACGCTTACCATCAACCTTTTTTACATACTTAATCCTCTTGGTATCAATCAGCGTATCCTTTACTCTAATAAACATTTTTCTTTCCTTCCTTTCCTTTGGGGGTCTTGCCCCTCTTTACACTCTTATTGTATCATAATAGATGCTACATTTTTTCAGCATCTCCGTGAAGATCCTCAACGGTAGAGGATCTTGACGGACTTGGCATACCAACCATTGATACCGAACCGAACCGCCTTGACTTCCACGTAAGTGTGGGACTTGAAGGCTTCGGTAGCGATCTCCATCGCTTCGCCCTCGGTGGCGATCTTGGTGGCGATGGTCTTGGTGGCAGTGGTGACTTCGTACATTCTTCAGACTTCCTTTCCTTTGGGGTTTATCCCCTCTCTGTGACTATAATATACCACACCGGAACGCATATGTCAATTACGAAATCCTTAACTAATTGTTAAGATTATGTGAAGTTTCTGTCATACTTTCGTAACAAATGCCGGGCCGGCCAAAATCGTTCGACACCTAACGAAATTTGCCAATGAGAGCGTCTGAAGGGGAGTAGCATCAACCGGCCGGACGTTGGATTGCGCTTCAGCGCCTTAGAATGGCAAATTTCGCATTTTACCTTTGATAAAAGGTAACTCACCGGCGAGGCGACCGCTTAAGCGGTCGGATCCTCGCCCATGAAGCAGGCACAGAACCGCCGAATGTCCTCAAGGGAAAAGTCGGCGCAGTAGTCATCCATCGTCCGAGGTTCGAGGTGGTAGCCGTTCTCCACCATGTAAGCCAGGATCTCGCACTTCTCGTTGTAGTCTTTCATCGTTTCAGTCTCCCTTCCTTTGATGATGTAAGTATATCACAGGTTCTCCGGTTTGTCAAGAGGTTTTTGAAAACTTTTTCAAAAATTTTACTTCCTATGAATTACCATATAATCCCAGTGCTTCATGTTACAGATTTCAATAGCGAGGGATAGAGCATCACGCACAAACAACTCATAACCTTCCTTGCGGTTATTCATAGGAAATTCAAAATGATCATTGCCGATGTGGGTGTACTTATTTTCAAGACCTTCACGCACCCAACTCTCAACCAGTTCCAAACGTGCTTTAGTAGCAACCGCCAACTGAATATAGGCGAAGACATCGAAATCTTTTCCCTCTCTGTTACGGATACAGGAAATCCGAGCTTTCAGATTCTTTTCATTCGTGCCGATCTTGCCACGTCCGTTCTTTCTCCGTTTCAGATAACCGCCAACATAGAACTTTCCATCCTCGATTTGTTCGTGCTTCTTGTGTGCTGTCATGCCCATTTCAGTAAATCCCCTTTCCTTTGATGATGTAAATATAACATACTTCCTTCCGATTGTCAACCCCTTTTTCAAAAAAAATATCAAAAACTTTTTTTCAAAAACCCTTGACAGATCCGGCAATTCCTGCTATAATATAACCATCAAGAGAGAGGAGCGAAACTCATGAAAGAGTATGAGAGCGACAAGGTTGTCGGCGCAAGCCACTACGAGGCTATCCAGTGGATCACCGCCAAGGATCTGTGGGATGAGGTTATTGAACTTGAGGTGGATTGCTACGGCACAGTTACACGGGTGATCCACTAACCCCAATGGGCGGGTAACCGCTCATGTAACCATTCGCGCGAGTTAGTCATAACTAACTCGGCGCCCGGCCGGCCAGTTAGAATTTCACGCTACAGGCCCGATCTGGCCAGACGACTGGCCGGCCGGCCGAATGAATGATAAACTGGCCCGTTAGAATCGAAAATTTACAGGCCTGGTTATAGTCCTGGCCGGCGCTTTAACATACTAAAGTATGAAAGTATATGTGACCGGCCCGCCATGTCATATTTGGTAAGAAATTTTACCATATTTGCTATTGTTTTGCCTCTATAGGTGTGTTAGAATGTCAGTGTCAGGAGGGGATGCGGACCCCAGCCTCTCCGAGGGACACGGATCGTAGCCGAGCAAGGGGACGCCATAGTGACGAAGTACAAGTCTTGCGATCCGCTTATACCCGCTTGTGGGTTCGGGATCCCAACAAAAAAATCCCAAAAAACCCTTGACAAGTCCGACCGAGTGTGATACAATAAGACCATCGAAGGAGGGTGATCCCCAAGGGAATCCAGTGCCTAACTCCCGCAGGTCGCGGTGGCGGGAGAAGGCGGTAAACGAAGCGACTGGGCGCCGCCACCGAGGCATGGCGGGTAGCAGTGCCGCACGAGGGTGCGGATGATCCGACCGAAATGGCGGGGAGTCTGGTCTACCAAGCCCCGAAGGGGATCCTGGTGAGGGTGAAACGAAAGGGGCAAAAAAATCCGAAAAAATTTCGGAAAACCCCTTGACAAGCGTAACAAGCCATGCTATAATAGGGGCACAGGATGAGGGAAGGCGGAGCCCGAACATCGGGTAGCCGAGCGGGTGAGACCCACGAGAGTCCGTAAGTCCTTCCCGATGAAACCGCCGCAAGCCGAAAGAGGGATGCTTTGCGGGATATAAATGTGCAGGCAGTACCGACCCAGTGGTTGAAAGGGCGGATCTGGCATCCTAAACCACACCAAGTGATCCTCTGAAACGAACTTCTGAAGAAAACGTCCCTCAAGATCACATGTGCCACAGCGTAAACTGTGGCTTTTCTTATGCGATCCAGTTAGTCATAACTAACTGGCCAGCGAGCCGGCCAGTTATCCGCGCGATAATTTTGACTTCCAGGCCCAAACTGGCCAGTTATTAGTGACCGGCCGGCCAGTACTCACCTACTGGCCTGTTAGAATGGCAAATAATGACAGGCCAGAAAATTAATCCTGGCCTATAAACAGGTCAGGTATTATATGGCCGGCCCGCGCTTTAGTACGCTAAAGTACTAAAGTACTTAGGTATTAAATATGCCCGGGCAACTGCCCGGGGCTTTAAGTGCCACCCTCGGGGGCATCCCCTCAGTGGCTCCGGCGCTTGGCTCCTGCCCGTGTGGTCCGCTTCGCGCCTGCCTGCGGACCGGGGGCTCAGTGTCCCATGGGGATCACCTCCCTTCGATGGTTAAAGTATAGCACAGCCGGGGCAGTTTGTCAACCCCTTTTTAAAAATTTTTTTAAAAAAAATTTGGCTCCGATATATTCCTCGGAGCAAGGGATTAAAGGCGTTCCCACCACCAGTGCTTGGTAGCAACGCGGGTGACCCACCAGATGTCCTTGTGGAGTTCTTCCACTTGGTCAGGGGTGAGGCAACCACGCTTCTCCCACCGGAGCACCTCCCACCAGAGGTAGTGCCGACGCTCATCAGAGAGCCCGTATTTCTCGGACTCCTCGGTCCAAATATTGGACTTGAGCAGGTTGTAAGCGTACACTCTATGAAATCCTCCTTTCTCGTCAGAGTGAAAACCGGGGACTATGCAGTTGAGAAGGAGCAACCGGCGGGATCTCCCCGCACAAGTATAGTACCACAACCGGCGGGCAAATACAATGTCAAATATGGGAAAATTTTTGACCAGATCAGCGGGCCGGCCTTACATAACGGGCCAGTATCCTGGCCTGTCAAAAATTTTGACCCACAGGCCCAAACTGGCCGGCGCTATCGACCGGCCGGCCATGAGATGACCTTCGGGCCAGTCTCATTGGCAAATTATAACAGGCCGGGCCTGGCCATTAGTTCGGTACCTAACTAATTCTGCTGCCGGCCGGCACACTTTAGCACGCTAAAGTGCTAAAGATATACAAAATGGGATACCAGATAAGACAATGTCTTATCTGGTCAGAGCCTTAAGGACTTCCGTGATTTCAGCGGGAGTGTAAGCACCCTCGCCCCACGCTTTGCGATTCGGCTCTTCATCATCGAAGAGGATGCCACCGCCCGTGGCGGTTTTCTTGTCCGTTCCGTAAGGCTTTACAAGGATTGTATCCCAGTTCACGGAAGGAAGATGTTTGGCGAGCCATCCGAGTTTAGTGGCATACACCCTTGCGTTGTAGGCGGGTGTACCGCTCTTTGCGGTCCAAGAGATAATCCCAATCTCGTAACCGAGTGCCTGAACCTTGTTCAGCAAGCGGGCGATGTAGGCGGTATTTCCGAGACCCTTTGCCATTTCGTAGGGGCGGGTCTCGCCCGCCTTGATGGATTCGAGCCAACCATCGACTCTGTAGAAGTCGGCGATTGTGCCATCCATATCGAACCAAATCCTTGTCATTTCCTTTACTCCCCCTTTCTGATTATATTATACACTATACCCACCGGATTACAATTGATTATTTGGGAAAGTTTCTTACCAAATCCGACATGTCGCGGCCGCCGGCTAAAGGTCAGGAAAAGTCAAACGAAATTTGCCATTCTAAGCGTCTGAAAATAATTCAATCGACCGGCCGGACGAACGATTATCCTTCAGCCCCTTAGAATCGAAAATTTCGTTAGGTACCGAAATACTTACGGGCCGGCGGGAAGGTCAAAGTCAGTCAAAGTCAAATTTATGGCCTGGCCCGGCGCTTTAGCACGCTAAAGCGTTAAACCCACCTACCTAATAGGTGGGCGGGTGTGGCTGCCGCGGTACCTCGGCAGGTGAGGTATTGTGGCTGCCGAAGTAATACCTTTGATCAAATATAATCGGATCCGATATATTACAGAAGTATTACGAAACTATGTCAGCTGTCGGCTGCCGGCTGCCGAAAATCTTAACACTTTTGTAACACACTGTTGATACTTTTGTAACAAACTTAACAAAAAAGACATTGACAAACGTATCCGGCGGGTGTATAATTAAGGCACAGAAAGGGAAAGGAGATTGACCACGATGACCATGACCGAAATGATGAACGCCTACAATGCCCGCAGTGCTTCCCACACCTACGCCCTCGGCTTCGTGTGCGGTGGCAAGCTCTACGCTCAGAAGCTGAGCTTCGCTGAGCTGAGCAAGTACTTCAAGCTCGACCGTGCGAGCTCCAAGCGGGGCGGCTTCGCCAAGATTCGTATCAAGCTGAGCTCCGCTCAGCGGGCTGAGCTGAGCCAGACGGCTGAAGTCCTTGGAGCTGAGTCCCTGCTGACGAAGGACACCGCCCACAACAAGGGCGAGAACTTCGAGCGGGAGCTGACCGAGCGGTGGACTTCCGAGACCTGGGTCAAGGACTCCATCCCCTTCTGGATGGCGGGTGACATCAAGGTTGACGGGGTTGAGATTCAGGTCAAGCTTGACGGGGCTGAGCTGACCAACGAAAAGCTTCTCTCCCGCCTCGCCTAAGGCGGGAGAGGATGCTGAAAAAACTAAGCATCGGATTTGCTACAATAACTATGGAAAGAGAAGAAAGGAGCTACTAACATGACATTCCTCATTTGCTACCACGGCGAAAGCTACACCCTCGACATCGAGACCCTCGATGACCTCGCGACCCTCGCAGATAAGTACGGGTGGGTCAACCTCGTGATTGACTTCCACAACATGACCATTACCATTCGGTAATGATTAGAAAGGAGCAACAAATGGAAAAGATAATTATGGTTTTCGGTTTCTGTATAGTGGTCATTAGTTTCTTCCTGTGCGTGTGCGTGGGTATGCAATTCGCATGGGGTGTGCTTGCGGGGTTGGTACCCACAGGGGTGGGTTACTTTTTCACCGACCCATGACGGGCCGGCCCGCCGACCGATGCTGAAAAAAAGTAGCATCCTATTTGATATACTTATTACAGAAAGAGGAAAGGAAGGTATCCGAAATGTTCAATCACATCTGCCTCACTATCACCGAGTTTACTGGCTCCTACGGCACCCGCTACTTCTGCCACCTGTTCACCGATAACGGCAAGGCGCACGACTCCCGTGAAATTTCTATTGATGAGGCGCGGGTTCTGCAGTGGGAGCTGATTCGCAAGGGCGCGACCAAGACCACCGAGTATAACCCCTTCACCCCTCATGTTTTCACCCGCCACTACCGCCTGTTGGAACTGAACTGGTGATGCTGAAAAAATTCAGCATCCTACCCTGTATAATAAGAGTGTAAGAAAGAGAAAGGAAGGTACCCCAAATGCTCTACGATTTCACCGCTTTCGCTAACTTTGCCGACAAAGCCGAGTCCGACCCTCGCTTGTGCGAACTCGCCGACCGCTATGATTCCGACCCGCACTCCCTATCAGATGACGAACTGACCGAACTGGTCAATCGGTATGACCGCGCGGGTGAGGATGACGAGAACTACTACCCCGATGTCGATGACTACTACGAGGATTGGGATAACCTCGAATGCGGTTTCGACCCCTACATGGGTTGCTACTCTGACGATTGCTAAGGAGAATTGAAAAATGAAAGTTACTGTGAGTTGCCGTTGCCCCCTCTGCGGGAAAGTTTCCCTT
>Ga0265298_10011143_pt1 | contig 10553 bp, 9 predicted proteins | sample AusTroGonzalo_MG_3_FD_193486 | JGI IMG/M metagenome (GOLD analysis project Ga0265298, IMG submission 193486) | Bovine rumen microbial communities from tropical cattle in Woodstock, Queensland, Australia - Gonzalo_01 | ecosystem: Host-associated > Mammals > Digestive system > Stomach > Rumen ... | reverse complement strand
GATTGCCGGCTACGATTTGGATGTGGACAGTCCGTATCCCGCTCCCATCCCGGAAGAAGTAAACAGCAAGCCGGACCCCATTCCGCTTAACACCAAACCCATCCGGGCCCGTCACTACGGCCGGAACATAGAGAGCATCCTGGACCTGATAGCCTCGGAACCGGAAGGGGAGATGAAAACGGAGATGATCCGCTCCCTGGCCATCTATATGCGGCAGCAGTACCTCATCTGGAACAAGGACACGGTGGCCGATGAAACCATTTTCTCGGACATCGAACGCCTGTCCGGCGGCCGCGTGCAGGTACCGCGGGACCTGGAACTGTCCAAGATTGCCTCGGACGCTTCGTTCAGCCGTCCGGGCCTGAACCTGGGCTTCCAAGGCGGAGGAAAAGGTAAGTTCAACCGGAATTTCCGGAAAAACGGCAAGAAGAAATGAGGTGGGTTCCTTCTTGGTGGTCGCGTATGAGCGAACGCAAGCAGGCCGGTATCCGGCTTGCTTTTATTGCCGTAGTGCTGCTCTTCACGGTGCTTACGCTGGTTTCCGTGACATCTTATCTCCTCACTTGGCGGGCCGATCAAAGCGTGGCTACTGCTGTGCCCGATACCCCCGTGCAAAACGCCGCTGCCTCGTCCGGCTTCTCCCTGGGCCGTTTCCTGGTTACTGAGAGTTTCGGTGTGGCTGCCCTGCTGGTGGTGGCTTTTTTGGTGGTCTGGAGCATTAAGCTTTGCTGGAAAGGTTTTCCCTGGAGTCTGAAAAAATGGTTTTTCGGCTGTCTCACGGGGGCTTTTCTCTTTTCCTGGATAGCGGCCTATGCCGGCGATTTGCTGGGCCTGGACTACTGGTTTGGCAGCGGCCTGGGTGGCCGCGCCGGCGGCGCCCTGGTGGATTGGACCTTGCGTCATGTGGGAGAACTGATTACCGGATTGGTCCTCCTGGTGCTTTTGGCTGTATGGCTGTATTGCCTCAGCCGTCGTTTTGCAGACTTCATGATGGGCCGGAAACCGGAACAGCAGGCAGAACCCGTAATAGAAGAAACGGAACCGGTGCAGGAAGAACAGAAAGAGTTTGTCCCGGTCTTTGTAACGTCCCCGTCTATTCCGGAGAAAGATCCTGAAACGGTGAGGGAAGAGGAAGAAGAAAAACCCCGGGAGCCCAAACCTGCCCGCAAGAAGAAAGTGGTGGTACAGGAAGAGCAGGAAGGGGAAGGTAAATTTGAAGTGGTTACGGACGAGTCCCTGGAGGAAGAGGTGAAGGAACCGCTTCCGCCCATCGACAACCGCCTGGACCCGCCGGACGGCCTTCCCAAATACAAGACTCCGGACATTTCCATCCTGGGAGACTATGCCAATGCCCGACACGAGGTGTCACAGGACGAACTGAACCGCAACAACAACAAAATTCGGGCAACCCTGGCCAGCTACAAGATCCAGGTCCGGGATGTCACGGCCGTCGTAGGTCCTACGGTTACCCTTTATAAGGTATATCCCGCTCCGGGCGTAAAGATATCGGCCATTAAACAGCTCCAGGAAGATATCGGCATATCCCTGAATGCCAAGGGCGTACGTATTACCACCCTGTCGGATTCGGTGGGTATCGAGGTGGCCAACGACAAGGCTTCCATCGTGCCGCTGAAGGCGCTCCTGAACAGCCCGGCCTTCCGCGAATCCAAAGCGGAACTGCCGGTGGCCATCGGCTATACCATCTCGCAGGAGGTGAAGGTATTCGACTTGGCCGATGCCCCGCACCTGCTGGTGGCCGGTGCCACCAAACAGGGTAAATCCGTGGGCCTCAATGTGATAGTGGCATCACTCCTGTACTCCAAGCATCCTTCGGAACTCAAATTTGTATTCGTGGATCCGAAGATGGTGGAATTCACCCCTTACGGACGACTGCTCCATCATTATCTGGCAGTGCTGCCCAACGCCACTTCCGAGCAGGAGGAGAAGGACCGCGCCATTGTGAAGAATGCCAAGGACGCCGCTGCCGTGCTGCAGTCCCTGTGCGTGGAGATGGACGCCCGCTATGAACTTCTGTCCAAGGCTACCGTGAACAACATTAAACTCTATAACAGCAAGTTTAAGGAGCGTCACCTACGCCCGGACGAGGGGCATCATTTCCTGCCTTACGTGGTGGTTGTGATTGATGAGTATGCAGATCTTACGATGTCCGTCGGCGCCGGACCGGAGTCCAAGGCCCTGGCCCGCAGCATCACCACCTCCGTTATCCGCCTGGCCCAGAAGGGCCGTGCGGCGGGCCTGCACGTGATCCTGGCCACCCAGCGTCCTACGGTGGACGTGATAACCGGCCTAATCAAGGCTAATTTCCCCATGCGCATCGCCTTCCGCGTCACTTCCCGCATAGATTCCGCTACCATCCTGGACCAGCCGGGGGCCGACAAACTCATCGGCCGGGGCGATATGCTGCTGTACAGCGGCGTGGAGATGGAACGTGTTCAGTGCGCTTTCATCGGCAACGATGAGATTGTGGGCCTTACGCAGGCCGTGGGGGATCAGACGGGATATCAAAAGAGTTACAATACGCCTTATTACCTGCCGGAGCCTCCTTCCAGCGAAGGGGATGACGGTTCTTCCAGCGGCGGAATGGTGGACATGAAAGCCCTGGACGAACGGTTTGCGGAAGCTGCCAAAATGATTGTTATCAACCAGCGGGGCTCCACCTCGGACCTGCAGCGCCGTCTTGGCATGGGTTATGCAAAGGCAGGAAGAGTGATGGATCAGTTGGAGGCCGCCGGGATAGTTGGCCCGCAGAACGGAGCCAAGCCGCGGGAGGTCCTGGTAAAAGACCTCAATGAGCTGGAAGAGATCCTGCAGCACTTTATGGCGTAAACTAATGAAAAGCATCCTGTTGTCGTTCCTGGCCCTGGCCGTCTGCACCGGCGCCCTGGCACAAAGCAAGATCCCGCTCCTGGACCGGGTACCGGGCCATCGTGTGGAGTGCAGTTATACCTACAGCCTCTCCAAGGAAGGCGGGCCTTTCAACGAAGTGACTTCGGGCAAACTGGAAGTGGAGGACAACGCATTCCGTCTGGATGCCCTGGGGCTCCGGATCATCAGTGACGGAATCACCCGCTGGACCTTGGATGACGAAGCCCGCGAAGCTGTGGCGGAAACGGTTCAGAAAGAGGATGTTGCTGCGAATCCCGCCCTCCTTATCGGTCATTATGCCGATTTCGCCAAGGATATTGTGGTGAATGCCAGCGGGAAAGATTTCCTGGATGTTACCTTGGTAATGGACGATACCAACCGGGCACGCTTTTACCTGAAAGACATAGTGTTCGGGGATAAAAAAGGAAAAAGCGACTTCTCGATGGACGAAAAATCGCTTCCCGAAGATTATCTGCTTACAGACCTGCGTTAGACGCGGGTCTTATTTTTTGATGCATCGTACCGAAAGGGCCAGGGACTGCTTGCTTCCCTTTCCTTTCTGGACTTCGGTTTTGTCGGAATAGATGTAACGATACTGGGCCATCCCTTCTTCATCGGCCTCCGATGCCGTCCAGAAGATGGCATAGTCCAGGAATCCCTGCACATTGTCGTCTCCGCCGGCGCGGTCCACGTAACCCGCAGGAATGGCATTGAATCCCTTTTCATTGGTAATGCTCACGCCCGGCCAGTAGGGCCACATAGGGTCGTCCAGCAGGGAGGCGTCCACCATCAGGGCACAGGCGTCGCTGCCCAGGGCATCCCACTCCTGGGCCGTAGGAAGCTGCCAGCCATCCGGGCAGGCGCTGAGGGCCTCTTCCCAGGTATAATATTTCCCCAGGATGGAATCCGTAACGTTGGACAGATAATAGGATATGCCGCTCTGGGTGCCGAACAGGTTGCTGGCAAGCCAGGTGACTCCGTCTATGTCTGTGACGTAGAACTTGTTTCCACCAATCTCAACAGTGTTTCCTTTCAGGCCGATCAGGGATGTCTGCGGGTCCAGGACCACATAGGAGGCGCTGGTGGAGGTGGAGATGTAGTCTTTGGCGAAAGCATAGCAGGTAACAGTAACCTTTCCTGGTTCCGTTGTGGTGTAGGTGAAAACCGGATTTGAGGTCTTGGCATCCCGCGTAAGGGTGTCCCGCTGCCCCCCGTTCACCGACCAGTAAATGCCGATGGATTCCGGAGAACTGTTATCCGAAGTGAACAGTCCGGAAATGTCGGCCTTGAGGGTGACGGTAACGCCCGGAGCTATATAGGGAAGGGGTGATTCTTCAAAATCCAGTCCATAGAGACTTACCGTCGTAGTACTCTCGTCATCCTTTTTACAGGAGAAGGCGAGCACGGCAGCCAGGACCAGAAATACTATGCTTTTTTTCATACTTTTCTAAACTCAATCTACAAATATCGCTATTTTTTCGTAATTTTACGCAAAATTCTTGCCAATATGAATAAGTTCCTTCCTGTAGTAGTCCTTTTCCTGGCTCTGTCCTGTGCCCGGCCTGCACGCTATATCCAGGTGAGCGGTCAGGCCCAGGGAGGTACCTATACGGTAAAACTGAATCTGCAGGGAGTCCGGGAAAGTCCGGAGACGGTCAGGGACAGCATAGAGGCACTGCTCACGGGAATAGACACTACGCTCTCCGGCTATAACAAACTATCGCTTCTATCCCGCTTCAATGCCGGCGAACCCATCCGACCCAATAGACTATTCCTGGAGATGTACGACTTCGCCTACCGGATGTGGCTGCGCTCCGGCGGGGCTGTGGACTGTGCCGCCGGGCCACTTTTCGATGCCTGGGGTTTCGGTTTCCGGGAGGGGAAACTGCCTTCGGAAGAAGAGGTTGAAAGGCTTCTTCAAGTGTGTGGAATGGCAAAACTGCCGGAGGTCCTTCCACTGGAAGACGGTGTGCTGGACCCGGCCCGGATGGGCTTCCCCCGCCTGAATTTCAATGCGGTGGCCCAGGGCTACAGTTGCGACATCATTGCCCGCTACCTCTATTCGCTGGGCGTTAAGGATATGCTGGTGGATATCGGCGAAATCTGGTGCGACGGCCTGAATCCTTCCGGTGCCTCCTGGGCCGTGGGTCTGGACCGGCCTACCGACCGGGCCGATGATTCCGTTGCGGGGGACGATGGTCTCACGGGCGTGTGGCTTTCGGAGGGAAAGCCTGCCGGCGTGGTCACATCGGGCAATTACCGCAAGTACTATGTTCAGGACGGCCGCAAATACGCCCATACCATAGACCCGTTGAGCGGCTATCCGGTCCGGCATAACCTGCTGAGCGCCACGGTGATATCTTCGGAAGGCGCCGGCGTTGCCGATGCAGTGGCCACTTGGTATATGGTGGTGGGGCTGGAGAAGGCGAAACAGTTGGTGTTGGAAGACCCCACCCTGGAGGCCTGGCTGGTGTATTCGGCCGACGACGGCACCATGCAGGAATGGGGTTCCCCAGGCTTCCGCATCCGCGAATAGTCACATGCTTGCAATAATCTCCAGCACCCTTTGCAGCGTTTGACAGAGGGTGTCGGTGGTTTTTATGAGCAGAGCCGGGCAGATGCCGGCAGCCGACAGGGTCACCGTAGCTACTGCGCAAGTCATCAAAAGCGTTGTCAGCGGCAGGGCCAGGAGGTTGGTGAGCAGGAAATAGCGGGGGAAGGTGTGAAAGCGAAGCCAGACCAGCGGCCCGGTAAAGATTTGGCAGCTGATGCTGAGCGCCGCGGCTTTCCAGATGCGGCGGAAAGGGTCCCACCCGGGGGAGGAGGGATACCAGGTTTCCAGAACAGGATACAGGAAGAAGATACCAGCCATGGCCAGGTAGGACAATTGGAAACCCAGGCTCCGGATGGCCGATGGATCCAGGACCAGCTGGATCAAAAGGGCCAGGCAGAGCACCCGGGAGGCTTTCCGGGGACGTCCCGTGAGCCTTAACACTTCGTTGATGAGGATAAAAAGGAAGGCACGGACCAGCGAAGGGGAGGCGCCGGTCATGAGTGTGAAAAAGCCCGTTCCCAGTACGATGGCGGCAAAGCGCAGCTTCCGGGCGACAGGAGACTGGCCCGCCACCCTGGTAAGCTGGTCGAAGAGGACGTAGATGATGCCCAGATGCAGGCCGGAAAGGGCCAGGATATGGGAGGCGCCGCTTTCCCGGAAGGCCGATACCGTTTCCCGGGCCAGTCCGGAGCGGTCCCCGGTGAAAAGTGCCGTCAGGAGGGATGCCGTATCCTCCGAAGGGAAGGGAATATCGGCAATAAAAGTTTTCAGCCGCTCACAGGAAGTTTCGGCCCATCCGGCAGGCGAGAATACGGAGGCCGATGGAAAAGCGTTTACAGTTCCGGCGAAGAAACCCAGGAGCAGGAAACTACCCAGGATAAGGGGAAAGGAAATGCTGCCCGGCAGAGTGGGAAGGCGTTTTTTCAGTAAAACCGGAGTGGCCGCCAGGGTTAGTACAAGGGGCGAGATTTCCCAGGGAATGCTTCCGGAAACCGTCACTCCCGCCCAAGCTCCTATCGTAAAACAAAGAGAAAGCCCTTCTATGCTTTTCATCCAACTCATAGATTACGAAATTACATAATAATTTATTATCTTTGCAAGGATATAAATGAAATATTTATTACACTACCCATACTATGATTATTCTCGTTATCAACTGCGGAAGCTCCTCCATCAAATATCAGCTTCTGGACATGAAGAGCGACGATGTCTATGATGTCATCGCCAAAGGTATTGCAGAAAAAATCGGCCTGCCTGCCGGCATTCTGCAGTATGCTCCCACCGGAAAGGACAAAATCGTCACGGACGTTCCCATTCCGGACCACAAAGTTGGTATGCAGCTCATCCTGGCGGCCCTCACGGACAAGGAAACCGGTGTGCTCCAGTCCCTGGAAGACATCGAGGCCGTGGGACACCGCATCGTGCAGGGCGGTGATTTCTTCGCCGGCTCCGTCCTGGTGAACGACGACGTGCTGGACAAGATTGCCTTCTGCGCCGATTTCGCCCCGCTGCACAATCCCGCCCACCTGCTGGGTATTCATGCCATGCAGGAAGTGCTTCCTTCCGTGCCTCAGGTGGTTACCTTCGACACGGCCTTCCATCAGACCATGCCGTCCTACGCCTATATGTACGGACTTCCTTACGAGTATTACGAGAAATATCGCGTGCGCCGTTACGGTGCCCACGGAACGTCCCATCAGTTTGTCGCCGGCGTGGGTGCCAAACTGGCCGGCCTGGATGTTAACAATGCCAAGATCATTACTTGCCACCTTGGCGCCGGCAGTTCCATCTGCGCCATCCAGAACGGCAAGTGCGTGGATACTTCCATGGGTTTCACCCCGCTGGAGGGTATGATTATGGGCACCCGTGTAGGTAACATCGACGCCAACGCCGTTCTTTATCTGGAAAAGAAACTGGGGGTGAGCCCGGACGAGATGACAAACATCCTCAACCGCAAATCCGGCTTCCTGGGCGTTTCCACCAGGACTTCGGATGCCCGCGAACTGAACGACCTGGCCAACGGCGGAGATCCCAAGGCCAAACTGGTGTTCAAGAAGTTCACCTACGATATCATCAAGAATATCGGCTCCTATGTAGCTGCCATGAACGGTGTGGACCTTATCGTGTTCACGGGCGGTATCGGCGAACATAACAGCCGCCTGCGCCGCCGAGTGCTGGAAAACTTCGCCTATCTGGGTCTGAAGGTGGACTACGAGGCCAATGTGGCTTCCGGAGAGGATACCATCATCACCACGGAGGATTCTGTCGTGAAGGCCGCGCTCATCTGCACCAACGAGGAGCTGGTGATTGCCCGCGACACCATGCATTTAGTCCTTGAAAACCAAGAATAAACAATATGATAACCAATTTTAACGATTTGTTTGCCGAGCTTAAGGCTAAAGGCATCTGCAAGAAAATGGTAGCCGCCTGGGGCGTGGACAGCCACACCATCGAGGCCGCATCCCTGGCCAGCGACATGGGTTTTGTGAAAGTGACCCTGGTGGGCGACAAGGACCTCATTGTGAAGGTATGCGAGGAGTGCAAGATTGACATTTCCAAGTTCGAGATTGTGGACGTGAAGGACGAGCTCAAGGCTGTAGCCGAAGCTGTCCGCATGGTTCATGACGGAGAGGGCGATGTGCTCATGAAGGGCCTCTGCTCCACGGACAAGTTCCTTCGCGCCATCCTGAACAAGGAGGTGGGCCTGCTGCCTCCGAAGGGCCTCCTGAGCCACGTGGGCGTTATTGAGAACCCGAACTATCACAAGCTCATGTTCATAACGGACATGGCCGTGATCCCGCAGCCGGACTTCCGCCAGAAGGTGAAGCTGGCCGGTTTCGTGACCGGCATCGCCCGTTCCTTCGGCATTGCTATGCCCAAGATTGCTTTCATCGCCGCTTCGGAGCAGATGCTGGACAGCATGCCGGCCTGCATCGAGGCTGCCATGCTGGCCAAGATGTGCGACCGTGGCCAGATCAAGGCCATCGGCGACGGCCCGCTGGCCCTGGACGTTGCCATCGACGAGGAGGCTGTGCAGATCAAGAAACTCCAGAGCCCTGTGGCCGGAGACGCAGACTGCCTGCTGTTCCCCAATATCGAGAGCGCCAATGTGTTCTGGAAGACCAATTCCAAACTGGCCGTGGGCGTGCGTCAGGCCGGTTTCTTGGTGGGCACCAAGGTCCCTTGCATCCTGGCTTCCCGGGCCGATTCGGTAGATGTAAAACTCAATTCCATTGCTTCGGCTGTTATTTCTGTTAAATAAATAGTTAGTTAGATGAGAAAATTTATTGTTGCAGGGAACTGGAAGATGAATACCACTGTTCCCGAAGGTGTAGAGCTTGCAAAGGCTGTTGTGGAAAAGGCTAAGGATTTGCCTGCCAATGTGGAACTTGTTGTGGCTCCGCCGTTTACGCACCTGGCCCTGGTGGCCGAGGCCCTGAAGGGTTCCAAGGTGAAACTGAGCGCCCAGAACTGCGCCGACCATGAGAAGGGTGCCTATACCGGCGAAGTGGCCGTTAACATGCTCACTTCCATCGGCTGTGAGTACACCATCCTGGGCCACAGCGAGCGCCGTCAGTATTATGGCGAGACGGACGAGAAGCTGGTTGTGAAGACCCAACTGGCCCTTGCCGCCGGTCTTAAGGTTATCCTTTGCGTGGGTGAAAACCTGGACGAGCGGGAAGCCGGCAAACACTTCGAGGTAGTAACGGAGCAGACCAAGGCTGTCCTTTACAACTTCTCGGCCGAGGATATGAAGAGTATCGTCATCGCCTACGAGCCCGTCTGGGCCATCGGCACGGGCAAGACCGCCACTGCCGCCCAGGCCGAGGAAATCCACGCCTGCATCCGCAACGTCATCGAGGCTAAGTTCGGTGCCCAGGTGGCCGACGACATGACCATCCTCTATGGCGGCTCCTGCAAGCCCTCCAACGCCAAGGAACTCTTTGCCGAAAAGGACATCGACGGCGGCCTCATCGGCGGCGCCGCCCTCAAGGCTGACGATTTTCTGGGTATCGCTACGTCCTTCTAGCCCATCCCCATCTTTCGATAATGGTCCTGCAAGTGTTCTTGCGGGACTTTTTTTGCCGTGTTGACATGCGGAATGCCGCCGTAGGGCGTGGATTTCTGGTCCACACGGCCAGGAGTTGGCGGCTCGTCCACCGTAGAGGCCATTTTCGTGGATGAAGTGTGTGATTTGCAGGGTTCATCCACGAAATAGGCCTTTTTTGTGGACGAACAACACGTTAAATTCGTTGTCAGGGGCAGTGCTCACGCTCCGTGAGGATTTCCGGACGGGCACTTTTCGGATGGAGGGGCTTTGACGGCTAACTCCTCCTTTTTAGACGGGTCCTTCGGCCCCGTCTAACAGTCGTCAAACACACGCCGTCATCCGCTTCGCGGAACAGTCCCTCCATCCGGCGCCCTGTTGTCCGGCAATCCAAACTCCGCTTAGAGCAACTGCCCCTGACAGAATATCTTGTTTGCCACCAATCCAGAAATAATGCCTTCTGTGCATGCTATATGTATTGGCGGCATTGTTTTACTCGTTTTCAGCCATTTTCCATGCCGCCAATCCACCAATCGGCCTCACAGGGCTTTCTGTGTGTACTGGCGGAAAAACCTGTAAAATACCAGGATGTCATAGAAAAATAAAAAACATTTTCTATCTTTGTAACTGTCAGGGCAATATGCTGCTTTGCACATCCCTGGCATATTTACATATTTGATGAAAGTGTACGCTTTTATCCTTGATTCGAAATCTGGTATATTTCTTATGGGCAAGGAGAGGCATTACATTCATCACCTAGTTTGGTGTACCGTGCAGTCCGCACAGTCTCCATACGGGTGTGGAGTATTGTTTATTTGCCCAAAGGTTTACCAGAGCCCCGAATCAGATAAACGAATATGCTCCACACTATTTTTGTGTCATATTCTCGTTAACCATAACAATGAAACAACCAAATATATCATGAAGAATCATATACTCGTTAGTTTTACAAACTTTTGTACAATTAACTCAATCGGAAAAGACGACCCCCGCCGCCCGGAAAGAGCCGTCCTCGTTGAAGTCGATTTCCAAAGTATACATGGCAAGACCGATAAGAGTCGGGCT
>Ga0265298_10011142_pt1 | contig 10553 bp, 10 predicted proteins | sample AusTroGonzalo_MG_3_FD_193486 | JGI IMG/M metagenome (GOLD analysis project Ga0265298, IMG submission 193486) | Bovine rumen microbial communities from tropical cattle in Woodstock, Queensland, Australia - Gonzalo_01 | ecosystem: Host-associated > Mammals > Digestive system > Stomach > Rumen ... | reverse complement strand
TGTGGCGCCATAGTTTTTTAGATTGTGATAACAATCGAGGTTTTTGCTTTTCGATGTTTGAAAGAACGATAGTTCTGTGATAAGGGTTATGCCTTGGGCGTAAGAACGCGTCCTTTAAGACCAAGACAGAGCGCTTATCACGATAGCTCTGCAAGAGCTACATACATCGAAAAGGGTTCTTTCTGGTTTTTGTTTACAATCAGACACAGGATTTTGCTGGTGACCCTCGTTTACGTTTTTGTTACCTCCCGATGTGATGGCTGACGTCCGGTTCGACTTGCAGAATCTTAAAAATAGTCGCAGAATCTTATATTTTTGCCGTTGAAAGTGCGGTTTTCTTGTATTTTCAATTGTTTTTTCTTAGTTTTGTGCTGTTTTAACGAACCTGTTACCACTTACTAAAACACTTATTTATACAATATATTTGGCCATCGACCCCGACCAGCCCACGCGCATCGTCTCCACCGACAAGAAGGCCCAGAAGGCCGGCACCCTCTGCCTCGCGCTGAAGGGCGTGCCCGTGAAGCCCACCGACGAGGTGGACGTGGATAAGGAGTACCGGCTCATCCCAATCGACAGTTTATAAACATCAGCTGTGACAGGGGATTGTCCCTTGTGATTCGGCGACAGGCATTAGGAAACAAACATTTATCATTAACAAATAAGTTTAATCATTTAAAAACAAAACAATGAGAAAAACAAAACTTCTTTCGCTTCTCGCCCTGCTTCTCACAGTGACGCAGGGGGCATGGGGAACTACAGTTTATGTATCAACCTACGCAGAGTTATCGGAGGCCATTTCAAATGCTTCGGTGGATAATATCATCGTAACGGCAGATATTGATGTACCGTGTGGCACTTCTGGAAACGCAGGAAGCACTGATATGTCAGGAGCTTCTACCGCACAACTCATCATCAACCGTTCATTGACGTTACAGAGCCAAGCGGGTTCGAAATACATTATCAAGCGTGTTGCTGCGAATGGTGCAAACTCGACCGCACTGAAATCCATGATTGCCATTCGAGGTAACGGTCAGGGAACCAGTGGTACGGCTAACCTAACAGAGAATACAATACAAGTTACCTTCACGAATATCATTATCGATGGTGGAGCAAACTGGAAGGGTGCAAGCGTCAATAATCGGCGCTCTGCAGCCGCCAATGCATACGATTGTTCCGGTCGTGCTACAATTGACATTTATTTGGGAGGTATGCTCAATCTGGAAGACGGCGTGGAAATCCAAAACGGATTTACGACGAAACCGGACAACTCGCTTCTGAACGACCCAAGCTGTTCGGCGTGTTTCGGCGGCGCCATTCGGGTGGATTATCATAATGCGACAGGAGGCGGTACCGTCAACATCAAGGCCGGAGCAACTATACACGATTGTACTGCACGAAGCGACAGTTATGGTGGCGCATTGGGAGCTTATAACTATGCCCGATTAAATCTATACGGAGGAACGATCTATAACTGTTCGGCTAATGACGGCGGAGCCATAGCCTGTACGTATAGAAGTGGTTCCGTTGACGCTACCGCCGGAACCATTCGCATGTATGGAGGTACTATCTCCAATTGTTGTGCGGAAAATGGTGGCGCATTAAGTACGCATGGGCCTGTGAATGATTATGTGCTGGGAGGAACCATCACCTCCTGCAGCGCAACCAATGGTGGTGCCATTAGTCAGGCTTACGGTGCTACGGTAATTCATACTGTACATCAGAACTCTGGCGAACTGACCATTAGTAACTGTACCAATACAAATGAAACGTCTACGGCAAATACTGGCGGCTATCGTTTCATACACCTAGACGGCGGCTCAATCAATGTAACGTCAGTTTATCAGGTTACCTTCAGGGACAATAACACGAACTTTGCCGTATTGTCTGTGCCACAAGGCACCTCATTAGGCGAAGCCTTCCCTGCAGCTCCTGTAAATGCTAGCCTCCGTTTTGTAGGCTGGTTTAACGGCGACACACAGGTGACCAGCACGACAGTTATTAACAGCGACATCACCGTGACTGCCAAATGGACAGAGAACACCGTGACACTGACTGACGGCCAGGGTGTCACAGCCTTGGACACCTACAAGGAACAGGAGATCTGGGTAAACTACACCCGCTCGTTCACCGAGGGCAAGACCTCTACGGTGTGCCTGCCCTTCGCCTACACCAAGAAGGAGGGCGACGGCTCGTTCTATGCCTTCACGAACATTGAGAAGAATGGTAGCGGTGAATATGTGGCCACGATGACAGAGCCTGGCGTCTCAACACTGACAGCCAACACCCCGTATCTGTATATGCCGATTGCAACGGGTAACGTGGACTTCAGCGGCCCCTACACCATCCCCGCCACGCTGACGGCTGGCTCTACCACGAGCAACGGCTGGACATTCAAGGGCACCTACAGCACCATCGAGTGGGAAGAAGCCCCAACAGGCATCTACGGCTTCTCGGCACAGGACATAAACGACATCTATCAAGGTGAGTTCGTTAAGGTGGGCAGTTACGTCCGCATCAAGCCCATGCGCTGCTACCTGGAGAACGAGAGCTTCGCCGGTGCCCGCGGCATGAACCGCGCCGCCAAGCAGCTGCCCGAGACCATCAAGGTGCGCCTGATCAGCGCCAACGGCGAGGTGACCGGCATCGGCACTATCTCGACCAAGACGGGTGAGGGAACGATAGACAACGGTGCCTGGTACTCGCTGGACGGCCGCCGCATCGAGGGCAAGCCCAGCACGAAGGGTGTCTATATCAATAACGGAAACAAGGTCGTGATTAAGTGAGAGTAGAACCGAGCTTGCTCGAGTTCCATTCCCGCTGGCGCGCCTACCCGTAGCCTTTCCGAGCGGGAACGAGCTCGAGCGAAGCTCAAAGTAATCATTAAATAATAGGAGGATACAATTATGATTAAGAAAGCATATCAGAAACCTACAATTAACGTGGTGAAACTTCAGCACCAGACACACATCCTCGCCGGCAGCGGCCCTGACACGCTGCAAGGCCACGCCAAGAGCGGCGGGGAAACCGAGGACACCTGGTACGACCTGGAGTAATAAACATTCTTACGCCCAATATCATTCGGGGACGGAGCACTTTCGTATGCTTCGTCCCCGAATTTTTACATCAAATCCAGTATATCCTTAAAGAAAGCCTTGACAGTCCGTCTCATTTATGGCTCGATTTATGGCTCGTCATCTAAAAACTATCCGCATAAGCAATAATAACGCCCCCCAAATCGAGTGACAGGTTCCTCGTCACTTTTTATATCACTTTCGGGGTTTAATTTATATTTACTCACCGTAAACGCGAGTGGTGTGCTTGATGAACAAGCCGCCCAGAACCATCTGGTCAACATACTCGAAGATTCTAAAATATCCCCATTGTTTAATGACGTTTAAAGAATTGTCAGCATAGTTTAAGCGAGTTTAAATTCCGTGCCATCTTGACTTTCTTCGAGTGCCATTCTGTCAATCGGCACGTTAGTTGCTTTTAGGTAAGTGAAAGCCGACGCTGAAAAGCCGAGGCGATCAGATTTAGAGCCCCTTGATAAGGGGCGGCTATAATGCAGGGATTAATAACATTGTTAAACTTTTAAACTTATAACTAGGAGGTATTGATTATGTTACCAGTAATGTTTCAGAACAGTTGGATGCCAACAGTATTTGAGGATTTCTTGAACAATGATTGGATGCCTCGTGCCAACAGTACAGCACCTGCAGTCAATGTCAAGGAGAGTGAGAAGGCCTACACGATGGAACTTGCAGCTCCAGGCATTAAGAAAGAATATTGCCGAGTCAGCATCAACGACGAGGGCAACCTCACCATCGCCATCGAGAACAAGGCCGAACACAAGCATGAGGACAAGCATCATCACTATCTGCGCCGTGAGTTCAGCTACTCGAACTACGAGCAGAGCTACACGCTGCCTGATGATGTTGTGAAAGACCAGATTTCTGCCAAGGTAGAGGATGGCATCTTGACCGTCACCATGCCGAAGACAGAACCGAAGCAGAAAGTGACAAAGTCCATTGAGGTGTCATAAGGACTGGACTCAAAACAAACAATGCCCTGACCTGCATTTGCAAGCCAGGGCTTTTTCGTGCTAATGGTTGTACCTACGATAATTGTCATCAAGCGCCTTAGCCACAATACCGACAAATGACTGGCCGATGTTATCGGCGAGGAAATCTCGGAGGTTGAGGACAGAAGAATAAAACTTCTTGGAGAACCACTTTTTAGCAACACGTTTCTTCTCACGACCGATATCCCCGTGGTTCTTGCTCTGGCAAGCGTCTCCTATCGTCGTCGAGCGGCTACAGGGAATTTCTTTGCCTGTGCCGAAGGGCAATGATATATTGAATAATTTCATGCTGCAAAGGTATAATTGATATCGTTATTAATAAAAGACAATTTTTGTCTCGAAATTATTCGTTAGTCTATTTATTTTGTATCTTTGCAAAATCAATGAATACCTAAAACTATAAATTATGAGTATAATAGTTGTCAATACAGAAAAAATTGCTCATTACTCTATTAAAGAGTATAAAGGTATGGTGACTGCTAGCCAAGTACTTGGAGCTAATATGTTTGCTGATTTTTTCGCTAGTTTATCAGATACTTTCGGTGGAACTTCTGGTGCTTACCGCGACAAGCTTGAAATTCTCTATGAGGATGTAATGAACCAAATTACTCAGAATGCCGAGGAACTAGGAGCTAATGCTATCATCGGCTTTCGTGTTGACTTTGATGAAATATCAGGCAAAGATAAGAGTATGTTTATGGTATCATGCATAGGTACTGCAGTTGTTATTGAACCAGATAGATATGAGATATATGAAAAATTGCATAATTTGAATGTTTATCTAAAAGATGGGCTTCTGACTCGTGAGCAATTCGAATTTGAAAAAGAACAAATACAGAATAATAGTGAGAATTTTCTAGCTAATGAGGTTAAGAAGCATGCTGAAATAAAAGAAAAAGAACGTATTAGACAGGCTGCTAAAGAGGCGGCTATAAAAAAAGAGAATGAACGTCGTTCAAAGTTGACAGATGAGGAACTTCGTAGAGAGGATGTCCTTACAGCTAAAGCTGAAAATATATGGATGATGTCGCCGGATGGTATTCAGAGTGCAAAGCTTCCATATACATTAAAAGGAAATTCTTTAGATGAAGTAATTATCAATTTACTATCTGAGGACAAATTTAATGAGGCAGGCAAATATTACATGGAAAAAACAGGAGCCGATTCTGATGCTGCCTATGATTATATTTACAACCTTTTCAATGATGTTCCTGAATAGGACGAACTCAATTACCTCTCTCGATAATCTTTATAATATTTCCATAAGTACTATAATTGAAGAGCGACAGTCCTCACGGGGTGTTGCTCTCACATAAGCACTAGTGTTATTCGGAGTATATAGAAACCTAGCGAAATTCAAAGACAGTATACCGAACGATAAGTGCCAATGTCCGCGCTTTCTAGTGTAGATGCGTTTCTCAACGCATTATTATTTCTTGATTTTAGATTCCCAATCTTGATGAAGCTTATTCCATTTCTCGCTATGGGCACCCAGAGCACCAATTTGGCGAGGATGCGCCAAAGGAAGAACATTTATGGTATGGCCATCGATGGTAGCTGCTGTTGCTTTACCATATCCATAAAGTTCGACGTACTCCTGCAGTGACTTATAAGGAACGTCTGCCACAGAGTTTAAGAACTGCGCGATAGGTATATCACCAAGCAGTACCAGAAGGTTTGCTTGTGACTCTTTCAGTTCTTGAAGAATCTCTTCGCATCGCTTTGCATCACAGAAGACTGTGGGTCGCTCAGGGATGGTTACTTTATTCAGACCGTATTGCTCAATTAGCGGATTGTAGCGTTCGGTAATAACCTTGACCTGACCTGAGTTAAGACGTGTCTCAGGAAGAAGGTCGCAAAGCCACGCATCAGCCCGAGTGTATCCCAGTGCGCCAAGGATATGCTCATCAAGGACTTTTGCTGATGGGCCATTAAGATGGACACCGGCAGGCTCAAGAGTGCCTGCTTCTTTTGGAATGGCAATATTGGAGATAATCTCCTTAGCTTCATTGACGTTGCCGTCCCAAAAGATTCTTGGCTCACTTGCCACTGCCAAAGCAGGGCAGACAGTCTTACCATCTTTTTTCCATCGTGCATGAACAGCACTGGCATAAACGCCGAGAACGAATACTTTCTTGGGTGTTTTGTCCTGCTGAATGAGTGGATGGACTTCTTGGCCAAAAGGATACAAGTAACTCATAACAATTAAAAATTGTCGTCAATTTGTTTTGTCTTGTAGAATGCTTTATATAGCTTCTTCCCGATTTTATCCTTTTTGAACGTTCTTTCATGATTCATAGGAATCAATGAAATCCTAACTTTGGTAATTCCTTGATTTAATAATTCAATTTGTTCTTCAGTAATAGGGAATTGTGCAGTTGCATTGAATTCCTGTACAGGTATCACAATGTTGCCTGAAACAATTCCTGCACTTTGTGTAGAAACATCTAATGGTGTTCCTTCTAATTTTATGGTTTCACCATTTGTCGTTTTAAGCAACAATATTGGATTAGATACATATTTCATTCTATCCGAACGAACACTGACAATTAGAGAAGCTTTACCATCTTGCCAACTTGTTGAATAATCAACATGACAACCTTCAGCTGCTAACGGCTTATATGTATATGAAACTGATTGGGCATTAGATGCTATTGCACAAATCAGGAAACAAATTATAAAAATTACTCTTTTCATATTATGTTGTATTTTGCTGCAAATATACAAAAAAATCCGCTTAAAACCAGTAAGCGGAAGATTTTTTGTGTTCTCAAAGACCCCCTCGTTAAACTCATTTCAGTGATGGCAAATAAGCAAGGTCACTACAATCTCTGCAAAATGGTTAAACGGTTTTAAAATAGAGCGTTTTCTTGGTTTTTGAATTGAGATATAAAGAAAATGTGTAAATTTGCCGCAAAAGTCGGCATGAAAATGTGTAGAAACTAGCAAAAAGTCGCCTATAAAACGTGTTTAATCACATTGAAAGTCGGTACAAAAAAGTGTTTTATGTATAAAAGAAAGATTGAAAACGTCCTCCAGTCATGGTTGGAAATGCCCTCTCGCAAACCGCTCGTTGTGAAAGGAGTTCGTCAGTGTGGAAAGACTAGTAGCGTAGTAGATTTTGCCACAAAGCATTTTAAGCATGTGGTTTATCTAGATTTTAGGGAGCATCCGGACTACAAGAAATTCTTCACACCTAATTTAGAGGTAGACAACATCATCATGCGAATTACTGCGGCTATTCCCCAAGCAGAAATCATTCCTGGTGAGACATGTTTCATCTTTGACGAGATACAGGATTGCCCAAAGGCCAGAGGATCGCTGAAGTATTTCCACCAGGATGGACGATATCAGGTTATGTGTACTGGATCGCTGCTGGGAGTTAACGGTTATAAAACTCCAGAGGAACAGAAAGAGGAAGAAGAGGCTTCGATCCCTGTGGGGTTTGAGGATATCGTCGATATGTACCCAATGGACCGGCGAGGAGATGGCGAACACAGCAATCACCCTTTGTCACATGGTCGACAAGGCTATGACATCTTTCATGGAGAAGCGTGACCGTGAGTTTACCACCGAAGGCGGCATTCGTGAGCGTATGACCGCAGCGAGGCTAGGCCAGCGTGAGACGCAGCGTCAAATCATTGAGCGGCAGGCCGCAGAGATAGCTGCCCTGCGCAAGGAGAACGCCCGCCTAACAGCGCTCCTCAAAAAGGCAGGGTATTCCGGATAAACCAGAAAAGAAAAATTTTTGTGGCTTTTTGAAACAAGTTCAGAAAAACTTCCTATCTTTGTAGCGAAAGTCTGAATGAGTCATTCTTCATGTATGTAGGAATACTAACCGTGAGATGAGATAATGTTCAATCCTTAAAATACAGTTTGCTTATGAAGAAGTCTTTGTTATTCTTTTTATTGTTGCAGGTATTATGCAGCAGTCCTTCGCTTGCAATCAGTAAAAAAATGCAAGAAGCAATCAATGCACTAGCTAGTTTAGAGCGTGGTAAAAACGCTACGACGGAAGAACAGGAACGTGTTGTAGGCTTGTTTCGGGAAATCATGAGAAAGGATAAGAAACCGAATCCCGATGCTTTTTTCTTCATAGCTGAAGCATACTCAATGTCTGTTCCTAAGCATCTGCAGAATTTGGAAACGGCAGGCAACTATTATAAGATTGCTTTAGGTCAAATGCCAAGCGATCATAAATATTGGGCTAAAGCAATGTATAACACGGGTCTTTGTTATTACTATAAAAAGGTTCCCACGCAGGATCTGAACAAAGCCTATGAATATATGTCCATTGGTGCTAATAAGGAAAATGCATTGGCTGCTATGGTCGGTTTGTTCCACGAGTATGGCATAGGATGTGAAGTAGATCCCAGTAAAGCGTTAGAATTCTATAATAAAACCATTTCGGGCGGTGGCGATGCTTATGCTCATTATTATCAGTTAGACTATTTTGTGAGATGTATTACTGAGAATCGGCTTGACACCGTTGCATACGAATTGTTCAAGAACAGCCAAGTAGGCTTCACGATGAGAACTAATCCTTACGACGAATCCTACCTGCCGCAGCTTATTCAAGCAGCAGAGATGGGCTATCTGCCTGCCATGTTCGACTTAGGTGCTCTTTACTATTACGATGGCGTAGGTACTAATCATGAGGAGAATATGCGTTTGGCAGAGCAGTGGCTAAAAAGAGCAGCAGATGCAGAGTACATCCCTGCCATTTATCAATTAGCCACTCTCTATGAAAAGCTGAGTGCCGAAGCCAATGGGGCTGTCACGAAAGAAGGTTATGAAAAGGCACTCCCCTTTTATGAAAAGGCTGCTGTGGCAGGCTTTGCTCCTGCGCAATGTGCGATGGCCATTTATGATTATAACGGTTATGCAGGGTTAACGATAGACAAGAGCGCAGCTAAAGAGTGGCTTCAGATCTCGGCAGACCAAGGATATGCTCGGGCAAAACAAATATTGGCGAAGTTGAATGACTTGGAGAAAAAGGAACGCCAGGAAATCCGAAGAGAAAGGGCTCAGAAAATTGCTGAGGCCGCACAAGCTATTAGCGACATCATAAACGGTCTGACAAAGAAACAACAGAAGATGTCTCCTTCTCAAAAACAGAGGATGCAAAGTAGTGGCTATAAACAACAGCCCAACACTTCTTCTTCAGACATAGATGTTACACATAAAGAAAAGGCATATCCTAGAGATAAAGAATTGCTTCACCGCAAATACGATATGCGTGTCTATGATGATTATGCAGACTTACTGATGAATATGTATTACGGGTTTTCTATATATAATGATAGAAACCGTCGTGACTATCAAGAGAATATGAGGTCTCTTCGTATGAAGTGGGAAGCGAAGGGAATGTGGATTGGTTCTCCGTCGAAATGGGAAACGTGGGATGGTACGCGTAAAAAATAATTAAAACTGAGCGAAAGATATTGCAGGAATAAAAAATAAAATGTATCTTTGTAAAGAATTTAGGTTTATTCATATTCAAATAATTGTTAAGTTTAATAGTTAAGTTTTTAGGCGGTGGCTGTTCGAGTGACAGGGGTCAGTTTCCTCGTCACACTAGTGTATCACGGGACAGGTGATAAAATGAGCCCCGAAAGTATTTTATATCACTTTCGGGGTTCATTCTATATTGACGCACTACCGTTATGTTAGAAGTCTAGACGGTAGAAGATGTTTGGCAGCGAGATGCCAGCCTTGTCGATGCGCACATCGTTGGTGCCCAGGTCGAAGCGCTGATACTGCGGTGCCTGGCTGCCTAAGATGTTCAGACCCTCGAAGGCAAAGGTGTGACTCACCTTGCGCTTGTTGATCTTGTAGCTCACGGTCAGATCTACTACGCCTGTTGGATCGAAACGCTTGGTGAAGGCCTCGCCATCCTTGTAGATAGGATCATCGTCGATGATACCCTTTGCCACATTGGCGCGTATCTGATCAACATCCACTGGTGTATAGCGCAGACCGCCCTGAATGCTGTACTTAGCACTGATGTTGAACACGTTCTTACCAATCATCCACTCCTTACCGGCCAGGATCTTGAACATGAAACCACGGTCGTACAGCTGATTGCGCCATACCTTATCCTGTCCGCGATACTCCGACTTATAGAGTGAGAAGTTGGTCTGTCCGAAGAAACCATGACTCATGTAGTGCTCCAAGGTGATGTCGCCGCCATAGTTGCGGGTGTTACCTTTGTTCACCAGTGGCTCGTCGGTGTAGGCATATAAGCGGTTGGTCACGCAGTAGGTGCTGCCGCCCGTGCCCACAGGTATGTCGAATCCGTACTCGTAGAAGGCATTGATGCGCAGTGTCAGGTTGCTGTTAAACTTGTGCATATAGGTGGCATGCAGGTGGTGAGCCTTGGTCAGTCCCAGATCCTTGTTGACCAGACGGTCGTTGTCGTCGCGATAGAAGTAGGCGTCGAGCTTCTCAATCATTGAGTGCAGACCGT
>Ga0265298_10011141_pt1 | contig 10554 bp, 11 predicted proteins | sample AusTroGonzalo_MG_3_FD_193486 | JGI IMG/M metagenome (GOLD analysis project Ga0265298, IMG submission 193486) | Bovine rumen microbial communities from tropical cattle in Woodstock, Queensland, Australia - Gonzalo_01 | ecosystem: Host-associated > Mammals > Digestive system > Stomach > Rumen ... | reverse complement strand
AGGTGCTGACGCTGCTTGTCTATAGGACGAACGGCGAAATAGCCGTCGGCGGAAACGAAACTCCGGCGGAGCTTGTCAAAGAAAACGCGTCGCGCGTCCCGTTTACCGAGATATCAAACGGTAAACTGGAGGTAAAGAACGGAAGCGACAAGAATATATCATACACTGCCGTGCTGTCGGGCATTTACGACGAAAACGGCGATCTGACAAGCCACGCGGACGATGAGCTCAACTCGCTTCCCGCGGGAAAATATATGATCTGCATACAGGTCGCGGCAAGAGAAGCCACATACACAAGCACGTATCTTTACGTTGCGGGAATAGATAAAAAATGAGAACCTGTTTTGACGCGTTGACGGAGCTTTTGGAAAAAAACGCTCCCGGCGCTTATACGGCGGCGGAAATGACGGAGCACGGCTATACGGAAAAGCAGTTCCGTCCTGGCGCGGGCGCGCATAACGTGTATTCCATATCAAAATCCGTCACCTCCTGCGCCGTCGGCATACTTGAAGCCGAGGGAAAATTAAAGGACACGGACACGGTTATAAAGTATCTGCGCGAATATTTCCCCGATAATTACGATAAAAAGTGGGAAAAAGTCAGGCTTTGCGACGTTATGCACCACAAGACCGGGTACTCCGAGGCGGCGAATATTGATATCGACGTCATGGATTTTTGGGCGGACGGTCATCCCGATTTTCTATTTCACGTTTTAAGTCAGCCGATAATTTACGAGCCGGGCGAGGGACCGTTTGTCTATTGCGACACGAATTATTATCTTATCGGGCGCGTGGTTGAGCAGATTACGGGCGAAACGCTCGGCGCGTTTTTGCAGACGCGTATGTTTAACCCGCTCAAATGGCGCGGAAACGCCTGGGGCGTCTGCCCGCAAAACCACACTCTCGGCGGCACGGGGCTTTTCGCGACGGCGCGGGATTTGTGCGCGTACGGGCTGATGCTTTCCTGCGGCGGTGAATTTGAGGGTGAACGTATTTTGACGCCGGAATGGATAGAAAAAGCGCGCGGCGAGCGCGGCGGCTACGGCTACGGATTTTCAAACTCAGCTGACGGGCGCTGGTTTATGACCGGCGGCGCGTACGGTCAGGCGGTCTATATCTTCCCCGAAAAGCGCGTATCCGTCTGTTTTCTCGGTCACGATATGCCGGTCGGGGAAGTGAACAAAAATATCGTTCCGCTGTATTTGGGTAATTGAACTGAAGGGGATGGGTCTCCCCTCCCGAATTCAGAATTAAGAAAAAAGGAAATTTATATGATTGAAATCGGTGTATGCTGTCTGCCCGACAATTTCGCCGCGGTAAAGGACGCGGGGCTTGATTACGTTGAAATGTCGATGGCGTATCTTCACGATAAAAAAAGTGAACAGTTAAAAGAAATAAAGCGGAAAGCCGACGCGTCGGGACTTAAAACCCCCGGCTTCAACGGCTTTTTCGGCGGAGGAATTTCGCTTTATAACGACCCGCTTGATAAGATCTTGTCTTACTGCAAACAAAGCTTTGAGATTGCAAACAGCTTTGACGCGTCTTACTGCGTTTTCGGCTGCGGATGGCTGCGGCGCGTACCCGAAGGCGCGGATAAAGCGGAAACCGAAAAGCGTTTTGCCGATATTTTATGTAACATTTCAAATCTCGCCGCGGATTACGGCGTGCAAATCGCGCTCGAGCCGCTGTGTTACGACGAGACGGATTTGATAAACACGTTTGAAGAGGGCTTGGATGTCTGCCGCAGAGCAAACGTAAAAAATCTCGGCTGTCTTGTCGACTTTTACCACTTTTACAAAAACGGCGAGGATTTGTCCGTATTTGACACGTTGAAGGACGGCGAGCCGTGCCACGTACATCTGGCGCGGCCGAACGCGGACAGAGCCGCGCCGACCGATAAGGATAAAGAAACGCTTATAAAATGGGCGGATAAGCTGAAAGCCGCCGGATACGACGGGCGTATCTCGCTTGAATGCCGGTGGAATGATTTTGATAACGAACTTAAAACCGCGGCGGCGGTATTAAAAGATATATTCAAAGGAGCGTAAATGGATATGGTTAATGAAAATATGCTTAAAATAACGGAATATGAGCTTTTAGGCAAGCTGCCCGACCCGTTTGTGTGTGATAACGGAGAGCGTATAAAAACGCCCGACCAGTGGGAGCGGCGCCGCGCGGAGATATATAAGTCTGCGGTCGAGCTGCAGTACGGCACACAGCCGCCCGCGCCCGAATATTTTGAGGTGGAGACGCTGCTTGACTGGTCGCCCGCGTGCCGCGGATATATCATACACGCGGGAACGGCGCAAAAACAGGTATCTTTCCGTATGCAGATACTTCTGCCCGAAAAATACGACGGCAAATTCCCCGTCATTGTTGACGGCGATATGTGCTGGATGTACTTTATGGATAAAGAATTTTTAAATACCGCGCTCGATCGCGGCATCGGCTGGGTGATGTTCGACCGCACGGAATTGGCGCATGATATAAATCACGAGGGCAGGGGAAAGGGCGCTTTGTATAACGTCTATCCCGAATACACCTTCGGCGCGCTCGGTGCGTGGGCGTGGGGCTATTCGCGCTGCGTTGACGCGCTTGAAAAACTGAATTTACCCGTCGATACGGACTGGATAGCGTTTACCGGTCATTCCCGAGGCGGCAAGACCGCGGCGCTCGCCGGTGCGATCGACACGCGCGCCCGCATAGTCAACCCGAACGAGACTTGCGCCGGCGCCTGCGGCTGTTACCGCGTCCATATGAAAGGCGAGGAGGAGCCGGGCGGAATTGCCGAATCGAGAAGCGAAACGCTTGACGATCTGATGCGTAATTTCGGGTTCTGGATGGGAGAAGGAATGGAAGAATACCGCAAGTGTGAGGAAAAGCTTCCGTTTGACACGCATTTTTTAAAGGCTATGGTCGCGCCGCGTACGCTGTTCGTATCGGAAGCCGCGGGCGATATATGGGGCAACCCGGTGGGCTCTTATCAGACGACGGAGGCAGCGGCTGAGGTGTTTGGATTTTTGGGCGCTGGACAAAACCTGTTCTGGTATTTCCGCCCCGGCGTTCACGGTCACGCCATATCGGACGTGCAGATGCTCGTAAATGTCATAAAGCATCAAAGAGACGGCGAGCCGATAGACGACCGTATGTTTACTCTGCCGTTCAAAAAACTGCCGAAAATATACGACTGGAAAGCGCCGGAGGTGTGATATGATAAAGCTTTGCGCGTTCTCCGACGAGGCGTCGCCGTCACTTGACGGACAAATCAAGGCGCTTTTGAGAAATGAAATATACTATACCGAGCTTCGCGGCGTTGACGGTGTGAACGTCGCCGATATTACAGAAGACGACGCAAAAAAGATAAAAAACAAACTCGATGAAAACGGCATAAAGGTCTGGTCGCTCGGCTCGCCTTACGGAAAAGTGTCTTTATCGGACGGGTTTTCCGCTGACAAACTGTTTTATCAGCTTGATCATCTTTGTAAGCTCTGCAAGATTTTTGAATGCGGCAAGATCCGTGTTTTCAGCTTCTACAACGCGTACGATAAAAAAGAAAAGGTGTTCGAGCTTCTTCAAAAATCCGTTGAGACCGCACGCGGATACGGCGTAACGCTGTATCACGAAAACGAAAAGGATATTTACGGCGACACGGCGGAACGCGTCAAAGAGCTTTACGAAAATGTAGATGGCTTGAAATTCGTATACGACCCCGCGAATTACATACAAAGCGGGCAGAGCGCGGATTTGACGCTGCCGCTTTCCGCCTTCGCGTCGTATTACCACATAAAAGACGTAGTGACGGAAACGGGCGAGCTTGTCCCCGCGGGATACGGCGACGGCAAAATAGCGGAGCTGTTGAATATGATAAATAAGGATACGACCTTGACCGTCGAGCCGCACCTCGCCGTTTTCGCGGGCTATGCGGAAATAGACGGCAGGGAGCTTAAAAACAGATTTGCGTTTAAAAGCAACGGTGAAGCGTTTGATTTTGCCGTATCGTCACTTAAAAAACTGCTTTCCGACAACGGATTTTTATATGAGAACGGAGGTTATATAAAATGAAATTCGGTATAAACCTTTATTCGCTCCGCACGCTGATAGCAGACGAGGACGGATTTTTAAAGACCGCAAACGCTCTGGCGGGGCAGGGGTACGATACGGTACAGTATTCCGGCGCGCCGTACGATCCGGGCGTTATCCGCCGCGTAAGCGAAAAATCGGGCTTGCCCGTCGTAGTGACGCACGTACCTATGGACAGGATAATAAACGACACGGATAAATTGATGACCGAGCACGAGAGCTTCGGCTGCCGAATAATCGGTCTCGGCGCCATGCCGCCCGATCTTATCGGCACGGATAAATTCTATGAAGCGGTCGAAAAACTCGATAAAGCCGGTAAAAAAATGGCGGAAAACGGCTTTACGTTCTGCTATCATCATCACCATTTCGAGCAGAACAAGTATAACGGCAAAACCGCGCTCGATTACATGATAGAAAACGCGCCGTATATCCATTTTACCGCGGACACCTACTGGCTGCAGTACGGCGGCGCGGACGTGATTAATACAATAAAGAAAATGAACGGCAGAGTTGACTGCCTGCATTTAAAGGACTACAGGATAAACAAAAAGGTAAACGATAAAGGCGGCGTCTCGTTTGAGCCGGGCTTCGCCCCCGTCGGCGACGGCGTGTTTGATTTTGCCGCGATAATAGACGCGGCAATAAAGAGCGGGACAAAGCATTTCTTGGTCGAGCAGGACGACGCGGTGAACTATCCCGAGCCGCTCGGTCAGGTCGGACGCAGTATAAAATACTTAAAGGAGAATTTCAGATAATGGAAAAGGTAAGATTCGGTATCATAGGCATAGGCAATCAGGGCAGTATGTACGCCGCGCATCTTTTTGCGGGCGGCAGGATAGAAAACGGCGTCGTTACGGCGCTGTGCGATATAAACCCCGCCAAAATAGAGGCGATGAAAAACCGTCTGAACGACGACAGCATCGCGTATTTTGAAAATTATATCGACCTGCTCGACAGCGGTCTCGTTGACGCGGCGCTGATCGAGGTACCGCATTATCTGCACCCCGAGATGGTGATAGAGTGCCTCAAACGCGGCATACACGTCATCTGCGAAAAACCCGCGGGCGTTTATACAAAGCAGGTCAAAAAGATGAACGAGGCGGCGAAGAAGAGCAATGCGAAATTCGCCATGATGTTCAATCAGAGAACCAACTGCTTATACAGAAAAATGCGGCAGATAATAGCCGACGGCGGCGTCGGAGACTTACAGCGCGTAACGTGGATCATAACCGACTGGTACAGAACGCAGAAATACTACGACAGCGGCTCATGGCGCGCAACGTGGGACGGAGAAGGCGGCGGCGTGCTTATAAATCAGTGCCCGCATCAGCTCGACCTCGTTTCGTGGGTCGTAGGCAAGCTCCCCTCGTCCGTGCGCGGCTTCTGTGAATACGGCAAGTGGCACGACATAGAGGTAGAGGACGAGGTCACGGCGTATTTCAAGTACGACAACGGCGCGACCGGCGTTTTCATCACAACGACCGGAGAGACGCCCGGGACCAACCGCTTTGAGGTCTCCGGCACGGGCGGCAAGCTCGTGTGCGAAAACGGAGAGCTGCGATGGTACAAAAACAGGACCGACAGTCAGGTCTTCTCAAAGGAAAGCGATCAGGGCTTCAGCATACCCGGCACGGACAGGATGGAAGTCGAGGTCGACGGCAAAAATCCCCAGCACGAGGGTATTATAAACAACTTTGCAAACGCCATACTCGGCATTGAGCCGCTTTTCGTTGACGGCACGGAGGGTATCCGCGGCGTCGAGCTGATGAACGCGATAGAACTGTCCGGCTGGAAAAACGGAGAAGAAGTATTCCTCCCCGTTGACGAAGAAGAATATCTGTCGTATCTTGACGCACACAGAAAAGTATCGCGCTACAAAGCCGTATCGGACGACGCCGTCGCCGACACGACCGGCACGTTTGAGAGCAAAAAGATATGAGAGCGGCTGTAATAGGCGTCGGCACGGCGGGAAGCATACATACCACCGTCCTGCGCGAGCAAAACAGGCTCTGCGCCGTGTGCGATATAGATGAAAACAAACTGAGCAAATACGCCGGTATTCCGACATATACGGACTATAAAAAGATGATAGCGGAGCAAAAGCCGGACGCCGTCCATATCTGCACCCCGCATTATCTGCACGCGGAGATGATAATTTACGCGCTGTCGCTCGGTATAAACGTGCTCTGTGAAAAGCCGCTCTGCATAAGCTATGAGCAGATAGACGCGGTGCTTGAAGCGGAGAAGAGCTCAAGCGCAGCTTTGGGCGTCTGTTTTCAGAACAGATACAACAAAGAAAACGTATTCGTCAAGGAATATTTAAAGGACAAAAAGGTCGTGTCCGCCGTCGCGGAGGTCGCGTGGCACAGAACAAGGGAGTATTACGCCTCGGGCGAATGGCGCGGCAAATATGCGACGGAGGGCGGCGGCGTGCTTATTAACCAGGCGCTTCACACGCTCGATCTGCTCCAGTATTTCGCTGGCTGTCCGGCAGAGATCGTGTCAAACGTATGCAATCTGACGCTGTCCGACGCCGTCGAAGTTGAAGACACGGCGGTCATACAGGGCGTATGCGGCGCGGGCATAACGCTTTTCGCCACAAACGGCGCCGCGTCCGATATGCCCGTAACGGTGACGATAAGGACGGAGGACGAGCTCATATACGTCATCCCCGACCACGTTTATATAAACGGAGCAGAGCAAAACCTCGCCGAGACGTACGCTAAAAAGCTCGGAAAGGACTGCTACGGCTCGGGTCACGCGCTGCTTATTACCGATTTTTATAAGCATTTGGAAAATAAAGAAAAATTCAAAATAGACGGAGCCGAGGCGTCAAAAGCCGTGCGGCTCGTGCTTGCCGCTTACAGAAGCGGCGGAAAGGCTGTTTTGGTCTGATATGGCGGCAAAATGGATAACCGCGCCCGAGTTTTCCGATCTGACGCCCGTAAACGTTTTCCACCGCGAGAGGGAAAAGACGGACGTCAAAAGCGATACCGGGCGGCTGAATTCTCATATCCTGTTCAGAAAAAAAGCGGTCTTGAAGGACGCGCCGAAAAAGGCGATAATGACCGTGACGGCGGACGACAGGTATAAGCTGTACGTAAACGGAGCGTTTGTCACGGAGGGACCCGCCCCGTCGTATCATTTCAGATACAGATACGACACCGTTGACGTGTCGAAATACTTAAAAAAAGGCGAAAACACCTTTGCGTTCCACACGCTGTATCAGGGGCTCATAAACCGCGTTTTCCAGAGCGGCGACCGCCGACACGGGCTTTACTGCGAGCTCATCTGTGACGGCAGGACCGTTATGCAGAGCGACGAAAGCTTTTTATACCGCTGTCACAGCGGATACCCGACCGCGGGCACTGTCGGCTACGACACGCAGTTTGTTGAAAACTACGACAGCAGAGCCGACGAGGTCGGCTTCGAAGAGCAGGGTTACGACGATTCCGAATGGGATAACGCCGTTCCCGTCAAAAACGACGATCATATCTTATCGGACGGCGCATCGTCTCACATAGTTTTCGAGCGCATCGAGCCGCAGATAACGGAAAAGCGCGGCGACACGTTATTTATCGACTTCGGCGGCACATACGTCGGATATCTGCACGTAAAGGCAAAGGGCAGATACGGTGAAGAGGTCACCGTGCGCTGCGGGCAGGAGCTGAACGGCGACGGAAGCGTGCGGTACCGCCTCCGCGCAAACTGCGTTTATCTGGAGAAATGGACGCTTTCGTCCGACACCGACGTGCTCGACTGGTTCGATTATAAATCTTTCCGCTACGTCGAGCTGACAGGCAACGCCGAGCTTTACGATATATATCTTATCTGCCGCCATTATCCGTTTGAGCTGTGCGCAAAGATAAGGGACGAATACAAGGACGATAATGATATAAAAAAGGTATGGGATCTTTGCGTCCGCTCGCAGAGATACGGCGTGCAGGAAATGGTGATGGACTGCATGGAGCGCGAAAAGGGCGTTTATTTGGGCGACGGCTGTTATACCTCGCTTTGCAATTACGTGCTGACAAAGGACGACGGACTTATGCGGCAGTTCATAGAGGACGCTTTCGCGACCTCCGCCGTCACGGATACGCTTTTGTCGTGTCTTAACTGCTCGCAGATGCAGGAGATAGCGGAATATCCGCTCATCCTCGTCGAGCTTGTGCTGTGGCACTACAGACTGACGGGCGATTTAGAGTTTTTGAAGAAAAACGCAAAAAGAACGGACAGGCTTATGTCCGCGTACAGAAGATATGAAAAAAACGGGCTGTTATACGATACGGGAAAGTGGTGCGTGACGGAATGGCCGGCAAATTACCGCGACGGATACGCGGTGTTAAATGACGGGAACAAAGAACAGCCCGAACCGCACGTCGCGATTAACGCATACTATATAAACGCGTTGAACGCCTTGAACGAGATACATAAAATATTAAAATACCCTAAATTCTGCGATACGAAACCGCTTTTGTTCGCGTTTGAGAGCGCCTTTTACGACGGGGAAGCGCATCTGTTCTGCGACGGCGTAACAGCCGCCATATAAGCTATATCGGAAACGCCTTCGCTTTCGGCTTCGGTCTCTGCAGCGACGAGGTGTTTTACGATAATATGACAAAATGGTTTACCGAGCGCGGCATAACCGGAACCTCGCTTTTCGCAACGTTCCCGCTCCTCACGGGACTGCTCCGCGAGGGCAGATACGATTTGATAAAGTCCGCAATAAAAGACGAGCGCGCTTGGCTCAATATGCTCGCCGAAGGCGCAACCTCCACGTTTGAATGCTGGAGCCGTGACGGCAAATGGAACACCTCACTCTTCCACCTCCAGAACACCCACATCGCAACGTTCATTTCCGATATCGATCTGTCGTTTATAATCATATAAAAAAGAGCCCGCGGGCTCTTTTTTATGCGTTGTCGGACGCCATTTTTTCCTGCTTGACTTTGTGGTCTATGACGTGGCGGGAGGCGAGCTCCTTTGTGATATCGTCGATCGAGATGCCGGCTTCGACCATTAAGACCATTACGTGATAGCAGAGATCGGCTATTTCATAGACGGTCTCTTTTTTGTCCTTGTCCTTTGCGGCGATGACGACCTCGGTACATTCCTCGCCGACCTTTTTAAGTATCTTATCGAGTCCTTTTTCAAAGAGGTAAGTTGTGTATGATCCCTCTTTTTTCTCTGTTTTTCTGCCTTTTATCAGCTCAAACAGACCGTCGTACGAAAATTCCGTCATCTCGGGCGTCAGGTAAACGGGATTTTCAAAGCAGCTCTCCGTCCCCGTATGACACGCGGGTCCGTCCGGTATGACCGCAACGGCGAGCGCGTCTTTGTCGCAGTCCGCCGTGATCGAGACGATATGCTGATAATTCCCGCTCGTCTCGCCCTTCAGCCACAACTGTTGCCTCGACCGCGAGAAAAAGCACGTCAGCCCCTTTTCAAGCGAGATTTTTAAGCTCTCCTCGTTCATATAAGCGAGCGTCAGTATTTTTTTCGTCACAGCGTTATAAACTATCGCCGGGATGAGCCCGTTTTCGTCAAATTTAAGATCTTTAATTTCCGTCATATCCTTACCTCTATACCGTTATCCTTCATCATTTTCTTTAATTCTTTTATGTTTATCTCGCCGAAGTGGAAGACCGACGCCGCAAGCCCCGCGTCGACCTTGGGCAGAGCCTTGAAAAGCTTTATGAAATCGTCGTACCCGCCGGCGCCGCCCGACGCTATGACCGGCACGGATACCGCGTCGCACACGGCGGAAAGCAGTTCAATATCGAACCCGCCCTTTACTCCGTCCGTGTCGATGGAGTTTACAACTATCTCGCCCGCACCCGCGTCAACTCCGCGCTTTATCCACTCTATCGCCTCGATGCCCGTGTTCAGCCGTCCGCCCTTCGAAAAGACGGTGAATTTGCCGCCGACGCGCTTTATGTCAACGGAGAGCACTACGCACTGGTCGCCGTACAGCTTTGCCGCGCGCCCGATCAGCGACGGATCTTTTATCGCACCGGAGTTTACGGAGACCTTGTCCGCGCCGCATTTGAGCACCCTGTCAAAATCGCGCTCCGAGTTTATCCCGCCGCCGACGGTCAGCGGTATGAACACCTTTTCAGCCGTTTTCGTCAGAATATCCGTAAACAGCCGCCGTCCCTCCGCGGACGCCGTTATGTCGTAAAAAACAAGCTCGTCCGCGCCCGATCTGCTGTAGCAGTCGGCGAGCTCTACGGGTGACGCGATCTCGCGCAGTCCAGTGAAATTCACGCCCTTTACGACCTGCCCGTCGCGCACGTCGAGGCAGGGGATTATCCTTTTCGTTATCATAATATCTCTTTTGCCTTTTTCAAATCTATCTTTTTTTCGTAGTACGCGCGCCCGATTATCGCGCCGTACAAGCCGAGGCTGTTAAGCTCCGCTATGTCTATGTAAGTCGAAACGCCGCCCGACGCCGTTATGTTCATATCGTACAGCT
>Ga0265298_10011140_pt1 | contig 10554 bp, 4 predicted proteins | sample AusTroGonzalo_MG_3_FD_193486 | JGI IMG/M metagenome (GOLD analysis project Ga0265298, IMG submission 193486) | Bovine rumen microbial communities from tropical cattle in Woodstock, Queensland, Australia - Gonzalo_01 | ecosystem: Host-associated > Mammals > Digestive system > Stomach > Rumen ... | reverse complement strand
CCTTCACCGAAACCAAGCAGGGCTTTGTCAACTACCTGCTGGCTCTCGGCATCGTCGAGACCATCGCCATCTTCGTGATGATTTTCGCCATCATGTTCATGGGTAAATTTAAATAACCCCAAATCCCCGTACACCATACCGTTCGTTCCCCAGAAGCCGACGGCTAAAGTCGTCGGCTTCTTGTCATTGACCTTTTCCAGGCACCGTCATGTCCCAGCAGATTGCTTTGCTAACCATACAAATCGGCCTCATTCTCTTCCTGGCCAAATTCTTCGGCATGCTTGCCGCGCGTTGCAAGATTCCCCCTGTGATGGGAGAACTTGTCGCCGGAATCATCTGCGGCCCGTACTGCCTGGGCAGTATTCCCCTGCCAGGCTTTCCTGACGGCATCTTCCCGCTCGTTACGCTAAATCCGGGGATTTCCGTAGACCCGAAACTGTACAGCATCGCCACCCTGGGTTCCATTGTCCTGCTGTTCATTGCTGGCCTGGAAACCGATGTGCGGACATTCTTCAAGTACTCCGTGGCCGGTACCATCGTCGGTCTAGGCGGCATCATCTGCTCCTTCCTCTGCGGCGTGGCCGTGGGCACCTGCGTGCTGCATTGGTCGTTCATGGATCCGAGAAGCCTGTTCCTCGGCATCCTCTGCACAGCGACTTCCGTAGGCATTTCCGCCCGCATTCTTTCCGAACGGCATGCCATGGATTCGCCAGAAGGAGTGACCATCATGGCCGCCGCCGTCATCGATGATGTCCTAGGCATTGTCTGCCTGGCCATCGTGACTGGCATCGCCTCCGTGGAACTCCGAGGCGGTGAAATGAACTGGTCGAGCATCATTTGGATTGCCATCCGCAGTTTCGGCATCTGGCTGGGACTGACCGCCATCGGACTCATCTGCGCCCGCAAGATTGCCGCCTTCCTGCGCATTTTTCGAACCTCCCGCATCTTCTCCGTAATGGCCTTCGGCCTGGCCCTGCTCCTGGCAGGAGCCTTCGAGAAAGCAGGACTGGCCATGATTGTCGGCGCCTTTGTCATGGGGCTTACGCTGTCCAAAACCGACACCGCATTCCGCATCCGCGCCTCCCTGACTCCGGTCTACAGTCTGCTGGTACCGTTGTTTTTCGTGGTGATGGGAATGCTAGTGGACATCCGCGTACTCAAGTCACCCTCGGTCCTGCTGGTCGGCCTGGCTCTGACGGCGATGGCCATCATCGGCAAGGTCGTCGGTTGCGCCTTGCCGGCCCTGGGCATGAATTTCAACTGGCTGGGGGCGTTGCGCGTAGGCGTGGGGATGATTCCGCGCTGCGAGGTTGTTCTCATCATCGCCGGCATCGCCGCCACCACGATGATGAAGAATCCCGCCATTGCGGGAGCCACGCCGGAAATGCTAGAGAACATGCCCCTAGAAGTGCCCATCTTCGACAGCCGCCTTTTTGGCATCGCCATCATCATGCCCCTGTTCACTGCCCTGCTCGCTCCACCCTTGCTGAACCTGACCCTGAACATCAAGGGCAAAGGCGTCAAGCACGAGGTGCCAGACATCGCCGCCCAGACCACGGAGTTCACCTTCAGTTCCGAGGCTGCGGCCATGATTGTCCTGCACGAACTTGTCAGCCAGCTTCACCACGACGGCTACTACTACACGCCGTTGTCCAAGGGCGTGGAAATCATCCAGTTCCGCCGCGACGCCACCTTCTTTTCCCTGCAAATTAGCGGGAACACCTTCATCTTCAGTTCCTTGCCACAGGATATCCCCTTCATCAAGACTGCCATCTACGAAAGCGTGGTCGAAATCCACCGTAACTTGTCGGAGCTCAAGAACCTTGCCAGCCCCGATGTCCTGAAGCCAGACATCTTCCAGAAGCCGGAACACGCCAACATCCGCCATAACGACCTCCAGGCCATCCTTGCCGACGACTGCATTATTCCAGACCTCCAGGCCACCGACCGCGATCAGGCTTTCGCTGAACTGCTCCGCCTCCTCCAACAACACAAGCTCCTGAAAAACTATGACCTCTGCCTCAAGGACGCCATCGCCCGCGAGGACATTGCTTCCACCTACCAGGGCGACGGCATCGCCCTCCCCCATGCCCGCACCGACGGCACCGCCAAACTCGTCGCCGCCCTCGGCATCAGCAGGCAAGGCGTAATTTTCCCCCAGCCCGACGGCTCCGCCGCCAAGGCCCATCTGATTATCCTCTCCATCTGCCCGCGCGAGGAAAACGAGCCATATTTGCAGTTCATTTCCCGCCTCGCCGCCGTCCTCGCCCAGCCCAATATTACCCAGAAGATCCTCGCCGCCAATACAGTCCAGGACATCGCCAAAATCGTCCGAGGATAATCGCGCGGGACGGCACACGCCTCCGTGCGCACCGTCGTCATCAGTGGGAAAACGCGGCATATTTTCCGCCAATCCTCCCCTTTTATCCCTTGCCACGCTCTTATCACTAACGCTGTATTCCCCAGTGATAGTTAATTGAGTTTCAAAAGCGGCCAGCGCGACCAACCCTCTTGAGAAAAGAGTGATAACTAAAATCCCTTATCACCCTAGCAAGATGCAACTTCCACATACGCATGGGCATGGAAGTAGCCTGACCATACCATTATTCCGCCTTAAGCCAACAATAGGTCTAATACCCCTGGCCGTTTTCAGTTCAAATTCCTCTGAACCTTTCTCCTGCAAATGCCAACTGATTGCATTTCCAAGCCACATCATTGAAATTCATGATATCCTACCAGATGGTCTGCGGTTCATCGGAATAAATCCAATAGCTGGTTCCTGGCTCGACGCCCTCATCTGTGGTTAGCCTATGCATGCCTTCGGGAGTCAAGTACCAAACATGGTCGAGTCCGGGATTGGCGGTTTCGCCATACAGTGGCGAGACCAGATTCCAGCCTTTCAGGAGGACTGTTCCAACGGACTGGACAGGCGTGCCCTTCAGGACGAGCGTATCATCCTTGGTGGCGAACAGCCAGACTACGGTGCCAGGCGCATAGTCTGTTTCGGCGAAGGTGTTTGTCTTCGCGGAATAATCGCAGACCAGAGGTCGATAGGCGGAGATGGCATCTTTGCTTGCAGCGTCTAGTGAAAGGGGTATTCCGACGAGATTCCAGCCAACGGCAAGCGGACATTGCACGGAGACCGCCAAGGCGCCACGCGGGAGAATGACGGTGCCCGGCATGTGTTCGGCGAACCAGTCTGCCACATACTCGCTGTCGGTGAAGACGGTAGACAAGGCTTGGCAGCCGTCGAAGGCTATTTCGCTGATGCTGGTAACTCCATTTGGGATTATCAGGGTTGTCAGACTGGAGCAATGATAGAAGGCGGCTAAACCGATGTATGTCAGAGTTTCGGGGAGGCTTACGCTTGTCAGGTTGGTGCAGTAGGCGAAGGCTCCTTCACCGATGTAGGTTATACCGTCGGGAAGAATGATGTCAGACAGATTTTCGCAACCATAGAAAGCACCGTTATCAATGTCTGCGACGGTTTTCGGAACTACATAGGCATCGGCAGTTTTGCCAGCTGGATAGCTCAAAAGCCTGGTCTTCTCTGCGTTGAAAAGCACACCGTCAACCACCACGAAATTTTCGTTGTCCTCGGCAACAGCTATGCTCGTCAGATTATAGCACCCAGCAAAGGCGTAGCTATAGATGTCAGTAACGCTCGCCGAGATTGTTATACTGTACAGTCCGCTATACTCAAAAGCATCTGCGTCAATGGCAGTGACAGGATGTCCGTCAACCTTTTCGGGGATGACGACATCGGTAATAGTCTCGTCTTTCAAGCCTGTCACCGTGGCTTCGCCGTTGGCAATACGGTAGACAATTCCGCCGGAAACGATGTCGTATGGCGGCACATAATCGTTATCCGGCCAGACGATATCATCGACCCAGCCGCAGTCGTCCCCGTCGAAATCCGTGTGGGGCATGTCATTTTCGTAGTAGTCACCCATGTAGTTCTTCATATAAATCCAACTCACATCATGCTCGCCTTCATCCAAGACACAGCCAATTTGCGTCCAGTCGGTTTTGCCAGCGATGGATTTCTGGATGGTTCCATCGACAATGAAGCAAAGGTAATCGTCTCTTTCCCAGCTCTGCTCGGAAGAAACCTTCCAGTAGAACGAAAGCACGCCAGGCCCGGTGACGCGGGCCGTCAGCATGGATCCGCCGTTGGAACCAATCGCGCCAGACTGCATCGCCGACGGCGCACTGTGGAAGATGTCCTCCTGCAGGAACCATGGCGCGTCGCCGCCGGTGGTCATCGTGACCCCCACGCCAGTCACGATGGCGCCAGCCTCCGGCAACGGCTGGTGTAAGTCATCATAGCCAGACTCTGAAAAAGGCCGTATCGACACATTGGGCATATTGTAGTAGAACCAGTCAGCCACATGTTCATTATCGGTGAAAACCGTTTCCAATGAATCATAGAATGGGCTGTAACCGATTTCGGTCACACCGTTGGAAATGATTATGCTAGTTAGGTTGGTGCAATAATCAAAAGCTTGGTCTCCTATGTAGGAAACCCCATACGGGACAAAGACATCTGTCAGTTTTTCGCACATGAAAAAGGCCCAGGGCTCTATGTGGGTTACGGTTGCGGGGACGGCATAAGTTTCATTTACTTTGCCGGCAGGATAGGCAACAAGCCTCGTTCCAGCTGCATTGAAAAGGACACCGTCTACAGACACAAAATCCTTGTTGTCTTCAGAAACAACTATTTCAGCCAGGCTACTGCAAGCCCCAAATGCTCTTTCTCCGATGCTGGTAACTCCTTCAGGAATGGTTACATGGATTAGGTTGTCGCATCCGAAAAATGCCCCCTCGCCGATGGAAGCAACTGGGCAACCTGCCACCTCTGCAAGAATGTTGGCCGTGGCTATTGAGGTGCTTGACACGCCTATGACCGAAGCCTCGCCATTCTTGATATAGTAACGGATACCATCAATAGCCAAATTCGTCGGTACATAGTCGTTATCCGGCCAGACGATGTCATCGACCCAACCACAGTCGCCGCCGTCAGAATCACCGTAGTCCTTTGCATAAGTCCAACTCACTTCATGCTCGCCTTCGCCAAGGTGACATCCAGATTGCACCCAGTTGGTTTCGCCGGAGATGGCATCCTTCACGACTCCATCGACGCTGAAGGAAAGGAAATCGTATCCAGACTCAGAGGAAACCTTCCAGTAGAAAGAGAGCACACCAGGCCCAGTGACGCGGGCCGTCAGCCTGGATACGCCTTCATGGTCAATCGCGCCGGACTGCATCGCCGACGGCGCACTGTGGAAGATGCCCTCCTGCAGGAACCATGGCGCATCGCCGCCGGTGGTCATTGTGACCCCCTGGCCGGTCACAATCGCCTTGGCCTCCGGCAACGGTTGGTCATCACCATAACCATACTCTGACAAGGGCCGTATCGCCACATTGGGCATATTCGTGGCGAACCAGTCTGCCACATAATCGCTGTCGGTGAAGACAGTAGTCAGAGCAGTGCAGTCATAGAAGGCATAGTCTTCGATGCTGGTTACTCCATTGGGGATGACCAGGCTTGTCAGGCTGGAGCAGCCCTCGAAGGCTCCTACGCCGATGTATGTAAGAGTTTCTGGGAGGCTTACGCTTGTCAGGTTGGTGCAGCCATAGAAAACATAGTTGCCGATATAGGTTATACCTTCAGGAAGAATGATGCTAGACATATCTTCGCATCCATAGAAAGCACCGTTATCGATGACGGCGACTGTATTAGGAACGACATAGGCATCGGCAGCTTTGCCAGCTGGATAGCTCAAAAGCCTGGTCTTCTCTGAGTTGAAAAGCACACCGTCAACAACCACAAAATTCTCGTTGTCCTCGGCAACAGCTATGCTCGTCAGATTATAGCAACAAGCAAAGGCGTAGTCGCCGATGTCAGTAACGCTCGCCGGGATTTTTATACTGGTCAAACCGCAGCCCAAAAAAGCACCTTCACCGATAGAGATTAGATTTGCGGGCAGATTAACGCTTGTCAGACCATAGCAGTCGATGAAGGCTACTGCGCCGATAGAGATTAGGCTTGCGGGCAGAGTAACACTTGTCAGACCATAGCAAGCGATGAAGGCATCTACGGCGATGGTAGTGACTGTTTCCGGGACGACATAGGCGTCAACATTCTTGCCAGCAGGGAAAGCGAGAAGTGTCGTCATCCCAGTATTGAAAAGCACACCGTCAACTGTCACAAAATTAACATTGTTTTGGGAGACTAAAATCTCTTTCAGACCAGTGCATTCTGAGAAACATCCATCGCCGATGGATGTCACACCCTCGGGTATGGTAATGCTTGACAGGTTGGAGCAGAGAGTAAAGGCCCCGTCGCCGATGGAAGTCAGGCTTGCGGGCAGAGTAACACTAATCAATCCTTGGCAGTGAGAGAAGGCGTCATCGCCGATGGAAATCACACCATCGGGAATGGTAATGCTGGACAGGTTGGAGCAGGCAGCAAAGGCGTCATCGCCGATGGAAATCACACCATCGGGAATGGTAATGCTGGACAGGTTGGAGCAGGCAGCAAAGGCAGCGTTGCCGATGGAAGTCACACCCTTGGGTATGGTAATGCTGGACAGGTTGGAGCAGAAAGCAAAGGCCCCGTCGCCGATGGAAGTCACACCCTCTGGTATGGTAATGCTGGACAGATTGGAGCAGTTCATGAAAGCCATGGTACCGATGGAAATCACACCCTTGGGTATGGTAATGGTGGACAGATTGGAGCAGTTCATGAAAGCAGCGACGTCAATGGAGGTTAGACTTGCGGGCAAAGTAACACTAGTCAGATCATAGCAGTTGGCGAAGGCTACTGCGCCGATGGAAGTAACTGGGCAACCTGCCACCTCTGTAAGAATGCTGGCCGTGGCGATTGAGGTGTTTGACACTCCTATGACCGAAGCCTCGCCGACCTTGATTTTGTAGCGGATACCCCCAACTGTCACCTCGTCTCCTACAACAGCTCCTTCCACAGGAAGGGAAAGACAGAAGCAGAGGAAGAACCACAGAAACATTTTCAGATTGTTGTTTTTCATGGGGATGTAGGTGGTAATTATCTGGAAAAATGGTTTGTTTTTCGGTGTGTTTCCACTGACGGGAAAAACACAAACGCTCAATTAGTTCCTAGTATGGAAAATGAGATTAGATTATGGAGTCGTTATAAAATAATTGATAAATTTCTGATTGCAACTGATTTTTTATGAATCTGGAAGATTTGTATTTTTATACTATGGCTGCACTTAAAGGGCACCTCCCTTGCAATCGGCTGACAAATTTGGTGCGGAAGGAGCGGCACCAGATAGTGCTTTTTCCACTGGCACATTGGCCGAACATCCTCCTTCGCCAAGGATAATGAGGACAAAGACGCACGTTCTTCCCACGGCCAGATTGGCCGAGCAGACGCTCGGCCCTCCCACGTCAGCGGCACACTTTTCCCCGAGCACGACGGCGCGCACGTCCGCCTTCGCAAAAGCTACGGCGTGACAAGGAGGCGCACCCACCCAGGTCCTCTCTGCCATCCCTTTCGCTCTCATCACTGTCAACAGTGCGTCCCGCCCGCGCGAAAACGGCAAACTTGTCTCATTATGTCATGTTTTTGCTGTTTGGTGAATGGCAAATCAGGCGTTTTAGCATTAAATTAAGCATTTTACCACAGAATTGAAAACATTGGTATTTGGAGACGGCTAAAAATGCCCAGATTACACCCTTTGGCCAGTGTGCGCAACATTGGCATCATGGCTCACATAGACGCCGGCAAGACGACTTGCACGGAGCGCATGCTGTACTATACCGGACGCACGCACAAGTTAGGCGAAACGCATGACGGCAACGCGACGATGGATTTCATGGTCCAGGAGCAAGAGCGCGGCATAACCATAGCCAGCGCCGCGACGACCTGCATCTGGGCCGACCACCAGATTAATGTCATCGACACCCCCGGACATGTTGACTTCACCGTGGAGGTCGAGCGGAGCCTGCGCATCCTGGACGGAGCCATCGGCCTGTTCTGCGCCGTTGGCGGCGTGGAGCCGCAATCAGAGACGGTCTGGCACCAGGCCACGAAATACAATGTCCCCCGCATCTGCTTTGTCAACAAGATGGACCGCGCGGGGGCGGACTATTTCAAGGTCGTGGAGCAAATCAAGACCATCCTGAAGGCCAACGCCGTGCCCATCGCTATCCCCATGCTGGAAGGCCCTGATTTCCGTGGCATCATCGACCTGGTCAAAATGTGCCAGGTGCGCTATGTGGAAGATGTCAAGGGGACTTATCCTGTTGACGAACCCATCAGCGAGGAGTTCCGCGAATACGCGGAGAAATGGCACAAGAACCTAGAGGAAAGCGTCGCCGAACTCGATGATGCGCTGTTCGAGAAATACTGCGGCGGCGAAGAACTCACCGAAGAGGAGATTATGGCGGGAATCCGCAAAGGCACCCATGCCCAGAAACTCTTCCCCGTCCTCTGCGGCAGTGCCTTCCGCAACAAGGGCATCCGCCGTCTGCTCAACGCCGTAGTCAACTACCTGCCGAGCCCCGAGGATGTGGAGCCGCCAGTCGGAACCACACCTGACGGCGAGGAAATCACCTGCCACGCCGACGACAGCGAGCCGTTGACCGCCCTCGCCTTCAAGGTCGTCGCCGACAAGCATGTGGGCAAACTCGTCTACGTCCGCGTCTATTCCGGCGTCCTGTCGGCAGGGACTTACGTCATCAATGTGAACAAGAACAAGCAGCAGCGCCTGGGACGCATCTTCCGCATGCACGCCAACCACCAGGAAATCGTGGAAAGCCTCTACGCCGGCGAAATCGGGGCCGTGGTCGGCGTCACCGATACCGTCACCGGCGACACGCTCTGCGATCCGGCCCGTCCGCTGGTTCTGGAGTCCATTGACTTTCCCGAACCGGTCATCAGCATCGCCGTCGCCCCCCAGAAGCGGCAAGACCGCGACAAGCTCCAGGCCGCTCTCGCCCGCCTCGCTGAGGAAGACCCGACGTTCACCGTCCATGTTGACCCCGACACCGAGGACACCATCATCTCCGGCATGGGCGAACTCCACCTGGAAATCATCCAGGACCGCCTGAAGCGCGAGTTCAACGTCCCCGTCGACAGCGGGGCGCCCGAAGTCGCCTACCGCGAGACCATCAGCAAGGAATACGAGCACGAAGAGCGCTTCAAGAAGCAGAGCGGCGGGCATGGCCAGTACGCGCACGTGATCATCAAGCTCGAACCGCTGCCGCCGGGCGGTGGCTTCGAGTTCGTCAACGAGGTCAAGGGCGGAAACATCCCCAAGGAATACATCCCTGCCGTCGAGAAAGGCATCAAGGACGCCATGCTGCGCGGTCCAGTCGCCGGTTATCCTTGCGTCGATTTCCGGGTGACGCTGCTTGACGGCTCCTACCATGAGGTAGACAGTTCCGACATGGCCTTCCGCACCTGTGCCTCCATGGCCTTCAAGACCGCCTTCCTCAAGGCCGCGCCGCGCCTGCTGGAGCCCGTCATGCGTCTGACCATAACGACCCCCGAGGAGTTTGCTGGCGGCATCACCGGCAACATCTGCGGGCGCCGCGGGCGCGTCCTGGGTCTGGACAGCAACGCTGGTGTACAGATTGTCCACGCCCTCGCGCCGCTGGCCAATCTTTTCGGCTATTCCAGCGACCTGCGCAACATGACCCAGGGGCGCGCCGGCTTCAACATGCAGTTTGAGTTCTGCGAGCCCGTGCCTGAAAGCATTGCCACCGCCGTCATCGAGAAGCGCAGGGAAGCCAGAAAGGCCGGGCAATAACGGAATTTTCCGCAAAATATAGCCATTCTTCATCAACAAATTCGCAAAAAACGAGTTACTGGCTATATTAATAAGAACGCCGTTTCCCGGCTGTTACTAACACTTTTCCCTCAAAGGTTTCTTATGGAACTGATTATCAATGCCTTGATTATTACCGTGGTCGGAATGGGATTCGTTTTCTTCTTCCTGGCCATTCAAGTATTGGTGACGCTGCTTTCAGCCAAGATCGCCGGCAAGTTCGCCTATCTCCTGCCCGAGCCGGAAAAGAAGAAGCCAGCGCCCAAGGCGACCGCCAGCGACGACAGCGAAATCGTCGCCGCCATCGCCGTCGCCCTCCAGAACGCCAGATAGACGTTCGCCCTCTCCCCTCCCTTATCGCCTAAACCATTTTAATATACCCATACCCAGGAGCATCCGCAATGAAGAAAATCCGTTTCATGGACACCTCGTTCCGCGATGGTTTCCAGTCCGTCATCGGCGCCCGCGTCGTCACCGCTGATTTCCTCCCCGCCGTCGTGGCGGCCGTAGAGGCCGGTTTCACCCATCTCGAAGTCGGCGGCGGTGCCCGCTTCCAGAGCCCCTTCTTCTATTGCGGCGAAAGTGCCTTCGCCTCCATGGACGCCATCCGCATGGCCGTCGGCCCCGATGTCAACCTCCAGACCCTCGCCCGAGGCGTGAACGTGGTAGGGTTGTCCTCGCAGTCCAGCGACATCATCAACCTCCATGCCAAGATGTTCAAGAAACACGGCATGACGAC
>Ga0265298_10011139_pt1 | contig 10555 bp, 17 predicted proteins | sample AusTroGonzalo_MG_3_FD_193486 | JGI IMG/M metagenome (GOLD analysis project Ga0265298, IMG submission 193486) | Bovine rumen microbial communities from tropical cattle in Woodstock, Queensland, Australia - Gonzalo_01 | ecosystem: Host-associated > Mammals > Digestive system > Stomach > Rumen ... | reverse complement strand
ACCTGTTGTTAAGGAAACTGCGCTCGAAGTGCGAGTTCCACGGCATCAAGTTCCTTACTGTCGAGGAGAGTTACACCTCGAAGGCCAGTTGCCTTGACTTGGACGACATACCCACGTATACACCGAACGACCAGACGAAGTACAAGTTCTCTGGCCGAAGGAAATACAGGGGGTTATATAAGTCGAAGGAAGGGCTGCTGATTAACGCCGACATCAACGGGGCGGTCAATATCCTGCGGAAATATTTTGTTAATGGCAAGCTGGACTGGATATACCAGGACAGTGTGAGAGCGCTCGTCAACGCGCCGTGTCCGAGGGTTCACCCTCTCGGCTCAAGCCCACGCACTTCAGTCGTGGGTGGTTGACAACTTTTCCCTTTCATTTTTTTTTGTTAAACATTTTCAAAATTCACTTACATATATAACCCTTCCGAAGCTAAAACGTTCGTAATTGGGTAGTGAAGTTTATTTTTTTTTCAATCGTTCAAATCAACTGCGTTAGCAAAAACTTCACAGTTTCCTTTTCTCACCTTTACTTTGATGCACAAATCAAAGTTTTCGTCAGTTCTGTCATCATCATCCTCCAAGTCGTTCTCAATTATTTCTGAGATTTCGCTTTTTAGTATTTTCAAATATCCGTCCGTTATGCACAACATATTTAGTCCTCCTATTGCAATCCGAATTTTACATTTCCGATGGTTCCGTTCTCCCTGATGATGGCTGTCAGTATGATAAACCCATGACCTTCCTTTATGAAGTTATACATTCTCTGCAAGGTGTCATCGGTGTCTCCAGTTGTTACACCTCTAAATATATAGGCGTATTGTCTTGACGCATCAGCATTAAACCTTGCTACATCATAAGTAACATTCTTCCCTTTCTTGCCCGAATGGTATTCAATGATAATGTTGGTTGTGCCATTGGTAACATCACGGAAAAATTTATTATCATCCAATTTTACTTCAAGTTTCAGACCGCCGTTGTCAATAAGTCTTGCTGTCTGGGCGAATGATGTGAATAATGAAAATGTTAACAATAAAATAATAGTAATTTTTCTCATATAAATTATTTATTAAGTTCGTTAAAAATTTGCGCCATCTCTTGCAACGTCAACCTACGGCCAATTGTTATTTTCCGTCCGCAGACTTTGCTGTCACTTTCGTTTGTTTCACCAGTCCTGTCCTCTAATATGACTTCGTGGTAGACAGCATTTTCACCCGAATAGTAGCCAAAGCAATCCAAGGGGTTTAGACACGCATGGAATCCGCACTCGCATAGTTTTGCTTTCTCACAGACATATGTTTCCCCTTCCTTATATTGGAAACCACGGCAGGTCATGTCGTCGTTGAAGCCTTTATATGCTACGTTGCTCTGAGGTTTTCTCTTTGTTTTGGTATACCAAAATGCACAATCGTCAATTATTGTTACCGAATCGGGGATGACGATTGAAGTAAGACCGCTACAACCTCTAAATACACTATTGCCAATTTTCTTTACTGAATCGGGTATGTTTATTGAGGTAAGGCTGTTGCAACGATAAAATGCATAATCACCAATTTTCGTTACCGAATCGGGGATGTTTATTGAGGTAAGGCTGTTGCAACGATAAAATGCATAATCACCAATTTTCGTTACCGAATCGGGGATGTTTATTGAGGTAAGGCTGTTGCAACGATAAAATGCATAATCACCAATTTTCGTCACACCTTCGGGTATTACGACATCGCCACCATCACATTTGTACTGCACAAGTATGCCGTTTTCTATTATAAAGTCTTCCATAAAAATAATATTTGTTTGACAGCGCAAAGATAAATCAATTTTTTGAAAGTAACAAACTTTTTTTTTATAATTGACGTACTTCACGGTTAAAACTCGTAGGCCTTCTCGCAAGACTTCAATAATGTTTTCGCTATTTTTCTATCCGAATTCAATCCAACCTTTCGGATACTTTTCAAAGAATTTCTTGCAGACATTAAGCATTATCCTCAATCTTTGTTTCAACTTTTCCTCGTTAGTACCACAAAAAGTTGCTTCTTTGTTTTCAATATAAAACTTATCACAGTGTTTAGTCAAATATTTCTTGGCTTTTTCAAAACTTCTGAAACATGGTGTATCATAGTCACAAGTTCTGAAATTGTCACTGAAGCCAGGCGTTTCATATATTGTTGAAAAGAGGTCTTCCTTCTTATAGAGTTTCACAAATTTCTCATCCGACAATTCACCATTCCTTATCTTCGAAGGCATTTCGTTTCTAAGTTGACGGAAGTGTTTCCATCTCTTCTTCTTTCTTTTCACATATTGCTCACTTATCTTAAAGATTTCGCTTTCTGTGTCACCTTTCAACTTCAAAGCGTTATAAATTTTGAAATTATCATCATCTTCCATATAACTTTCGAAAGTTGGATAATCATAATAATGCTCGAATTTTGACGCCAAGCGTTCCCTAAGCAACTTCAAGTCTTCCGCCGAAGCATCTTTGACCTTGTTATAAAACCATGTATGACAACCCATAGTTGTATATTTTTAATAAATATTATTGTAGCACTTATTGTTAAGCACATTCAAGGTTACACTTCCGCTTTGGAATTCATCTAATGTTGAGCAGTTAGTGTACGCCATAGCACTTCTGAGATATGCCTTGAAATTCTCAGCGAACTCATTTACAGTGTATTCAATAGGAATTTCTCTCTCAAGGCCTTCTGTTGGTCTTACTGGTTTGCTCTCATCTATTGCTTGCTGAGCCTGTGGAGTAGACATTCCATAGATAGTCTTCGTAAATCCCCTGGCCTTTGCAGTTCTAACATTGTCACGTTTTTCATCTTCACTTATTGAAGAGTCATACAGCATATTCTTCCAAAGTCCTTCTCCCATGAAGTTGGATATTGACTTCTCAGCAAGACCATTATCATAAAATTCACGCCACAAGTAGTCAGCATACTTGAAAGTTGGTACAGCCGCACTCTCATAGCACTTTGCTAGCATCGTTCCCATCATGGCATAGTCAGCACCGAGAGCAAGTGCCTTCATAGCCTTTCCATAGTCATCTATTCCGCCATCGGCAACTATCTTAGCAGTCAATCCATAGTTATGCTTTCTATTTTTACATTCTTCTATCAGAGTAGCCATTGGAAAGTGGATTCCTGTATTTGTAGAAGTCAGACAGCAAGCGCCTCCGCCGATTCCTACTCTAATATAGTCTGCTCCAGCCCTTGAAAGTTCTGCAAAAGTATCTGGGTTGGCAACATTGCCAACCATTATTTCCATATTTGGATAGTTCTTTTTGGCAATCTGTATCAATTCTGGAAGTTCCTTGATATGACCATTGGCAATATCTATGCAGACTCTGTATACATAATGTCTGAATTCTGTCGTGATTATCAATTTTTCTACAAAGAACTCTCGAAATTCTTCTAATCCGAATGCTATCCATAATTGATAGTCCTTCATACACTTCATTCTAATTGATATATCAATATTTCTTGGAATTATTGGTGTGATACCATTTTTCATAAAGTAGAAGAAGTTATCCTCGTCACAGACTGCTTGCATAGGAGCACAAAAAATAGGTAACTTTGCAAAGTTGTCAACAAATGGGTTACATTCTTTTCGTGAGTTCTTTCCTGTTACTTCTGGAATTATGCTCACATCATCTAATGAGTAGTTAATTTTCTTTTCAAGCATACCAAACCAAATTATAATTTATAGATTTCGTCCGTACTTATTATCATTCCTTTCTCTTCACCGTCAACTAGAATAGTTATGTCCCTTCCGTAGGAGTTTTCGTCTTGGTTGAACGGCTTGCAGTATTCAATAGCCTTGTCCCTGTCATAGAATATCGTTTCCACATAGTCGGAGTGTTCCTCGCTTCGTGTCACGACATAGGCTGTCCTGTATTGTTCGTCCTTCCACTTTGCCATTTCTTGCGCACCTTCTTCTGCGCCACTTTGATATTCCAGGCTTCCTAATATGTTGTCACTGATTTCCCTTGACTTTTCTTCGTTTGATTTCATCCTTTCATCAGGATATTCTGAAATTTCGCTTTCAAGCACAGTGATAAAACCGTCGCCACACCAAAGGTCAATTGTAGGCTTATTGTTAAACCGTTCGTTCTTGTCTGGATATGGGGAACTGATACGATAGACAATGCAAACCAAACTATTGTAGTTATATATTACTTTTTGTCCAATATGTAATTCTTCTATCTTAATCATGCTTATTTATTTTTTTTTGTCTCTCATTATAATTCCGAATAGCCATATCGATATGGGCATCTGTAGCATCGTGTTTATTTAATTCCCAAAGTGCCCATACACTGAATATTAGACCAGCAAGTCCTAATAACCCATAAAAAATATAAACAAATGTTAACATAATTATTCTGTCAATATCGTCTGTTTGAAACTGTTAACCATATCATCTAAACGCCCAGGATTGAACCCACCATATAACTCAGCATGAAGCGATAGCCAGTTCACAACTTTCTTAATCTCAACAACTTCTTCTTTTGGGTGTTCATCAGCCCACTTCAAAACATTTGCAACACTTTCGGTAATGTGACGTTCGTCAATAAAGATATCACAATCATTCCATACAATATCAAGGCCTCTTTTGGATATATAATCCTGCGCCTCTGAAAAATTCAAATTGTAGTTTTGTTTTGCCATAGTCCAAATTATTTTTTTTTTTATATTATCTTTTCAAATTTCCGCTTTCTTCAAAATACTTCCACACCTTAATTCCTTCAAGTTGATTTGGTGTTAGGTTTTCCAACCACTCCTTGCAATATTTGTGATATCGCGTGTGGTTGTCCCTTAAGAACACTTTCTGTGCATATACCGTAAGTTCACAGAGTTCCAGTTCCTCACCTTGAAGGGAATTTTTGATATAGTCAAGGAATATGTTGTCAGTTTCTACTTTCGTTGTCATACTTCTTCTAGTTTTTCCCTGTGTGTCCGAATCCACCTTCGCCTCGCTCGGTTTCGTCCAATGTTTCAACCTCAACCAAGTCAAGTTGTTCACATTTGGCAATGACCATCTGCGCAATCCTGTCACCATTCTGAACAGCAAAAGTATTGCTTCCGTGGTTCACTAATATAACACAAATCTCCCCCGTGTAATCACAGTCAATAGTTCCTGGGGAATTAAGAACCGTCACACCGTATCTCAATGCCAATCCGCTTCTCGGTCTAACTTGTGCCTCGTAGCCTTCGGGGAGTTGAATATATAGACCTGTCGGTATTAAAGCATGTCTACCTGGTTCAATGTACCAAATGTCACCTTCAGGAATATTTGCTCTTAAATCCATTCCTGCCGAACCTTCCGTTGCATAACTTGGCAACGTGTTGTTGCTCTTGTTGATAATCTTGATTGTTTTTCTTTCGTTTTGCATATATCTATCTTAATTTTAATTGTTTAAAAATATGTGTTAATAATATACCTACCAAATTAACATCCCATCCATTTCCTGCACGATTGGAAAGTTGAGAGTACGATTGTCCGTTAAAGTCAATTTCGCATTCCTTTAAATCTCTGGAGATACGAAATCCCATTAATCGGAATTGTTCATGAACCGATAGTTTCCGCACAATTTCCTTGCCGTCATCTTTTGGTACTTCAATAATGCGAAGGTTATTGTGGTGTGGCTGCAAAATTGTGATACAATAGCCATCTTTTTTTATCTTCTTGTTATAAATATCATAGCACAACGGTGTATCAACATACAAACTATCTATATTGGTTCTTTCTTTAAGCCTTTCTATTTGTTTGGTCGTTAGATAGAGGGATTTATCAGGTTCGACGTCTAGAAAATCGCCTAATCGCAGTTCACTTTCAACTTTAGGCGGAATAATATTAAAGTCTTTTGGTAAACCACCCAATTTAGCAAACATCCATAATCTTTCACGATTCTGTGGAATACCATAATCTTTTGAGTTAAGTACAGCCTCCGCTAAAGGATTATCACCATACCCTAAATCTCGCAAGTCTTTAATCAGTTGGCTGTGTATGGGTTGGAATTTCCCATGAGTAAAACCTTTCACATTTTCAAGCAACAAATATTGGGGCAATCGACCTAACTCTTTAAGTTCTCTTAATATTCGAATAATGTGCCCAAGCATGACACCTCGACCGTATGGGTCTTCCGTTCCTTTCTGTAACCCCATAGACGAAAATGGTTGGCAGGGAAATCCACCAGTGAACATATCAAACACTGGTAAATCTATTCCTTTTAACAATGTTATGTCGCCATAATTTCTTATAGGCTCGCCATTGGAACCTTTATGGTTGGCATCAAACAATTTTGACGCATATCGGTCGGTTTCTGAATAGCCAACCACTTCATAATCAATCTCTGGCATTTGCTCCTTCAGTCTTTTCAAACCGAATGACGCACCGCCATACCCAGCAAAGGCTTCAAAAACTCTAACATATGTACTAACTTCACTCATTTTTTTCTACCAATTTTTATAATCCGTAATATCTTCTTCTTTCCCACAAATGTTGCATCTTATTGTAAGTCCCGTACCGATACCAGTGTTGTTGGTAAATATATACGAGACGTTGCACTTGCTGTGAAGTCTTATGTGTTCTTCAATGAATTTTGAAGCTCTCTTCTGTTCTTCCAGCGACAGGTTGAATCTGCTTGGCACACCAATCTTAAGGTCTTTCGGTGTAAAGTATGACGGCAATACATATTGCCCTGCATTTGCACATGCGTCCTTGCATTTCTTGCACCCCTTGAGGTTTACAAATTCTTCACGTAGGTTGCACCAGTCGCGCTTGATGACACTCTCATAGTACTTGTCGTCCTTGACAATGTTTAGTTTTGTATCTTTCGGACTTGTTTTTTTCTTTCTGTTCGGCATATATTATAATATGTTTTATACATTTCGGTTGCAAAGATAAACACAATTTTTGTAATCAACAAATAAAATTTATAATTTTTTGGATTTATGACTGAAGATATTACAAAAGTTAAGAAGATAGTATTAGGGCTTGATGTAAGTACCAGTTGCATCGGCATATCAATCGTGGGTGTTACCGACAATGACGAGTTTGTACCAGTAAAGGTAACGCATTTGAGACTTAAGGTTTCAAGCAAGTTGAAGGGTACTGAGGCGTTGTTCGTGAAGAGCAAGATGTTCAGGGATGAACTTGATACTTTCAAGGAGTATAACATTACGGATGTTGTGATTGAGGAGCCGTTGGTTTCATCGAACAACCAGATGACGGTTGCAACCCTGTTAAGGTTTAACGGAATGATTGCACAGTCCGTTTATGATTGTCTTGGCATTGTGCCAGAGTTCATTTCAAGTTATGATGCAAGGAAGTACACGATGCCATCCCTTTTGGCGGTAAGGCGTTATAACAAGAAGGGCGAGGAATATCCTGCCAAGAAGATTATGGATGCCATAAGGAAGAATGAACTTGTGCTGTTCGGCGACTATCCGTTCGACTGTGCGAAGAAGTATATCCTGTGGAACTTCATATCGGAAAAGTTCCCAACAATCAACTGGGTGTATGACAAGAAGAACGAACTCAAGGCTGAGAACTTTGATGCAAGCGACAGCCTTGTGTGTGTCATGGGTTATATAAACTCATTGAAATATAAGGAAGAAACACCAACCATCATTGAAAGTTCACATGAGGATGGTGTTATCAAGTACACAGTAAGTTTCTGCGGGGAAAGGTTTGCGAAGAGGATTGAGATTAACTAATAATTCAGTAGTTTCTCGCTATCATTCTTCACATCGTCGTATGAATTTATTTCAAACTTATACATTTTATAGTCGTTCGGGACTTCGTGGAACTTGTACTTCATCGTCTCCAAGTCCCATACGACGAACCCGTGTCCAGTGGTGTTCTCACCGAAGTCCTGCTGGAAAAGCGACCCAGCGTAAACGGCGGGAATACCGTTCTTCTTTATCTCCTGGTGCTTATGGATATGTCCAGCCATAACACAATCGCAACCTTCAAACAAACTTGCGTCAACCCCCTTGTCCGACATATATCCGAGGTCGGTGACCGTGCCAGGCATATCGCCGTGGTAAAGGCCGATTACCTTTCCGTTCTCAATAGCATCCTTCACCCCGATAATGTTGGGGGCTGCAAAGTTGTCGAACATTGAATACAACGCAAATATTACATTGTCATCAATGCAGTAGCCGCTCTTATAGTTGAGTTCCTTGTCGAGGTAGGTGATATTGGGATATGCTGACTTTATGTCGAAGGTAGGCGAGATTGAATCCAGCCTGTCGTTGTTATTCTCCAACATGTCGTGGTTGCCAGCGATGACGTATGTACGGCACATCTGGTTGAGGTAGTTCAGCATCGTATGGAAAATGGACTTCGCCTCGTTGGTCGTCCTTATCTTCTTGTGGAATATGTCTCCGACGAGGACGATACGGCATTCGTCCTTGTCAACCTTCTTTACTTCCTTCAGTATGAGTGCCATTGCCTTCTTAAGCATTTCAGTGTATGGCCTCAGTTTCTCGTCGTTCGGAATATGTATGTCCGCAACTTGTATTATCTTCTTAATCATTACCTTTGAATATTTGATGATTTTTCAAGCGCAAAGATAATGATAATATTTGTAACCACCAAATATTTATTAAAAAAAATAATTAAAAAAAAGTTTATAGATTATGAGCAAATTGAATTTAAACCCCATGGCAGACTGGGGGTATGTTAATAACAGCCGTTTCAGATTCCTGAGCATCAGGAACCAAGGGGGGGGGGGGTAGAACCTGTTCCGCCCGAACCCGCCATTACTTATAAAATAACTTCAAGTATTTATAAAGGTAGTGGTGGTAAGATAGACCCTTCTGGTGAAACTGAAGTGAATGAAGGTGAAATTTATACATTGAAAATAATACCAGATGAGGGGATGAAAGTATCTAGTATAAAAGATAATGGTGTTTATGTGAGTATATCTTCAACATATGAATATAAAATAATTTCAGTAAATGAAAGTCATAAGATAGTTGTTGCATTCGACACCATTAAATAATAATAATCATTTAAAGAAAAAACAATAATCCCAACAGCCGACAAATTAAAGTTGGCTGTTCTTTTTTTTACCAATTTTTCTTCTTTCTGACTATTTATGTCTAAAATATTGTTTATAAATTATGTATACAAAGAACAGAGAGGCTATAATGGAAATCAAGCGCGGTCACACTGGAACGGGACTGCTGATAGAGAATGATGGACATATAGTCGGCAACAACGATACCATTAGGCAGATAAAGGAGGATATTGAACATCACGACAAGTTTGTTATCCCCGACAAGTTCGTGGTGAGCGCCGTGTTCCAGAAGTACGGCATAAAGAACGCCAACGGAAGGATATATCCCGAAGCAATATTGAAGAGGGAAGTTGAGAAGTACATCAACGATAGGGTACGCACCCGTGGGTCGATAGGAGCCTTGGACCACCCGTCTGCCACAACATTATCAGGACACGATGTAAGTCATATCATCACAAACCTTGAATGGGTTGGACAGACCTTGATTGGCGAGATGGAACTGCACCTTACCCCAGGCTACAGGCGTTACGGCATTGCAAGCACAAGCGGTGACCTGGTTGCAAACATGCTGCTTGACAACATACATGTGGGTGTATCGTCGAGGGGTGTTGGAACCGTTGAGGATAAGTATGGAGTTATGATGGTTGGTGATGACTATGAACTGCTCTGCTGGGATGTCGTAATGGAACCGAGTTCGCTAGGCGCATGGATTGGCTTGAACAGGAACGAACTTCAGCAGTACGTTGAATCAGACCAAAGCCGTAATGACAAGCCGATTGTCACTGAAAAGATACAGCGAATAAAACAAATATTGGTTTAGTTGTGGACAAGAAACGCTTACATAGAATAATTTTGGAATCTTTGGACAAGGTTCTCAACGAGGATGTTGAATATCAGTTTCCCGAATGGTTCGATACAAGCACCATTGAAAACGGGAGGGTGAGGCTGTATCACGGGTTGAGATATGAGAATCTTGACTATGTGCTGACAGAGGAAAAACTTTCCCCGAAGGTATGTAGCGAAGGGTGTTATGGACTGTGGTTCACAACCAAGAATGCAAATGACTACGCAAGCGGTTATCCTTGTATGATAACAATAACTGTTCCGATTGAGGACTTCAAGAACGGGAAATTTCATAAAAATTCTGACGCGGAAACCCACGTGTTTCAACCGTGGGAGGAAGCGTCTCTCCAATTATTTTAATCATTATTATTAAATATAAATATTAAAAGTTGTACATTTTTTAATTAACAATATTTTTTTAATTTTTTTAATAAATATTGGGAAATTTTTCAAATTTCCTTATATTTATATATAGTAAAAAGAAATTATTGAATTATGTACCTGACGACGACCATATTGCAGACCCCAAAGAACCACGAGGTTGACCTCGCGGTGCTAAAGGCTCTGTGCTACCAGTCGGCAAGGCTGTACAATGCAAGCCTGTACAACATCCGCCAGCACTACTTCGCCACGACCCGCTACCTGTCGTACAACGACAACTGGCGCATGACGAAGGACGACTTGA